>BNJU01003876.1_pt1 | contig 315245 bp, 372 predicted proteins | sample 8539281 | NCBI WGS metagenome assembly BNJU01 (sample SAMD00202456, study PRJDB9452) | human saliva metagenome | isolation source: human saliva | place: Japan
CAAAAATGACAGCTGATGGCTTGTAATGTGATGCTGGCGGAAATGAAGACGGCAGTATGGAAATGGATAAATGACTGGCCGTCAAAGAAGAATATATAAGTATCTTTTGGCATTCTAAGAGAGTGACCGCTGTCCGCAATGAGCACACCAGACTGCAGCTTGCTATACCCTATAATCTTCACAGTGTCTTTTCACAGCAGGCTTTCATTGCGATTTGCACAGTGGAACCAACCCGTATGCGGGACTTGTATTCCCAAGGCTCGGGAACACGGTTCCCAGTGGCCGGGACTCCTGTTCCCAACCGGTCGGGACTACGCTTCCCGTGTAGGTAATCCGTACCGGAAGAGTGTTCCGTCGTGACGGCGGGGTGCAGTCTGTCCTCGTCTGTCGTGAGTCTTCCCGGCGGGTATGCCGAATTCTCCCGTTCTTTCAAACCGGCAGGGGTCGGCATTTATATAATGGGCGAAGGGGCCGTTCAGCAAGAACGGCCCCTTCGGCTATTGGTATTCCCTTTTGTGCAGTGAGAGCTGTATGCTGCTTACTTGATGATACCCTGCCTTCGAATATCTTGGCCAGGGCCTTGACACCGCGCTCAACCTGTTCCTCGGTATGGGTAGCCATCAATGCGAAGCGTACCAGGGTGTCCTGTGGAGCACAGGCAGGCGGAATGACGGGATTGATGAATACGCCGGCCTCGTACGCCAGCTTGGTGACAAGGAACGTCTTGTCGATGTCACGGACGTAAAGCGGATGATCGGACTCTTCGTCTCCGATTTCAAATCCCTCCTCCTGAAGCGTTTCAAGGCATAGTTGGTCACTTTCCACAGATGTTCCATGCGTTCCGGCTCCTGTTCTATGATATGGAGAGCCTCCAGGGCCGCAGCCGTTGCGGAAGGCGTGTTACTGCCGAGAAAATGAAGTGCGGCAGGTGTGGCGCAGAATAATTGATGGTGTCTTTGTCACTGGCAATGAAACCGCCGATGGAGGCAAGACTCTTCGAGAAGGTTCCCATGATGAGGTCTATCTCATCGGTTTGGTCCGAAGTGGTCGCATACGCCTCTTTCCCTGACGGCCGAAGACACCGAGTCCGTGTGCCTCATCCACCATGACCGAACAGTTGTACTTATGCTTCCAGCTCGACAATTGCCGGCAGATTGGCCAGGTCGCCTTCCATGGAGAACACGCCGTCAGCGACAATCAGCTTGACAGCTTCCTTAGGGCGGTTTCTGGAGCACACGCTCCAGATCTTCCATGTCATTATGTTTATAGTGAAGCTGGGTGGCGAAGCTCAGACGGCGGCCATCTACGATGCTTGCATGGTCGCGGTCGTCACAGATGATATAATCGCCACGCCCGACGACCACGGCGAGAACACCGGCGTTCACTGAGAATCCAGTGGAGAAAACAAGTGCCTCGTCCTTACCCACTCAAAGGCTGCAAGCTCTTTCTCCAGCTGCACGTGGAGGTCAAGCGTACCGTTCAGGAAACGACTGCCGGCGCATCCTGAGCCGTACTTGTCAAGGGCACGATGTGCGGCGGCAATCACTCTTGGGTCGTTCGGCAGGCCTGTATAGGCATTCGAACCGAACATGAGTATCTCGTTGCCGTCAATATCAGTGACTTCTGTTCCTTGCTTACTTGTAATCTCACGGAAGTAAGGATAGACACCTGCCTTCATAAACTTCTGCGGATCGCGGTAGCTCTTGTACTTGTCTTGTAACTGTCCCATTATATTTAATAAGGTGTAGCCAATGGCCACATAAAATTATTTTTCAGGCTGCAAAGTTACTAATTTAGAATGACAAAACGGAGAATTTGGTTGGAAAAGTGTTTTTTAAAGTTTTTCACTCATTAACCTCCATGTCATAAGCAATAAATATGTATCTTTGTCAGGCAAACCATGCGCTGATCTATCTTGGCACAATGAATAAGAAGAAAATCATTTTCATTCTCAACCCCATATCGGGTACCGTCAGCAAGGTCGGTATTCCCTGGTCTTATAGAAGAGCGGCTTGACAAGGAAAAGTTTGACTGCCGCATCGCAGAGACAAAGTATGCCGGTCATGCCACAGAGCTTGCACAGCAGGCTGCACGGCAGGGCATCGACATCGTTGTGGCGGTGGGAGGTGACGGTACGGTCAACGAGGTCGGCAGAGCGCTCGTCAATACGAAAACCGCCATGGGCATTCTTCCCTGCGGGTCGGGGAACGGACTTGCTGAGGCATCTGAACCTGCCGATGAATCTGAAGAAATGCATCGACATCCTCAACGACTGCGACATCCATACGCTCGACTACGGTCTTATCAACAGGCATCCTTTCTTCTGTACCTGTGGAATGGGCTTTGATGCGTTCATTTCCATGAAGTTTGCAGAAGCCGGCAAGCGCGGCCCCATCACCTATATGCAGAAGATACTGGAGGAAGGACTGAGCTACCAGCCGGAGACCTATGAGATTGAGGACGAGGAGGGGACGCGCCGATACAAGGCTTTCCTCGTGTCAGCGGCCAATGCGTCACAGTATGGGAACAATGCCTATATCGCTCCTCAGGCTTCCATGAGCGACGGGCTGCTCGACATTATCATCATGGAACCCTTCGACCTCATCGAAGCGCCGCAGGTCGCCATTGAACTCTTCAACAAAACACTGGACAAGAATCTGAAGATAAAGACCTTCAGAGCCAGTCACATTCATATACACCGGAAGTCTGAAGGGATTATCCACTACGACGGCGATCCGGTCATGGCCGATGCCGACGTAGACATTTCCATCGTCCCCAAGGGCATCAACATCATCGTAAACCCTAAGGGGACCAAGGACTACCGGCAGCCGAACATACTGCAGACGGCCTTTTCGGAACTTTTCTACAACATCGACCTGATGCGGCAGGACATCACGAAACAGGGCAGGAAGGTACAGGCCCTTAACAAGAACCTTCTACGCAAGCTGAATATGTAAGATGGGGTTTACGTTTAAGAATTTCCACATCAGTCAGGAACATACGGCCATGAAGGTCGGAACTGATGGCGTATTGCTGGGTGCATGGGCAGAAGGCGGAGCGGATATTCTGGATATCGGGACCGGTACAGGACTCATCGCACTGATGATGGCGCAGAGATTCCCGTCGGCACATATCGATGCGGTTGAAATGGACGAAGGCGCAGTGGCTGATGCACATCTCAATATTGTGAGGTCGCCTTTCAGAGACAGGATAAACATCATTCACACGTCCCTCCAGGACTATCACCCACAGAACGGATGCCGGTATGAAGCCATCGTGTGCAATCCTCCCTACTTTATCAATTCATTGAAAAGTCCTTTGCGGCAGAGATCTACTGCAAGACATGCCGACACGCTCTCCTGTCAGGAACTCGCCCGTCATGCAGAAAGACTCCTGAAAGAGAACGGAAAGCTGTCGGTCATCATACCTGCTGAAAATAAAGAAACACTTGAGTCGGAAGCCCTATTCTGCGGTTTGTCAATTCGGAAGATTGTTTATGTCAGGACGAAAGAGGCGAAGCCGGTAAAACGTTGCCTGATGGAATTTACAAAGGCTTTCCCTGCGCACTGCGACGTACACGAGGCAGTGCTTGCCTTACCTGACGGAAGGCGTACGGAGTGGTATCGCCAGCTGACAGAAGACTTCTACATCAGGTAGATCCGTGAAGGGTAATGGTACTGCAACAGTACTCGTAACAGACGGACTGCACGATTAAAGCAGTTCTATTCTTTCAGTCTTTCGGTTTTTATTTTGTAACTTTGCAGGGCTAAAAAGAGGAATAAAAGAACTTTGTGAAAACAAAACAGCTCTATACAAATGATTACAGACTACGAAGGCGATATGCCCGACCTGAACGTGCAGGTCGATGGCGAAAGTCCCCATCTTCGTAACTCGTAATCTCGTGATGTTCCCGGGCATTCTCTCCCCCTATCCTCGTCGGCGGGAAGCCTACCCTGACACTTTGTCAAGTATCTGGAGGAGAATCCGAATGCCATCATAGCCATTGTCAGCCAGAGAGCAGCAATGTAAACGAACCACAGGCAGACGACATCTATACGACGGGAATCTGTGCCCGCTTCGTCCGTGCCTTTGATATGCCTGGCAACTATGAGGGTGACAACCGGACGGTGATTCTGCAGGGGCTCGGCAAATGCCGGATAAAGAAAATTACGGCTGTAGACCCTTTCATGAAAGGACTTACGGCATCTCTTCCGGAAGAGCGGAGCCGAAAAAGGGACAAAGAGTTTTTCAACGGCAGTTGACGACATGAAGCTGGTGGCAAAGGAATACATTCACGGCAGTGACGACATTCCTGATGACTCCGCAGTTCGCACTCGACAATATCAGCAATCCTGTTGTCGCCGTAAATTATGTATGTTCGTCGATGCCCTTCTCCGTGACAGACAAGATACGGCTGCTGGAAGAAAACTCCATCAAGGATCGTCTGTTTACATTGATGAAGGTGCTCAACCGTGAAATACAGTTCCAGCATCTTCGTCAGGACATCCGTTCAAAAGACGCGGGAGGATCTTGACGAGCAGCAGCGTGAATACTTCCTGCACCAGCAGATCAAGAACATCAAGAGGAACTGGGTGACGGTGATGCCGCCCCCGACAAGAAGGAACTGATAGAAAAGGCCAAGACCAAGAAGTGGTCGGATGATGTTGCCGAGACCTTTCAGAAAGGAGTTGGACAAGCTGGACACGCTGAATCCGCAGAGCCCGGATTACAGTGTACAGGTGAACTATCTGCAGACGATGGTCAATCTGCCCTGGAATGAGTATACCAAGGACGACCTTGACCTGAAGCGTGCGAAACGCATTCTTGACAAGGACCACTATGGTATGGAGAAAGTGAAGGAGCGCATTCTTGAGTACATTGCCGTCCTTCAGCTGCGTGGCAGTCTGAAGTCGCCGATTCTCTGTCTCTTCGGCCCTCCGGGGGTGGGCAAGACCAGTCTGGGGAAAAGTATTGCCGAAGCCATGAAGCGCAAGTATGTGCGTGTTTCTTTGGGCGGACTGCATGATGAGTCGGAGATAAGAGGGCACCGTAAGACCTACATCGGTGCCATGCCCGGCCGTATCCTTAAGAACATCCAGAAGGCAGGCTCCTCCAATCCCGTTTTCATTCTTGACGAGATAGATAAGGTAACCCAGAACACCATCAACGGTGATCCGTCATCCGCCTTGCTGGAGGTGCTTGATCCGGAACAGAACAACGCTTTCCATGACAATTACCTTGACATGGATTACGATCTGTCGAAGGTTCTGTTCATTGCGACGGCAAACGACCTCAACACGATTCCACGCCCTTTGCTCGACCGTATGGAACTCATTGAGGTTTCCGGCTATATCACGGAGGAAAAGATTGAGATTGCCAAACGGCATCTGATTCCCAAGGAACTCGAGAATACCGGTTTGGACCTGCTGGAAGATAAACCGAAATTTGCTAAGGCTACTTTGGAGAAGATCATCGAAAGCTATACGCGTGAGAGCGGTGTGCGCCAGCTGGAGAAAGCAGATCAACAAGGCAATGCGTAAACTGGCCTTCAGACAGGCGATGGACGGGCAGCTGCCTTATACGAAGATTACACCGGACAAGCTGGAAGACCTGTTGGGAAAGCCGCCCTTCACACGTGACATCTACCAGGGAAACAAGTATGCCGGTGTCGTAACGGGGCTTGCATGGACCAGTGTCGGTGGTGAGATCCTTTTCATCGAGACCTCTCTTTCAAAGGGGAAGGCCGGAAAGCTGACCCTGACGGGCAACCTCGGCGATGTGATGAAGGAGTCGGCTGTCATTGCCTTAGAGTATGTCAAGGCGCATATTGATGCACTCGGGGTTGACTACCGCATCTTTGAACAGTGGAATGTTCATATCCATGTGCCGGAAGGTGCTACTCCGAAGGACGGTCCGTCGGCCGGCATCACGATTGCCACAAGCATTGCCTCGGCATTGACACAGCGTAAGGTCCGCAAGAACACGGCCATGACGGGTGAGATAACTTTGCGTGGAAAGGTACTGCCGGTCGGCGGCATCAAGGAGAAGATTCTTGCAGCCAAACGTGCCGGTATCACTGATATTGTCATGTGTTCTGAGAACAGGAAAGACATTGAGGAGATACCTGAAGTCTATCGCAAGGGACTGGAATTCCATTTCGTAGAGAACATCCAGCAGGTATGGGACTTTGCATTGACCGATGAGAAGGTAGACCACCCCGTATCGTTCACCATTACCGATGACAAGAAAGAGGACACAAGGAAATGACATTCGAATTACAGCATACGGACAATGCCAGTGATGCCCGGACAGGTGTCATTACAACCGACCATGGACAGATAAGGACGCCAATCTTCATGCCTGTCGGTACTGTCGGCTCTGTAAAGGGGGTACACTTTGAGGAATTGCGCCGGCAGGTCAAGGCGCAGATCATCCTTGGTAATACTTATCATCTTTATCTGCGTCCGGGACTGGACATACTTAGGGCGGCGGGCGGCCTGCATGGCTTCAATGGCTGGGATCGTCCCATACTGACCGACTCTGGAGGTTTTCAGGTGTTTTCCCTGACGGGTATCCGCAAACTGACGGAGGAAGGCTGTGAGTTCAGAAGTCATATCGACGGTTCCAGACATATTTTCACACCGGAGAACGTCATGGATACCGAGCGTGTCATCGGTGCCGACATCATGATGGCACTGGATGAATGTCCTCCAGGAAGGAGCGACTATGCTTATGCCAAGAAGAGTCTGGGACTGACGCAGCGCTGGCTGGACCGCTGTATCAGACGGTTCAATGAGACAGAGCCTCTCTATGGCTACAAGCAGAGTCTCTTCCCGATAGTTCAGGGTTGTACCTACAAGGACCTGCGGTGTGGAGGCAGCCAAGTTTGTGGCAGACAAGGGGCGGATGGTAATGCTATCGGCGGTCTGGCAGTCGGTGAACCGACGGAAGTGATGTACGAGATGATTGAGGTGGTCAATGAAATTCTGCTAAAAAGACAAGCCCCGTTATCTGATGGGAGTCGGTACACGCGAATATTCTGGAAGCTATTGAGCGAGGAGTGGATATGTTCGATTGTGTCATGCCGACCCGTAACGGCCGCAATGCAATGCTCTTCACCTACGACGGCACGATGAACATGAAGAACAAGAAGTGGGAAGACGACTTCTCGCCGATAGATCCGGAAGGCTGTGACGTGGATCTGATTACAAGCAAGGCCTATCTCCACCACCTTTTCAGGCCGGGGAACTGCTTGCCATGCAGATAGCAGCATCCATAATCTGGCTTTCTATCTCCGTCGTAACCGATGCACGAACGCATATTGAGCAAGGTGACTTCGTGCAGTGAAGCCTCTGTTATCGAACAGCTGGGAAGAAGAATTTAACGAGTAATGAAATGTTTAAGGTCAAAGAGATTGGTGACAGAGTAAAGGAACAGAACTGCATGTTGTACAAGATGCTGCTGGACGTCTGCTTTCATGAGGAAGATAGGCGATCTGCTCCTGTTGCTCTCCCTACCCGCTATGTCGGCATTCTGGACTGGTACATCATCCAGGAAGTTCATCGGTACATACATCTATGCCATCCTGCTGATTATCTCCATTGCGATTGTGTTCGACTTCAACGAGAACTCTCGAGTTCACGCAGTACCATGCACGTGGCGGGCGATAGTCTTTGACTATTATGCCAATTTCATCCCTTATTATTCAAACCTCTTTTCACCGTTGTTCGTATTCATTGCCGTCATCTTCTTTACTTCCAAGCTGGCTGGCAATTCGGAAATCATAGCAATGCTGGCTGCCGGCGTGTCTATCAGGCGACTGATGCGTCCTTACATGATTTCATGTGTTCTCATTGCTCGGTCTGACGTTCTATCTGAACAGCTTTGTCATACCCCATGGCACGGTAATCCGTCAGAACTTCGAGTCGCTTTACCGCAATTCAAAGAAGAACACTTCGGCCGAGAATGTCCAGCTGTATGTCGCAAAGAACACAACGGCCTACATCCAGCATTATGACAACCAATACAAAAGAGGCTACGGCTTCTCGCTGGTGAAGATCAAAGACAAGAAGATTGTCAGCCACATGACAGCAATGGAAATCAGTATGACACGGTTGCCGACACGAAGTTTCATTGGAGACTTAGTAACTGGAAGATGAGAACCCTCAAGGGGCTGAAGGAACATATCCAGAGCGGAGCCTCAAAGGACACTGTCCTGCTTATGGAGCCTACCGACCTTGCTTCTATTCCAAGGGTCAGCAGGAGACTTCACTTCGCCGGAACTGCTGGACTACATCTCCAAGCAGACAAAGTCGTGGGTCGAGCAACGTGGTGCAGTATGAGGTGGAGTTTCACAAACGCATAGTAATGTCTTTTCGTCTTTCATCCTCACCATTATCGGTCTGTCCTCTCTTCCCGAAAGCGCATAGGGAGGGAATGGGACTGTATCTGGGGCATCGGCCTCGCATTGAGTTTTCAGCCACATCATGCTTCAGACAGTATCGTCGACTTTTGCCATTCAGGCAGACACACCGCCGCTTCTGGCAGCATGGATACCGAACATTATCTTCGCTGTCATTGCCTACTTCTGCTATCGCCATGCGCCAAGCTGATAAGGCACAGAGAACAAAAGAATTAAGAACAACCCTTTGTGAAGAAGGGAAAAACAGTAGAATATGTATTTTGAAGATTTAGATTTAAACGATAACGTACTCGACGCACTATGATATGCGTTTTGACGAGATGCACTCCGGTTCAGGAGAAGTGCATTCGGAGATTCTGAAAGGAAATGATGTTGGGCGTTGCCCAGACAGGAACGGGCAAGACGGCGGCCTATCTTCTTCCAGTTCTTTCCAGACTGGCAGACGGAGGTTACCCGGAGTCAGCCATCAACTGCGTCATCATGTCGCCGACCCGTGAGCTGGCACAGCAGATCGACCAGGCCATGCAGGGCTTTCGCCTACTATCTTGACGAGTGTGTCATGCGTTGCTGTCTATGGCGGCAACGACGGCAACCGCTACTGACCAGGAGCTGAAGAGCCTGTCGCTCGCGAGCCGATGTCGTCATTGCAACGCCGGGACGTTTCATTTCCCATATCTCTCTTGGCAATGTCGATCTCTCCAAGGTGAGCTTCTTCATCCTTGACGAGGCTGACCGTATGCTTGACATGGGATTTTCCGAGGATATCATGACCATTGCCAAGAAGCTGCCGGCATCCTGCCAGACGATCATGTTCTCGGCTACCATGCCGAAAAAGATAGAGGAACTTGCCAAAACACTGCTGAAGAATCCTGTTGAAATCAAGCTGGCAGTCAGCAAACCGGCAGAGAAAATCCATCAGATGGCATACGTATGCTACGAGACACAGAAGATGGGAATCATCAAGGACATTTTCAAGGCAGGCGACCTCAAGCGTGTCATCATCTTCTCTGGATCAAAGCAGAAAGTAAAACAGATTGCGGCATCGTTAGGCCGCAAGCACATCAACTGCGGAGAAATGCACTCCGATCTGGATCAGGAACAGCGTAATGAGGTTATGTTCAAGTTCAAGAGTGGACAGATCGATGTACTTGTAGCCACAGATATTGTGGCACGTGGAATCGATATTGATGACATGCTGCGGTCATCAGCTACGACGTACCACATGATGCCGAGGATTATGTTCACCGCATCGGGACGTACGGCCCGTGCCGACCGTGACGGAAAGGCAATCACATTCGTGAATGTTGATGACATCTACTATTTCAAGCGAGATTGAATCGTTCTACGGATAAAGGGTGGAAAGATTCCGCTTCCGGAGGAACTGGGCGAAGGACCTGAATCCACAAGGGCAGCAGAAAGCCCAAGAGAGGAAACGCCAAGACCCGTCGTAGGGAAAGACCGTGACCAGCAGAGCCATGGGACAAAGAGCAAGGCGGGAACAGACAGCGCAACCGGCGTCCTGCAGTACAGAACCAGAGCACTGCCGACGAAAACAGTGCTGTCGGGTTGGAACGTAAGACAGAACAGCCGGGAGAACGCTGCTCCAGAAGAAACAGGAGAACAAATCCAGCGGCAGCCGAGGAGAAAGGTGGTAATGAGAAGAACAACCGGCAGGGAAAAGGCAGGAGTCAAGAACGCCAGCCCAAAGCCGCCAATGAAAACCGCAGTGACAGGAAACCGGCCAGCAGCAAGAATGCCGCCGGAAATTCTACCAGCCAGCAGGCCCGGAAACAGAACGGAAAGCGCAAGAAGCGTAATAACCGACAGCGTGTACGAGGAAAAAGGCGGTCAGGAGAAGTACAGTATGACATTCAGGAAGACTTCCCGGCAATTTCAAGGGGGATTCAGGACTGAAGTCACTCATCAAAAAACCTTTGAAGTGGCTTCGTGGACTTGGCAGGAAATAAGTACGGAGACAATATTGTGTACAATGCCCTAACCAGGAAAATCTGGTTGCGGGCTTTTTGCATCGTCAGAACACGGTTCCCCTGCCAATGCAACCCATCAGTGTGTGACTATATATAATAAGGTGAAGAGCAGAAAATCATTCCTTTCGAATCTTTGGTATGACCATAATAAATCGATACGTTTTGTATCAAAATGTCGTTGATTTGAACAAATAGTATTACCTTTGCAATGTAGAAGGTGAGTTGACAACATTGTTGTCGTTTCAGGATTTGGAGAGAACATCCAATAACATATGGTTAAGTATGAAAGCAACAGAAGTCGTAGAAAAAGCTAGAACATCGGTTCCCTACGAACCGGAGTACATTCGAGGCAGTGTCACGGGTACTGGCCACCATAGAGGATGAATACAACAGACACCCGTCATTCGACCGGGCCAATCTTATCGAACGTCTCTGCGTACCTGACAGGATTATCAAGTTCAGGGTAAATTGGACAGATGACAAAGGAAATGTGCAGACCAATATGGGGTATCGTATCCAGCATAGCAATGCCATCGGGCATACAAGGGCGGTCTCGTTTCCACTCATCCGTCAACGAATCCATCCCTGAAGTTTCTGCCTTTGAGCAGACTTTCAAGAACTCGCTTACGACACTTCCGATGGGCGGTGCAAAGGTGGTTCCGACTTCTCCCCCGTGGCGAGGTCGAATGCCGAGGTCAGTGCGGTTCTGTCGAGGCTTTCGCGAGCGAGCTATGGCATTATATCGGTCCTGACTGCGATGTTCCGGCCGGCGACATCGGTGTGGGAGGACGTGAGGTGAAAGCTATGTTCGGCCAATACAAGAAGCTGACGCACCAGTTTACCGGCATATTGACGGGAAGGGACAGACATTCGGCGGATCCCTCATCCGTCCTGGAAGCGACCGGATACGGCAATGTATTTCCTAGCAGAATATGTGGGACCGGTCTGTTGACCTCAGGAAAGACAGTACTCGTGTCCGGTTTCCGGCAATGTACTTTATACACGATGGAGAAGCTGCTGCGCTAGGGGGCAAAAACCGGTTACTTGTTCCGATTCAGACGGATACATCTATGATCCGGATGGAATAAACGAGGAGAAACTCGCTTTATCATGGAACTGAAGAACGTTGACCGCGGGCGTATACGCGAATATGCAGAAAAAGTATGATGTCAGAGTACGTTGCCGGTGCAAAAGCCCTGGTTTGAGAGGCAGATATAGCCCTCCTTGTGCTACACAGAACGAGATAAACGGGGAAGCTGCCGCACTTGTCCGTAACGGTGTCGTACTGTTCGGAAGAACGATATGCCTTCAACCCCTGAAGCCGTAAAAGATATTTCAGGAGCAAAGGTGCTCTACTGTCCGGGAAAGAGCCAAGCAATGCCGGCGTGCGTGTGTATCCGAGCCCTGAGATGACTCAGAAATTCTGAAAGGCTGAAATGGAGCTAGCTGAAAGTGGATCATCAAAACTGCCACCAGATTGATGGATGATATACATGCCAACTGCGTAAAATATGGTACTGAAGCCGACAGCCACATCAATTATGTGAAAGGTGCCAATGTCGCAGGATTCATCAAGGTCGCCAAAGGCTATGATGGCACAGGAATTGTTTGACCGGGAACACACACGGAGAGGAAGGCGCGCACTGACAGGTCTGTCTTGAGAAATCGTGTGATGGATCTTTGGGACATGCTAGCACCTGTGGCGTGGTTTCTTCCGTGTTCCTCCAATATTCCCCGCACAGGAAAATGTATTCCATCTTGTCTGAAGCCGTCTCTATGGCACATGAAAAACAAGACTATGTAGCTTCGTCTGTTTCCGTTTTTTATTTCAGTACTTTTGCAAAGGAAATAAACATCAAATTATGAAAACTCTCTACAATAGTACTCACCATCATGTTGGGACTCAGTTCTTCCACAATGGCACAGCAGAAAGACATTACAATCAAACTTATAGAAACTTCGGATGTCCACGGATCGTTCTTCCTACGACTTTATCAGTCGGAAGCCGAGGAGCAGTTCCATGGCGAGGTCTCTGCACGTTGGTTGAAAAGCTGCGTCAGGGGCGAAAACGGAAAACGTCTACCTGCTCGACAATGGGGATATCCTTCAGGGACAGCCCATCTCCTACTACTATAACTATGCGACACCTGAAAAGACAAACATAGCAGCCAGTGTCCTGAATTACATGGGATATGATGTGGCGACTGTCGGGAATCATGACATCGAGACTGGGCATGCCGTCTCGACAAATGGTTCAAGAGCTGGACTTCTATCCTCGGTGCCAACATCATCAGCACGGCAACCGGAAATCCTATCTTCTCCCTATTATACAATCAAGAAAGGCAACGGAATCAAGGTGTGTAGTCATCAGCATGCTTTTACCCCAGCCATCCCCAACTGGCTGAAAGAAAAGATCTGGAGCGGTATGCGCTTGAGGAAATGGTATCATGTGCAAGAAGGACGATGGCTGAGGTGAAAGACCAAGGAAAAACCCGATGTTGTCGTGGCTTGTTCCATTCCGGATGGGACGGCGGAATCAAGACACCTGCTTACGACGAAGATGCTTCGAAGAAAGTGGCACAGGAGGTGCCGAGTTCGATGTCGTCTTCTTCGGCCATGATCATACCCGCATAATTCCGTTGAGAAAAACGCTGCCGGCAGAGAGGTCATCTGCCTCGACCCTGCCAACAACGCACAGCGCATAGCCCTGGCGACGCTGACGCTCAGGGCCGAAGACCGTAAAAGGAAAGCGGCAATACACACTGACGAACGCTACAGGGAAGCTCGTCGATGTCAGGGGAGCTGAAGGCCGATGAGAGCTCATCCGCCACTTCCAGCCGGAGATAGACTCCGTAAAAAGAGATGGAGCGGACAGGGTAATCGGAAGATTCGAAAATACCATCTATACAAAGGACTGCTTCTTCGGCAACTCCGCTTTCAACGACCTCATACTCGACCTTGAACCGAAAATTACCAAGGCCGATATTGCATTCTAACGCACCTTTGCAGTTCAACTCTTCCATTCAGGCAGGGCCCTGTCACCGTAGCTGATATGTTTAATCTATACAAATACGAGAACAATCTCTGACGATGCGCCTACCGGTCAGAAATCCGCAGACACCTTTGAGATGAGTTACGACCTCTGGTGCAATACGATGAAGTCTCCAGACGACCACCTGCTTCTTCTTTCCGATACACAGAACGATGCACAGCGGCTGGGCTTCAAGAACTTCTCGTTCAACTTTGATTCTGCTGCGGGTATCGACTACGAAGTAGACGTGACAAAACCTGACGGTGAGAAAGTACATATCCTCCCGTATGAGCAACGGACAAACCGTTTGATGAGAACAAATGGTACACAGTGGCGGTGAACAGCTATCGTGCCAATGGCGGCGAGCTGCTGACCAGGTGCGGGCATTCCGCACGACTCTCTGCAAAGCCGCATATATGGGAGAGCCCTAAGGACCAGCGGGTTTTATCTCATGGAAGAAATCAGAAAAGCCGGCGTGATGCGGCCACAGCCGCATCACAATTGGAAGTTCGTGCCGGAAGCATGGACTGTACCGGCTGCTGCACGCGACCGCAGACTCCTTTTCGGGGAATAACCGAAACGAAGTCCTGCGGTCCTGCTTCTTCCGCGATCCGATGAATCCTCAATGCGACGCGGTCGAAAAAGTATTCCATAGCGCGGTCTGAAAGGAATTGCAAGACGGTTCATATGCCGTTGGGCATTTTTTGGCAATCTGTCACCAAAGAATTGCCTGCCTGTCGCCAAAAGATTGGCACGAGTTGCCAAAAATGGACAATACAGTGTGGAAGACTCTGATGACAGATGTTTCACTTCTCCGAAAGGCAGGCTTTTTGTGGCACGGTGTCTACACAAATAGAATCCTGTGCAGATTTTTAGAATTTCATGAGCTTCCACCGATAAACAGACATACAGATGAAAAATACTGGTTTGTCTTCTGTAAGACAGATGTCATGCTGGAGAAAGTGGGTGACAACTACACCATTCCGCTTTCCGACGAAGCACCGATACCCCTGCATCCGTGGACGCACGTCCTGAACGTTACGCCTATGGAAAATGGGACCGAGGTGAGAGCTTTTGTGGTTGAACAGCCCGTAACGGGCAACCCGCAATACGAGATGTGGCTTGCGTCCGTCGTTCTATCTGCTTTCCACGGAGTTCTACCTGAAGGCCGGAAAAATGCCATGAACTGCTTTACTGGGACGGCAATACGAAGTTCTGTGGTGTATGCGGTGCCCTGATGAAGATGCACACGACATTTCAAGCGTTGTACCAATTGCGGAAAAGAGGTGTGGCTGCAGCTGACAACGGCCATCATTGTCCTCGTACACCGTGGCGATGAAGTCCTGCTGGTTCATGCCCGCAATTTTCAAAGTCCGACTTCTATGGCTCTGTAGCGGGTTTTTGTCGAGACAGGTGAGACCCTGGAGGAGGCTGTACACCGTGAGGTAGCCGAGAAACCGGCATCCAGATTGAAACCTGCGCTGCTTCGGGTCGCAGCCCTGGCCCTATCCTGCGGTCTGATGGTGGGGTTCAATGCCGATTATGATGGCGGTGACCTCCATCTTCAGCAAAGTGAATTGTCAAAGGGGGCATGGTTCACCAAGGACAACCTACCGAATATCCCCGAACGTCTGTCGATTGCGCGGATGATTCTCGATGCCTGGATAAAGGAAACTTTCAATATAAACCCAAAGCATATTCAAACTCTGAAAATGATGACTTTCTTAGAAAAAGCACTCGGTTTAATCCGAGTCCATGAAGCTCCGGACTGAACTTATTGCCGGAGCAACTACTTTCCTGACGATGAGCTATATCCTGGCCGTCAATCCAGACATCCTGTCGTCTACAGAATGGACAAGGCGCACTCTTCACCGGTACGGCACTTGCCGCAGCCATTGCCACGCTACTGCTGGCCTTTATGGCGAAGCTGCCTTTCGCACAGGCTCCTTCCATGGGGCTTAACGCCTTCTTTGCCTACACACTCTGCCAGACGATGGACTACTCCTGGCAGCATTCCCTCGCCATCATGCTCATAGAGGGTGTCGTGTTCATCATCATCACCTTCTTCAATGTACGTGAGATGATTCTCAATTCCATCCCTACCAATCTCCCTATGCCATATCGGCGGGTATCGGTATGTTCATTGCATTCATCGGCCTGAAGAATGCTGGTATCTTGTTGCAAAGGAAGCGACATTCGTCGGGTTGGGTGCCTTCACCCCTACCTGCATACTTGGTATTGTTGCCATTCTGCTCAGTGGCGTTCTCATGGCGAAGAATGTCAAGGGCTCGCTGTTCCTGAGCATCATCATTACCACTGTCATCGGCATACCAATGGGGTGACAGTAATCCCGGACAGCTGGTTGCCGGTCTCTATGCCTCAGGACATCAGCCCGGTCTTCTGCAAATTCGACTTTACAGGGTCTGTTGACGCTCAAGACGGTACTGGTTGTCTTTTTCTCTGCTCCTGATCAACATCTTCGATACCATTGGGACGCTGATGGGCTTAGCTGACAAAACCGGGATTGTCGAACAGGACGGGAACATCCCGCACGTGAAGGAAGCCATGATGAGCGATGCGATCGGAACGACGTGCGGTGCAATGCTGGGCGGCTCGACGCTGACGACATATGTTGAGAGTGCCAGCGGCATTGCAGAGGGCGGCCGCTCTGGGTAACCTCTTTCACCGTGGGACTTTTTCCTCATTGCCTTGTTCCTTTCTCCGATCTTCCTGCTGATTCCGAGTGCTGCCACCAGCGGGCACTGGTCGTGAGTGAGCGTACTGATGATCGATTCGGTGAAAAAAATCGACCTGCAGGACATCACCGAGATCTTTTCCCGGCCTTTATCACCATGATTACGATGGTGCTCTGCTATTCCATTGCAGACGGAATCTGTCTGGGTATTCTCTCTTTCGTAATTGTGAAACTGTGTACACGGAGATGGAACGACCTCAACTGGACACTCTGCGTCCTGGCTGTACTTTTCGTCCCTAACTTCGTTAGCAGTTGAAAAAGTTGCCGTGCAATTGCACCTGGAGGTGTCAGACATTCTGAAGACAAACATACAGTATGAACAGGTGCTCTCATCTGTCTGGAAGACAAGCTGTTTATCAGGCAGAACGAGAGCATCAGTTCCTGATTTAGATTAGATATTATACTCCCTTGGGAGACTTCGGAACAGTGAGATCTTTCGTGGGGTAGACTCATTCTACTTATAGAAATCTTCAAAGTTAGAGTGTACCCAGGATGCTGACAATGAGACAGAAGTACCGACTGTTTACTGAAAAAGTTTATTTCTCATTTGCTGTCACTTTTAACATTCTTCACTAACACATTGTTTATTAGTATATTATATGTATTTAAAGAGTGACGAGTGACAGGAAAATAATTTCACGGCAGTCCGATCACAGGCGCATCTGCTGTGGATGAATGTCAGACTGTGTTTGATCCTAAAGTATATTCTTCCGTGGCAGACTCTTTATCGGGGGGGCAGATGTTTATTCAGAAAGCTTACTTTCTGCAAACAAACTACTTCTATCCGAATAACAAAACTACTTCTGTCCGATTAATGCTTAGCATGATCCGTACTGAGCCTTGACACCATTGGTGTACACCGTCAACACCATTAGTGTTTACCATCGACCCACTGATAGGAAAGAATCACCATGTAGTGTGGGTGCAAATCCCCATTATCTACTGGTCCGAGACTTCACATTGTCTATAGACCACAGACAATACCGCAGACCACACAGACAAAGACAAATCTTGCATGCTAAAACTTGCAGTCGAAAATAAAATAACTACTTTTTGCAACCGCTTACGAAAAGTGAGGGCGTTTAGCTCAGCTGGTTTAGAGCATCTGCCTTACAAGCAGAGGGTCGGCGGTTCGAATCCGTCAACGCCCACCCAACCGGGTAGTTTCCAGAGTGGCCAAATGGGGCAGACTGTAAATCTGCTGCTTCTAGCTTCGGTGGTTCGAATCCATCACTGCCCACAGAAGAGTTGCAATCATACGAATGCAGCTCTTTTTATTTTTCCATCGTTCCTGAACGTGTTTTCCCCAGGACTTTCGTTACATGGCATATTTTTGTAACTTTGTCATGAAGTTACGAAAAAGAGTGTAATTTATTGGAACTGAGCGTAGGTTAATTGCTCATGATAGTAATAGGTTACGATTTAGTTAGTTATCTACTGCATCATCCTTCTGCGCGTTGCGTAACCTTCAAAAGAACTCTTCGTATGCAAAAGTAACAATAAAACGGGAGATTTTGAAATGAGATCTCCTAATTTTTCTTCTCATACAAGTTTTTCCGTAAAAGCGAGTTTTGTCCGTCAGCACACCATCGCCCAAAAGATTTTGGTCGAACGTATGCCGACTACGCATAAACGGAGAAAAAGGGCTTTGCCTCACGCCCTAAACAACAGTTTAGACTAATGATGCAAAGGCCCATTTCTTTTTGTGCTTATGCCAAAGAGGTGCTTTACGGGTTTCTGACGATTTTTCTTTTTCCACTGTTCCTTTGAGCCGTAAGCGGAAAGCCGTGTCTGACCGCCCGATCCATAAATGGAACAAGCCGTCACACGGCAGGCAAACCAGGGAAGAATGATTTTTATCCGTCCGACCATACACGCTCGGCGAGACATATAAAATCATACTTCCTGCCGATGGTTTGCCCGGTTTCACGCCTCCGGCTATGTCCCTTTTCCTTTTGGCGTTTTCCCTTTTTACGGATTTCTCTTTTGAAGTTTTTCCTGTCAATCTCCTCCACTTCCGTTTACCTCCATTTTCGCGTCTTTCAGTGAGCCGCATCAGATAGTCATTTTCCGTTCTGGGCGCAAAGGTAATTCCGGGATTGGACGGGAATGCAAGGTCAAGCCTCCTGTTTTTCGGAAAAATCTCCAGCCCTGCGGGTAGTATTTTCCCGAAAAACCTTGCATTCTAATCCCTACCTTTTCAAGCGCGAAACGAAAAACGACCGATGCGACAGAAAGACGCATAAAAATGTCGGATAAACGAGAGGCAGATAAGATAGTTTGAAACTCAACTCCCTCAGCTCTTGAATCCGCATTAAAAAACAAAATCAAAAAACAGCGAAGATATGACGGCAACGGCAAATTTCAGACAAATGGCGCAGTACATAGGGCTTGCGATATGCGGCTTGATGGTACGCACCGCCTTCGGGATGTTCGGCATCTTTTTGGGGCATTATTAGAGAGTGTAAACGGAGTGTTCCGAGTGGCGATAGGTGTAATCGTGGCTATCCTTTCCACTGTGCCTTCTTCGGCTTCATCCTGGTTATTCACCCTTGCCCCCTACTGACATGGCAAAGAAGCAGCAAAACGGCAGCGCAGCGGTGCAGAATACTACGAGGGTGGACAACATCTTCGTGTACATGGTGGAAACGTACATCAACGGCAACATATCCGTGTTCCGTGAACTCTGCCGAGAACTGAACAAGGACGCACGGAGGGACTTTACAGACTTCCTTCTGAGCGAGGTGAGCCGACCTATTGGAGAAATACTGAAACAGACAATCTAAAAAGACAGCGATATGAAAGAACAGAACATTTCAGAGAACGATACAGATGTATCTGGAGCAGCGTGCGGCGGAAGATACGCTCTTTACGAAGAACTACCGCAACCCTGCCAAGAACATGAGACGATTGTGTCACCTACATTTCTCAACTACGTGCAGCGGGCGGTTGCAACAGCTTCACGGACGAGGGAGATATTCGGGCAAGCCGTCCACTACTATGACGAGAACAGAGATAGAGGTAGAGCAAGCCCATTCAGTATCAAGTGGCGGTGAACCACGTTGTGGAACTCACGGCAGAGGAAAAGGCGGAAGCACTGCAGGAACGCAGTCCGCAGATACCAGAGGAGGAACTCCGCAGGTTGCAGAACCGCAGCAAGCCGAGAACCGCCACCAAAGCGACCGCACAAGTACAACAACCCAACCTATTCAATTTCTACAGTTATGAAACCGAGAACACCCTACAGCAGGAAGTCGCACGATTGAGCGAGCGACTGCCGAAATTGACCGCCACACAGAGGGCTTACGCTTTCCGCCATTGCTTCAAACATTACGCCATCAGAGGGCGGACGGCACGAGCATCTGCACCGAGTGCGGACATTCGTGGAGGAGTGAGCACAACCTTGCGGACACCGTTTGCGGATGCACCTGCCCGCATTGCGGCATGGAGTTGGAAGCGTTGCGCACCCGAAAGAGCGTGTTCAGCGAGAGCGAGTATTTCTGCATCATCACCACCTGCAAGCGGTACCAAGTGATACGCTTCTTCTTCGTCAAGTCCCAATACAAGGCAGGGCAGGCAGCCGGGTATTCCATTTATGAAGTGGTGCAAAAGGTGGATTTCGCCCAAAGGCACAACCGTCACCATTGCCCGACTGCGTGGAATGTCCATGCTTACTACGACCTATGGGCGGAATACAGCGACATGGGTACGCAGAACAACAAACTCCGTGCATACGATATAAACCCCGTCTGCACCTATCCCCGACAGCGTTTCATGCGAACTGAAACGCAACGGCTTCAATGGCGAATACCACAACATACTGCCTTACGACCTTTTCACGGCTATCCTTTCCGACAGCCGAGCCGAAACGCTGTTGAAGGCAGGGGCAATACCATGTTGCGCCACTATCCGCAGTTCCTTTGACATAGAGAGGTATTGGGCATCCGTAAAGATATGTATCCGCAACGGCTACACCATTGCTGACGGCTCCATGTGGCGTGACACCATAGACCTCCTGCGGCATTTCGGCAAGGACACGAACAGCCCGAAGTACGTCTGTCCCTCCGACCTCAAAGCCGAACACGACAGACTTATGCACAAGCGCAACAAGGAGATAGAACGCAAGAAGTTGGAGGAACGCATCCGCCAAGCGAAGAAACACGAGAAGGCATACCGCAAACTCAAAGGCATATTCTTCGGCATCGCCTTCACGGACGGCACTTTGCAGGTGCGTGTGTTGGAGAGCGTTGCGGAGTTTGCAGCGGAAGGGACGGAACTGCACCATTGCGTGTTTTCCAACTCCTATTTCCTTGAAAAGAACTCTCTTATCCTATCCGCTACCATTGACGGCAAGCGCATAGAAACGGTGGAGGTTTCCTTGAAGACATTGGAAGTGGTGCAAAGTCGTGGCTTGCACAATTCCAATACCGAGTACCACGACCGCATTGTGAAACCCTGTGAACAGCAACGTGAACCCTTATCCGCCAGCGGATGGAAGCGGCATAGTATCAACCTATAATACCCAATAGTATGGAAGTAAAAAATTGAAAGCATGGTTTGTCTGTGGGACGATAAAATCCCCACGATGTTCCTTGATTTGTGAACCTCCTCACTCTTGCAACGAGTGAGGAGCAGTTAAGACAGTGTAAAGAACTTTGCCGAGAAGCACGGACTTGACAGGGTTTTTCCTTTACGGCTTCGGTTCCCACCATTTCTACCTGCACCAACGCTACGAGCGACCCCGAAATGGTGATGAAGAACAGAGTTTTGTCAGTACATTTTTAACCACCCTAAAATCAACGAGTGTAGCAACACGGATGACCATCAACGGAGTAAGCACCTGCACGGAGCAGGTACGGAGAAAATACGAGCGTTTCCAATTAGGGTATCGGCAGACGCAAGCGGACACTTGTGCAGTACGACTACCGCCACCCCACAGACGGAGAGTTGTTCTCTTGTGTCAAAACCCACATTGGACGAGTGCCGAGAAGCACGGGATGAGTGGCTCACGGCAAAAGGAAGGAAAGGAGGACAGACGATGAACGCAGCCTATCAAACGCTGATAGTGAAGTTCGGTGAGCCTATCAAAGTATTGGACGGCATCTTTGACGATGCCGAAGCGTGGGAGTTGATACCCTAAAAGGGTGGATAGACGACTACGAGAGCAGCAGGTTTACCGCCATCAACAGCCATACGGCAGTCATCACAAGCAGTACAATATGGAGTGCCTGATGGAATGGTTGAAACGAAACACACCCATTGCCGAGATAACAGAATGTTAAACAAGTTGGCGGTGTCCGCACCGCCAACCTACAACCAAGAAAAGCATGATAGCGAAGACTATTTTACAGCAGATGAGCGGCAGACGCTTTGCCGCCATGACGGGGAAAGCAAGGACTTTATAGATATGGGTAACGGACTGCGCATGAGCCTTAGCGAGAACAAGACGAGTGCCAACCGCCTTGACATCATCTACGATGCCGGCGGAGACCTCTACAATATGCGTTTCTACCGCAGGACGTTCAGCAAAAAGACATTCGAGTGCAAGACGAAGGACATCGAAACACACGATGGCATATATTGCGATATGCTGGAAGAAATGTTCACGATGGTAACAGGACTCTACACCCATTTTTGAGTGGCGGCGGACAAAGCCGCCCTACTCTTTCGGTGAGCATGACGGCGGACAAAGAAAGTAGCAAAGAAACCGCTGTCCCAATCTACGATAGTATTCACAAAACAAGTTTCAATCATGGAAGAAATCAGACAGAACGGAAAAATCATCCTGCACAGCGATGACGGAACAAACATAAGGATGATTTTTCAAAAACCTCACGGGCAGGATTTTTCAAGGTCAGGAATATGTGGAGTATATCCGGCATATCGCAATCGGGGAGATGGGATTTTTCGCCCGGCATCATAGAGCATTGCAGGGACGGTGAAGTAATCGGCAAAAGGAAAAATCCGGAATGTATGAGCGGAAACTCCGATGAAGTTGCGGCTTCATCGGAGTTTCATTATCAAAGCATTTGCCATGTTACGGAATGTACAGCAGCGCAAACTCCGCCTTTCTCCGTTTGAGCAGCATGGCGTGCCGTTTCCCCTTGTAGTTGCAGAAAGCGATATATTCCCGGTAAATGTTCCTGTCGCCCGCCTCCAATTTTTCGGATCAGCGTGCTTTTTGGGTATCTTCCGCTCCCCCAAAAGCCGGTATGGACCGACATTGTAAGCGAGCGTGGCGAAACAGACTGTCACGCCGAACTTACGGAACATGGCGCAGAACTTACGCAAGTCTTTCCGCAGGAGTGCGTCCGCCTGCCGCTTCGTCATGGTGCGTGCCGAATACCTTTTCCCCCGGCTGCACCTGGTGACCCCAGCCCACGTATGGGTGGTGTTTCTCCGAGTGCCAGCCTTCAAAATACTTCGTACAGCGAACCGCCCGCTCAAAAGGCGGCAGGCGGTAGATTGCCGCCTGCCTGTCCGTCCCCTTCCGACGGCTGTCCCGTGCGGACACGGAGCAGACCGCCAGCAGCGAACAGAGGATAGCCATGAATACACGCATCATCTTGGCAGAGGTTTGTAATTGCCTATGGGGATGACGGTCTGAATGTCGTCCTTCACGTTCCGGTTGTTGAAGTCAAATTCCAATTCGTAGGAATTTTTGAAATTGTCCTCCACCACCACGATGAAGTTGTGCGCCTCGTCGCCCTCAGCCGTATAGTACAGCCGGAACTTCTCGTTTTCGAGCAGGTAGCGGTCATTGGGCAGAAAAGTAATGCCGCCCGCCATTTTCAGCGTGCCTTCCCCTTCGAACTGGAAATACCGGATGGTGTAGAGCGTGTTGGCGTAATCGCCCGTCCTTTTCAGTTCACAGCGGATTTCCACCGTCTGCCCCTTTGTGACCTTGTTCGGTACGGGCATCGTTTCCACCGTGAACGGATAGGATTGCTGGATGTCCATGTCATCGTCACACGATGCGAGCGTGAGCGACACGGCGGCGAACAGGCAGAGTGCCAACGCCTTGAAGATGGATATTCTCTTGTTCTTGTTGTTCAGTATGTTCATTGTCCTTTGATTTTTAAGTTATTGTTCATTTCTTTTTTGCTGTCAGTTGCAGATACTCGTTCAAGTCCTTGCAACCGTCATAGAGTGCGGAACAGTTACAGACACGTCCGCCGTAGTGTCCTTGAGGGCTTTCCAGCGTCCTCCGCCCGGCTTCGTCACGGTCGAGGAAGCAGTCGATGCGCCCGTACCCGTCTAAGTGTTTTACCGCCTTACCCACGTTGGCGACGGAGTTCAGCACAAGGCTGTCGCCTGTTTCCAATCCAAGCGTGGCAGCGGAAAGGAAGTCCATAAATCCTTCAAATAAACTGCACACGCCAGTCGGAGAACTTTCCATTTTGACCAGCGACACATCCTTCGGCGGCACGCAACCCTTGAAATAACGGCTCCGGATTTCATAGCCGCCAACCACGTTCTGGAAACCGATTGCGAAATACCGTTTTCCACGCACGCCGTAGTTCAAGCGGCAGCAGTGACGGGATGCAACGGCATAAAGGGATGCCCCGTTCCGCCAGATACTCTGTTAATGGTGAGCGGAGCAGTGGGACGGCTTCCACCCCCTCAAAGGCAGGTTCGGACGGTTCCGGCAGGTACAACGGCTTTTCCGATGCGACAAACGGCATACGGGCGGTTTCCGCTATGAATCTTGCCTGCGCCATGAAGTCACCGCTTCGGGCAAACTCCCCGGCAAGCGTGAAGATGTCACCGCCCTTGCCCAAACCGAAGTCGTACCAGAGCCGTTTCGCCACGTTCACACGGAAAGAGGGCGTGCGCTCACTGCGGTACGGCGCACGATACCAAAGTTCGTTTCCGCTCCTTCGGACAGGCTCATGCCCCAACCGCGCGAGAAAGTCCGCGAGGGATATTTGCCTCATGGTGTCTATATCCGTCCGTTCCATGCCGCGTGTCAGTTGATGACGAACTTGATACCCACCCCGAATTGGGTATGGAACTTCTTCGTGTCGCCACCCCACAGGGCAACGCTCCCGGAGGTTGGCGAGCAGGGCGATACGGTCAGCCACGTAAAACTCTACATCGAGCGTCAGCGCACCGCCGTAGATGAAGGCGTCCCGGTCGTGCAGTGTCGAACCGTCATGCAGCACTTTTTCGCCCCAATTCACCGATTCATACCCGGCGAGCCAAAGCCCCGCATAGACGAACACGATTTTTACGGGCATCGGAAAGTATCTTGAAATAGTAGCCGCCTCCGCCGTGAACTGCGCCACAGGGTATGGCGGTGTCCTTGTACGGGTTGTTTTTCAGGGAGATACTCACCTCGAACACCCATTTGTTCCCCTTCTTCGTGTAGGTGGAAGAGCCGCCCGAAACTGTACCCGCCGTCGTTGCCGCCGGGTTTGAAGCCGTCCGCCAGATTCGCCCCTGACCTCGATGCCCCTGCATCTTCGGCAGGCATCGCTGGGCGTGCGCCTGCCCCGTGAACAGGGCAAGCGACGCGATGATTATTGCGATGTACTTTCTCATGGTCAGCGCACTTGAAGTTCGTTGATGGTATTGGCGCGCACCAAGTCCTCGTTCTCGATCACGAAGGACTGGTGACGGCCGCCGTTCTTCTCGTTCAGCTCCACCACGAGGCACTTGCCGTCGGGTATGGTGAACTTCGCCATCGTGAAGACCGTGCGTTCGCTTTTTGCCCGGCACGAGCGTGGCGTAGTTCTGCGCGCGGAGCGGCAGGATGATACGCTCCTGCACGGCGGTACGCTTCGCCACCTTCTTGTCCACGATTTTTCCATGTGATGTAGTCCACATCGAAAGGCACGTTGCTCTGGTTCTTGATTTCCGTGTGGAAATACAGAAGCCCGTTGTGCGTGTAGATGCCTTTTCAGAAGGTACTGGATGCCGAAAACGCTTGCAGCCGATATGCTTCACCTCACGTTTGTTCTGCTTTGTGGATGGACTTCATGATAAGGCGCACCAGCATCGGACTTTCGCTGCCCTAATTCTTTCAGGTAGATTTCCTGCGCGTTGTTCGGACGGTTCACCGCCTCGCCGTCATGGATGAAGTCGCACATCTCCACGTTGAGCAGCAGCGGTTCGGCGGCGTATTTCACGTTGAAGGTAGAAACTCCCGTCCTCCGTGATGACGGACATGTTGGTTTCGTTCGGGAAAATTCCTCACGGTAGCCTTCACGGATGACGTTCTCCGCTCCGTCGGCTTTGCCCGCAATCAGGTCGGGCGAGCCTAAATCGACATAGCGCACCTCCGCCGGGAAGATGACATGCACGGTCTTGTCGTAGGTCACTTCCAGCCGTGCGGGGAACCATGCGGTCAGCCCAGCTTTCTCGTCAGACCGTGATACAGGGTCGCCGTCCGCCTCCTTCTGCGGATAGACCTCTTTTGTCAAGGTCAGTTCTTCACTTCCGTTGGTCGTTTCAACGGTTACGTTTTTCCTGCGCGTTGGCAGTTGCGATGCCCATAGCGAGGGCAAACATCATGATTACTTTTTCTCATTTTACTTTGAATTTTGAGTGGGTTGTTGTTGTTGATTGGATTTCTTATGATTATACATCAGTTCTTCTCCTGATAGAGCATGACCCTGTACCCGGCTTTCAGATGCACTTTGACGGTGCGCATCTTCTGGCAATGTACTGGCTCGTGCCTTGTATCAGCCCCTTGCCCAAGTCGGAGGCGAGCTGCGCCCCGGCATTGGTGGAGATGTTGATGCTACTGCCGAGCGAACCGCCCATGTTGGCGGCAACCTCCCTGACGGCGTTCATCTCCATCGAGTTGGGGATGAATATGCCGGGCTGCCCGTCCGTGTCATAGACCTCCAACTCCACCGGGATAACCGTGCCGTCGTGTTCCAGCGAGGTGATTTCGATGCCGAGCCGTTCACCCTGAATCTTGGCTGCGCCGACCACCACCGCATTACGGGGGATGATCCGGTCTGCTACCGCCATCGGCTCCAACAGCCGCAACCTGACCGCCTGCCCGTCCGTCACGCTCTGCGCCCCATGCAGACGCATGCCGGTGTGGTGTTCCTGTCCGATACGGTTGTAACGCCCACCGCCGTGTTGAAACTGCGGTTGCGTTCCTGCGAGAAGGAAGCGACAAATTCGGCGTTGCTCATGGGCTGTCCGAGCGAGGACACCACCTGATGCGTCACTTGCCTGACGGGTTTTCGCCGTGTTCTTTCCGGTTTTTCTGCACGGGGGACGGCTCTGCGGTCTGTCCCGCTGCCGCCTGCGTGCCGTTCTGACCGCCCATGTACTTCGCCGCCAGTTCGTAGGATTTTTCCATGAGTGCCACCTGCTCGTCCATCGTGGAGCTCTCTCTTTTCCGCTTTCCAGTTCGGATTCGAGGGTGGCGATGCGTTCCAGCAGCTCGTCCATCTCCGCATTGTCGTTCTTCGGCTGCTCGTAGAGTTGCCGAGCGTGGCATTGAGGTCACGGTAGGCGGCTGCCGAGGACTGGATGGTCTTCGGTGCTGGCTTCACCGCCTCTTCCGTTCCGCCGGGATTGGCAAGGTCGAAGTCGCTGTCCCCATCCGCTTCCACCGTTTCGCGGTCGAACAGGTCGCCCAACTGCTGCATGGCGCGGCTGCGGTTCTCCTGCCGTTCCTCCATCTGCCCCCTGCTCGTAGGCTTTCGCCTTGTCACCGATAATCCGGCGGTTCTCCTTGTCCGCATCGGGCATCTCGATGTTGTAGCCGCTTGTTTCCCGGCTCCTGCTCCTTGCCGGAGGACGGGGCGAATATCAGCCACATAGCCCCGATGAATACCAGCACCATAGCGGGAAGCACTATCATTTTCTGGCGTTTCAGCCGTTGGGCTTCGGTCAGCGGCTTGCGCTCCTTTTTCGGCTTGTCGTTGCCGGGAGCCGCCTTGTTTTCGTTCTTGGGTTCATTCTTCGTCTGTTCCATATAAATAAGGTATTACGATTGTCGATTGTTATCCGGCGTCACGGACAGTTCCACCCTGTCCGGCATGGTCTATCTCCATCCGGCTGCCGTCATTCCTGCCGATGTCATAGACGGCTTTACCGAAGGTGTAGAGGGCAAGTGCGGCGAATGCGATGAGCATCGCCAGCACGATGCGCCTGCGTGTCTTCGGCGGCAAGCCGTCCAGATACCCTTTGAGCCGTTCCACCAGCATTTTCTTTTTGTCGTGGAGTTTCCAGTACGCACTCCCACAGTGATTTCTTGATTTTCTTCATGTCCGTTTACCTTTTGATGGTTTGTAAATCTTTGTTCTCGATGATGGTGAATCCCTCGATGGTGAACCCTGTTGGGAGTTGTCGTCCGACCGGGACGAGTTCAAGCAGGCGGCACGTGGTCACGAGGCTGCGCTCTGTGACGTTGCTCTGCCGGATGATTTTTCTGCGTGGCGTAGGTCACGGTGCGGTAGGGATAGCCGTTGAAGTCGCACACCACGCTGTCCACCTTCAGCACTTGGTTGATGTTTACCGGCGATGATGCGGTTGTAGTACCCCTTCTCGGCGAAGTCCGAATAGTAGTTGTACACGCTCTTGTCTGCCAGCAGCAACGCACGCTTTTACGTTGTGTTCTATCGCGCTCTTTTTCGGGCGAGAGCGTGAAGAACAGCTCGTGGAAGCGGCGCACATGCTCCTCGCTTCCCGCCGGACGGTTCTGCGAGAGGTCCTGCGAGAGTGCCAGCATCAGCGACTTGCCGTTGTCCAGCACATAGATCTTTTTCCCGCTGCCGCTCCGCGAAAGCGGTAGGAACTCCACACGCTCCATACCGTTATCACTGCGCACAGCGAGAGGAAGACGATACCGAACAGGCGTATCTGCCTGAACGATGATTCGATGTTTTTGAGTGACTTGAATTCCATTTTTGCTTTTTCCGTTTATAATTCCACATTGATTATTTCAGCGGTTTCCCGGCACGTCCGACCATGTTGCCTGCGGTAGCATCCCGCCACGCTTCCCGCCATGCCTCCGGCGCGTCCCGCCATCTGGTTCACGTTGCGCCCGTAGCCGCCCATGCCTCCGGCTTGATGATCCAGCCCGCCACCGTCGGAATGGTGAAGTAGCCGATGATGCCGATTATCATGAACACGATATACACCCCGTCGCTGGAATCCAGCGAGAAGTTAGGGTCGGTCTGCATGCGCTCGATGTCGCTCTGGAGCATCAACACCTGAATCTTGGCGAGTATGGTGCTGAATATGTCCGACACGGGCAGCCACAGATAGACCTGAATGTAGCGGCATATCCACTGCGTGAGCGTGCTTTGGAAGCCGTCCCACACCGATATGGCGAAGGCTATCGGACCGAGTATCGCCAGCACCACGAGGAAGAAGGTGCGGATGGTGTCTATCACGAGGGCGGCGGCTTGGAACATCAGTTCCAGTATCTCGCGGAAGAAGTCGCGGATGCCCTTCTTCATCTTGTACATCCCCCGGTCGATATACATCCCCGCCATCGTCACCATGTCGGAGGGCGACCAGCCCAATTCCTCCAGTTGCTTGTCAAACTCCTCGTTGGACACGAGGTAGGCGGTTTCGGGGTTGCGCACCATCGCCTCGTATTCCAGCCTGTCCTTCTGCTCCCGGTACTTGTTCATGTCCAAAGTCTGCGTTTCGAGCAGTTTCGCCGTACCCTGCACGACGGGCGAGAGGACGCTGTTTATCGTGCCAAGCACCACCGTAGGGAAGAACATGATGCACAGACCGACGGCAAAGGGACGGAGCATCGGGAAGACGTCTATCGGTTCGGCTCTCGCCAACGACTGCCATACCCGGTAGGCGACATAGAAGAGCGCGCCCAGCCCGGCGATGCCTTTCGCCACGCCCGCCATGTCGGCGCACAGCGGCATCATCTGCTCGTAGAGCGAGCGGAGAATCTGGTGAAGGTTGTCGAACTCCATAGGCTACCAGTATCTTTCGTTCATGCTCCCGTACAGCCCCATGATGCGGTCAAGGTCGTTTTTCTTCTTCGCACGCAGGTAGCTCACGCTGATATTCTTGTTGGTGTAGTAGCTCACGAGGTTGCGGTAACGCTTCATCTTGGAGTGGCAGCGTTCCACCACGTCCATGCGCTCCTTGTCCGTCATGGAGAGCGTGGTGATGTTCACCACGTTCTTCAACTCCGTAAGCACGTCATTGGATTCCTCCAGCAGCTTCGTGTACCCGAAGGCGATGGCTCCGAGTTCCTCCACCGTGAAGTTGTCGTCGCGCAGCATCTTCTGGAAGCTGGTCACGTAGATGTCCGTGATGTCGCCTACCATCAGTATGGTCTGCTGCACCTTGCGGGCGTCCTTGACCAGATTGTTCACGGATTTGAGGGCGTCGTAATACTTCTTGCCCTGCTCGTAGATTTTCACCGTTTCCTGAAAGTTATTCACCATGTTCGTGGCGGTCTTCGAGGTGTGGATGATGTTCTTCGAGGCATTGATGATGCCCTGCGCCAGATTGCCCGGATCGCTCACGACCCATTGGGCGGAAGCCCTGCCCGCGAGAAGCAGGCACAGGCAGATGACGAATGTTATTCTTGTTCTCATGTTTCTTTGGATTTTAGCGGTTCTTATTTTCCTGCCGGAGTTTCCGGCTGCGGCTTCACACGCACGTAGTCCCCGTTCGGTGAGAAGGTCAGCACGTCGGTGGCTTCGTTATACGCCACGTCGATGCGGAAGCCGGTGTTCATGAACAGGTTGCCGTTCTCCTCCTGCAAGAGGTAGGTTTCCGGTTTCAGCCTGCGGCGGATGCCGCTCCGTTTGAATACCGTCACCTTGTAGGCTTCGCCCTCCTTGTAGATAAGCACGTCGGGCTTGCCCTCCACGCTTTCCCAATTCCCGCACAGCAGGTCGCGGCGGTTCTCCGCCACGTCGCAGGATTGCAGCACCATGACCGCCAATCCGATCAGACACTTGCTGACTTGCAGCATCTTCATTCTTGATATGCTCATACGCTTTTCTTTTTTCGTTGATAAATCTGTTTTACCGATTATTGATTACTTACTGCTTGTTTCTCCGTCTTTCGGCAAGCTGTCGGATGGCGGCTTCGATGTCGCCGCCCAATTGCTCCGCCAGACGGTACACCTCCACCTTTTTCCGTTTCCTCGGTGGTGTACGCCAGATACTCTTCCGCGCTCACCTCGGTGGCATAGACCGCCGACTGCGTGCCGCCCAAGCCTATCCACACCTCCTTGTAGAGCCGTGAGGGGTTGTTCGCCATGTTGATGGAGAGTATCTGCGACTTCTCCTTCTCCGTCAGTCCGAGCAACGCCTGAATCTGGTCGAACTTGTTCATGTACTTGCGCTGGTCAAGCAGGATTTTACAGTCCGAGTTGTTGATGATGCTCTCCCTGACGACGGGCGAGGAAATGATGTCGTCCACCTCCTGCGTCACCACGATTGCCTCACCGAAGTATTTGCGCACCGTCTTGTACATATAGCGCAGGTAATCAGCCATGTTCGCCGACGAGAGAGCCTTCCAAGCCTCTTCCACGATAAGCTGCTTTCTCACACCTTTCAGACGCCGCATCTTGTTGATGAAGGCTTCCATGATGATGATGGTCACTACCGGGAACAGTTCGCGGTTGTCCTTGATGGAATCGATCTCGAAGACGATGAACCGTTTGCCCAGCAGGTCGATGTTCTCCGCCGAGTTGAGCAGGAAGTCGTAGCGTCCGCCCCGGTAATACTGCCGCATGGTGGTGAGCATGTTGTCGATGTTGAAGTCCTCCTTCTCCACCTTGATGTCGCGTTCCGCCAGTTCCCTGCGGTAGTCGTCGCGCATGTACTCGTAGAAGGTGTTGAACGAGGGGACGATGCTCCGGTCAGCCCTGATGCGCTCGATGTAGGCACTCACGGCACTGCCCAATTCCCCGCTTTCGGTTTTCGTCACCTTGTCGTCCTCCGACTTCCAGAGCGTCAGCAGCAGCGTCTTTATGCTGTCCTTTTTCTCCACGTCGAACACGTAGTCGTCGGTATAGAACGGGTTGAAGCTGATGGGCTTCTCCTCCGTGTAGGTAAAATACACGCCGTCCGTGCCGCCCGTCTTGCGCCGTATCATCTCGCATAGCCCTTGATAGGAGTTTCCCGTGTCCACCAATACCACATGCGCGCCCTGCTCGTAGTATTGCCGCACGAGGTGGTTCATGAAGAACGACTTGCCACTGCCCGAAGGACCTAATACGAACTTGTTACGGTTCGTGGTGATGCCCCGCTTCATCGGCAGGTCACTGATGTCGAGGTGCAGCGGTTTTCCCGTGAGCCTGTCCACCATCTTGATGCCGAAGGGCGAGAGCGAGCTGCGGTAGTTGGTTTCCTCCGTGAAGAGGCACACCGCCTGTTCGATGAAGGTGTGGAAACTCTCTTCCGCCGGAAAGTCCGCCGCGTTGCCGGGCATAGCCGCCCAATAAAGTGTCGGGCAGTCGATGGTGTTGTGGCGCGGCACGCACTCCATGCTTGCCAGCTGGCTGCCCACGTCGTTCTTTATGTGCTTCAGCTCTTCCGCGTCGTCGCTCCACGCCATGACGTTGAAGTGCGCCCGCACCGAGGTCAGCCCGTAGGAGTGCGCCTCGTTCAGGTAGCGGTCTATCCACTCGCGGTTGATGCTGTTGCTCCGGCTGTATCGGGATAACGACTGCATATTCCTTGCGGACTTCTCGAATTTTTGAAGGTTCTCCTCGCTGTTGTCGATAATCACGTACTGGTTGTAAATGTGGTTGCAGGAGAGCAGCAGCCCCACCGGGGAGGCGAAGGAGAGGCGGCAGTCCGAGCGGTCGGTGGAGAGTTTCTCATACCGTGTGTCGGTAGCCACCGTGCCGGGAAGGTCTTCCGCGTCGGACAGGGTGTGCAGGCACAGGCGATTGTCGCCGATGCGCATCTCCCGTGCCGAGAGGTCTATGTCCTGTAACGTGGCGTCGCCTTCGGGCATGAGCGAGAAGTAACGCTCTATCAGTCCGGCTTTGCCGTCTGTCCCCACGATCTCGTCGGTGGAGAGGCGGCGCAGCCTGACAAAGCCGCTGTCGTTGATGATGCGCTCGAACTGTTCCGCAGCCTCCATGAACTTCGCGGCTGTTTCCTTGTCCAGTTCCTTCGGGATGATATGCCCCCGGCACAGCGTGCTGAAATTGCTCTGCATCCGGTTACGCTCCTTCGTCGTCTTGGTCAGGTAGAGGTAGCACGTGTGCTTCAGGTACGGTCGCTCGTTGAAGTGCCGCTCGAAAGAGCGGCTCAAAAAACTCATGTCGTCCTTGTGAAGTTCCGGCGTGTACTTCTCCTTGATGAACCAGTCCTGCTTGTGGACGACGGAGAAGTCCGGCAGCACCTTGATCGCCTTGCACCAGCAGCCGTGTATAGCCTCGTACTCCGCACCCGTCACGGTATAAAGCTCCGGCAGTTCCACCTCGAAAGCCACCGTGATGTCGGCGTCTTTGGAGATGATGCAACCTTGCTCCACCGCCAATAGCGGGAACTTGTTTTCCAGTGTTGTCATTTTGGATGTATTCCTCATGTCGTTTCTTCCTTTCGTTTCCGTTTGAATAATCGGGTGATCCGCCGCCGGTTGATAAGGTATCGGGGATGGCTCCTTGTTGCCCCTAATTTCATCAGTCCGTGTTCGCCGTACCGGGCGTTCAGCGCGAAGGTCTGCCATACGAGGATGGAAGACGATGCCACGCCGAAGCCGATACATACCCACTGGTCGATGCCGACCATGTAGAGGATGACGAACAGGACGAAGAGAGCCAGCAGACCTCCGCAGAAGATGAAGAGGTACTGAGCCTTCAAACCCTTGAACTCTACCGGACGGCCGATACCCTTGTTTATCGGGTATTCAGCCATACATTGTTTATTAAAGGAAGAATGAGCGCAGGATGGTGGCGGCGACAATCAGGAAGATGCACGCCCCGAACCACGAGGCGGCAGTCTTGGATGTGTCGGGATCGCCGGACGAGAATTTCCCATACACTTTCACGCCCCCGATAAGCCCGACTACCGCGCCGATGGCGTAGATGAGTTTCGTGCCGGGGTCGAAGTACGAACTCACCATAGAGGTGGCTTCGTTGATGCCCGCGATGCCGTTTCCCTGCGCGAAGGCGGAGGCGGTTGCGGCAACCAGAAGTGCCGCAGAGAGGATAAGTTTCTGTCTGTTGTTCTTGTTCATAAACTGTTCTTGTTTTGTGCCGTCCAAAGGGTGGATGGTCCTTTGTCGGGCGGTTGATACTCGATTACTTTACTTTGGTTTAGTGGGTTGCCCGTTTGTTTCTACGGACTTGGGTGTGTCCGTTGCGAATTGGCTGTACCTTGTACCGCCGTGCGCGTGGGTGATGCCGTCTTACGTTTTCATTCTCATTCTTTTTTAGTCGTTATACATAGTTGCGGATGTCGAAGTTCTCAATACTGTCCGGGACGACAAAATCCTTTTTCGGTTTATTCTTCTTCAGCCGGATTTCGATAAGTCCCTTGATGCGGATGCTCATTTCAGACGAGCCGGTCATCAGCTTCTCGTACAGCTCCGTCCCTTCCATGTCGGTGAAGACCTTTGCCGCCCGCTCCCGTTCCGTCGTTGTCGCTTCCGGGTTCTTGGCGGTTCTGACCGCATCGTCTATCTCGTCGAAACTGCTTCCCGATGCCCTCGGCGCGTCGGGCGTTTCTTCCTCGGCTCGTCCTCCCCGAACTCCAGTTCCGAAGGCGTGAGGCTCGTGAAGGTTTCGTCGAGTTTATCCTCCGGGACTTGTGCGGGACGGGACACGGTTTCCGTGTTTCCGTCGTCAAAAAGTAGTCTCTTCCTCCGTCAGCTCAATGCCCTTTTTTTCCGAAGTGGCGGCTTCTTGCGTCGGTATGGCAGCGGTTGTCCGGGGCGATGCCATCCTGAAACGGCTCTTGCCGATGATGTCCGGGGTGTCTGCGGGCGGTGTGTCCCTTACCGTTTCGGGCTTTGCCGCCGTGCCGCCCAACGACCGCCACACTCCGGCTATGCTTCTTAGGAAGCGGACAAGTCTGGTTTCCATGATCCTGTCATAAAGGAGCAGGAACAGGAACCACAGGTTGCAGCCGACCGATACGGTCAGCAGAATATCAGTCATGCTTATTGTTTCACTCATGCACGTTCTCTTTTTGAGGGTTAAAATACTGCGTCGTAATTCTGGGCGTAAAGGCTCTTTATCGCCTCCTCGCACTGGTTGAAGTGGTGCGTAAGCACATGGTCGATGTAGGCGGACAGCGACAATTTGTCATGCCCGATCACACGGGTGATGCGCATGATGCGGTCGTGGTACTCCGGACGCACATACGCCATCTTTCCCTCGCGTGCCTTCACTTCGGCTTCACGGATGAACAGCCGTTCATAGTCCTTTTCACCGCATTTGCCGCCTAACGGCACGGGGGATAGGATTTCCACACTCGCCTGCACTTGGGCAAGCATACCGCCGCCGTCATGCTGCGGACTTCTGTTTTTCTGGTTCTTTTCCATATTCAAATCAAGTCTTCACGTTGTTTCTTGTACAGTTCGTTTATTTTCTCCTTGTGCTGTTCCAGATGTTGGCGCAGCACGGTGTCCACGTAGCCGCCTACCGAGATTTCACGCCCGGCGATGTCGTTCACGATTTTGAGAATCTTGCTGTGGACATCGCGGCTGATATAGACGCACTGGCGCGTCTTTATCTCGTTGCGGCGGAGGAACAGCCCGGAATAGTCGTCCTCCTGCCGTTTGCGGCGGACAGTGTCCCTCTGCGGTTTTTCCTTTGCCGTGTATTGCGCGGGCGGCGGTTCCGTTTCAGGGACGCTTTTTTCTTCGGGAGCAGGCGCGGGCGGCTCCTGCGCGTGGTACAGGGTCCCGTCCTGCCTGCGTCTGCCGATGGAGGCTATCAGCAGTTCCTCGTCAATGCCTTCGGTGTTCACTTTCCTGCTGCCCATGATTATTGAGGTCTGATGATACGGCTTATCTCTTCCGAGAACTCACGGATGCCGCTCCCTTTCAGCAGGGACGCATCCATCGGGAAGATGGTCGAGCGGAACACGCTCTTGCGCTCTTCCGAGAGGTCGCGCCGGAACTTCTTGCTGTCGGGCAGGCGGGTGGACAGCACCGGCAGCTCCCATCTCGGCGATCACATCCTCATACAGGTCGTAAAGCCCGTTCTTCTCCCTGCCGTCCACCATCGTCCAGAACAGGTACAGCCCTTTTGTTTTCGCCTGTCCCGTCGTCATGAGGTTGTCACGGAACATCACAGCGAATTGCAGGGTGCTTTCCACGACAAAACGGTCGGCACTCATGGGCGCGAAGATGTAGTCCATCTGCGAGAGGGTCTTGACCACGCCGTTGCTTTTCAGGGTTCCCGGCATGTCGAAAAAAACACGATGTCGGGTTTCACCTCTTCTTCGGCAAGCATCCTTTCGGCATCATCGAGGGCGTTAAGGGCGTCGCTTGCGATGACCGGGTAGGCGTTCTTCCTTATCTTGCGGAAGTGGTCACACGCGAGTGCCTTGAAATAGAGGCTCCCGCCGATAAGTCCCGTTTCACGTTCACGCAACCCGTGTATGCTGTGCTGCGGGGTGTCGCAGTCTATGACTGCGACATTGTGTCCTTTCACGTTGTGGAGGTAGTTGGCGGCAAGTGCCGTGACGGTGGATTTGCCGATACCCCCTTTCTGTGTTGCGAATGCAACGAATGTTTCATTACTCATGGTTCTGTTGGTTTTAATGGTTGATGAATTGTTTTCCTGCTCCGATACGGAATCGGTGACATGTATATCCGCGTCCGCGAATCTCTGACTGTCCGGTTCGTCACGTATCCGCTTCAACGGTGGGGCAGGGATTCGGATAACTGATGAATGACGACATTGCGTCATGAAGTCATTGAATCCGTGAATCACCGCGTCATTGTAAAACCGGGTATCCGAAGGTTCGGGTATCCGGTCAGGCAAATAGCCGCCGAAGCGGTTTGCCGGGTATTTGAAAGCCTCATTTTTCATATCTTCAAATCGTTCGTTTCTTGAATCATGCTGCAAATAAACAAGGATATTTTTGAACCTGTATCACTTCCCCGACAAGTGGCGGCATGTTGCGCCGGTTGGCACTGATTGTCCGGGTCAAGCCTCTGTCCGATACCGCTTTTAGGGCGTAACTTTGCACCCGAACGGCAGGGTTCGCCGCAGGTGGCGCAGCCCGGAGTTTGAAAGGCATTCCCCAATCCGGCCCCGACGGATTTTTTTATGTTCGCCTGAACATAGCAAGATGTCTTTTCAGCCGCTCAAAACGTTTTTTGAGCAGCCACGAAAAGCACTTGCCCTTGCAGGGGGCGGGCTTCTCTCCGAAGTCGGGAAGCTTTTTCAAACCTGCGGTGTCTCGTGACCCCAAGCGGCGGCTTATGCCGTCCATCCGCTAAATCCAAAGTTTATATGAAAGAGAAAAGAAACAAGACCGGGAGAAATCCCAAACTTGATCCGGCGGTATTCCGCTACACCGTCCGTTTCAACGAGGAGGAACACAACCGTTTCCTCGCCATGTTCGAGAAGTCGGGCGTTTACGCCAAGTCGGTTTTCATCAAGGCGCACTTCTTCGGGCAGCCGTTCAGGGTGCTGAAAGTGGACAGGACGCTGGTGGATTACTACACCAGACTGTCCGATTTCCATGCGCAGTTCCGCGCGGTAGGCACGAACTACAACCAAGTCGTGAAGGAACTCAGGCTGCATTTTTCCGAGAAAAAGGCAATGGCGTTGCTCTACAAGCTGGAGCAACAGACCGTCGAACTCGTGAAACTGAGCCGTCAGATTGTGGAACTTTCAAGGGAAATGGAGGCGAAATGGTCGCAAAAATCAGTGTAGGAAAGTCGCTGTACGGCGCACTTGCCTACAACGGGAAAAAGATCAACGAGGCGAAAGGGCGTCTGCTCACCACCAACCGCATCTACAATGACGGCACGGGGACGGTGGACATACGCAAGGCGATGGAGGGTTTTCTCGCCTGTATGCCGGAGCATACGAGGGTGGAGAAACCGGTACTCCATATCTCGCTCAACCCGCATCCCGACGATGTGCTGACCGATACGGAATTGCAGGACATCGCACGCGAGTATCTGGAAAAACTCGGCTACGGGGACCAGCCGTATCTTATTGTAAAGCACGAGGACATAGACCGCCACCACCTGCACATCGTGACAATCAATGTGGACGAGAAAGGCAGGCGGCTCAATCAGGATTTTCCTTTTCCGCCGCAGCGACCGCATCCGGCGGGAACTGGAACAAAAGTACGGGCTGCACCCGGCGGAACGTAAGAATCAACGGATAGAGAACCCTCTGCGAAAGGTGGACGCTTCGGCGGGCGACGTGAAAAGGCAGGTCGGGAATACCGTCAAGGCTCTGAGTGGACAGTACCGTTTCCAGACGATGGGCGAATATCGCGCCCTCCTTTCCTTATATAATATGACGGTGGAGGAAGCGCGGGGAAACGTGTGCGGGCGTGAGTATCACGGGCTGGTCTATTCCGTCACCGATGATGCCGGGAACAAGACGGGCAACCCGTTCAAGTCCTCGCTTTTTCGGGAAGTCCGCAGGCTATGAAGCCGTGCAGAAGAAGTTTGCCCGTTCCAAGCAGGAGATTAAGGACCGGAAACTCGCCGACATGACAAAACGCACCGTCCTTTCCGTGCTTGAAGGCACGTATGACAAGGAGAAGTTCGTTTCGCGGCTCAGGGAGAAGGGTATCGACACCGTGCTGCGCTACACGGAGGAAGGGCGCATCTACGGAGCCACGTTTATCGACCATCGCACGGGCTGCGTGCTGAACGGCTCGCGCATGGGCAAGGAACTTTCCGCCAACGCTTTGCAGGAACACTTCACGCTGCCTTATGCCGGACAGCCACCGATTCCGCTTTCCGTTCCGGTGGAAACAGTAGAGGATATGCGCGAACAGACAGCATCCGACCACGAGAACACGGCGGGAGGTATCGGTCTGCTCACTCCCGAAGGTCCGGCTGTGGATGCCGAGGAGGAAGCCTTTATCCGGGCGATGCAGCGCAAGAAGAAAAAGAAAAAGGCGCAAGGGTTTGGGAATGTAATCGAGGTATCAACATCAAAATTTTTCAATCTATGTCACAACAAGAAGACGATTTGAGGGCATTGGCGAAAATCATGGATTTTCTGCGTGCCGTGAGTATTATTTTAGTGGTCATGAACGTGTACTGGTTCTGCTATGAAGCCATACGGCTCTGGAGCGTGGACATCGGCGTGGTGGACAGAATCCTGATGAATTTCAACCGCACGGCGGGGCTGTTCCGTTCCATCCTCTACACGAAACTGTTTGCCGTCCTCCTCCTTGCCCTGTCCTGTCTGGGAACGAAGGGCGTCAAGGGAGAGAAAATTACTTGGGGACGGATCTGGACGGCTCTTGCCGCAGGGTTCGTACTGTTCTTCCTCAACTGGTGGATACTGGCGTTGCCGCTACCGGTTGAAGCGGTGACGGGGCTTTACGTGCTGACCGTAGGCACGGGCTATGTATGCCTGCTGATGGGCGGTCTGTGGATGAGCCGCCTGTTGAAACACAACCTCATGGATGACGTGTTCAACAACGAGAACGAGAGCTTCATGCAGGAAACACGGCTCATCGAAAGCGAGTATTCGGTCAATCTGCCCACCCGCTTTTATTACAGGAAACGTTGGAACAACGGCTGGATTAACGTAGTGAATCCCTTCAGGGCTTCCATCGTATTGGGTACGCCGGGCAGCGGAAAGTCATACGCGGTGGTAAACAATTTTATCAAGCAGCAGATTGAGAAGGGCTTCTCGATGTATGTTTACGACTTCAAATTCAGCGACTTGTCCACGATAGCCTATAATCATCTGCTCAACCACCCGGAGGGATACAAGGTGAAGCCGAAGTTCTACGTGATAAACTTCGATGACCCGCGACGCTCGCACCGTTGCAATCCCATTCACCCGGACTTCATGGAGGATATTACGGACGCTTACGAAAGCGCGTACACCATCATGCTCAACTTAAACAAGAGTTGGGTGCAGAAGCAGGGCGACTTCTTTGTGGAATCGCCCATCATCCTCTTCGCGGCTATCATCTGGTATCTTAAAATTTTTCCAAAATGGCAAGTATTGCACGTTCCCCCATGCCATCGAGTTCCTGAACCGCCGTTACGAGGATATCTTCCCGATACTGACATCTTACCCGGAATTGGAGAACTATCTCTCACCGTTCATGGACGCGTGGCTCGGAGGGGCTGCCGAGCAGTTGATGGGGCAGATTGCATCGGCGAAAATCCCGCTGTCACGCATGATTTCCCCGCAGCTCTATTGGGTGATGTCGGACAGTGAGTTCACGCTGGACATCAACAATCCCAAAGAGCCGAAAATACTCTGCGTGGGCAACAATCCGGACCGTCAGAACATTTACGGGGCGGCTCTCGGTCTGTATAATTCCCGTATCGTGAAGCTCATCAACAAGAAAGGGATGTTGAAGTCGTCAGTTATCATCGACGAGCTTCCGACGATATATTTCAAGGGGCTGGACAACCTTATCGCCACCGCACGAAGCAACAAGGTTGCCGTATGTCTGGGATTTCAGGATTTCAGCCAGTTGGTGCGTGACTACGGGGACAAGGAGGCGAAAGTGGTGATGAACACCGTCGGCAATATTTTCTCCGGTCAGGTGGTGGGCGAAACCGCCAAGACGCTCTCGGAACGGTTCGGAAAGGTGTTGCAGAAACGGCAGTCCATTTCCATCAACAGGCAGGATGTTTCCACCTCCATCAACACGCAGATGGACGCGCTTATCCCGCCGAGCAAGATTTCCGGCTTGACGCAGGGAATGTTTGTCGGTTCGGTGTCCGACAACTTCAACGAACGTATAGAACAGAAGATTTTCCACTGTGAGATTGTCGTGGATGCCGAGAAGGTCAAGCGCGAGGAGAAAGCCTAGAAGCCGATACCCGTAATTACTGACTTCACGGACGAGGATGGCAAAGACTGCATGAAGGAAACAGTGCAGGCGAATTACAGGCGTATCAAGGAGGAGGTGAAACAGATTGTCGCCGACGAGCTGGAACGCATCGCGGGTGACGAAAATCTGAAACATCTGTTGCAGCAGAAATAGTATATCCGTTTATATATGGAAAATCCGTAGCCGACGACCGGTTACGGATTTTTATTTTCAGATTGGAGATGCTTGTTGATGGTGGTAATGACAAGCATGAGCAGATAGTTTTTCAGTTCTGTATCATCTTTTAGTAGTATGCTGTATTCTTCGGCGAAGATTCTCAACAGTCGGATTCTGAGTTTCGACATTTCCTCACCGAAAGGTATCTGCCGGTTTTCTTTCCAATACTCTATTGTTATAGAAGACGCCAACCATTTGAACTCCGCTTTCATTTCCTTGCGGAGTTTCTTGAAACGGGTTTGCTCGGTGACAGGCGGGTCATTGTATGGCATCATATCAACCGGGTCATAAATGGATATGCAACCGATGCCGTAATCCATGATTACAGGCAAGTCTGCATCTGAATCTTTCTTATGTTTCTTCTTAGCCATCCTTCCTGTTGCCTTTTGACAAAATGATTTTTCCAGCTTCAGTAAGCCTGTATTTTTGGTTGCGGTGCTTGGGATTTTCCGGATGGGTTTGTTCGACAAGTCCCTCTCTCAATGCAGGATTTAGGTAACTGGTAAGGAAATTATCACGTCCCCTCAAAGATAAACGCTCCATGATTTCTTTCAACGGCAAAATATCATTTCCCAAAGCTGATACAAGCGACATTACTTGTCCTGCTACTTGTCCTGTTTCTTGTCCTGTTTCTTGTCCTGCCACCTTATATCTGAAGACAAGTTTCACTTCATTGGTTGTTATTTGATATTCAGGCTCCGGCAAATTAACCTTTTGACATTCTTCTATTATGAGATTTATGCCGCGTCCCCAGCTCTCCAATACTTTTCGCACATAAAGCGTGTCTGCAATTAAAGGATTATGGGGCTTTGAACCATGTTCGGATTTGATTTTATTCATATCCCATTCGGACGGAAACGAACCGGGATTCTCTATTTCAACACGGTCATCATAGATGGCTATGGCTACCGAACCTCCAATATCACGGTAACTCCTGTGACATAGGGAGTTGATTACAGCTTCTCGTATAGCCTTATGCGGTATTTCCAAATGTTCCTCACGCTCCAATGCGTCCGTTGTTCCGGATAATGAAAGATGTCTGAACACAAAAGCCATTGCCTCGTCAAGCAGATGGAACAAGTTCCCGTGTACCCGTTTGTTGTCTATAAATACGGTTTTGTCTGTACCTCTGAATCGGGCAAGTCGCAGCAAGTTCTGCGGATAATGTACCAGTTTCTTTTTGGCGAACAATACGGCGGCTGCATTTTTAAGTACACCGCCTTCAAGAAGATTCAGTTTTTCAAGTATGATAGGAACTTCGTCACCTGTCGATTCGGGTAAACGTCCGTACTCTATTCCTAAACGTACCGTCTTGTGGATTTCCTCTTCATCCAAATCCGTAATCTTCAAATCGGTATTCGGGTAGGTTTCCCAGCTATGCCAGACTTTTTCATGCTGCAAAAGAAGTTCATTATACTTTGATTGTGGCATCGTTGTGGTCGCACTTTCCACCCGCATATATGGTCTTCCTTTATAGCAGAACGGACGGTTGAGCCTTGAATCTTCAACACGAAAAACAATTACTTTCTTCTCACTGTCCGGCAGCGGTGCATAAGATATTTGTACCATTGCCACAGGCTCCAACCGGTTGATCGCGTCCGCTATATCCCTCTTGGTCTTGTCGCTCACGTCTTGTCCGATGATTTTTTCCTTGTCGGTAACACCGAACAATACCGTGCCGCCTTCTCCGTTAAGGAAAGCGCAAAGCGTTTCCATGCCACGCTCCAACTGTCCGGTGGTTTCCTTGAACTCCACCCGTCCGCATTCTTTTTCGGCTATCAGCCGTTTTACTATGTCGAGGTTGTCTATGCTCATATACAATTCTGTAAGGTGGGTACAAAGATAGTGCTTTTCGCTGGTTTTCGGGCGAATAGATAACGAAATGTATCTGCACGGCAGGTACAAAACCTACAAAAAATCAGAGAGTGGCATAACGTCACCCCCTGATTCATCATTGGTACAGGATTATTTTCTCAAACGTTCCATTTTCCTCGTCGCGGAGCATCTTCTCGTTCAGTTTCTCCTGCATCCTGTCAAGGAAGTAGGTGCGGCTTTCGTTCTTCCGTCGTTTGATGTCGATATAGAAGCGGTAGCAGTCCTTTGATTCGACACCGAAAATCTTGTAGAGGAGCGGGGCGAGCTGTTTGAGCGGCATGTTGCCGTTATTGATGCAGCCCATCTCGTTGATGCCGTAGATAAGTTCCACGAGGTCGATGGCGTTGCCCGTCCATTGCAGGGGTGAGGCGGGATTTTCGGTTGTGTTGTCGGAGGATGTACGGATGGGGATTAGTGGTGACACTTGGGGAGCGGCAAGGAACTTCTGCATCTTCCTAACGAAAGAGAGTGCCTTGCTGATGTAGGCTGCAACCTCCCTCTTTTCTTCGGGAAGATTGCGCACGGGATGGTGCTGCAACTCGATTTCAATGTAAGCCAGCGCGATGATGGTGCGGGTGGTGTCCACATTGCCGTTGCATAGTTCGATCACTTGCGTGGCGAAAGCCGTGTATGCCGTTTCCATATTGCAGTCCCCGGCTTCGTTTATACGGCGGAAGAACTCTGTTTCCGTCAATAAGAAATAATTCATGTCCTGTCAATTTTGAAATTTTACACTCTGTTTTTTTCGGTATGCGCACTGAATATGATTGGCAAAAAGCGTGTCCATAAAATAAAAATCCGGCACGCTCTCTGCAAGGTGCTGGATTTCAGAGTGATAATTTCGCGATTTATTTATCTGAAAGGAATTGTATTCAGCTTAAAGTGTTCATTTACTGAACATTCGTCCATTTTATGGACATCAAACGCACGCTTTATAGATATGGCGGACCACTCCGTTGCGGTACACCTTCTGTGAGGTCAGCGTCCATTGTTCCTGCGGCAAGGCGGATTGGAAGAAACGCTTTCCCGTTCCGGCAATGAAAGGAATCGTGTAAAGTATGATTTCATCCACCACACGCATACGCAGCAGCCCGTTGATGTAGTCCGCTTTTTCAGGAGTGACTTCCGCCAGATAGCAGATGTCTGTTGTGGATTTCCGCCATTCGTCAAGCATGGAGATGGAATAATCCGGTGTGATATGATAAAGGGCGTTTTCCCTTATCTCATTGATGCCGCAATCTTCAAGGCGCAGTTCCTTATACGCTTTGCAATATAACTCGGAGCTTTGACAACCGTCTATCGTGAGGACGGCAAGAATCTGTACTTTACCCATTATCGTTTCCTTTCGTTGGGCAAGGGCAAAAAAGTAGCGTGCAAATCACACTACTTTCAAGCGACGGCTCTGGTAAAGCCTTTTACGGAGAGTACGTGAATGCACGCTATGCGTAGGCATAGCATAAGCATCACGCAATCGTCTCCGTAGTGTCAATTTACCAGATTTTCGCTCGAAACGCCTTGCGGTCTTATGTTATATATAGGCGGCAAAAGGCTCTGCCAGTCGCCGTTACCTTCTAATATGTCATGCAAAGATAGCCATTTTCAGCGAATTGCGGGCTATGGTTGCTCAAATTTATACTTCAATCCATATTCTTCCAGTTTATTATAGAGTGTTGTCCTGCCTATTCCAAGCAATTCGGCAGCAACCTTCCGGTTCCCGCCAGCCTGCTTCAAAGCACGTATAATCCGCTCTTTATCTTCCTCTTCGTTGCGTAGGGAGAAGCCGACAACAGAGGTTGTTTCGGTTATTCCAAGTTCCAGATGCTCTTTCGTGACAAGTCCCGTCTGAGCCTGCAACACCGCACCCATGATTTTTCTGCCGAAGTTCGCGCACGTTACCCGGCCATGAATGGATCAGTAACACTTTCCGCGCTTCGGAACTGAAGCCACTAACATTGCATTCCAATTCCTTATTGGCAATCTCACGGAAGAACTCCGCCAGCGGCATGATGTCCTCCTGACAGTCACGTAAGGGCAGAACGGTTATCTCGAAGTCATGTAGGCGGTATAACAAATCCTGTCGGAAACGCTTTTCATTGACCGCCTTTTCCAGATCCTCGTTGGTGGCGGCGATGATGCGGACGTTGAAACTGCGGTCGGACTTGTCGCCAACGGGACGGAACCGCCGTTCCTGTATGGCACGGAGTAACATCTGTTGGGTTTCCGGTGCGAGATTACCCACTTCATCCAAAAACAATGTGCCGCCTTCCGCCTCGTGGAAATAGCCTTTCTTTGTGTTTTCAGCACCAGTGAACGCTCCTTTAACGTGTCCGAAGAACGCCGATGGCGCAAGTTCTTTGGTGAGTGAGCCGCAGTCCACCGCCACGAAAGGCTTGCCTGAACGCTTGCTTTTATCGTGCAGTAGATGGGCAATATGCTCTTTGCCAGTACCGTTCTCCCCGAATATCAGTACGCTCATGTCGGTAGGAGCTACCAGCCTTATCCGGTGCATGATTTTCTGAAAGGCTGAACCGTCACGGGCAAATACGGGCATGCGGCTTCGCCCGATATTCCGCTCTTTCAGTATGGTGCGGAGCAAAGGCACGAGTTTGTCCTCCACGAGTTGCTTGGGTATGTAGTCCAGCGAACCGAGTTTCATGCTTTCAACCGCCGTATGTACTTCGGCATAGTCGGTCATGATGATGAACGGCTGCGTCATGCCTTCTTTGCGCATCCAGCGCAATAGGTCGATGCCGTCACCGTCAGGCAAACGCAAATCAGAAACTACTATATCATTGTCAGCGGCTTGTTGCAGAAGTTTCTTCGCTGTCGAGAGGTGGAAAGCCTGCACGGTACGGAATTTCTCCCGTGCCAGCAGGTTGCAGACAAACTCGCAATATACGATGTTGTCCTCCACCACGATGATTTTTTTGTTTTATCCATTTTCGTATTTTTCTCCTTTCTTCTTTTGCCAGCCGGATTATCTCCGAACCCTTATCCAATACGGCAGTCACGGCGTTGTTCAATGCTTCATAATCGGGAACGGCACTCCCATGAAGCTGTTTATAAAGTTCCCTTAATGGTTGGTCGGCACGCAGTATCTCCCACGAACTACGTAGGTGGTGTGTCAGGGCGTCCAGTTCTTGAAAGTCTTTCCGTTGTTCCCCATCCCTGACCGACTGCATTTCCTTTTCGGTTTCCGCTATCAGTTTATCCAACATGACGGATTCATTGCCGTAAGACGGTAGGGAGGAGAAATCAGGCTTTTTCATTTTGTTTACCTTTCATGGCGCACTTGTCGGAAACTTCCATCAGCTCCGATATGGAAAACGGCTTGAGAAGGCAATCAGAAAATCCACGTTCTAAAAGTTCCTCTCTGTTGCAACTGCCCGAAGCGGTTGTTACAATAATCGGAATGATCCTTGAATTGCCCACATTGGAGGTGCGTAGCAGTTCCAACAGCTCGAAGCCGTTTATATCCGGCATATTCAAATCGGTCAGAAGCAGACTGTATTCTTTCCGGCGTATCATTTCCATCAGTTCCGCCGCATTGGTACAGGTATCGCAATGTATCCCTTCTTGTGCATACATTTCTTTCAGCATTAGGAGAAGTACCTTGTCATTGTCGATGGCAACAATATCATGGAGTGTTCGGTTATGATGAATCTGTGTTTTATTTATCCGTTCCGGCAATTCCTCGGCTGACTGCATGGGTATCTCCACCGTGAAACGGCTGCCCTTGCCTTTCTCGCTCTTCAGCTGGATTGTGCCGCCGAGCATTGTCACAATGCGCTGAACAATGGAAAGACCTAATCCGAAGCCGTCCTTTGCGGCAGCGTTTGACAAACGTTCAAACGCACCGAACACACGTTGCTGTTCCTCTTCGGTCATACCCGAACCCGTATCTTTGACGATAAGTTTCAGCATACCGTTATCATACCCCATTGTCAGAGAAACGGCACCGTTCTCAGTGAACTTGATGGCGTTTGACAGCAGGTTATTTCCAATTTGTAGAATGCGTTCCTTATCGGTCAGTACAACAGCATCCGTGTGATTCGTCACAGTAAGAGCAAGTCCCTTGTTTATGGCAATTGGCATAAACTCTGATTCGAGCGTATGCGCTATTGATGAATCCTACACGTGGAGAAATTAGGTTGTTCCTTGCCGTCGTCCAGCCGGAAGAAACTCAGAAGAGTATTAAGCATTTCACGCATACGGTCGGAGGATTGCTGAATATTTCGGATATACATCCCGGTTTTATCCGCATTGAAGTTTTTTTGTATCAGTCCGGCATAGCCCGTTATTGCAGTCAGCGGTGTGCGTAATTCATGGGTAATGGTATGTACGGCTTTCTTGCGGGAGGTTATCAGTGCCTCGTTTCGCTTTGCCATTTGTTGCAGTCGCTCGATTAAATCTGCGGTTTCCTGTTTATATCGCTTGATGCGGTTGGCATTTCGGTGTATGATGATATATGATATGACCAGTAGCAGTATAACGAACCCTGTCAAGCCCCCAATCTGAATGAACGACCGTTCCCGCATGGCTGTTATCTCGGCTTCCCGCTTTTGTAGGTCAGTTTGTACTTTCCCGTCTATTTGAACAACCAGTCCTTGCAGTTGCCTGTTAAGTTCCGCATTTCGTGCGGCAAGGCTATCGGCATGAACCGATAAGCGGCGGCTTTGCGCCTGTTGTTCGGTTCTCATATTCCGGTTAAAGGAACGGTGCATCGTGGTAGTCACAGTTGGTTTCGCTTCTTCCTTTTTGCCGAAGATGCCCAAGAAACCTTTGCGCTTGGACTTCTTGGGCTGTTCCTGCACACTCTTCTGCACGATTACAGGTACTTGACTGGTTATCTTATCGTTGATGGCTTGTTGTTGTTCAAGTATTTGAACGATTTGGCACATCTGCCGTTCCTTATCTTCGAGAAGATGGCGTACGCTGTCTATACGCTCTGCCGGATAGGTAGCTTTGAAACGGCAGAGCATACTATCCATTGCCATACGCTGTGCATGGTAATGTTCGATATCTTTATCGTTCCATTCCAGTATTGTTTCACCAAATAGAGAAAAATTTTATCATTTGAATATTGATATTGTTTATCTCTTTTCGGAACTCGTCTATTTTTTTATTGTCAAGTTCTAATGCTTCTATCTCCTGCCATTCATAGAAGCTATTATATGCTATACATCCGATAAGAACGGAGATAAGTATATACCCCAACCGTATTGTCTTATAGAAATTCCTGGATCGTTCCATTATTTTGATGATACTGATTTTTCAAACATGAATAAAAGTTTATCCTTTTCTTCCATACGGGTATTATCAGAATAACCGCCTTTTGTTATTTGATACCCACACGGCTTAACCATAAAAGTGCCTAAGCCTTTAGTGTATGAACTTACTTCTGAAGCATAGTCTTTACTTGTATTTAATGGAACTTTCCCTTCAATAAGACACCACTCTTTATTACAACTGATACCTTTAATCTCAGACATCATTTTTTGCAGATCTGTAATAGCTTTGGAACTTGCTACTTGTGGTATCTGTAACTCAAAATAGAGCATCGGTTCGAGAATATCCACTCCTGATTGTTGCAAAGCCAACCTGAAGACATAAGGAGACAATTGTCTAAAATCGGCAGGGGTACTTATCGGACTATAATAAAGGGCATAAGTAAAGGTTACTTTCAAATCCGTCACTTCCCATCCATGCAATCCCGATTGGCAAGACATACGGATTCCTTCAAAAACGGCATTTTGAAAAGAATGGTTCAGATAACCAAAGGAGATTTCACTTTCGATTTGCACCCCTGACCCTATCGGTAAAGGTTCCAGAGTCAGTCCTATTGAGGCCCAGTAAGGGTTGGGAGGGACTTCGATATGGATAATCTTATTCACCTTCTTTTTAGGTCGTTCTTTGTAGATAGTCTTGATTTCATCAAAATGGGTCTTTACGGAGAATCGTTCTTCCAGCAATGTTTGTATGATTTCTTTTTGGGTTAAACCATATAACGAGATTTCCAATTCATCACTATATGAGTTTATGGAAAAGGACAAAGACGGGTCTTCAATAAACAATACATTTAGAGCGGATATCAACTTGCTTCTCTCTTCGGGCTTGTCTGGTCGGACAGAAGATTTGAGGGCGGGATGCTGATGAGATAATCCTTGAATCAGACAAGGTTTAACACCTAAATAATCTCCGATTCTTAATTCTTCTATATCTTCTATAATTGCGATATCATTAGCAACCACTTCATCAACATTTATCTCTTTGCCCTGATAAATGGTTTTTAGATTTTTAATCTTGATGAATTTTTCCGAATCATTGACTTTTATAACGGTTCGAAGTCTCAGACTTCCGTCAATAATTTTTAGAAAACTTCTTTTATGCCCTTTGGGGTCATGTTCTATTTTATAAAGATAAGCTGAAAGTCTATTTGGGACTGATGCCGGAGGAAATATAAAAGAAATGATGGCGTCTAACAACTCATTGATGCCAATATTGCACATTGCTGATCCATGCAAGACCGGATAGGCTTTGGCTTTTGCCACAAGAGCGATTATCGCATTCCAATAATCTGCCGGTAAGATTTCTTTATCCGCCAAATATAGTTCTAATATATCGTCGTCATGGTTGCATACAAATTCTTTGTGTTCTGCCCTTATATCTGTTGAGGTGCAAATCGGGTAAACTACTCCATCGACAACCGTTTGCATAAACAAGACGTCTTGCGACAGATTTGTTTTTATGTCCAGATATAAACGCTCAAGATTTACGCCGGCACGATCAATCTTATTGATAAATATAATTGTCAGGGATTTGCAGTTTTTGCAAAGTCTTGAACAGCAACTTTGTTTGTGCTTGTATGCCTTCCTTTGCCGATAATATGAGGACTGCTCCATCAAGCATTTTGAATGTCCGCTCCACCTCTGCAATAAAATCCATGTGTCCCGGAGTGTCAATGATATTGCATTTCACACCATTCCAAACAATAGATGTCGTAGAAGCCCGAATAGTAATTCCTCTACGTTTTTTTCTATATCCATAGAGTCTGTTATGGTGTCACCTTTATCAACACTGCCGCGCTTTTTCCGTTGCTCCGCAGGCAAATAGCAGATTTTTCGGTTACGGAAGTTTTTCCTGCATCAATGTGAGCAAGAATTCCTAAATTTATAATGTTCATTTGATTAAGCAATAATATACTACAATAGATGCATTGCCGAAAACGCACCTTTTAATACCTCCTCGTAGCATGTGGAAAACTACAGGATTCTTAACTCGTATTAATATGTATATTATTACTGCCGCATAATTGAACGCAAATTTACGAAAAAGTTCCCTGACAAAAGCACAAAGAACTTTTTAATCTATACGTATTTTTATTTGGTATTATTAATTTGTTATTTGATGATGAGGGCTATTCATATAAATGTAGGTTAAATTTTTCTGACCATTTCAAACTGTTGTCCTTTTGGGGTAAGTCCTAATGATGACAAGAAACCAGTGACTGATTCACAATCGCAATCAACATTAGTAAATTTGAGTACATCGCTTTGAAAATGACTGACAGCACTTTTTAAGCAAGGACTTGCCTATTCCTTTACGCCGGTAATCTTTTGCAACTGCGAGGGATGAAATATCGCCTGATGCCGGTTCAAAGATAACAAATCCGACAAGTTCTTCTCTTTCATAAGCTCCCAATATGTCCAAATTGTCGATTCCGCGTTCCAGTGAAGCCCTGTCATTTTGCCATGAAGGATGAAAATCGAACCAGGCCGTTTGGTTAAGGCAGTTTTTTAAATCCGATGGGAGTATGCGACATGCAGTATGGTTTACTTGCAATACAGGAACAATATCGCTCAGTTTGGCAGAGTAGTAGTTGAAATTTCTCTGTGTTTCAAAGCCTAATTTGCGATATATTTTTATTGCTTTGTGATTGTGTTGCAAAACTTCCAGTACATATTGCCGAACTCCTTGTTGATATATCAATTCGAGGCTGAAAGTGAATATTTTTTGGGTTAGGTGTAATCCCCGGAATGAAGGTACGGTTCCCGTCCCTGTGTCATAAGCCGTCAAGATGTTGTTGTACATGCCTGTTCCGTTAAACACAAAAGAAATCAGCCGTCCTTCGAAAAATGCTCCGAAAGATAGTTGTGGATTGTATCCTCGTCGGTCGAGCATGCGTCGCAATTCATCCGCATTCAAAGAGAAATCATAATCTTTGAATGCGGATGAGAATGCCGCATACAAATCTTTGAAAGAAACGGACTCTAAAGAATGAATGATGATTCCCATATCGGACGGTGTTATGTGTTTGGATTTTTATCACTATTCTCTACGGTTAAACCGTGCTGTTTGAGAAAGCTGAGCTTATCCCTAATAACCTCTTTGGAAAACGATTTTTATCGTTTTTGCACATGGAAGAATCCGCATCCTCGCAACCCGAGCGGATCTTTCCATTCCATGATAGCCCATTCTCCATCCTCGAATATATGCTCAACAATACAAACCATTTTTGAGGTTGCAAATTCATTTACAAACATTTTTATGGATAGCTGTTTTTCCTATAACCGGGGTGTTTGCGACTTGATGGTTTATGGCATCCTGAGCGTATAAGTTTGCCAAAAGCGACTGCATCGGCGGCGTTGAAGCAGTCAATCCATTCTTGTAGTATCTCTTTTGGCGTCATATTTTTTTCGTATCTTTTATTCTTTAATATTTAATTGTTGCTTTTTCCTCTATAAGTTAGAATTAGATATTTTTTCTAATTCCTTTTTGAAATGATCATCAAAAACAAAATTAGTATTTTTCTGTTTTACTGATGATTCTGTGAAATATTCTCGTTCATATTATTGTGTCATAAGGAACGTGTCAAAAAGCGGTTTCCACATTACAGCTTTATGGTAAAATGAGTTTAACCAACTACATAACGCAATCTGTTGTCGGTACTGTTATCTATTTCCCATTCGTATTCTATTTAGCCCCTTATTGTGGGTATGCAGCAAGTTATCTTATCGAATTCACTCTCTTTGGGAGTCAAATATGGTTAGTGCAAATGGTGGCTGACAAAAACATAAACAAGGTTAGTTGGAATATTTTTTTGGTATAATGTTTATAAACATAAATCAAGAAAGAATAAATAAATTTAATAGAGGCTGCCCAAAAAGAAAGAAATCCTTACAATCACTCTTCTACAGATACTTGCAGAGGGGATAAGATTTACTTTTAGACCTTTTGGATAGCCCCTATTAATATTTTATATAAAATTCATAATTTTAAATTTTTTTATCCCTTTCGATCGGTTTTCATCCTTAAACTGAAAACCCGGACGCCCGATAATGATATGATTGGCAATGAAATTGCCAGACGGACTTCGTTTATCCATCGGGCTGCGTATCGGTGGTGCATCATCGGTTTGTTGTGGCGATATGCTCCGTACACCTTCGAAACAGGCTTGACCTCCCTGTCCGTCGTTCTCCTTTTCGGCGACATCGGGTGTAGGCGGCGCAAGCTCTAACTGTATTTTGCGGTCAAGCGCGGCAAGTTCGGACTTCAACTGTTTCAGTTCGTCCTCCTTTTTCCATACCTTACTTGCTATCTCCTGCAACTGTGGGACTTCCTTTTTCCAGCACCTCGTTCTTTCCCTTATACTGGTCGATGATGGACGGAATCCTCTCCAATGCGTTCAGGAAATTACGTGCGGCGGCTACCGGATCAGCCATCGCCAGATGCCCGTTATTGTAAGTGTACTTGTAGTTTCCTCCACCACGAAACGGTTGTCGGTAAACTCCAGCCCCTCTTTGAGTATTCTCTCGCTGACCACCTTTATCGGAAAAACCGTAAAGTTCCCCGACAGGCTTGTACAAAACCGCCCGTCGTGGCGTTCTTGGCGATTTCCTGCAAACGCTTTCCGATAACCTTTTTCATCGGTAGAATCCACACCGTCCACCTTGACAGCATTCTGGCGATTGCCCTCCTTATCGGTCTTGACAACGGAAAGAAAGCGGTTCCAATCTTCCGTCATGGCTTCGATTACCGCCGTATTGTTGCGCAGTTCCCCCGTCTTGGCTTCCAGCTTGAACTCCGAATCGCGCTTGCCCTTGTTGAACGACTTGCGTTCCCCTTCGAGCGAGGCGATACGCTTTTCCAGTTTCGCCTTGTCCAAAAGGTCGGTATTGCCGGAGAGCAACGCCATGTACTCCGAGAAGTTCATGCCCGATTTCTCGTCCATAGCCCCCTCGTCGATGGTACGCGCGCCCATCGCCCCCGCTTTTGAGCTGCGAGATGAATGTCTGCTTGCAGTGCAGCAGGTTGAACTTGTAGCTGTCCAGCGACTTTTTCCACAGCGTAGATGATGACATCCACGTTGTTCCCGGCAAAAATGCTTTGGCAATCTCGTTGCCTGCCCTGACTCCCCGTCCGTCACGCTGTTGTAGGTCGGACGGACGCCACGGCGTATCCAAATGATGGATTGCGACACACCGTTTCTGCGCGTTCACACCCGTTCCGAGCATGGAGGTGGAGCCGAACAGCACGCGCACCGTTCCGGCGTTCATGGCGTCTATCACCCCCTTGCGTGCCTTGTCGGTCTTGCACTCCTGAATGAAGCGCACCTCGCCTGCCGGGATGCCGTAGTCCTCCGTCAGTTTCCGCTTTATCTCGCTGTACACGTTCCACCCGTCGCCCGGCTGGTACGTTCCCAGATCCGAGAACACGAACTGCGTGCCTTTCTGCGCGTCATACCTGTGGTAATACTCCGCAATCGTCTTGGCGCAGTGCGAAGCCTTGTTGTCGGGGTGGTCTTCGTAATGCGGGTCTATCATGCGCATATCGAGAGCCATCTTGCGGGCGTAGTCGGTGGCGATAAGCATCTTCGCCTTCTCCTCCGTTTCCGACAGGGGTGGTCTGCCCAGCAGCGTGGCGTCACCCGTCTTGGCGAACTGCATCAGCTTTTGGATGAAGTCCTCCTGCTCCGGCGTCGGCGGTATGTGGTGCAGTATCTCGTTCTTGTGCGGACGGTCCACGCCCACGTCCTCCGCCGTGCGGTAGTCGGTTATCTCGTTGTAAAAGTAGTGCCTGTGAATGTAATCGGCTGATTACTAATAGAAAACAGAATATATGATATAATAAGGTGAACGATTAAGAAACGAGCGAGTTTCTTTTTCCTTTCTTTATTCTGCAATGCTTCAAAGAACACGTTAATTCTATGTTGCAAAGATAATGATTTCTTTATGAAAAAGCAGTAGGAATTAGAGAAAAAGTGCTTGTTGTTCCATTCTTTTTACTTTTTCAAATAATTACAAAAGGATAGATATACAAAATAAATCTATAAATATATCGTAAAACAAGCGGTTTGATGAAATATAATTGTTATCTTTGCATTTGATAATTGTAAATCAAAGACTTGGAAGATGAAACTGAACAGAATAAAACTTGTGCTTGTGGAAAAAGAAATTTCCCAAACGCAATTGGCAAAAGGAACTTGGCAAGAGTTTCAGTACAATCAATGCGTATTGCAGCAATCGCAAACAACCCTCTTTAGACTTGCTGAATAAAATAGCGGAATATCTATCCGTGAATATCAAGGACTTAATTGTCGATAAATAAGAAGTAGGTATGGAAGATAAAATATTAAAGTCTGTTTCCTGCGAGGACGTCAGGGTGAAATTCCAACTCTCATGTATCTTATGGGTATGAATCAAGTATGTTTTCCTTTTAAAGGTCTAAAAACGAAGTATGTCAGTACCTTCCTGCACTTATTTAATCATAAAATTGAGTGTTTTGACAATTCGTTATAAATTTAGAGCAAAAATGAAAACAAAACATCAGATTAAACAATGGTTGCTAATCACTATCATAACATTTTTTTCTTTATGATGTGATATGGCTTTGCTGGAGATTATGATGATTTTTTTCACGGAGTGTTTTAAACCATTCAAGTGAAATTATTGAAGATTTTGTTTATTGCTCATTATTCTCCTTGACAAGCATTTTTATATGTAATCAGCTTATTAAACTGTCTGAGAAACGTCAGCATATAACAAATAAGCAATTAACAGGAATTGCATGGTGCGTGATTTTTATAAATATAATTCTTGCTTTTTATTTGTGAGTTTATTTATGAGGGGCGTAATTTGTAGCAATGTCCCTGATAATGATTTTTTGGGGAAACTCTTATATCTTTGCCTTAATTGCATCTCTCATAGGATTGATCAACGTGAATCATTACTATACAAAGATCGTTGAAAGTCACTATAATGAATATATATCGTTTAAGAAGAAATCTCTCAAAGCTCAGTTAGATCCACATTTTCTATTCAACAGCCTAAGTGTCTTGGCTGAGTTGACAAGAGAAAACGGGGCTAAGGCTGAAGAATTTACGCTTCGTCTTGCAAATGTGTACAGACATGTATTAAAAACAATTGACATGGATATAGTTCCGTTGTCAGAAGCAATGCTTTTTGCAAAGAATTATACCGGGATATTGCATGTGCGGTTCGGAGAGTCAGTTGTATTCCGTATTGCTGATTTCCCTATAAATAGTAATGAGTATATGTTGCCAATGAGCATACAAGTCCTTGTGGAAAATGCGATTAAACATAATTTGGCTTCCCGTGAAAGCCCATTGATTATATGTATAGATCGCAAGGATAATAAAATTTTAGTTTCAAACAATATTCAAACAAACAAAGACAATGTGACGAAACCTTCCTTTTCCTTAGGTATGGGATTGCAAAATTTGCAACAAAGATACATCATCGAGACAGGGACAGGTATTGATATTAGGGAGAGCAACACAGAATTTACAGTATACGTTCCAATTATTGAAAAATGAACAAGATTGTTATTATAGAAGATGAGACATTAAGTGCCAATCGCCTCATTAGATTGATAAAGGATTACGATGATTCCATTACTATCCTTGGTCCATTCCAAACAACTGATGAGGTCAAGAACTTTCTTACAAGTGACCACGATTATGATTTAATCATATCAGACATAAGGCTTGGTGCACATACTGTATTTGAAGCCTTTGAGTTGAACATGCCAACCTCCTTCGTCATTTTTACAACTGCATATGATGAATATGCAATGAATGCTATCAAATCAAATGGCATAGATTATTTGCTTAAACCTGTGAATAGTAAAGATCTGTTCAACTCTTTGGATAAAATCAATATGCTATTACATAAAGCTACTCCACCTACCGCACTGTCTGCAGTGGCACGGGATATGCAAATATGGCGCTCACGCTTTTTGGTTACCAAGGGTGACGAGTTAGTCCCATTGAAAGCTGACGAAATCAGTTGCATTTATAGTGGAGAACGTCAAGTAGTGGCTTATACACATGATGGTGAAGTCTATGTCATGAACGACGGTCTGTCAGATTTAGAAACAACCCTCAATCCTGACATATTTTTTCGTATTAATCGACAATATATCGCCAACATCAATTACTTAGAAAAGATTTCATTCTTTTTCAGCTCTAAACTTCATGTTAGGATCAAGGGATGCAGCGATAATAATATAATAATCAGCAAAACCAGAGCCAGCAAATTCAAGCAATGGCTTAACAAATAAACTCATGCCTTATGGGAAAAGTAAAGAAAACTTCTTTGTGTTTTTATGCTTTTTGGTTCATTGATAGTTTTTACTATTAATGTCATCATGCAACACTTTTAAAGAAATAGTAAAGGAGGAGGTCGTGGAATCAATCACTGACCCCCAAAACAGGTACCCTGTTTTCACGCGAGAGTATGACACGAAACCTTATCAAATTAATGTTGGAGAAATCATAAGGGCCAGGAAAGAACAAAAGAAGAAAAAGAAAAGGAATTAATTGAGAATTACGAGATAGAACAGACCGATAGTGCGCAACAAATAAAAGCGGATTCAACAAGCAAGTGCAAAAATTACGGAATCTGCTCAAAAATCGATCCATAGTAGCAAAACTTGCCAATTATTAGAAAGTAGATAAAAAGTTTGAACGCGATTTCTTCCGTTTCACCGTCATTTATTTCCGTTTCATGACATTTCGACTTGCAGAATACTATATATAATTTACTTTTTGGGACACTAATCGTTTAATCCTAAATAAAAACTCAACATGAAAAATTAGTATTTCTTATGTTGACTGCAAAGTCTCATTACAGCTTGTTCGTCAGAAGACCTTAGTCCAGGTGCTGAAACAGCACAGACCACTAACCAATCTGCGACTTCGTCAGTTTCAGTTTCGAACGAGGGTTACTTGGTGTTTCCCACAGTCCAGAGTCTACAAAATTTCGTGGAGCAATATTCGGAAGACGGCGCAGGAGCCTCTGCGTGTCAAAAATTTCTCCCTAACACAAGAGCAATTGGTGGGGCTCATTTTGAATCTGTAGCAGATTTGAGTGAACGTCTTGCTAATGGTCGCCATATAACACGCGCGAACTCTGAAGCTAGTATTGATCAAAAAGTCAACAGCATATCCAATGAGGACCTAAAAGGACTGGATGAGTTGGAAGAGATGACCCAAGACGAATATAATGTTATGAAGGCAGAGAATCTGCTCTTTGATGATATTATGACACACATGGTTGACACAACTCTTCGTGTATGCGTGGAAGGTAGACTTTATAAAATCACAGATCAGGGACATTCTCCATTGATGTCAAGAAAGAGAAGCTGCTTGATGAATCTATCAGAACATTTAATCCTGAACTTAAGCTTAAAGTAAATCCAGGAGCTTCTGTCGCTCTTGATGAGAATGTTACTTTCACAAGAACATTCTCTGATAAAAGTATTCAATATTCTGAATTTGAGGCTGTAGACGAACCAATAACAGCAACTCTAACTCGAGCAGCATCTAATGACACATATACAGAGAATGCTTTTCACGTGGGTTATAATACGAACTCATATTTATGGAAGAATCATAGCGTGGTACAAAAGTTTTTCGATTGGCTCAGGGGCAGGATGTGTCTCATGAAAAACAACTTCTCTAAAAACATCGTGTTCAGATGAAAGTGTTTGATGTGAACTATGGATTTTATGCTAGTGCTGGTATAAAAGTAAATATGCAGAAAAGGAAAAAGTTCTTAGGCATCCCATATTGGAAAGGTGAAAAAGCTTCCAAGATCGTAATTGGATTTAATGGTTTAGATGGAGTTATGAAATACAACAATCCAAGAAACTATTCCACCATTAACCCTACAATGAATACGATTGGAATACTTTCACGGGTGCAATAAATAATATTCAGTCAAAAATTCTTCTATGGTAACTATCATAAATTGAAGTTCATAAAAGATTGGACAGACGATATAATATGCCTGATTCCCGAAATTAAGATTGGAGATAAAGATTGGCGTGAGGAGGTAGGCAACAAACTTTTATGAAGCACCAGCGAAGGCCGTCTATTCTCAATTAAAAATCATTGGAGAATAAGTATATCTATTCTCCAGTAAAAGAAAAGAAATTACACCAACAGATCCTATGATGGCTTACTTAGTATGGGGTAATACCAATATTGAGTTTAATAAGGAACATCCGTATATTACAGGAGTGAAAGAATACACTAATTGTAAATCAAAATCGGTAATCTTTGATGAGATCATTCGGATTTTCGTTTACTAATGCTGGAGGCATTACAGGTTTCCTTCCTTCCGAGTTTGACATTAATAAACTGGATGTGTTTGGTGCCGCTTATTATGACAATCAATGGCGTGGAGTACGTTTCTATAAATATTAAGAATTATGTTAAGATGTATTGTCTTTTTCAATCATGATAATGGTATCTTTTGCGTGTAACGCGCAAGAGATACCTGTCAAATGTCTTGAAACTGAATTTGGCTTTGGTATTACTTTGCCTCTTGACCAGTATCATGGTGGGGATAAATTAGTTGGACCATCATTAGCAGTGAATCTTCGATACAACATCAAGAACACACCTTGGGATTGTGGCTTTCTACTGCAGACGGATGGAGCACGGCGTGATTTTTGGCATGATAGGAATAGCGATAAATGGCAGACTAACAGAACTATGATTTTGGCCGCTACGGGTGGTTACAATTTTCGACAGGGGCAAAAAGTAAATCCTTTCATCAATGTCGCCTTAGGTGTTGGTTTTAATCAAACCGTGGGAGATGAGTTCATGGATATAAATGCAACATCCCCTGTAATAATGCCTAAAATTGGTGTGGAATTATGGCATATAATTAGAGTTAACACACATGTCATGGTAACACGTAAAGGATTTAACACCTATGGCTTAACCCTTGGATTAGTCTTGGGTGGACGACCTAATAAGAACTAAATGTAAGAACTGTTGTTATAAAGATAGAGGGTAAGTAAAAACAGCAATACTACTTATCCTCTATCCATCTTTTATCTGTATTAAACAGAAAATAAATTGTAACTTAACGTGAGTTCGACAAAATCAGATGTTTTAATCCGTCGAACTCACGTTAAATTATGATTTACCCAACAGTTCTATCTACTCCGTATTAGAATACTCCTCCGTTAGTTTTATCGCTTGCACTTGCAGTTTAATAATAGCTTCAGAATAGGCTTCGAGTTTGCAGAGCATTCTTTTTGCAGTAGCGGCAGAGTGATAACAGTTTAGGGTCCTGACTGCTTCGTTATAGAAAAAACCAATCTTGTGAATTTGGGATATTATGTTAGAGAGATCACGCAAGTATTTCTCATCCGACTTGTTTTCTGTGATAACTTTGAATGGTTCTCCAAGTAATCTTGCCCTTAGATAATCGCTCTTGGTTTTTGCTCCCGACTTTTGATATAGCTCAATAACTTTCTGCTGGTCGTGAGGATTGGGTATTCTGATGTGCCATCTGTCCCATTTGGGGTTGGTGGAACATCTGCCATCAGGCTTGTTTATGTTCTTTCTTTTCATCGTTTCTATGTTTTCTAATCACGACTTTGGAGTGATTTAATCCCCTTTCAGGGGCAAGGGTCTTTTAATGGTACAAATGGCAATTTGTGGTACAAAGACACACCTGCCAATATCAAGAAAGAGGTTGATAAGCCCCTGCTGTGTTACTGCATTCTGTGAATGCGGTAACTCGACAGAGGGTTTGCATTCGAGGAATGCAGTGGTTCAGAGTTTTCCGCCATCTTTCCACATCCTCCTTGTATTGGTCGAGGTGTTCCCGAAGCACTTGTTCCACGTATCCTGAAACGCTCGCTCCCTGCTCACCGATTTTCCGCACCACGAAGTCCAATCTTCGTTGGTTTCCTCTGACTACATACACAGCTTTGCGATGGCTGTTGCGAAAAGGGCGGAGGTATTTCCCTTGAAACCGGGCTAAGTCCTCTCTGTCCTTGCCTTTCGTCTTGCTCTTACCCACTTGACGAGAAACTTCTTCCGTGCCCGTTTTAATTTTCTCTGAGCTGATTATTTTTTCCTCCGAAGCATCTTCATCATCTGAAGGGTCAAACATCGCAGTGCGCCGTGAAGGAATCCCGTAGTTCCGTCCTCTGCCATCCGTTTCAGTGCTTCTTCCAATATTCTTTCTCGCTTCTCTTCCGCTGTCAATGGCTCTTCGGACAAAGCCTCTTCTTCATCATCTTCATCCATTTTTATAGGCTCAAATCTATTCTTCTCCTCTTCATAATCGGAGGGCTGGTCAAAATCGGGCAACTTTTCGGGCTTGCGGAGCTTAACGCCATAATTTCCCATATCTCTAATGGCTTGTTCCAAGCGCTGTTTCCTTTGTTCATCTATTCTTGCCATAATTTCTTGGGTATCGGGTTATAGTGTTTTTCAAGCATGGCTTGTATGTCGCTCTGCTTGTAGAGTATCTTCCCTCCGATTTTGTAGAAAGGAAGCGTTCCTGAGTTTCTGTACTCTTGGAGCGTGCGTGTGCTGAGCCGTAAGTGGCTGCACACTTCCTCGCTCGAAAGGTAAACCTCGCCATCTAACATCGGACGAGCTGTGGCACAATACCGCTCCAACTTCTTCAAAGTGCCTTCCATCAGTTGTGAAAACAACTGCATCTGAGGGTCTTCCTGCGTAATGATTTCATTCTCTGCCATAATTCATTCATTTTTTGACTTCATTCAGCATTTCGCTGATGTCGGTCTGTTTGTAATAACACTTGTGTCCAATCATGGAGAAAGGGATTTTGCCCGTATCTCGGTATGATTGCAGGGTACGCTTGCTGATGCCCAAACGCTTGCACACGGCTTCGTTGTCGAGCCATTGCTCGGTCTTGGGAGGATTGCCGATGAGTTTTCCACTCGGTGGATAAAGTCTGTAAATTCAGAGCGGTGTCGCTCCCATGCTTTGCGGTCGATGATAATGAGTTTCATTGCCTTTGATATTTGTTTTGATTACTTTGTTGTTACTCGGCAAACGAGCTGTTACGCAGTCCCGTTGCCGTACTTCTCGGGTGCAAAAGTAAGTGGTCAAGAGCATCGCTACAAGGGATGAGGAAAAGCAGGGAAATGTCAGGAAAACAAGAGAAAAGACCACGAGAAAATCCCTCAGCGTTATTGCGGTAATGAGATGAGGTGCCGGTTCTTTCCTTTTATTGCATATTTGTTGGTCTATCGACAGTTCGATAGTTCGACAAATCGAGATGTCGAACTATCAATAGTTTGTTTTGACGATAGTTTGTCTTGACAATAGATAGTCTTGACAATAAATTGTTATGACAACAAATTGTACAGACAATAAGTTGTACAAAAAATGGCTTGTCATATAATAAGATTGTCAAGACAATCGTTAGTTCTAACTATTGTTTCTATAATTCGCTTTTGCGTCCAAAGAGCCTGAGTATGCCGTATTCTTGTCGTGCCTATCTCTCTACGGCAGCCCTGCCCTGCAAGGTTGGGAGAGATGAATACGACCGCACGGATATTGAGAATTGTAGTACCGCCTTGAAAAAGAAAAATCCTGCGGTGGAGATTCTTCTCTCCATCCGCAGGACTTGACCTTTCAGGGCAGACAGGCTGCCGTTGTACCTTTGCACGATAAGAAACGGCATCAGGAACTTTGCGTGCGCCTTTGCCTACAACGCCTTCGGGCTTGCTTCCTCCGTCTGTTTGACCGTTGGCAGGTTGTTGCTCTCGATGAGCAGCACTATCGTGCCTGTCAGTTCGGTGTAAAGACGGTCGTATTGTCCGCTTGCGGCAAATGCGTCCGTCAGTTCATACCCTGGCGAATGTGGCTTGAACAGCCTTGTTCGCCAACAATAAAAGCGAAAGCCTCTCGGGGAGCGGTGCAGGAAGTTCCCTCTCAAACTCGTCCTCCAAGACAGAAACAAGGGTATCGTACTTTGAGAAATGCAGTCCACTGAAAAGCACTTCACTTGCTATTCTTTCTGCTTCTAAATGATTAAAACCTTGCGCCACGGCATCGCAGTAGGCGGTCAGTGCCATGTCGGCTCTTGCCGTGATAAACTCCTTGTCTCCCAATCGCTCGGGGTGATGTTCACTCATATAGCTTTCCAACTTCAATCGGAAGAAGGAAAGTTCCTTTTTGTTCTTCTGTTTCATTGTTCTTCTTGTTAAAAAGTTGGACTTCTTTTTTTTGAATCATTCATTACGGCTGTTACATCCCAATTATGGGACTTGACTTTTTCGGTGTTCTTGACGGACACAGCCGTAAGGCTTTACGCAGTACCCTTGTATGCTCACTACCCATCAGGGGTTGCATTTCCTTGGCAATCTTGCTCTTGGTCACCCGTGCATAAATCTCGGTCGTGGAGATAAAGCGATGCCCCAGCATCTTGCTCACCGTCTCTATCGGAAGTCCGTTCTCCAGACAGATGGTCGTGGCAAAGGTATGCCGTGCGGTGTGCGAGGTCGCTTGGGTATGCGGTGACAGTCCTGCCTTAATACATATCTCCTGAATAGTTCTATTGAAATTACTGTTGCTGGGAAACTCTCGAAAGAAAAGCCCCTCCCTTCGTCCGTGGCTCACAATGGCGAGTATTTTCTCGGCAACGGGCAGCAACGGGACAATACTTCTGTTCTGTGTCTTTGTTCGGCAGAGGGAGATATATCTGCGTCCATCACCGAGCTTATAGACATCATCCATTCTGAGTTTCTTCAAATCGGAAAATGCCAGCCCCGTAAAACATCCCAAGAGGAAAATAAGTCTGCAATGGTTGTCTGTCGAGCGGTGCGGACGGTAAGCCAAGAGTTTTTGCAGGTCGTCCGCCGTAAGTGCATTGCGCTCGTAGGTAGGCGTTTCTATGTCTATGAGTTCAAAAGGGTCTTCACGAACGTATCGCTCCTGCAATGCCTTGCGAATGACCTGATGCAAGTGGCGTAGGCGGTTGCCGACACTGCTTTCCTTGTTTCCCAAGTCCCGAAGCATAAAAAGGCGATAGTCCTCAAGCAAAGTCTTGTCCACCTCTGTGGGCATACAGTCTGCCCTGCCCCTTACTTGCAGGAAATGAACAAAACTCTTGTAGCTGTCCTTAAAAGCCCTGACGGTTGCCTTGCTTAAGGTTCTGCCCTGCAATTCCTCCTTGTATTCACAAACGGATTGATATAGCTCCATAAGTGTTGGCATAGGGCGACTTTGCTGCATATAACGCTCCTTGAGGTATTCCGCCGTGATATAGTTTTCTTCCCTTAATGTACGTTCATAGAGTGAATGCAAGCACTCTTCTATTGAGTTCAGTTGCAGATTGATGCCGCTTGAATTACCTGCTGTCGCCTTGATGCGCCCTTTTCGGGCAAGCCACTCATCGGGGGAAGTTTGCAACTGCGTGGAAAACGATGAGGACGTGCCGTTGCAGGTGATACGGCAACGGATTACGCATACTCCGTGTTCATTGGTCTTGCTTCTGTCCGTGTAGAATAGTATGGAAAATGTACTTTTCATTGTGCTGCGGTTTTAGTTGGTCAGTTGATAATGTGCGAGTTGTGGAAGTATTTTCTCTATGTCCAGAAAGACACGCTCGGGAGAAGTCTCCGCATACACTTGCGTGGTTTTGATTTGACTGTGTCCGAGCATTTTGGAAACGCTCTCAATGGACACGCCCTCCGACAGTGTCATCTGCGATGCGAAGGTATGCCGTGCCATGTGATAGGTCAGCGTTTTCTGAATACCGCAAAGCCGTGCTATCTTTTTTGAGGTGTATGTTTCACCGTGTCGCATCCAGGGTATGGGCAGCAGATACCCCTTGGGCGGTTCGTGTCGGAAAGCCCTCGTGTGAATACCCCGATAACGCTTGATAATGGCAGCGGCTTCGGGAAGTAGGGGGATGTGGCACACGTTGCCCGTCTTTATTCTCGGCTTGCGTATCCAAGTCATTCCCGCTTCGTGAAAGATGTGCTGCTCCGTCAAGTGATACACGTCGGTATAGGAAAGTCCCGTCAGGCAGGAGAAAAGGAACATGTCCCTCGACACTTTTTCATAGCCTTGCAGTTCGTCTTCTCCCAAGGCTGCGATACGACCTACCTCCTCCCTCGTGATGTAACGTGGAGTACCCACTTCCCAACGAGATGGAATGGTTGATGAAGGGATAGGTGTCAATGATATGCCGTTTATGCAGGTCTTTGAGCAAGGAAGCCAGCATAGAGAGATAACCAGCCGAGGTATTGAGCTTGAATCCCTTTTCTTTGGCGAAGTAGTCCTCCAAGTCTTTGATGAGGACTGTGTCCACTTTCTGTACGGGAATATCCTCCACATGGTAGCGGTACCTGACGAAGTTTGCCAGATGCTTGCGAAAGAGCAACAGGCATTTTAGTCTGCGTTCGCTGCGGTCTATGCCCACACGCTCACGGAAGCGGTCGATATACTCGTCCGTATGATGAAGCAGTCCCTGCGCCTCGCTGTTTAGCCCGAACACCAATTCCCGTACTCGCTCTGCCGTGATGGGAGCGTCGGATTTACCCGAAAGAGACTCATAAACCTTGTGTATTCTCACTTGCAGGCGGTCAAGTTCCTTGTTTACTGATACGGCTTCGGCACTCTTGCCCAGCAGTCGGTTCTTGCGACTGTCCCACAAACGAGGAGTACACGAGCATTTGCAACTAAATTGTACCATAGAGCGTCCTGCGCTGATGCGTCCCATGATGGGACTTTTTCCGTTTTTGTCCTGCGTACCTCTCTTGAGGTAGAAAAGCAGCTTGAATTTTTCTTTTTCCATTGTTTTTTGCTTGCAAAATTACACTTCTTTGAGGAACTTTGAGCGATGCAAAACACTGATAATGAAAGAGAAAACACCATTTTAGTTACCACTTTCAGCCGTCCTTTTCCTTTCATCGTTTGTCGAACGATTTGGTAACTGAACTCCCTCCTTTTCGCTCCCTTTTCTGCCTATTTCCTCAAATGCAACCCGATGAAGAAAAAAGCAATATACACTGTGTGTCAGTTAGATACAAGTTTTATTCCATTTTCTGCTTTCTACTCCCATACTTCCGCATAGAAGGCGGCAAGCTCCGGCACTTTTGATGAAGTAGCGGAAACGCTCCTTCTGCACCACGTTGTTCGTCACGTTGAACTCGAAGTCGGTCGTCTTCTTGGCAAAGATAGCCGCCCAAGCGTCAAAGCAACGAATATCCTGCCGTTCCAGTTCCTTAGGGCGAAGGTACTTGAAGAGCAGGTACAGCTCCGTCAGCGAGTTGCTGATGGTCGTACCGGACAGGAACGTAGCCCCCAAGTCCTTGCCCGTGCGTTCCTGTATGGTACGTATGGCAAAGAGCATGTTCAGGGCTTTCTGGCTTCCTTCCGAGTTTCCCAATCCCGCCACACGGTCGTGCCGCGTGTTGAAAGTCAGGTTCTTGAATTGATGGCTCTCGTCAATGAAGATATGGTCGATGCCCATCTGCTTGAAGTCCACCACATCATCCGTGCGCGATTGGATGGCATGTTCCACCTTCTCCAACTTCGCTTCAAGGTTGTGCTTGCGCTTTTCCAGCCCTTTCAGCATCGCCCTCGACACGTTCTTGCCCTGTTGCCGCAGGACTTCGAGATTTTCCTCCACCGTGTCAAGCTCCGCTTGCAGGATGCGCTGCTGCAACTCCGGCGACTGCGGAATCTTGCCGAACTGGTCGTGCGACATGATGACGCAATCGTAGTCGTTGTTCTTGATGTTGTTGAAGAAACGCACGCGGTTGGCGGTCGAGAAGTCCTTCTCCGAGGCATAGAGAATCCGCGCGTTGGGATATGCCGCCTGATAGGTGGCGGCAATCTCCGCGACATTGGCTTTCAGCCCGATAATCATCGGTTTGTGCGCCAAGTTCAGGCGCTTCATCTCATGCGCTGCAATACACATTATCAGCGTTTTACCGGTTCCCACCTCGTGGTCACAAATGCCACCGCCATTCTGTTTGAGCATCCAGACGCAATCCATCTGTGACGGATAGACGCTCTTGATACCCCGGCTTGCCAGCCCTTTGAGGTTGAGGTCGGGAAATGTCTGGTGAGAGCCGTCATACTTTGGGCGCACGAAACAGTTGAACTTGCGGTTGTACATCGTCGTCAGCCGTTCCTCGAACTGCGGCGACTGCTCTTCCAGCCATTCCGAGAACCCGTTGCGGATTTCATCAATCTTGGCGTTGGCGAGCTGTATGCCCTCGCTGTCACGCACCTTGATGTCATTGCCATGCTCGTCCTTACCGATGGATTTCATCATGTCCGGGCAGGTGTTGTGCAGGGCGTGTTTCAACAGGTGCATGCCGTCATAGTTCCGGTAATAGCCCTTCACTAAAAACTCGTCCGTGATTTTCATGGTGCGGCAGCCGCACGCCACCGAAAAACTCATCCATGCTTGCGGAGTAGGCGATTTTTCACGTCCGTGTCGAAAAAGATGGCTCATATAGGCGGCATACACGCCCGTCGGAATCCAGCGTTCCCCGAAATTGAAGTCGAGGTCCTCAAAGGCGATGCGCGGCGGCTCGGCTTCTTTCAGAGCCTCCAACGCCCTGCTTCACTTCCGGCATACGTCCGTTTTTCGGGGTTGTCGCCCATCCATGCCTCGATGCGCTCCGCCTTTTCTATCACATTCCCGGCGATGAACCTGTCCTTTATCTCGTAACCGGTTACGAGCGGGTTGTAGAAGATGCGTCCTTTGAGGGCGTCAAGCAATCCCTCCTCCGTGCTGTCGGTTATCTCCCGCATATAGTCGAGATTGACCGTGCCGAACTTGTTGAGCGACGCGGAGAGTGCCTCTTCGGGAGAGCTTACGTTGGCATGGCTCTCCACAGAGAAGGAAACGGGACGCTCGAAAATGTCCGCCTTGACGAACCTGCCGTCCTCCGCCCGTTCCAGCGAAAGGATGTCGCGTCCGGCGACATCCATCATCAACAGTTTCACGTTATGCTTGGCATTGAGGTTGCCGTAGCGCATGACAAACTCATCGTAGCAGGTGTTCAACGCTCCGCGTTGCGCAGACCCTTCATCGTGATACTCCGCCTCGTAGCGGTAAAGCCGCTCGTATGCGTCACGGAGTGACACATACAACATCGCTTTCTCCTTCTGGTAGCCGGTCAGGTCAAGCGGTTGGAATGTCGCGCCGTAAGGCGTGAGGGCCCTTCAAATAACCGAGATTGCGTGAAGCATCCAGTACCATAGAGCCGTCACGGTAGTGCGGCTCCAGCATACCGTTGAACGGACGGGGAGAAAGGTCGAGAGGTTCCTCCTTCGGCTTTTTCCGTTTCAAATTCAGGGAAAAGGGAAGTTGTTGTCTCACTTGCGTTATTGTCCGTAACGGGAACGGTTGCGACTTCCGTCTGTGCTTCAGGGGCGTTTTGTCGCTTCCTTTTCCGGCATGTCAATGGCGGGAGCGGCTTTCACCGCCGTCCCGTCCACCCGTTGCTTCTCCTGATGCTGTGCCGCCAGCCTGCGAAGTTCCTTGCGTCGCTCCGGCGTGAGGTCCATCATCATTTCATAGAAACCGTTGATGGGCGGATTGGTGTCCCAATCCAAAGAGGCGTAAATATCATCCAGATCGCCTTTGGCTGCGAAACTCACCGGCTTTGTTTCATGGCTGTCCCTCTTCTCCGTCAGTGGTGCAACAGACGGCTGTGGCGGTGCAGTCGTAACCTTCGGCGTAACCTGCGCCTGCGGTTTGGGAGGCATACGCCTTGCCGGGCTTTCCTTTTTCGCCGTCTTTTTCTTCTTGGCGGGGGCTTCCTGCTTGCGTACTTCCTCGGTCATGCCCCAGAGGTCGAGCAGGGAGAGCTGCACGCCCTCCGAATAATCGGGGCGGCGCGGCTCTATCTCCGACTTTTCTTCCTCCGGCTGCGGTGTTGCCGCTTCGGGCTTCGCTGCCATTTCATGACGTGGCTGTATCTCAGGAGTGACAACCGGTGTGGAAATGGTTTCTGTTACCGTGCTTTTCCCCTGTGCCGGATGCAGGCTGTGCATTTCATACAGCTTTTTGTCCAACTTATACAGCTCAATATCCATATGTTCCCGCAAATCCTCCGCCATTTGCCCGATGCCGTCCCGGTGCATGACTTTATAGGCTGGTTTCCCGTAAGGGTCTGTGCCGCTTATCAGATCCGAGTGGGGAATCATGCCGATGCTGCCGACATACCCGTTCTGGAAACTGCCTATCGGTGTCTTTTCCGTCTGCACGAACAACTCTTCATAATCGTACAGCTCCCGTTTCTTGCCGCTGTTCTTTTGCAGGATAATCAGGTCGCTGCCCACTTCCGTACCCGCGTTGTCCGTGAAGAGGTTGTTCGGCAGGCGTGCGACTCCCACCAGATTGGCATTACGCATCATATACTCGCGTATGGGCGCGTTGGACGGTGCGTCCAGTACCCCTTGAGAGGTGATGAACGCCACGATGCCGCCCTCACGCACCGCGTCAAGGCTTTTCAGGAAGAAGTAGTTGTGTATTGCCTTCGGTGCGGAACGCCTTGCCGGGTCTTGGCTTCCTGTAAATTCCGGGTCGAACACAGCCACGTCGCCGAACGGGATGTTCGAGATGGCAAGGTCGAAATAGTCCGTGAAGGGCTTCTCTATCTTCTCGAATCCCTGCACCCTTACCTTTTGGTCGGGATGCAGGTGTCCCAATATCTTGCCCGTCATCAGGTCTTTCTCGAAAGCCATGATGTCCGCGTCCGGCTTGTTTTCCAGCACGGCATCCACGAATGCGCCCACGCCCGCCGACGGCTCCAGCACACGGTCGGGACGTATGCCGTGTTCATGCAGAGCCTCCGCAATCGTGCCGGTTATCTCCGGCGGGGTGTAGAAAGCGGTCAGCACGGACTGCTTCATGGCATCCACGTACCGCTTGTACTCCGTATCGTCCTTGCTGTTTTCACGCACCAGCCTGTGCAGTTCTACCGTAGGGGTAAACAGTTCGAGGTCCGATTTCGCCCAATGCACGGCATCCGTCAGTTCCTTTGCAGGATTCAGTATGCACTTCAACCCGCCGAAACCGCAATACTTCCGAAGTATGGCTTGTTCCTCGGCGGTTGCCGTCCTCCGTTCCCTGTCAAGGATGAATGCCGTCCGTATCGCCTCGATGTTGTCCCGCAGCCGTTGTTTGCGGTTAAACGCCATATTCCCCGATATAAAGGACGGCGGCTCCCGTCAGCTCCGTGTAGAGCAGGTCGTATTCGGGCGACAGGGCGAAATTGTCGTCCGAAAGGTCATAGGCGGAGAATACGTTGCCGACCGGCGGCAGCAACTTTCGGATGAAGGCTTCGCGTTTCTTTCCCGGCACTTCGTCGGCAAACTCGTTTTCCACGACTTCGCGGAGGATGGCGTACTTGGAATAGCGAAGCCCCCGCAGGAGCGTGTCCATCGCCAACTCCTGCGCCCCTTCGGGCGGATAGCCTTCGAGCCGCGCACGCTCATACGTTTCGGCGGCACGGTCGGCACGCTCCCGGATGAAGGCATCGTCGGAAGCCTGTTCAAACCTGTTCGTGCGGAGGTAGTCCAGCAGGTACAGACCGTAATAGGAAAAGTCGGTCTGACCCTCGTTTTTCTTCTTGTTGTTCATTACTTTGGAATTTAGTGGATTGATAATGACGGGGATAGTCGTCTGAAAAGGAGAAAGAAAAGGCACTCGGTATCCCTCCGAGTGCCACCACTAAATCCAAAGTATGAGTGTAATCCGGTATCGAAGAACAATTCATTACTCTGAACAAGTGGCAAAGGTAGTGCAAATCGAAGACAATACGAAATAAACCCGTTTATTTCTATTGTTGAGGTGCAGCCTACTTTCTCAAAAGTTAATACTATTTCTTCCGTCCTGAAAATTTCCTGCTCGTGTTCCTTTCGGGGAACACGAAAGTCGTGTTATAGTCCCCGTCAAAGGCGACTATGGCGTCGAAGCTCTTGCCCTGCTTGCTCTTGAAGCCTTTGAGCAGCTTCGTATGCCCGTCGGTGAGCAGGTCTTTGATCTCGTCATCGGAAAGGGTGCGGTTCGCTTTCAGGCGGAACACGGGCAGCCCGCACTCCGCGTTGTCGCAGCGTACCACCTTGCCGTAGAACTGCATGCTGCCCGTCCCGCACTTGGGACACTTGCAGCCGGAATCCCTGCGGGCGAACAGTTTGTCGCACGAGAGCAGTTCGGAGGTGATTTCGCGTGTGTACGCCTCTATCTCCCTGCGGAAGGTTTCGGCGGGCATTTCCCCGCGCTCGATGCGTGCCAGATTCTTCTCCCATTCGCCCGTCATGGTTACGTCGGCGATGCGCATCGTCTTCACGACCGAATAGAGGGCAAGCCCTTTTTCAGTCGGCACAAGCGATTTCTTGCAGCGTTCCATGTAGCCGCGCTTGAAGAGCGTTTCGATAATCGCCGCACGGGTGGCGGGCGTGCCGATGCCGCAGTCCTTCAACGCCTGACGGAGTGCATCGTCCTCTATGTCCTTGCCCGCCGTTTCCATTGCCGACAACAGTGTCGCTTCTGTATGCAGCGGCTTGGGTTTGGTCTTTCCCTCCGTGATGGAGCAGCCTTTCAGCGTCAGCGTGTCGCCTTCCCGCCAATCGGGGATGGAGGTTTCTTCCTTGTCCTCCACGCTATAGACGGCACGCCATCCGGCTTGCCTGATGACGCTGCCTTTCACCGTGAACTCCACTCCGGCACACTCCGCCGTGACGGTGGCGGTGTCCTGACGCATTTTTTTCGGAGAAAGCCTCGATCATGCGTCCGGCAACCATCTGATAGACGGTGCTGTCCTCTTTGGAGAGGAATAGTGGCTTCTCGCCCGTGACGAGCAGGGCGTGGTGGTCCGTCACCTTGCCGCCGTCCACGCTTCTGCGTGTCGGGACGCATTTCGGCTGCACCTTGCCTTTCCATTCGGGCAAAGCCCCGATGAAGGCGAGCAGCTTGGGGATTTCGGCGAACACGTCTTCGGGTATGTAGCGGCTTCCGGTTCGCGGATAGGTGATGAGCTTCTTCTCGTAAAGCTTCTGCGCGATTTCAAGCGTCTGTTCCGCCGTGAAGCCGTGCTTGGCGTTGGCTTCCTTCTGGAGCGTCGTCAGGTCGTACAGCAGCGGTGTTTCCTCCGTCTTCTCCTTGCGTTCGGCTTTCGTGACGGTGGCTGTGCCTGCCGACTTCACCTTATTATATAGTTCCGTCGCAGGCTCTTTCTCTTTCCACTTTTCGGAAGAGGAAAACTTCACCGTTCCTTCATCGCAGCCGTCCGTTGCGATATGGAGCTGCCAGAAGGCTTCGGGCGTGAAGCGGCGGTTCTCCCAATAGCGTGCGCACACCATCGCCAACGTGGGTGTCTGCACCCGCCCGATGGAGTACGTGCCGTGTCCGGCGGCGATGGAGAGTGCCTGCGTGCCGTTGATGCCCACGAGCCAGTCTGATTCGCTCCGCGCTTTGGCGGCAAGATAGAGGTTGTCGTATTTGCCGCCCGCTTCGAGGTTGCGCAGTCCCTCGCGGATAGCCTTGTCGGTAAGCGAGCTTATCCAGAGGCGGACGAACGGGGTGGTGCATCCGGTATAATGGTAGAGGTAGCGGAAGATAAGCTCACCCTCGCGCCCTGCATCGGTCGCCACGATGATCTGTTCGCTTTCCTTGAATAGCCGGGCAACGGTCTTGATCTGCGCCACCACGCCGCTGTCGGGCTTGTAGCCCTTCTCCGTCTTTACCTGACGGGGGACGAGCGTGAAGGTGTCGGGAATGACGGGCAGATTGTCACGGACGAAACCGCGTATGCCGTAGCCGTCGGGCATGGCAAGCTGCACAAGGTGTCCGAACGCCCAAGTCACGGCGTAGCCGCCTCCCTCGAAATATCCTTCCTCTCTCTTTGTCGCGCCCACGATACGGGCGATCTCACGTGCCACAGACGGCTTTTCTGCAATGATTGTCTTCATATTCTTCTGTCGTTTTGAATTTTACAAATGTTACTTCGGATTTAGTGGCGGACACGGGATTACATCTTCATGCCCTTGTTGTTTCTTTTCTGCTGCTGTTGCTGTGCGGTGTCCTTCGGGGCGGTCTGTCCCTTCCGCAACGGCTCTTTCAGGTTCTTGGTAGCCTCGTTGGTCTTGCCCTCGCTGTTCACCGCCACCTGCGTGCGGCTCTCGTTGGAAGGGGCGACCTTCTGCGCGTTGTCGGGGTTGGTGTCGTAGCGGTACGGGCGTCCCTTCTCCGGGTTGAACTTGATGTACATCGTGGCGTGGAAGCCCTGCTTGTCGGTCACGTTCTCTAATTTCACGGCTTTGCCAGCCACGTAGTCGGCTTTCTGCTGTTCGGTGAAGTCCACGCCGCTCCATTTGCTGATGGGGCGGATGCTGCCGTCGGCGTTCGTCCACGTGTTGCGGCGTTGCTCCTTGTTCGTGCCTCCGGCATTCTCCGTACCCTGCGCCTGTCCCTGTGCGGGGGTGTTCTTCGTTTCCTGCGTCCGGGCGGTACGGGGCGACCTGCCGGTTCCCGGCACGAACTCCACGCCGCGCTGCTCCACGTTCACTTGCAGGGTGGTGACGAACTTCCTGCCGTCCTTGCGCTCGATGAGCTTGTCGCGCACGGGCAGCCCGGCACGCAGCATGTCCTGCTCCTGCTTGGTGATTTCCGTCTTGCCGATGCGTTCCGGTATGCGCACCTTGTTCGTCGGGACATCCGTGATTTCGTTCGTCTTGCGGTCAATACTGACGAACGAGGGGATGATCTCGCCCGTTTCCCTGTCCACGAGGTCCACGACCCTGCCGAGGTTGCCTGTTTCGCGCAGGTTCTTCCGGTCGTCGTCGGAGAACTTGTGTTCCTTGTACTCGTCGAGCTTCTGCTCCTTGCGGATGAAGTGCGGCACAAGGCTGACATTGCCCTCGCCGTCCTTCTTGAAGGAGAGGCGGGCGTCCAGCTCGAAAGCCTCTCCGCCGAAATTGGGCGACACCCTCACCAAGTCGGACTTGCCGTAGTTGAGCATTCTGTTAAGGTCGCCCGACTTTTCAAGGTCGTCGCGCTTCACGCCCCATTTCTCCTCCAACTCCTGCCAGTTGATCTTGCTCTCGTCGATGGGCTGGTAGCCCCGGTTGCCCTGCGTCTGCTGCGGGCTTTCCTGATTCTGTTCGTTTTTTTCTGTTCCATCTCTTCCTGTTTTTTTAGGTTCGTCATCTTGTTTCTGTTCCGGTTGTTCCTGCTTTTTCGGCGGACTGCTCCTCCTGTACTTTCTTTTTCGTAGCCGGAGGTGTCCACCTTGTGGGGCGCAAGCAGTTCCTTGTTGCCGTCGGGGTCTTTCAGCAAGTCCTTGATAACCTCCAGCAGCTTGTCGGCTTGGTCCGCCGCGACACGGTAGAAACCGAAGCGGCTGGGTTCCTTGCACTGCCGGAAGAAGTTCTTGAAGAAGTTGTCCAGCACGTCGCCGTGCCGGTCGAATTGCAGGAAACTCTGCGCGTTCTCCGCTTTCGCGGGGATGCGCTTGGGGAAAGCCGTCGGCGTTCAGCCCGGCTACCACGCTGATTTCGCCCGTCTTCTCGTCACGGACAACCAGCACGTCCTTTTCGTCTTTTTTTCTTTGCCATCTGAAAAATGTTTTAATGGTTATTTTTGAAAGAAATTATGGATACGGGCCTTGTAGAAGGCTATATCTTCCTTGCGGAAGTCCTTTACATGTTCGGAGAGGAACGTCAGCACGTCCGCCTCGCTGTAATAGGTCTTTTTGCCGAGCGTCTTGTAAGGCAGCGCGCCGATGCTGCGGTAGCGTTGCAGGGTGCGCTTGCTGATTTGGAGCAGCATGCACAGGTCTTGGTTGTCGAAAAGCCTGATCCCGTTCATCGGGTTCAGGGCTTTGCCGGACGGCTGCATGAGAGCAGCATCTCGTCCTGACGGTCGAGCCGTTCCATCACCTTCTGCATCCAGTTCTCGAAATTGTTGCGGGTAAGCAGTTCCATGTCCTACGTCCTCCTTCCTTTGGGTCTGCCGCCCGTGCGCAGCGTGTGGTTGCGTTTCAGCTGTTCCGGTGTCGCGGCTTCGCCCGTGACGGTGCTGTCTTCGAGCAGGCGGTCTATTTCAGACTGCCGGTAGCGGCACTTGCCGCGCAGCACGACATAGGCGATGCGCTGTTCGCTGCGCATGCGCTGGAGGGTGCGGCAACTCACGTTCAGCAGGTGCGCCGCCTCGCGGGTGGTGAGCAGCCTGTCGGGGATTCTTCCTTCCTACCGCCGGAAACGGCACGCACGTGTGCCGCTATCTCGGCTATCTGTTCCGTCAATGCGGTGAAGGCGGAACTTTCCATCGTTATCACTTTCATATTCAGTCCTTTCTTTTGGTTTATTTGCATGAACATAGGCTGCGCCTCGGCATACCGTTCAAGCGAGCTTGACGTGCTGCGCTCGGCTTGCGCTATGTTTCTGCGACAAAATTCGGCAATAAACCAAAGGGGCTTTAACAGCTCACTACGTGGCTCACGTAAGATTTTTTTACGGATAATGGCTCCGTAACCCGGACAGACGACGCAACAAGCTGCCTTTTTAGTGGGAAACGGCACGTGTTCAAGGCGGCTTCGTTACCTTTGCGGCAAACTCTGAAATGTTTTTGCTTATGGAAATAGTATCTATCGAGAAAAAGACCTTCGAGATGATGGTGGCGTCCTTCAACGCCCTCGCGGAGAAGGTAGCCGCCCTGAGGCGCAGGGAGCGACGGCGGGCGGATGGAAAGGTGGCTCACGGGCGAGGAGGTCTGCGGGCAGTTGAGGATCAGCCCGCGCACGTTGCAGACCTTGCGTGACAGGCGGCTTATCGGCTACTCGCAGATTAACCGCAGGTTCTATTACAAGCCGGAGGAGGTCAAAAAGCTCATTCCGCTTGTCGGCACGCTCTATCCCTGCGGGAAATGATTTGATTTTTATTATTCACAACCCACTGAATCCGAAATGATGATGAACGAGAACAATGAAGTGTTTACAATGGAGGACGAGCCGCTTGCCTCCGTCGTGCAGAACATGCGCAAAGGCTCGAAATGGCTCTCCGCCTTTCTGGAAAGTTACCGCCCGCCGTTGGACGGGGAACGTTACCTGACGGACAGGGAGGTGGCGGAACTGCTCCGTGTCAGCCGCCGCACCTTGCAGGAGTACCGCAACAACAGGGTGCTGCCCTTTATCCTTTTGGGAGGGAAGGTGCTTTACCCCGAATCGGGGTTGCGTGAGCTGCTGGAGGCGAACTACCGCAAGCCGATGGAATAAGGCGGCTGCATGAAAAAAAAGGAAACGGGCAACTCCTTCACGGGGCTGTCCGTTTCCTTTTTATTCTTATTATTATATGTCTTCTGCGTTTTCAGCAATACCCGGCTTTTCCGTTCTGTATGAACATCACGTATGCCTGCCGCTTTTCCTTCGAGAGTGCTTTCTCTACCAGCCACGTGCGGAACACGTGTGCATGGTAGGTGTTCAGCCGGAAGGCAACGGGGATGATGATTTCAAGCGAGTAAACATCCGCGTGCAGCCCGTTTTTCAAGCCGCATGTAGCGGCACACCTCGTAGTCGTTCAGCACGTCCGGCTTGCGGACGGCTCTGATGGCGGCGTTCACAGCCGGGACGCCCGTGTGGAACAGTCCGGCGATTTCTGTGGCGGTCATCCATATCTCGTTACCGGTTACGCTGACCGTGTTGTCCTCTATGATGATGGTTCCTCGTGTCATGGCTTCTCTGTTTTTAGATGGTGCAACATGAAAATTCCTCGATGCCGTTCAACCTTGCGGCAAGGTTCTCCATGTCTTGGTTGAGCTTCTCTTTGGTGATTTTCGCGTATATCTGCGTCGTCTTTATGCTCTTGTGTCCCAGCATGGAACTCACCGTTTCGATGGGTACGCCGTTGGAGAGGAACACCGTCGTGGCTGCCGTGTGGCGGCTCTGATGCCACGTGATATGCTTGGTGATACCGCAACGCTTGGCGACGGAACGGATTCCGGCAAGGCACGTGTTGTAGTGGGGAACGGGGAAAATCCTGCCGTTCCCGCACAGACCCCGGTATTTGTCGATGATGCGCTTTGCGATGTCGAGCAGGCGGATATTGGACACCACGCCCGTCTTCTGGCGGTTGATGTTTATCCACTCGTGTTCGTCGAAGTAGGTATGGATGTTCTCTTCCGTCAGGTTGCGCATGTCGGCGAACGACAAGCCCGTGAAGGCGCAGAACAGGTAGAGGTCGCGGTAAAGCTCCTGCTTGGCGTTTTTCAGCCTGCCCTCCATCAGCAGCCGGATTTCCTCTTTCGTCAGGAAACTGCGTGTCGTTTCCTCCTTCTTGATTTCATACTCCCGGAACGGGTCGCGTGTGAGCCACTCGTTGTTGATGGCGATGAACACCATCGTCCGCAGCAGGGGCAGACATACAGCCACACGGTATTGGTGCAGCAGTGCTTGTCCGTGCGTAGGAACATCTCGAAGTCGGAGATGAAAGCGGGCGTAAGCTCTTTCAGCGCGATGTCCTTCACGCGGTAGCGGATGGTGAGGAATTCTTGCAGGTGCTTGTAAACGGTCTTGTACTTCAGGAGCGTGCCTTTGGCTTTCATGCCAGCCTCCACCTGTTTCTCGTAGTCCTCGTTGTGCTGGCGGAACACCTGCATCAGCGTGTGGTAGCGGTGTTCCAGTCCGAGAAAGGCGTTCTTGACCTTCTCCGCCGTGACGAAATTGTCACGCTCCATGATTTCCTGATAATGTCTGTTGATGCGCACACGCATCTTGTCGAGCATGCGGTTCGTTTCGAGTGCCGCCGTGCTTCTGCCCGTGACACGTCCCCCTTTGGTGTCCCACAGCTTGGGATCGACGGTCAGTTTGCAACTGAACTGCGTCTGGCTGCCGTCCACCGTGATGCGTCCCATGACGGGTACTGTCCCGTCCTTTTTCACTACCTGACGTTTGAGGTAGTAGATTACTGAAAATGTACTCTTCATCGTCCTTAATTTTTTTAGGTTCAAAATTAGTCGGTGAAGAGTCCGTCGCCGGTACGCAAAACGGGGAGGAACGGCGCAATCTTTTTCCGTAACCGGATTTGTTGCGTGGGTTGTCAATAACTCACTAATCCTTAACGCCTTGTTTCGTTATCCGTGTCCGTTTGTCGCCTTTTCGGGCATGGTTACGGACAAGTAACGTAGCGGCGTCCTGATTTGGCTTTAGGGGTGATTGCGATGGCTTCACGAATAATCGGAAGCACAACTGAAACCCTTGTAACTCAATTCTATCACTATATCTTTCCGCATTTCACTTTTTTGTAGTAACTTTGTAAAACAAAACCATCCTATAAAACAAAAAGAAGGAAATGAAGATAAAAGAGACACCGGTCCTGCTGCTCACAGGCTATTTAGGCAGCGGCAAGACAACACTGGTAAACAGGATTCTTGCCAACAGAAAAGGAATCAAGTTTGCAGTCATTGTAAACGATATCGGAGAGGTCAACATTGATGCCAACCTCATCGAAGCCGGCGGCGTAGTCGACCAGAAGGACGACTCTCTCGTCGCTCTCCAGAACGGCTGTATCTGCTGTACATTGAAAAAGGATCTGGTACAGCAGTTGAACGAGATAGTATCTCAGGGAAAGTTCGACTATATTGTCATTGAGGCAAGTGGTATCTGCGAACCTGCACCGATTGCACAAACCATCTGTGCTTACCCGCAGATGTATCCGAATCTGGCGAAGAACGGGAAGGCTGTACTCGACTCTATCGTAACGGTTGTGGATGCACGCCGTATGTGTGACGAGTTCTCAGCAGGAAATGACCTGTTGAAGAAGGACCTCCAGGAAGACGATCTCGAGAACCTGCTTATTCAGCAGATAGAGTTCTGCAATATCATCCTGCTCAATAAGGTTGATGATGTCAGCAAAGAAGAATTGGGACTGGTCAAGAGCATCATCCGCTCGCTTCAGGCGAAGGCTGAGATTATCGAGTGCAATTATGGCGATGTCGATCTTGACCAGATCATCAATACCAAGGCCTTTAATTTCGACGAGGTGGCAACATCAGCTTCATGGATTGCAGAGATTGAAGGGCATGAAGAAGACGAACACGAGCATCACCATGAGCATGGAGAAGACGAACATCATCATGACACCACCATCACCATGGTCTGGAGAATGAAGAGAGCGGAGAGGCACTTGAATACAACATCGAGACTTTCGTATATTATGCCCGGAAACCGTTTGACATCAACTTCTTCGACGACTTTGTGGCACGGAAGTGGCCAAAGCAGATTATCCGCTGTAAGGGGCTTTGCTACTTTGCCAACGAAAAGGAGGTCTGCTACGTCTTCGAACAGGCCGGAAAACAGGTGAGCCTCCGCAATGCCGGTCAGTGGTATGCCACTATGCCGCAGTTCCAGCTGCGAGACTTTCTTGAGAAGAACCCCAAGGTGAAAAAGGACTGGGAAGAACCATATGGAGACCGTATGCAGAAACTGGTGTTCATAGGGCAGAATCTCGACAAAAAGGAAATTACAGAGACACTTGACAAGTGTCTGACAGACTTCTAAATAGGCCTGCGAATGCAGAAGGCGGACATATCACACTATTGTGATGTGCCCGCCTTCGTTTTTCTTCTGTTTAGAAGATCAGTTTATGTTCAGCTCTTTTTGAACCTTGAGACAATCAGTATAAGCGTACTTCATCCCCCATGCGGAGTCCACGCTCGGCAATTTTCTCGTTCTTCTTGACAAGACTCTTCAGACGTATGCCATACTTCTGTGCTATGTCATACAAACTTTCAGACTTTCTCACATAATAGGGATGCCGCTTGAAATTCTTCGGTGCCTTGCTCCGCTTCTTCTTCAGCCAGATGTATTCACCGGGTACAAGGGGGTCCTTCTTCTTACGCTCGTTGTACCTTGCGAGCTTGTGTGTACTGATGTCCAACTCCTTACTTAAGGACTTAAAGGTGTCTCCCTGTCTCACGACAATATAATAATTTTCGTTATATTGATGAATTGCATGAGCGCCTAATGCCTGGACAGGTGTCGGGAGTTTTCCGTCTGCAACACGGACGACTGCATCTTCCCCGCTGTGGTGGACCATGAAGCGGTCATAGCGCTTTGCCTTGTCGTACTCGTATAGTTTATATAGTTCAATGATGTTTATCAGATTCTGCGCGTAAGTCGGATTCGTAGCATAGCCCGCACGCTTCAGTCCGTATGCCCAGCCACGATAATCGGTTCTGTCCAGACTGAACAGGCTTCGATAACGCGGGCGGTCACGAAGGAATTTGCAGTGGTCCTCAAAGCTCTCCAGAGCACTGTCGTATGCGCGGAAACACTCGCCGAGTTCGTCGTCATCATGGCTGATGGTACGTCCTGTCCAGCCATGGCACTTGATACCGAAGTGGTTGTTGCCTTGAAGGACGAGTGTGCCCCGCCCTGCCCCACTCTCCAGCAGACCTTGCGCCAGGGTGATGCTGGCCGGTACACCATACTTCAACATTCCTTCGATGGCCATGTCCTTGTACTGGTCGATATAAGCCTGATAAACCTGATTCCATCTGATTGGACCGCCCGCAGTGGCTGACAGTACAGAGATGAATGTGAGAGAAATGAAGATATACCGCTTCATAAAAAAGTTCTTTTGGATTATATGAATGCAAAAGTACACGTTTTATTACACAATCCGAAACTAATTATCTTAAATTCTCACAAACAAACCAAAACTTATGCTTAACTTTGCATTCTCTATGAAGATAATTATCACACTCGGCTCCAATACTCATCAGGAGGAGAACGTATCTGCGGCACAGATACTGTTGAGACAATGTTATAAGGACATCAGCTTCTCGGAAACACGGTGGACGGAACCGATTGGAATAGAGTCGGACAAGTTCCTGAACTGTACAGGGACATTCGAGACCGACCTTCCGCCCGAAAAAGTAAAACAGCAGCTGAAGGAGATAGAACGGAAAATGGGAGATTCACATGAGAATCATCAGCAGGGAAAGGTATTGATTGATATTGATCTTGTACAATATGATGGGAAAATCGTAAAAGGAATAATATGGCTGGAAACATCAGAAAAAAAATAGCCACCCTGCTTCTGCTCCTGTTGAATACCTGTATGCCTGTCGCTGCACAGAAGAGCAAGGATGCAGAGGAACTTGGAAAGGCCCTGGAGTACTTTGCTTCTGCAAAGTATCACGAGGCATTGCTGATCTTTCAACACCTGAACAGAACATACAGGCTTAACGACCGGTTCAAAGCTTACATAGGACTGTGCTACTATCACGAGTGGGATTATGACAATGCTGCCAGATACCTGGAAGAGGCTATTCCTGGACTGAACACTTTTGCTCCGCACGAGCGTTCTGTCTATTACTACACTGCTGCAGAGAGTTTCTTCAATATGAGACGGTATGGAAAAGCCGTCCCCTATTATGAGATGACGCTGCCCTTATGCTACGAGCGAGAGAAGGGTGATGTCTGCTACCGGTTGGGACTGTGCTTTATGTTCATGCAGGAATGGAAAAAGGCATACGACCAATACATGAATGCCGAAAGGTTGTATCAGCAGTATAAAAAAGAAAAAGAAGTGCAGGGACGACTTGCACAGATCGTACGGATGGCAGCTGCCTGTCGGACAGAATATGAGGCTGTTTCACCCCAAGACTCTTTGCAGAAAAAAACATACAACACGACAGAAGGCGACAATGCGACGACGCAATTAAAAAGTATATCGACAATTATCAAGTCATTGACTTCTACAATGTTATCGAAACCAGTCATCCCTGTTCTTGTAAAAGATATTATCAGCAAGAAAGAGAGAAAACCAATCTCCAAAAATAAATACTACTTTTTAGGTATTTTCTTCGTTCGTTCAGTTTTTTTTTTTTTTTCGTACTTTTGCGCCATATACTTTTAAACAACCTATTTACGGCAGAAGCGTATCTGACGGTTTATTCTGTTTACAGACAACGTGTAATAAGAACTTTACTTGGGCATTATCAGCATATATCACAACGGATTCTATGTCCGGACACAAGAACTTCGCTGACAAGATATCGCCATAATCTAGTATCTATGAGGAAACACAGAAAGGGCTGGCACCGGAGACACAGAGATCTACGACGTCAGCCCTTAATATGAGTTCAAAAAAAGATATTGTTTATTCCATTGCCTCTTTTATCTTTTCTACAATATACTTCACATCATCATCTGTTACCAGTGGACCACTTGGCAGGCACATGCCAACCTTAAAGAGACGCTCACTGACACCATTGACATATGATAGACAATCCTTATAGCAAGGCTGCTTGTGCATTGGTTTCCAGAGAGGACGACACTCTATGTTAGCCTTGTCAAGGAATACGCGCATAGCCTCAACATTGGCATTCGGCTCGCAATCAGTATGTGCATCGTCTACAGAATGAATAACACCAGCAGCACCACCTACAGCACCCTGCACTGTAGTCTTGTAGGCGTTCTCCTGTCCTTTTACCTTGACAGAAGGGTCTATAATTATTGTGTTCAGCCAGAAGTTGGAATCATACTCCGGTGAAGGATTGGCATGGAAAGTAATACCCTCTATCTTGCTGAAAGCCTCTTCATACAAATGGGCAATATGACGGTGATGGGCGATATGCTCATCGAGAACAGTCATCTGTCCACGACCGATACCTGCACAGACATTGCTCATGCGATAGTTATAGCCAATCTTCTCATGCTGATAGTAAGGATAACCCTCACGTGCCTGTGTGGCATAGAACATCACATTGTTGCGGGCAGCCTCATCAGGGCAGACAAGTGCACCACCACCAGAAGTGGTAATCATCTTGTTGCCATTGAATGACAGAACACCATACGCCCCAAACGTACCGCAAACCTGACCTGCATATCTTGAGCCTAAGCCCTCGGCTGCATCCTCAACCACAGGAATATCATACTTGTCTGCCACTGCAAGGATTTCCTTTATCTTTGCAGGCATACCATAGAGATAAACTACGATGATAGCCTTTGGCTTCTTACCCGTCTTGGCAATTCTGTCCTTGATAGCTTCCTCCAACAACACAGGATCCATATTCCATGTTTCCTGCTCTGAATCAACAAAGACAGGTGTAGCTCCCTGATAAGTTACGGGATGCGAACTCGCACAGAAGGTGAAGCTCTGACAGATTACCTCATCACCTGCTTTCACGCCTAAAGCCACCAAAGAAAGATGTACAGCAGACGTACCAGAACAGAGTGCCACGACACGCTTATCTTCTAACCCTGGCAAAGACTCCTTCCACAGATTATCAGGATTATCCTCATGTGGCATAATCGTTTGTGGATACGCCTCCTTTGCAAGGAAGTTTCCTCTTTCATCTGAAGGACTTACAGACACTGAGAAACGTCTCAAGTCATCTTCAAAACCATTGACATTTTGGTCCCAATGGCACCACCCAATTGGTATCAAACGCCTCTTGGATGTATTTCATCTCGTTACCACTCATGTGAGCGAGACAAAGTAAAACACGGTTTCTTTCCATTTTACTAACTATATTTTTTTCACCTGCATAGTCCATCTTCTTACCGAGAACCGTACAGATAATCATTTGAATATCTTTTTATAAATGAATAGTTCTTTAAATAATAGAGGTTTAACTTTACTTTGTCTGGGAAAATCACCTCATCATTATATTGTGCAGGATTCTCAACAGAAGCTAAGAGTTCCTCCTCATTTCTATACTTCAAACTTGCCGGGCCTGTAATGCCTGGTTTCAACTTAAGAATATCTCTTTCCTCGCCTTGCAACTGATCAGCATAACCAGGAACGTCTGGACGTGGACCGACAAAACTCATATCACCCTTAAGGACATTCCAGAGTTCTGGTAGTTCGTCCAACTTATAACGTCTGAGTTTCTCACCAAGTGGTGTGATACGACACTGTTCAGTTGATGCAATAGAAGTTGCTTCTGAATCCCTACTTGCCACAGAAGCCTCAGCCTTGACAGTCATCGATCTAAACTTATATACAGTAAACAGTTTGCCATACTGTCCCACTCGCTTCTGACAAAACAAAATAGGACCAGGCATCTTTACCTTGATTAGAATTGCTACAACCAATAATACTGGACTAAGGAATAGCAATCCAAACAAAGATGCAAGTTTATCAAATAACCATTTTAAAAACATAATATTAATTTACGGATTCAAATTTCTATTCTTTACCAACTTTACAAAATAATAGAGAACTCACCCAAAATAGCTTTCTATCTTCTTTTCTATAATCATCAAAAGCATCAAAGTCCCAACTCATAATCTGATTAAACTCTTTCATTGTCAGTGAGCAACGAAGAATTTTACCCACAAGAGTAATTATATCACCAAGAATCCACTTAGTCTTTGTCCCCATACGTGGTTGAATCTTATGCTCATACTTCCCAGAAGTGAAAAGAGAATATACAATATAAGGTATATCGAAACCACCAGCAATTGGTGTTGCTAAACCGCCAGTAAATCGAGCATTAACCTCAATAAACACAGCCTCCTTCGTGTTTTCATTAACCCTAAAAGTCTATACCACAAACTCCTTTATAGTCAACTTTATCTAAAATTAGCTTAGAATATCTTTCTATTTCTGGCATTTCAACCAAAATTCTTTGTGTTGTTGTTCCTCCACCATCTGTCTTTGTTACTAAAGATCTATATGTACATGCTTGGAAGAAGCCATCATACCTAATACAGTCTACACTATAGTCTATACCTGCAAAGAACTCTTCTATTAAAATCTCTTTTTGTATCATATTGAGTAAAATATTCTTTGCTTCATCATATTTTTAGGAAAGAAAACCCCTTTTGCGGAGTTCCCAAATTTTTGTTTTAATTACTATTGGGTATGTAGCTTGCTTAATATCGTCTATAAAACGGGGTACTGGTACACCGACAGAATCAGATAAAATAGTTGCTTGATGCTTATCAGACAACAGAACTTGTTTCTCAAAAAGATTCCATTGTATATATAACATCCTTAGGAAGCTCATCTATGTGTTTTGCAATAATTAAGGCTTCATCATGCGTGGGCATAAGGACTTTGGGAGAGAAATCTTTGATAGCTTTCTTCAAATCCTCAATAAAACCTTGCTCATCAGTCTTGAAATCTCTATAGATAAATTTGCCAACACTAAATTTAGAGACACTGCAAATATTATATGATGATGTGTCTCCTACTACAACCTTTAAGCCTTTTTCATAAAGGCTACGAATAATATTATATCCAACTCGATTCCAACAATATGTTACAATAACATCACACTTCATAGTCAACTACTCTTCAAGTTTTTCGTATTCTTTGAGCGTTGCCTTCCAAACCTCTTCTTGACGATATCTATCAACTATCATTTTACGAGACTGTGAAGCCATCACCTTTATAAAATCTTTATTTTCTATACACCAATTCATTTCCTTAAATAATGCATCTGCATCTTTAGAAGGAAATATTCTACCATTCTGACCTTCTTTGATAATCTCATTACATCCATTGATGTTAGTTACAATAGATGGTAGTCCCATTGCACCAGCTTGCAACACTACATTAGGAAACCCCTCTCTATAGCTTGGAAAAACTAAAAACATCTGCTGCAATAAAAGAATGGACGTACATCTCTTTGATAGCCAACAAAACGTACATCTGGATTATTTCTAAGAAAATCCTCATTACCACTCTTCAAAGGGTCGAGTTCTGTTTCAAAACGTCCAACAAGAAGTAACTTTTACATTTCTTATCTTCTTTTTGAAAAACGTTTCATAGAATCAGATAGTTCATTCATACCCCTTATCACCAACGATTCGCCCTATGAATATAAAAACAAAATCATCTTTACTAAGATTTAAGTCTTTACGAATATCTTCTTTACTTCCTGTATATAGCTTTCCGTTTATTCTTGTTTCGGCTGTAAAGTGGTCTGGAGAAAAGTAGTCAATATCAACTCCATTTATATTCTCATTCAGAATAACATTCAACTCCTTTTTGTTATATGATCCTCCTGCAGAATTTGTTTTACTCCATTTCCTTCGGGAATAACTTATTTGCAAAAACAAGTACAAACTTCCATCCCTTTTAGAATTTTTCTAAGAACTCCATGTGCCCCTTGGTAACGAAGTCCTGTAACAGTATAGACTCTATGAGGGTACACCAGCAAACCAAGCTGCTATCATCGCTAAAAGACTTCCCTTTAGGAGTATTAGCATGCACACACCATGGTTTTTCTTTGCGGAATAAGCGATACAAGAACCATAGGCCCTTAATATCATTCACCAAACTGATAGGACGCTCCAACGGAGCATCCACAACACGTATTCCCTCACGTTCACTGACCTCCTTTAGTACACCTGTATCCTTTGCAACACCAATAACCTCAAAATATTGGTTCAAGAACTTCAACTGCCCTTTCAGTAAACCATCCAAAGAGATATCTGCAGTTGTAACGCGAATTAATTTCTTTCTTTGAATATCTTTCAAATTATAAAAATCTATTTATCAAGAAGAAAACTTGATGATATTAATTAAAGATATTTTTTTATAGACATCAGCATAACCACTTACAGTATTGCTAATATCAAATTCCAAAGCTCTATTATAACAGCGTTCTGCAATCTCGTTATAATAAGCTTCATCACTTGCTAATCGGTTGATTTCTTCTGCCAATGCCTTTGCATCCTCATGTGGAAAAAGAATACCATATCCCTTAGTTACTTCTTTCAAACCATTTACATCAGAAGCTATAAAAGGCTTATGTGCACTCATACCCTCTACATTACTAAGGCTCAACCCTTCCCAATGAGAAGACATCACGATAACATCTGCTGCTCTCAAGACATTTGGAATATCAGTACGTAAAGCTCAAGAATCTAACTCGCTCACTTACACCTAAAGACAGAGCTAATTGTTTTACTTCTTCCATCCGTTCACCTATACCAGCAAACCAGATCTCGTATTTTTCTTTATCTAATAGGGTTAAAGCTCTAATAATAGTATCTTGATTCTTTTGTTTACGGAATCCAGCTACCATCAAAATAGCCTTACGCTTTTCTTTTAAACCTAATAGCTCCTTACATGGCACAGCTTCTGAAATAGCATTAACATCTATCCCATTGTTTGTTGTAGTTATTGACTTGTATCTATTTGATGATTCAACAAAGCCCTCCCCACCCATATATTCTCTTAGTTTCTCTTCACGCAATCTTGCTGATACATATCACATGATTGTATCTTCCATACATCCAACTTTCAATCGGACGATACCATTTCCAATTTCGTTTCCGATTTGATGTGTTATGTTCTGTAGAAACAAGATTAATGTGACTAAACAAACTGGCGATTGCTACAAATAGTTGCGGTGAAAGAATTATGCGTATGAATAATATCATAATTCTTCATAACCTTTACCAGTTTTAATATATAGAGCGGATTATAAACTCCATGTCCTAACGCATATATCTTTGTCTGTGGACTCTTTTCTTCAATCTATGGGTCAATGGTGTCTCTTTACCATTAAAGATACATAAATCCACCGTATTTCCCAAAGCCTGTAACCTTGGTATCAAATTAACCACCAACGTTTCAGCACCCACCCATATCCAAAGATGTAATAACTTGTAATATTCTCATTATCCTATTTCTTTTATTCTATAATGCCAAATCTTTATTAATAGCATTCCAATAAAAACACAACAAAAAGTTTTTAATACTATTTTGCTGTCACTTTTTAACATTTCATCTTAAAGTAGAGATAATCAATATTTTTCAAATGACAAGAGTGACGCCAAAATCAAAAACTTACAAGAGACAATAATATATATTCCATAGAAGACACTTAATCTATAGCATGTGCTGTATCTTTCTATTGAAAACCAAATTTATGCCTAACTTTCTGTTTTCACATATATCTAAGGATGTTATGAATTATAGAATACTCATAACTATCTTTTTATTTACACGTATATCATTCAAATGCATCAACCAACCTAAAGGTGCTATAGCATTCCATAGCCCAGGTAAACTCGGATAGCTTCTACTTCCACTATAACACAAACGAAATCTCCAATAATTAACAGCTGCTTTAACCTTATCCTTAAACGGAATATCAAGTTGATTTAATTCTGCATAACATATCATAGAGGCTATAGGGCTATTCATTCTAATTCAGTACAATCTTGGAAGTTAATCCACCATCAAGATAATCTCGATAATAAATAACTTCATTAAAATAGTGAAAGCTTATATTTTGTAGCAATCCTATTCCATACTAAAAGCTTCTGGGCAAAATTTCTCGTTTTTCAATCTCAGGAAAAGGAAACTCCCGTAAAATTTCTGTTTTAAAAACTTCACAAACATCCCCGACAAAGCCATATTTATAGCGCATCTCTATTGAACTAAGATTCATAGAAGAACAGATTTTCCTTTCTCCTATAATTGTTCCATCATGATGAGCCATCAAACCACATACACCGCCTATTAAAGGGTTATCCTTTATCTCCAAATAGTAACGTTTTTATAACTGATAAAGAGTTCTTGGGGAGACTATCATCACTATCTACAATAAGAATAAGCTCACCTTTTGACTCTATTACTCCTCTATTTAAAAGCCCTGTGTTTACCCCCCATTAGACTGTTTTTATATATGATATAATTATTTTCTTATCCTGAATAAACTTGATCTACTATATCAGTAGTTGAATCAGATGATCCATCATCTACTATAACCCATTCAAAGTCTTCAAAGTCCTGTTTTACCAGGCTCTGATATAACTTTCTAATAAATGACCTCGATTATAAGCTGGAGTAAGTATAGTTATCATTTGCGATAAAATTTATCAACTTTATAATTTTCATCATACTCATATTTCTCATATATAGGATCGTAATCACGAATACCATTTGAAAAGAAAGTTTTTGTATGGACTCAACATATATCCCCATTGGAAAACAATACGAGTAAATAAAATACAGCTCATTAACAAGACCAAAACCCTGGTCTGGCTTTTTCTTTCAATCCATTACAAATTGTAGATAGAGTTACAATAACCCCTATCATATAAAACCATCCCAAACGACCTCCATTAAGAGATTGTACAAAAAGTAAAGAGAATTGCTAGAAACCTAATAAAGCATTAAGCATAACAGATCTTTTTCGTAATGGGTATATATCTATAATTTTTAAATACAATATAAAAGAAAAAAACAAATGCCTCTATTATATACTCATATTTGAAGCCAATCTCCTCTTCCATATATGAATCTGAACGATTGTGCATATCAGCAACGTCCCCATATATCCTAAATATTGCAGAGGACCACCAGATAACCCTATCAGTAAGCACAGAATCATAAAAGCATCACTTTCTTCTTATCAAAACGTTTTAATAGGAATAAAAATATAATGGCAATAATATGATAGCAGAATTATGAAAAGTAGCAGCTATCAGAACACAAGCTAAAAACTTTAATAATTTTCTTTTATATATATATTGGAAAGAAAGCCAACCAAGGCCAACCGCTACCATCTGTCTAAGATAGGTAAAAAGTAAAAAGAACATAAGCCCCATAAACAGCATAGAGCAAATGAATAATTTACACAATACTTCTTGAAAACAAAAAGAAAAAAATAATATATATAGTGATGGTTATTAATAGGATAAAAATGTACCTATTTGAAGTCAGATGAGATAGTAAAAATATTATAAAATCCGTAGCCAATTTCTGTTGAATAAAGTGCAAACAGAGATGCATCTTCATACCTCCCTTTTTCATTTGTAATATCTGCAATATTATCAAATAGTTCACCATAAATATATCGATCATATCCACCTAACATATCTGAAAAACCTACAAAAAAGCCATAAGTAAGAAAGAAAAAGGCTAATATAGGTTGTCGCCTATAACCATTCTTTTTCAGCTATATAATTAATCGATATGACTATGAGAAAAAATATAATATATAATACCATAACTGTTTATTAAATATTATCAACTATTTAACGCTCGTATTGATTACCAAAGAAAAATAAATTTATTATCCTGCTAAAAATAATATACAATAATAGTGAAAACAACAGAAAACAAAAGCGATACTGGGCACAATAATGAAATCAGTAATCCAATTTGAAAGAAATAGAGTATCGAAATGAACGTATTTTACAAAAATACGTTGTAGTATATAGATTGTAATCCATATATCCCCAAAAGTATACGTACCAACCTCAGCCATCTTCTTAACTAAGAAATTATCATCTTTAAACCATAGACAAAAATAATATGAAATACCTATCAGTGACAATGAACCGAAAAGTCCAGAGACAAATTGAGAAAATAATTGCCATGGGGTAAAAATAAAATATGATATGTGAGGACTTTTAGGAACCTCATGTACACACAGTAAGATAAAAACGAGTAAAGAAAACATCGTAATAAGAGCTTGGTATTTCATATAAATTTGTCTATAACATTTCGGAAGTAACTCTAGCCAAAAGAAAATTAACATCCAGTTAAATTGTAAAAATAACCATGAGGAAGAATAAGTGCAAGCACAATAGAACCTATTGCAGTAAAATAATCTTGCCATCCCAATCGTTTAAAAAAAGATAAGTGTATACAAAACAGAAAAATAAGGTTCTTAGAAACACATTCCTCCTATAGCTTCACTTCTTGCAATTATAGCAATATCTGGTAAATCTATAGAAAAACAAACAATTATTGTCAATATAGAAATTGTAACTGTAGAGCAATAATAACTGGATTGTTTTTGTTTTAAAAAGGAACAACTGGTTTATCATAAGATTTTTAAAGAGAAATATCCACATAGCATCATAAATAAAAGGCATATGAAACGAATATATCCAATTATATAAAATTGATGCCCTACTCATATCTACAAAAAATATGAATGGCCTATGCAAACCATCCAAATAGCTAAAAATTTAACTACATCTAAGTAAATAATTCTATTTGATCTATTTTTTCATATTAAATTTATTTCTTCATAAGGAGCATTAGTCAACATTGCTGCTCTTTTTAGGAAAACCACTCAGAAACAAAAGTTTATCCGTCATTTGAAAACTTTTTCGCATAACTTAACATGAAATAATCAATAAATGATTTTATATAAATATCTTGGCTTGCGTCAAAAGTAAAGCCCATATGTACAACTGCACCAGGAATAACATGAGACATATTCAAGATGAGACAATCTATCTAAAAACCTTTTACTATCACTTGTTACTAATATTCGCTCACTAGGGTATCTTGAATGTAATTCTTCTACACCTTTTATACACTTTAAATATAACTCTCTCTCTCTGATTCGGGCAAAATATCTCCACCTTCTTTGAAATCTCCCAACAACTGTCGAAAACGAAATGTCAATGAAATATATTTTTCTCCACCTAACTTTCTGAGATGATAATCTATTTGATTTTGTAATCGTTCAGATGGCGAAAAAGTTCGTTAAATAAAACACTAAAAATCATTATCAGCAATAGCCATATTAGAATATATATGAATCTGCTTATATGACTTATTTAAATAATATTGCAAAAATCTTTTTGCGCATTTATCTATGCACTATTTTCCAAATTATTATTATAAGTCAGAAGGGTACAAAGGGTAAACTTTTTGAGTCCCAGCATATATTTTTTTGCTTCAATTTGCCAATCATATTGATTAGGGTACTAAATAGTCCTGCAGATGCAATGGTTCAAAAACAATTTTAAACGGAAGATTCTTACGCTTACATTCACCATATATAGAGGTAATTCCTCTAAGACGATCAGATAATCCACCAGAAAATGTTGTCTCAGGCTGAACCATATAAATAATAATATTTTTCATCATGTTCATACCTATTATCCATAACTTTATTCTTGTATAAAGGTATTAGTAATCGTTTTCTACAAACAATATTATGCCTCAATATTAGTAAAGAATAATACAGAAAAGAGATTAAACTCAATGATTTTTAGCTTCTATACATAAAATTAATTTACAGACCTTGTTTTTATAATAAAGAAAAATAATTGTTTTTGCTATACTAAAAATTATTATGAAGATTTAGTAGTGTTTGACGCCCACTTTCAGCAATCTCCTCATAATGAGATGAACTTGTATATATCTTTTAGCATCCTAATTATATCAGAGACATCATTATATTGCATACAGGAAACATTATGCTCAACAGCTATATTCTCCAATGCATACCATGACCCAATTACCAACAGACCATTTGCTATTGCATCTAAGACTTTTTCCCTTTGTACCCGTACCAATACATATAGGTGTAATCTGAATATCATGTTTACAAATTTCTTCAATATAATCGGGGACAAATTTTATATGATGAACTTCATAACCTGCATTATTAAGACTCTCTACATGATGTTTCCCATCCTTTACCTAAAAAGTATAAACATAATGTTCTTTTTAGTTCTGAGAGATCTTTAGATTTTTATCAGACAATCTATCAACATATCAGCATCCTGCTGCATATACAAGTTATACTGCCCTGCAAATAAAATCTTTATTTTTGGAGAACTAAAAGAAATAACCTTAGCAGGTTTTGCAACTTGATAATGAGGGTGACGAAGAAAATGAGCTTGAATTCCAGGACAAATCTCCTTAAGGAAATCAACATCCGCCTCACCTACCAAATGATAGTGAATATTTGAAGATGTATCAAACTGTTTCTCCATATTCAGATACTTAGGATACATAAATGCGAGATCTCCAAAATCTTATTTTATTTCTTATTGCGAAACGCTTACCAAGCATCCTATAATAATAGAGAGATTCACAATCTGGCAATGTATGTACTCGCCTAAAATCCTTTAATTGATGACTGACACGAGATAACTCCTCGCCATAAATCCATATAGCATCAGGATTATTATTAATGATAGTATCTAATTGCGAAGAACTTAAGCTAATATAATTACCAATAGGATAATTTAATAATATTCTAAATGGTAAAAAGAAACCTAAGGAAAAAAATTATACCACCAAGGTACTGGCAATAAACAAATTTTATATTAAGTTCCTTTGCAATAGAATCTATCTGTTCTTTGAAAAGCCGATTTAAATTATACGAATAAAGAATTACCTCTATACTTTTATCTCTACCAGTAAGTAAATGATAGGCAATGCACTCATTACGCAGATATTTTCCCAGCGGGCATCATCACAGAAATTCAATTACCTTCATACTCTTTGATACTTTTTAAGCCTTACACTCCAATATAAAATAAGTGTATTAACCCGTTGGCGGAATTAAAATGTAGCTATAATGATATACAAAAAGTTGCACATGTCGTTGATTTTCATTAACTTAGTGAAGTCAAAACCATTAAGTACAAAATCCTCGTATGTGCAACTTATACACTAAAAATTCGTCAAAATCATGAGATATGCAACAATTCTCTCACAACCTTGTCAATGAGCAGGGAAATATACCCCGTCGTGGTCCCATGCCAAAATTTTTCAGATTTGGAGGTCGTTGCCTTGTCATGACAGCGGAATCAAGGCATTGATAGTGAAAAATGACTTTTTGATTATAAAGCTTCAGGAGTACAAAGACAAAATACCTAACCTCATATCTCGCATGAGCAATTCAACGACCGTAGAAGAATACGCAGGATTATGCGAAGACATACGAAAGAAGAATCGCTGCCCAAATGGACGGTGAAACTCAATTCTTCGTAGATTCCAAGCCGATAGCCCGTATGCAGGGTTGCCAGAGAAGCGTTGCAAGATGGGGCGAATGGAGATTTCTCTAAGCACCGGTTTCGGCTTCTGTGCATCTCAAAATATGTATTACTTTGGCTATAAACTCAATGCACTCTGTGGGTTAAGTGGGGTGATACCTCCTATGACTTGTCAAAAGGCCAGCGTGCATGACCTCAATTATATGAAAGATGTCAAGCTGGTCTATCATGACTGCTAGCATCTATGGCGACAAAGGGATATATAGGGGCTGATGTTCAACTCGATCTTTTCCAAACAGCTCATTAGATTGGAATGTCCATATAGGCTGAACCAAAAGAGTGGAAACAAAATTAATCCCTTTTGCCAAAGCCAGAAAAAGGTTGAAACTCTCTTCTCACAACTCACAGATCAATTTTTTGGTTATCAGGAATTATGCGAAAATAACAAATGGTCTGTTTGCCCGAATAATCAGGGGAAAATTAGGGCGCTGACCATATTACAATATGTCAACTTTATTAATAACAAACCCATCGGAAGAATTAAATACGCACTAAATTAATTCCGCCAACGGGTTGTATTACTATAAAAATATTATGAGCTTACAATATAATACGATGATTTCTCAGTATTTAATAAAACGAAGACAACTATATTCGTATCTTATAATATAACCATGCATAAATAAGTAATAGGATTCATATATTTTTAAAAATATACAAATGACTTTTCATACCATATTTATATCTTGCAGTATTACCTGAGCTTTCTCCTTCAAGATGAACTATTTGGGGTGAGTTTATAAGCATTCTTCTATAGCCTTTCTTCATCATACGATACTGAAGTTCTCCTTCTTCACCATATAGAAATATATTTTCATCAAACATCCCAGCCTCATCTATGGCTTGCCGAGGTATAAACATATCTGCACCATATACACTCAACCTCCCGGTTAGTGTAGTCTGAGTTGATAGTTATGTGGTTTGACTATCCTCTTTATAAAATCTTTTATTGTAAAAGCTGGAAAGTAAAAAAACGAGTCTCTATAACCACCATCGTCACCTTGTAAATAACAACCATAAATAGTCTTTGGATTATGTGACTTTGCATGCTAAAGAACTCTCCTACTGCATTATTTAACAACAATGTATCTGAGTTTAACAAAAAGAAAAATCACCATTTGCAACTTTCATACCTAAATTGTTGCCATGCCGAAGCCTCCGTTTTTCTGAATAAATATATTTTATCCTAGAATCTTTCTCAAAAATCTTTAGAACCATCAGTTGAAGCGTTATCAACTAAGATTATTTCAAATTTTTAATCCTTTAGTTTGTTTATAAATAGAATCAATACAAAAAGCTGTTATCTCCTTTGTGTTGTAATTAACAATTATAATACTTCATCAACCATTTATTCAATCTCATTTACTAGTTATTAACCCGTTGGCGGAATTAAAATGTAGCTATAATGATATATAAAAAGTTGCACATATCGTTGATTTTTAGTAACTTAGTGAAGTCAAAAACCATTAAAGTACAAATCCTCGTAGTGCAACTTATACACAAAAATTCGTCAAAATCCTTGAGATATGCAAAAGCAATTCTCTCACAACCTTGTCAATGAGCGAAATATACCCCGTCGTGGTCCCATGCCAAAATTTTCAGATTTGGAGGTCGTTGCCTTGTCCTTGACAGCGGAATCAGAGAGCATTGATAGTGAAAAATGGCTTTTTGATTATAAGCTTCAGGAGTACAAAGACAAAATACCTAACCTCATATCTCGCAGGCAATTCAACGACCGTAGAAAGAATACCGCAGGATTATGCGAAGACATACGAAAGAGAATCGCTGCCCAAATGGACGGTGGAAACTCAATTCTTCGTAGATTCCAAGCCGATAGCCGTATGTAGGGTTGCCAGAGGAAAGCGTTGCAGATGGGGCGAATGGAGATTTCTCACAAGCACCAGTTTCAGCTTCATGGCATCTCAAAATATGTATTACTTTGGCTATAAACTCAATGCACTCTGTGGGTTAAGTGGGGTGATACACTCCTATGACTTGTCAAAGGCCAGCGTGCATGACCTCAATTATATGAAAGATGTCAAGCTGGTCTATCATGACTGTAACATCTATGGCGACAAGGGATATATAGGGGCTGATGTTCAACTCGATCTTTTCCAAACGGCTCACATTAGATTGGAATGTCCATATAGGCTGAACCAAAAGAATTGGAAACCAAAATTAATCCCTTTTGCCAAAGCCAGAAAAAGGATTGAAACTCTCTTCTCACAACTCACAGATCAATTTTTGGTTATCAGGAATTATGCGAAAATAACAAATGGTCTGTTTGCCCGAATAATCGGGAAAATTAGTGCGCTGACCATATTACAATATGTCAACTTTATTAATAACAAACCCATCGGAAGAATTAAATACGCACTAAATTAATTCCGCCAACGGGTAAGTTATTATTACATCCTTAAAGGACTTATATGATTTATTAATATCAAAACTTTTGAATAAAAGACTCACCAGCAGAAGCTATTCTTATCCTTAATTCATCATCCTCAAGAAAACGTATTATATTATTTGCTAACCTTCAGCATCGCTAACAGATGATGTTAACGCTGTTTTTTCATTATGAGCCATTTCAAGATATCCTTTGTTATCAGTACATGCTACAGCTACAACCACATTGCATTGCTTCTCCTACAGTTAGTCCCCACCTTCTATATTACTAGGTCCAACGTATATTGCAGACTTATTGTATAAGCTTTTAAGAGATTTTTATATCAGGCTGTTTTACAAAAACTACAATATGTTGGGTAAGTCAGGAGGACATTCATACACACTAAAGAAAATTACGTTGATTCGTGGAAACCTCTCATAGACACGGTCAAAAGCACGAAAGGCTACGTCCATCCCCTTCAGCTTATCCACATGATACATACAAATTATATTATACTTATCTCTTTCAGCAATTGGGTTTTACACAGAAAAGAATTAAAGTCAAAACCATTAGGAATTAATGTGACTGCTCACCACATGATGAAACTATTTCTTGTAACCACTTTGCTATAACTATCTTTTTCATGGAAAACCGGTAACTTTCAAGAACCTGTTGGTCAGAAAAAACCAGTTCTCATAGCCTTGAATAAAATAGAATTTACTTATATCATCAGAATATTTATTAAGACTAAACGCCGTCTCAATAGCTGTAGCAAAGACACTGCTACCCACCTCTGGAGAATAATTATCAAGTGACCATACCCACTTTAAACGTATTCTTTTATCTAAACTAAACCATCTTGACTGATAACCTTTATTTATATATCTAACAACGTATCTTGCAACATCTCTTAATTTACTTTTTTAAAGTTACTGAGTGGCTCCTCTTAGTATTTGGATAAACTATGCTTACAGAGAGAAACCATCTTTTGCAAACCTATTTGCATATTCATAAACGACCTTATATCCTCCTGAAGAAACAATGCCGTCGTGAGGCATTAGGAAAACTATCTTCTGCATCTTTTGTAAGAATAAATATGAAACTAATTTAGCTTCCAATATTGGGATACTCTTCTTAAGACAATATCTTCCATCCTTGTAAACAAAAGTCTACGCCCCACTCTACAGCCGCACAAATTATGTAAACGACAGGGGGAATAAACAACACGCTCCAGAGAATTTTAAATCCATGCGAATTCCTCAACAGAAAGGTATCTGCAAGGAATGTCATTCCTATATCGTTACAATGGATAATGTATACGGCCAGGCAATACATTGCTAAGAGATTTATACATTTATTATGAAAATGGAGGTTTTTGAAGATTAAGAAGGAAACAGCATTTATCACGACAAAAACTGAATTAATGTTTTCGAAACTTGTAAATCCAAAGTGAAGGAAAGATAGAAAATAACAATTCTGAAAAACACCATCAAGATAGTATTGCCAATAAAAATACTGAGATAGGATAATGATGAGTAAACTTTTAATCCATGTAATCTAATATATCTCCCTATCAGATAAAGGATTGTGAAATTAATGATACCTCCACCCAAAAATCAGGTACAAACTGCCTGAAATTTAATATATAGTTAAATGTCTTAGCCATAAAAATATAATCGAACAAAATAATAATAAGTTTTTGAATTCCTTTTTTGATAAGTATTCAACCAGACTGTTTAAGAATGGAGCTACAGTACATAAAACAAAATAACAAGATATAAACCAGAACTCGTTAAGTTATAGGAAGAATATAAGGTAAACTTCCCACCAATTCCTTTTCTACAACAATTTTATAGACAGCAATCAACCATGAATAGAATAAGACGGACATCCATATTTTGGCTAATTTGCTTAATTAAACTTTATACCGAAATATCCAGAATAAGGATGAAAGTGCTTACAGCGACAACACAAATGCTGTAGAGCAGTCTTGCGAGCATATAGTCCCCCCCCCAGGGTGAAGTCCCGTCATAAGGTATCTGCATACCTTTCCCGATAAGATGTCCTCCGATTACAAACAACATACAGAGTATGCGCAGCAGCTCAAAAGAGAGTTTCGTTCTTTGTGTTTATTTGTGTCGATTTCTATAGTCATGCTTTTTCCGACTTAATCTGTTAGCTTTTATTATAGAAAGCCAATGTCTCATAAAACTGGATGTCCTTTCAAGCAATTAGCCAACAAAAGAAATGTTTTTTATCAGTTTATGCCACTGTTGGACTTACTTTATATTCCGGCAATTTGAGAATCATAAAGTCCATTTTCGAATGGACATTTTGATTTTTCTCATTAAGTTTCCAACGTATTTCTTTCTCTATTACAAACAAATAAGTATATGAACCGAACATAAGAACAGAGAGGCAGACTGACAAACCCAGTTGGAAGAAGCCAGACGGACATTTCTTGGAGATGAAATAGAGACGAAACAAGCGGCAATAGTTATAAAAATGGAGTTCTTGAAAGTTTCTATAAAAAAGAGCTAAGGGGAAACTCTGGAATATTATGTTTTAAAATAGCTCCATTAGAAAAACATTATTACCATAACAAGAAAAAAATGCACCAATAAACATTTTTCTAAAAGTGCTGCCAAAGTGTAGGATAAAATAGGCTGGTAACAGCGTAAATAGATATAAAGAACCACCTATGAAACTCAGTTTTTTTATTTTTACCTGTTGCATGAATTCCAATGATTATTATGGAGTTTATTAATCCAGGAATATTCGTAAGTAAAACAATTCTACATATCTGCACTGTTTTGTCTGGGACATCTGTCAGCCACAGGTGAAGTACATATGGCATTTCCGCTATCAAAGGTAAACTTATCATTAAAAACAGCAACAAGCAATATTTTTGAAGCATTTGTCATTAACTTAGACATTAAAGGTATATTCCCTTGGGCGTAGCTTTGAATAACCTGAGGACGAAAAGCCATAACAATATTGTTTGCAAAGCCCAGCACAGCCCCATTGACAACTGTGGCAATACCACAGGCTGCATTGACGATGACTCCCAGGAAATGGTTGACAATCATATTGATTCCCTGCTGTTGGACAGTTCCAGACATATTGCCATAAAGATCCCATCCAGAAAAAGTCAGGAGTGGCTTTATGACTTTAGGCCTCCATACCGCATGAAAATGGCATTCCTTGAAGTTCCGGATGCAATATACACGGTAGATGACGGCAATGAAGACGGAAACACCCAGGATAAGGAAAGCGTAAAGAATCAGTTTGTCAAGATTTCCTATCAACAGGACATAGACAATGACCAGCTTCAACAGGATGTTGAGCATTTCCACATACGCATAGACATCCATTTTCTCATGGGCGATAATGGAGGCATTGTAAGGGACCTGTGTCACTCCTACCATCATCGACAAGACAGAGGTCTGATATACCACATGAGCCGCTCCCATTCTTCCTTTCGGGATATTCAGTTTGTAAGCCAGCAGCCAGAGTCCCACTGTCTCCGCCACGACAAAAAAATCATCAGAGCAATGGCTAAATGAACTTCCATTGCAGATGAGAATGTATCTTTTAGCCTTTCTTCATCACTACGTCCTATCTCGTATGTCAGAAATCTCGAAGTTGCTCCACTCATACTGGAATTGAGGAATCCAAACATGATGACAATCCCGCCCACGACAGAGTAAAGCCCGTAGTCCTGTGCCCCGAGAACCTGTAATACTACCCGTGACGTATAAAGTGATACTACCAGGGAAAGCAGCATACGGAGATAGAGAAAAATCGTGTTTTTGGCTATGCGGGAATTACTGTACATTGTTTTTATTACAAAGTCATTCTTTAGAGGAGGTCCTGAAAATTTCACGTTGGCATACCGAAACCAGGAAAACTGTCAAGTCTTTATGCTTTTTGCTTTTATACGGTGAAATCACATACAGCTCACTACCGCAAGGGTAGCTCATTGCTGCTCCAATTGTTTCGTAACACAAAACAGCGTGAGACCTTAGTTTGTTGTCAAGGTCTCACACCATTGTTTTCATAAGAATATTGGTTCATTCGACAATCCTTGGTGGCTGACTGCCTGCAACCCCGAAAAGTAGTAGAGGTCGTATGTGGTACGTTTTATCCAAATGTTTGGAGTTCGGCAGATTTTAGAAGTCTCTTCTATGGGTTTCTGCAGGGTCACGGTTAGACAATCTGTGCAGCAGATTGGAAACCGTAACCCTGGCAAAAAGCTCCATTGCAGATTACATCGATATGTGCCAGTCGACATTCTCCGTCTTCATTTCTCCTGACTCTTCCTTAAATAAGATACCTCTTCCCTTAGGGCCTTCTACCTTGATATCAACGACCGTCATGATATTACGCTTCACGACTAACTTCTTGGTGACTTTTTCAGAAGTCCCATCATCCTTTGTCCACGCAATTTTTACTTCTAATGTAGCCTGGTGATCTGGCTGGCAGGCATTTTCTATATTGTTGAAAGAATAGGGTGATGCATCGTCGTAGATAGGGCTGCCTTTTCCCAGACTGATGCGCCAGCCGACATAATTAATCACCAGTGTTCCCTCCTCTGGTGGTGCAACCTTGAAATGCAGACCGAATACCGTACGCTTCATATCAAGTGTCAGGTCTGTCTTCGCCTTTGGGCTGAAGTCATCAATACTGCCATAGAGCTTGACCAAACGGGGATAATGGACTATCCGCCCATCTTCAATCTTCGTATCTCCTTTCTTTATCTCACTTAAGTTTTCCTCTTTAGAATAGACAAAAGAGTTAGAGGCCTTTGTCAGTTCCTTTGTCCCATGTAAAAATGGGACATCGTAGCCATCCTTACCCATATAGAGTCTTCCTGGATTCTCCTCGACTATCAGACATTCCACCTTGTAGAGATTCTTTTCATTCATTTTTATGGATATCTTCGACTGGAGGGTAAACAGACCGTAGGCGTACATCTGGTACTTTTCCTCACCAGGCTTCTTTTCATAGACATTGACAGCGTAAAGTCTCTTTTTGTCAACTTTGTCAGCTCTGCTTAAAGGTTGCCCCTTGGCATCCATCGGCGTTTCCATTGTTTCGACAACCAGTTCAGTAGGATGAATCCTCACAATTCTTGTTGACTTGCTTTTTGGATTTTACCTGTAGGCTCACGCCGTCATAATTTTTCAATACTGGTTTCTCACAGGCTGCAAGCAAAAGTATGCACAGCATGGTCCAGATCCAGGTTACTTGTTTTTCATAATTAGAAATTTTTAAATGAATATAGATGTAAGTTCTGTGTATTTGTTCAGGTCGGTCCTGAACAAATCTTTTGATTTTCGTCTTTTAGGCAAACTGATTCTGTTCTGAAAGTGTACAATCGGGTATGCGGCTGAAAGAAAAATCGCTGCCGCATAAAATAAAAGGAGACAAAGCCCCGACTGATTCCATGGGACAGATTGCCGATGTAGAATCTATATAACTTACCTTATATGGTATTGACAAGACATGAACAGAAAAGGATATATTGCTGACAATAAGAGGAGAACACGAGAAATTATCTGTCTTAAGAACAATGCGGAACAGCTGTCAGGATAGGATATACTCTCTCCTCCCTGCAGGCCAGAATCAAGCTCACAGATAGAAAAACTATCACGGGTTCTCCACTTTGGAACGAATATGCAAAGACTATCTTCATCTGTCAAGGCATCTCTTATGCCCCTTTCTGTTGACTTCGGGCAGGCTGATAAATTCGTTCGCAGATATTACCTTGGTCCTATAGTTTTGTTTTTTAAGCGGCTACAAAGTTAATTAAAAACTTTGATAAGTAAAAGTAATCTGACCGAAATATAGTTGATTAGTGTAGCAAAAAGAGAATATAAAGAGAATATAAGCCGAAAAAATTGCCCGAGAGACTCATCTCATAAGGAAAAACGGTGCAATGTATCAAAGTAATAGAAGAAGTCTCATTATCTTTTCCTCTAAAGAAAAAAACACTTTCTTTATCCAACTGGCTTATAAATCACAGTTTTTATGTAAATTTGCAGCAGAAAAAGAAAATCAAGCATGAAACGAATCCTATTGATTTCAGCCGTCCTTCTGGGAGCACTGTCAACCAGCCAGGCCCAGTTGCTCAACAAGAACAACACGAAGCGTATTGGACAAGCTGTAAAGAAAAGCTGTCAGGATGTGAAAGAAGCCATTGTGCAAGACACCAGACCATCCGGTGAACATACGTTGTGGGATATTTATATTGCTCCAAAGGTGGGATTGAATTTGTCCAATCTGCCGGGTATTAACGGAAACATCAAGTTAGGTGCGGTAGCTGGAGCCTATGTTGAGGTCTTCGTGGCAAAGAATCTCGCCGTTGATGTGGAAATGCAGTACAGTCGGCAGGGATCCTCTGGTGTCTACCGTTATCTGAACACGAAGGATGCCTCAGGTAATACTGTTGTTCAGGAAAAAGGACCATATGACTTCAAGTTGGATTATATCAACACGAACTACCTGGTACGCTGGTATCCATGGACCGACCTGCCTTGGAGTTTTACGACCGGTCTGCACATGGGCTATATTGTAAGTGCGCATGCAAAGTTGAAACACGGTGCTGACAAAGATATCAAAGGCGACATTCACAGTGGCGACCTGGCCTTTCCGTTTGGTATCAGCTACGAGTGGAAGCAGTGGCAGCTGGAGGCACGCTATAACTTCTACTTCAGAAAGCTGGCACGCAGCCGTGAGGCGAAAGTACTGATGCGGAATGCCCGTAACAATGTGTTTGAGGTTACTTTGGGCTATAGGATCAAGATGTTCTGACAATAGTCACCTCCATGATGCCCCCCACTCTACTTGCCGCATTATTCTTTGCATCTGTACCGGCCACCGCTGATGTCACCGACTCTGTCACTATACAGAAAACAGGTATAGAGATACGTTATACCCCTGCCCAGACACTCACGCTGGACAAAGAACCCCGTATCTGGACAAAGACGAAGGAGACGCACGCCATGACAATGCAAGTGAATATTACGCCGACAGGGAACGACTTTGCCTCGAATATAATTATCCAACATTTTCTGTCGGGTTGCGCTACAACCTTAACCATGGGACAACCATGCACCGTGATGAACCATGGGGAGAAGCCCGCCCTGTCGACTACACCAGTATGTTAGGAAACATTCTGACACTCTATAGTACCTTCAACCGTCCTCTCTATCGTAGTCGTCGCTGGCAATGGGGCTATTATCTTGGTACGGGCATCGGCTACACGGCTTTAAAATATAACCAGCAGAACGATATAGACAACGAGTATATCGGCTCTCACCTGAATATCTTCTTCACCGCAGGACTATACGGACAATATAAGTTCGCAAGAGGAATGGTGCATAAAAGGTGGAATGGAGTTTGCTCATCACAGCAATGGAGCAATGGCACGCCCGAACAAAGGAGCGAACTATCTGGGACCATTCGTTGGTATTGTGTATGAACCTGAAGGACAAGCGGGAAAGATTACCACCAGCCGAAATACGGCTGCCACGGAACCGTTCCTGAAGTATTGGTTCATGGAATTTACATTGGGGATAGGTGGGAAAACGCTGCTTGAAGAATGGTTGCAAACACAATTCAATACGCCACAGGGGCAACCCGACTACCGGAAAGAGCGCTTCTGCATTCTATGGTGCCTATTCTCTCCATGCCCATCTGCTCTATCGTTATACACGACGTTGGGCATCTGGACTTGGCTTCGGCATCTTCTATGGAGATTATGCCAACCGGGTTGCACAACTCGATAAGACGAACGGATATACTGGAGAAAAACACAGTCCGTGGTCAGTCAGCATCGAAGCGCGCCACGAAACTTTTTACGGGAATCTGTCTGCCCGAATCAGCTTGGGTTACTATCTTTACCGACACATGGGTTACAAGTCACATAACGGGCTGGAAAAGCCTTATCATGAGCAGGTCGGTGTTTTCTATCACTTTCCAAAGCTGCGGAACATCACATTAGGATTCAGTGTAAATGCACATGCTACCAAAGCCGACTTTACAGAGCTGCAGATAACGTTTCCGGTCAGACTTCGAGGATGCAAGAACCATGACCATCCCAGGCAATAATCCTGTCAGAAACCGGACATAGACACTTTAATTCTAAATTATCGGTGTCCTATATATAAATGATTGAGTCCTCCATTAAGTCTTTGCTTATCGCTGGTACAGTCCCCCGAGACTATGGAGAAATACACCTTCATCGGATGAATTCATAAAACTATCTTTGATGAATCTTTGATTTTCAGCTGATCGGATTCGGCTTCTTTTTTGAAAGAACATAGCAGACCATACGACTGAAAGAGAAGTTGAATTTGCTGCAAAGAGATGACGGCTTTAAAAGTACCGATATGTCAACGTAGATTTTTAGAACATACTCACCAGCCCCTAATCTGTTTTCATCTTCAGTTGCTGTCATTTTTAACATTCTGTATAAACCGCACATTACAAGCCACTTACAACACATCGGTGTATGAAGGCAGTGACAGCAGCTTTCAAATGTTTCACACACAGTTCTTACTTCCGATATAAATAGGACAAAAGCCAGATGATATTCTCAGCGATATTACCATGAGATAAAAAGTCTGATCGGATACCGACAGTAAGGAATAAGAGGCAGACATCCTCCCCGGTTCACAGCTTGATGGCTTCATCGGACCGGCAAGGACGTCTGCCTCTATTGTCTTACTGGCTAACGTTTTGTCAGATTCTGTACTACTCTCCTGTATAGAATTTAATTAGTTTGGTCAGTCCCAGGCGACAAGCCGGACAGAACTCCGGATGTGTATTGGTGCGCATACGGCAGTCTGGAAAGGCCCGGTAGACGCCGTGCTGGGAATAGCCGGCCGGTTCGTAGGCCCCTACCTTCCACTTGTCACGTCGAGCATTCGGCTTGTCCAGATCGGAAGGCTGCGGTGTCGGCAACGGTGTCTTTTTGTCGATGAGTTTTTCCCATTTTCCATGGAAGTCGACAAGCGTGGTAAGATTCGGCTCCCATGGTTCTACGTCTGTAGGATACATACTTATCTGTTCCTGATCATAGGCATATTCGTCTCCCAGTCCTGCAAAGGAATGGCCGAATTCATGAACGACAACCGGCTTGAAATAAGCATGATGCGCCATGGAGAGATTGTAGGAGTTCAGGATGCCGCCACCACCGTACTTCTCTGTATTCACGAGTACGATAATGTGCTCATAAGGAGTTCCGGCCAGCCAGTCGTGGAGATCTTTCAGATGGAGCGTCGTCAGATACCGGTCGCTGTAGAACGTATCGAAATGCGAATGCAAAGCCGTATTCTTCCAGATGCCTTTCGAGGGCTCTGAGGTACCGCTTTCCACAGACGGAGACTTGACTGCTACGATATTGAACCGCTGTCGCAGCGACTTGAATGGCTCGTGGGCAAAGAGCTTCCATTGCTGTACGGCAATCCTCGATAAAGGTCGGCATTTCCGCCTCCTGTATCCCTCGGCAACATAGGCGATATGGATGCAGTGTGTAGGGTCTGCGGCTTTCTGCAGGGTTTCATAGGGTGTCACAGACCGCTCACCGATATGACGAATGAGTATGTCATGCGGTGCGACTGTATGTGTCATTGATACTGTCACCTCTCGGCGGTTGTTTTTCAGTTCGATGGTCATATCGGCAGAATCCTTGGGATAAGGAACAAGAAATACATTCTCAAAGGATTTCTCGGATGGCTTCTTTGCTTCGTCATACGTCAGCCACTCCTGGAAAAGTGTCGAGAATGAATTGCGGTAGATGACCTTTTGTGTCCGATGGTCGCGGACAACAATCTGTCCGTTTCCCTCTACCGGCACTTCGGCCAGTCGGTCGTGCTTGCCATACCAGTGCGGGATGCGTGACAATTCATCTACGGCAATCGCCTGATGTTTCGCATTGCCGGCAAAGATGTAATCAAGCCGAAGGGTGGCATCCTCAAAGTAACGGTCAAAGTCCTGTGCCGTAGCTGTCAGCCCAACAGCCAGGAGCATTAAAGTGATGATTTTTCTCATAGGTTAATCATTAAATCAGGGTTATTAATTCTGTTTCTCCAATATCTATAGGTCCGGCGGCAACATTGAATCCGAAGTTCGGATAAAGCGTTTCAATCGTCACCCCTTCTGGATTGCAAAAGTTATCAATAATAATGGGAAAAGCAAAGAACAGAAGGATATTTAATTACGTTCTGATAGAAAAAGAGACAACTCTGTGAGTTGTCTCTTTGCTGAAGATAAACGATACTGAGCGGAATACGGGAATCGAACCCGCCTCCCAGGCTTGGGAAGCCCGTACACTACCGATGTGCTAATTCCGCATGGAGCCGATACCCGGACTCGAACCGGGGACCTACGCATTACGAATGCGTTGCTCTACCAACTGAGCCATATCGGCGGTATTGCGGTGCAAAGGTACATTAAAAAAAACAAACAGCCAAATTTTTAAATTGTGATTTTTGAAACAAACTTTATTCTTCCTATCGCAGACAATCTGTTCACTTTTTTGGGTGAAGTGGCAGACAGATGAAAGGAGTGTACAAGATAACCTTCAAGCCGGACACTACATCCATTTCTCATCTGTCTTTACTTCTCAATCGCATAATCAACATACTTCCTGTCTACAACTATCAGGAAGAATGGCTGTGTAGAGAAGGGCAGTTCTTCTCCTTGTTTCAGCTTGTATTTCAAGATGAGTCGGTTTTTCCCTTTTACGGTAAGCGAAAGTGGGGAAAAGGTCGGTCTTCCGGTTGGTTTCCGGGAGGATAAAAGCAATTGCGAACTTCCTGCGGAAATCAATCTTAGTTGGTTCTCCATCTTTCCCCATAGTTGCTGCCTCGCCAAATTCTTTTTCGAGAACAGTTCGTGAAGTAATCTTCTTCATGATCGGTACTGTCGTCTTGCCTATGTGGAAATAGTTGTGTGCCTCTGTGAAACGAAGCTGGTTGCCATTGTCTGATACAGTCTTGACCGTGCTGCATGAAGTCAATAACACCATTGCTGCAGCAAAAGAAACCAGGAGCTTTTTCATTGTTGATTATTCTTTTGAAAATATTGTAATCCTATGTTTATGAGTCTGCTTCTCTACAGAACAGAAGTGAAAAGCAAGACGGATTTTGCGCTCAAACAGCTGCTATCCGGACACAAAAGTAACTAATAATAATAGATTCCGGATAAAAATCTCTCTTGAAAATAAGTTAGGGTTAACAGATGGCACGCCATTTGTTGATGGACATCAGAGGCAAAAGAAGTACTTTTGTCTGACATTAATTAATAAAAAGGATTAATAAAAAGGAAAATGGCACATGGACATGATGTTCTCCACATGATGGAAGGCAATCGTTACAACACAAAGGAGGATTTGGTAAAGGCAATCATCGAACACTTCGGTGCGGAAGAACGTTTCCACACCCTGCTCAGCCGAGGGAATGGATGCAACCGAACTGGTTGATTTCCTCACGGACCGCGGTAAATTTAAGCCGGCTGGAGATGGCTTTACGGTAGACAGCAGTAAAATCTGCAAACCATTGAAGAAAGAAGTGGAGAGAATGAAAATTCAGAGTGTACAATCTGAAAAGTGGACGAGCTCGTCCGTGGATTTCCTCTTTTTCCACTCTGTTTTTCTTCAAGAGATTATTACAATTTTTCAAGAGACCATTACAATTATAGTATAAAATTAGAATTAAAGACAAGGTGATGATAAAGATTTATGGAATGAGCACTTGTCCGGACTGTATTGCCGTTGACAAGCAAGTTGAGGGAGATAACCGTTACGAAATCATCGATATCGGCTCCCACGTGAAGTATCTGAAAGAGTTCCTGCGCCTGCGCGACAACAACAGTGTGTTTGACGAGGCCAGAAAACACGGCTATGCCGGCATTCCCTGTTTCGTATTGGAGGACGGCACCGTAACACTTTCTCCGGAGGAGGCCGGCATACAAATGGACGAAGCCCGGCCGGCAGCATCCTGCCGGCTGGACGGAACCGGTTGCTGACCTCCGGCTATCTCCTGTCCACAGGCAGCTTCCCTGCCTATGGACAGGAACGGCCGTCTTATGTCAGCTGTAAGCTCACCTTATGCTCACGCACCATTCTTCGCAGATTCAGAATGGCATAGCGCATACGCCCCAGACTGGTATTGATGCTAACACCGGTTGTCTCGGCAATCTCCTTGAAAGACATTTCCTGATAAAAACGCATGAAGACCACCTCACGCTGTGATGCCGGAAGCAGATTCATCAGCCGCTTCACATCTGAGAGTGTCTGGCTGTTGATAAACTGGCATTCTATATTATCGGTAACGGTATCGTCACTCCCCACATTCGACAGGTCATTGTCCTTGGGGGCATCAACCACCTTGTCGGCACGCTGGAAACGGTACCAGTCCATGATGACATTGTGGGCTATGCGCATGAGCCATGCCGAGAATTTCCCTGTCGGAGAGTACTTCCCCTGCTGGAGCCTTGTAATTATCTTTACGAATGTCTCCTGGAACAAGTCATCGGCGGCATCCCTGTCACGTACAACAAAGAGAATGTACGAGAAGAGCTTTGACTGATTGCGCAACAGCAATAAATCGAAAGCCTCGTTGCTTCCTTCAATGTATGCCAATGCCAACTGCTCGTCGGTCATCTCATTCAGATTCTTCATATTTTTGTTTCTTATGAAGTAAAGATGTTTCGATAGGCGATTCTGACTTTTATCCTTTATTTGGCTTGCAAATATAAGTATTTTTATTTTTCGCTGCAAATTTTTTACACGAAAAGTCACTCGTCAAGCCATTCGCTTGCCTCTACATGTCTCTTCATGCCAGGTATTCCCAGATATTTCTGCTTCATACCATAAAAGGCAATCGGTCTGCCATGGTTCTGCGGATGGGCGACCAGTCCTATCTCGCTTTTCATCCTCTTTCCTACCAACTGAATGGAAATGACCCTTTCAGGATCAGATTCGTCCGGACTGTCTGCCAGGAGGACAGCTGATTCAAGCGAAAAAGGCGGCTCCCACTCTGCCTGCCTGATACTCCTGCTACACGCCCCCACGATATAGCCTTTCACCCATACGTACCTGTCGCCGAACGAACCGCTGCGGAATGCCTCCACACTATAGACTTTCTGCTCGTCGTCATCATCGTCAGAGGGGGCGGGAACCTGTGTCTCTACCGTCTTCTGCGGGCAATACCGTCTTTCCGCAACCAGCCAGAAGAAAGACTGCAAAAAGCAACCCTGTCAATCTGTTTTGTTTCATAGAATCAAGTTTGGTTAGGTGCTGCAAAGTTAAAAAGATTCTGAATATGTCAAGTCTGGCACATAAGAAAAGAGGTTGGTGCAGGAAGCGACCAACCTCGAATGCGATTTAGCAAAATATCTAAATCTTGAAAAACACGTCACAAATATAAAAGCAAATTGCAGAAAAACACAAATCCTACAGCAAGAAAATAACGTTTTTTAACATTGTAGCGCACACAGCACTGGGAAAGGAGGAGGAAGCCTCCTGTCCCATCTGACCGGAACAGAAGAAAATTATATGTCATTAAGTTGCATATCTCATGGGAAATACCCTAATTTTGTACTATTATAAACCTTTAAAACAAATTATTATGAACAAAATTCTACGTTTGACGTTCATTGCTGTACTTTCAGCAATGAGTTCTTTATCTTTTGCATGAAAAACTGTGACATTCAAATCATCCGAGATGACAGGTGAGAAAGGTACTGATATAACTCTTGTCAAGGATGGGGTCACGCTCACTTTTCTCAAAACGCTGACTTAACATTTCACTATTCTTATCGTATAGTATATACAAGTCCTCGACTTTAACTGTTACCTCGAGGAATGCGAATATTACAAAGGTTACATTACTTTGTGACGAGTATAAAGATAAGAAAGGGAAGACTTTCCTGGGTGATGGATTTGCTGATATGGAAGGCATGACGGTATCTGCTGATAAAGTAAATGTAACATGGGTGGGAGATGCGAAATCCGTTGTCTTCGACAGCCTCAAAACACCAGGTACGTGCAAAAGAGATCTCAGTCACTTTGAAAGATACTCCGTCAGGCATCGAGGAAATCAGCAACGGCTCTCTGAACGGGGAGGCTCCGATTTACAACCTCGCAGGCCAGCGTGTAAGCAAGGAATACAAGGGAGTCGTCATCCAAAATGGAAAGAAGTTCATCAAGAAGTGAGACCGTTTATGCAACGGAGAATGCCCGAAACAGCCCGGTAAGGCTCCGGGAAATAACTTAGGGCAGACAGAGATGTCTGCCTTTTTTTAGTTCCTCACGCTCGTGTGGAGATTCAGAGAGACACCTCGCTGTACAAGACGCATCAGTTTTTTTAATTGACATCTCAATACATCATAATTTAATGAATTGACATCTCAATACACCTTTTATTTATGGAGAGAGACCGCCGTACCGGAAAGAGGTACAGATGCCTTCCTGTTTTGTCTGTAAATTTTACTCTCGGTTGAACTGGATGGAATATGGAGTGTACGCCCTCTACAGGTCCAACAAAAGTCAGGTATATGGGTGAGAAGAGGAAAATACAGTTTGAAGCTAAGTCACTTATAGACAAAGACTTGGTAATGGTATTGGAAAAGGTGCTTAGTTGCGGTGCAGAAGGGCGTTAGTTGGCGTGCAAGTAAGCACTACTTGACATACTGACAGGCGTTGATTGGAACGCAGACTGTGGCAGTCTCGATAACACTGCTTGTCATTCATCTGTTCTTTGTATGCTGCTGTGGCAGGAAACTGTTATCTGACAGGTACAATATGTAAAACTATTTCACAACTCTTCTAAAGACTCTGTCCCCACGCCCTTACCGTCTTGAACCGTATAGGCATGATTGGATTTCATCCTCTCTCTGCCGTCAATGACCGTATAATCCGTCTGACACGAAGGGATTTTCCTTTCCATTTTCTTGGCTAATTGACAAATTAATCCTAATTTTGCCAGACCTTGATGGTAAAAAGTATTGCTTTGTACATACACAGGAGGGGTTGTCTTTCTGTGCTATCCTGCTAAAAACAAAAGATATAGTCAATATCACCTAAAAATATGGATAAGAAAGAATATTTGCGTTCATGGGCCGAGACCTACAGGAACGACCTGACAAACAACATTATGCCGTTCTGGCTGAACCATGGATGGGACAGAGAGAACGGCGGAATCACACCTGCCTCGACCGTGACGGATCGCTGATGGACACCACCAAGTCTGTATGGTTCCAGGGACGGTGGGCATTCATCTGTGCCTTCGCATACAACAATGTAGAACAGAATCCTATATGGCTCGATGCCTCCAGGTCTGCCATCGCCTTCATCGAGGAGCATTGCTTCGATACAGATGGGCATATGTACTTTGAGGTGACGGCAGAGGGGAAACCGCTCCGTAAACGCCGTTATGTCTTCTCGGAAACCTTCGCTGCCATAGCCTTTGCTGAATACGCCTTGGCAACAGGCGACAGGCATTATGCCGAAAGGGCATTGCAGGTCTTCCATGATGCACAGCGTTTCCTCTCCACGCCGGGCTTCCTTCCTGCCAAATACGAATCAGGTGTAAAGATGCAGAGCCACTCCATCATCATGATTCTCATCAATGTGGGGTCGCGTCTCCGTGAGGTGATCGACGACCCGACGCTGACCCGGCAGATTGATGCATCCATCTCGCTGCTCAGCCGTTACTTCATGCGCCCGGAGTTCAAGGCTCTGCTGGAAACAGTAGGACCGAAGGGCGAGTTTATCGATACGAACATCGCACGCACCATCAACCCCGGGCATTGCATCGAGACCGCCTGGTTTATCATGGAAGAATCGAAACGGCGCAGCTGGGACAAGGGGCTGCTCGATCTCGCCCTCACCATCTTCAACTGGTCATGGGATTGGGGATGGGACAAGCAGTACGGCGGTATCATCAATTTCGTGACTGCCGTAACCTCCCGCCGCAGGACTATTCGCAGGACATGAAGTTCTGGTGGCCGCAGTGTGAGACAATCATCGCCTCGCTCTATGCCTATCTCGGCACGGGCGATGACGAGTATCTCTACCGCCATCAGCGTATCAGCGAATGGACCTACGCTCATTTCCCCGACCCGGATTATCCGGAGTGGTATGGCTATCTCCACCGTGACGGGACAGTCGCACAGCCTGCCAAAGGCAACATCTTCAAGGGTCCGTTCCATATTCCCCGCATGATGATCAAGGGGTATATGCTCTGTCAGGAGATTCTGAAGACTATGGAATAGAAAGGAGTCCCTCCCTTCTCCTTTTTATGGAGAGGGAATCTGAAATCAGAATTCCCCATGGCATCGCCGCCGGGCCGGCGATGCCATGAGAGATCGTATGAGTAAGATTCTGTTCCCGTCAGCCGGAAAGGCGGTGTATGGGAAGCGGCTTCAGCCTCAGAAGTCCTTTACAGCAGATCCGGCAACTGCACGAATTCCTTCAGCCTCAGCAGGTGAGGATGGTCATACTCCTCCACGACCTCATGCTGCCATACCGTATGAAAAGGGATATGTGCCGCCCATCCGCCGAGCTTCAGGACAGGCTCAATGTCTGAACGGAAGGAATTGCCCACCATCAGCAGCTGTCCGACCTTTACGCCGAACTGATGGCAGAGATGATGATAAGCCTCTTCCGTCTTGTCGGATACGACAATAATATCCTCAAAATAAGGACGCAGTCCGGAGCGGTTGAATTTACTTTCCTGGTCGAGCAGTTCACCTTTCGTGAACACCACCAGATGAAATTTTCCTGATTCGTGCAACACCTTCAGCGTCTTCTCCACACCTTCTATCGGCTTGCCCGGCAATCGCAGCAGGCTTTTACCCAGGCCGATGATTTTCGTCACTTCCTCTGCTGTCAGCTGTTCACCGCTCACCCGTGCGGCGTTCTCCAACAGGGACAGTATGAAAGCTTTGCTGCCATAGCCGAAGAGGGGCATATTTGCCGTTTCAGTGGCAAAGAGGGCTTTCGATATTTCGTCTGCCGGGGCGTAAGGCGAAAGCAGTCTGCAGTATTCTTTCTCTACCTCTTCAAAATAGGTCTGACACTCCCAAAGCGTGTCATCGGCGTCGAAGGCTATCAATGAAAATATCTGTCATAGTCATATCGTTTCGACCTGCAAAAGTACGTCATTTATCCTTTAAAACAAAACGCATCAACATTTTTTTATTTACCAGTACCGGTCTGAGCTGGCATCCTATTACCCGGTTCTCGTGGCTACAACGGTCAATCCATGTCGGGAGCCTGACTTTTCCTGCAAACATTACAAGTCATAGCGAAGCTGCAGCCACACGAAGTAAAAGTACAGCTACAGCCCTAAATCTTAAACCTTTATCCTACTGGTATTTGCAGCCGACAGTCATCGGAAACAGATGATTATTTCATTTTTTTAAGACAGAGAATACTTTGAAAAGTGAATACTTTTGCCTATCTTTGCAGCATCAAAGTTTATCAAAACGGAAAACTTTTGATGAAGAGAAAAAGAAAAAGTTATCTAAAACGGACAACTTCATGCTATTCTCCAAGGACACTGCTGCTCACTCTGTAGCAACTCCTCGCCAAGGACAAAGAAGTACCCTGTTAACGTTTACCAACGTCTACACAGTGTCCGTCAAAGCTTATTAACGCCTAAAAATAAAAGCAAGACAATGGAAATAAAGAACTTCACAATCACCAAGCGTGACGGGTCGAAGGAACGGTTCTCCCTCGACAAGATAATGAATGCCATCCTCAAGGCATTCGAGAGTATCAACGAGCCGACCGATCTGGGGACAATGTCGAAGATCATCGCCGACTTGGATATCCAGAATGACATCAAGGTGGAAGACATACAGAACCAGGTGGAAACAGCACTGATGAAGGAGGGTTTCTATCAGGTGGCAAAAAGTTTCATCGTCTACCGCCAGCAGCACACAGAAGACCGTGAGACTCTCGAGAAGATGAAGTTCCTCTCCGACTATTGTGTAGCAAAGAATGCCGCCACAGGGTCTAAATTTGACGCCAATGCCAATGTCGAACACAAGAACATCGCTACGCTCATCGGCGAACTGCCGAAGCAGGGATTCATCCGGCTGAACCGCCGCCTGCTTGTCGACCGCATCAAAAAGATGTATGGCAAAGAGATGGCTGACGAATATATCGACCTCCTCACCCACCATTTTTATATAAGAACGACGAGACGAACCTCGCCAACTACTGTGCCTCCATCACGATGTATCCCTGGCTCATCGGTGGAACGACCTCCATCGGCGGCAACTCTACGGCCCCGACAAACCTCAAGAGCTTCTGCGGTGGGTTCATCAATATGGTGTTCATGGTTTCTTCCATGCTTGCCGGGGCCTGTGCCACACCGGAGTTCCTGATGTACATGAACTACTTTATTCAGAAGGAATACGGTAAGGACTACTGGAAACGGGCTGACGAAGTGGTGGACCTCAGCCTCAAAAAGCGCACGATTGACAAGATCATCACGGATGACTTCGAGCAGATTGTCTACTCGCTCAACCAACCTACCGGCGCACGCAACTATCAGGCCGTGTTCTGGAATATCTCCTATTACGACCGCCCGTATTTCGAGTCGCTCTTCGGGAACTTCTACTTCCCAGACGGATCGCAACCTGACTGGGAAAGTCTGTCGTGGCTGCAGAAGCGGTTCATGTCCCTGGTTCAATCAGGAACGTCTGAAGACTGTCCTGACTTTCCCGGTCGAGACGATGGCACTGCTGGCTGAGAACGGAGACTGCAAGGACAAGGAATGGGGTGACTTCACTGCCAAGATGTACTCGGAAGGCCACAGCTTCTTCACTTATATGAGCGACAATGCCGACTCGCTCAGCTCCTGCTGCCGTCTGCGCAACGAAATCCAGGACAACGGCTTCTCCTATACACTCGGTGCAGGCGGTGTCTCGACAGGTTCGAAGAGCGTGCTGACCATCAATCTCAACCGCTGTATCCAGTATGCTGTCAACCACGACCTCGACTACAAGGAGTACCTGGAGCATGTAATCGTATTGTGCCATAAAGTTCAGCTGGCGTATAACGAGAATCTCAAGGAGCTGCTGCATAACCACATGCTGCCGCTTTTTGATGCCGGTTACATCAATATCGACCGTCAGTATCTTACTATCGGTATCAACGGTCTTGTAGAAGCGGCAGAGTTCATGGGAGCTAAACATCACGCCTAACGAAGACTACAAGAAATTCGTGCAGACTGTTCTCGGCCTGATAGAGAAACAGAACAAGGCTTTCCGGACGAAAGAGGCAATGTTCAACTGTGAGATGATTCCTGCCGAAAACGTGGGGGTGAAGCACGCCAAATGGGACCGTGAGGACGGCTACTTCGTTCCACGTGACTGTTACAACAGTTATTTCTATCGTGTAGAAGACAATTCGCTGACCATTCTTGACAAGTTCAAACTGCACGGCGCACCATACATTGAGCACCTCACCGGCGGGTCGGCCCTCCACATGAATCTTGAGGAGCATCTCTCAGAACCCCAATACCGACAGCTTCTGCGTGTTGCGGCACAGGAAGGCTGCAACTACTTCACTTTCAATATTCCCAACACTATCTGCAACGACTGTGGACATATTGACAAACGTTATCTCCACGAGTGTCCGCATTGCCACTCCCAAAACGTGGACTACCTCACTCGCATCATCGGTTATATGAAACGTGTAAGCAATTTCTCTGCACCACGTCAGGAAGAAGCTCATCGCCGTTACTACATCAACGCTTCTGACAAGCCTTCCCAGACAGGAAAAAGCATGAAAGAGTGCGAGAAAGCATCAGCCATTGCGAAATAGATCAGAAAGCTGGAGAAAACACCAGTAATCCTAAAGAAAGCCTGACATTGTACATCCCGATGGGACATACATTGTCAGGCTTTTGCTTCAATCAGTGCAAGTCTGCGTACTGCGAACACCTTCATTCCCCGACGCACTGGGAATACTGTTCCCGACGGCTGGGAGTACTGTTCCCAACAGCTGGGAATAATATTCCCGACGGCTAAAGTCACTTCCGCCTTCTGTCTGCCAACCCGGAAATTGCATCGAAACTATAGACAAGAGACCCACTGGTGAAGGTGGTTGTCTCTATCTTCAGTGAACGGTTCTTACGCAAGCAATCGACAAAGGCAACCGGATTCTGAATGAAGGCGGAGTCTGTCTGCTTGCTGATACCCGGTTTGTAGGTAAAACGTCCCACCTCATCGCCACGTGCATAGATGCGGACAAAGTTGGTGCTGTCATAACTGTTGCCGGAGAACTGCTCACCATCGCCAAGGATCATACACGCCTCAATACCCACACGTCCAAGATAACGGATACGAATGGTCATGCGGTTGGAGGCCGTAATCTGTGAATTCTTGTTCGGTGCGCTCTGTATCGTGGCCACAGCTGAATCGTTCTGATAAGACCAGGACGAGACGTAAGCCCCCTCGTCTGAAGGGGCACTGTCGAGATTGACAGCCATCATCGTATCGACCTGTGTCGTATCATAATGCCCTACACCACGTGAAGAGCATCCAGAACAGGATGAGAAAGCAGCTGCTGCCATAGCTGCAAGAGCCATGGGCAGTGACCTCATACTATGATGTTTCATGTCTTTAAGGATTTAAAGTGTTCATGAGGAGTTGGAAGAAGCTAAAGGAGTTAAGGAACTGCTTCAGTTCCTTGTCCTGGAAGCCAAGGGAGGCAGACAGGTCAGGGTCAGCAGTGTTTTATAGGAAACAGATGACAATGATGGCAGCTGCTTCGGCTTCTTTGATTCCCCTGACCTCTCTAACTCCAGAGAAACATCAATATTCCCCCCACGCCTTGATGTCAATGTCGTCGAGACTTACATTGCAGAAGGCATGGATAAATGCACTCGCCAGACGGCTGTTCGTAATCAACGGAACATTGAGGTCGATGGCTGCACGGCGGATTTTATAGCCATTGGTGAGCTCACGCGGGGTAAGGTCCTTCGGCATATTCACTACCATGTCTATCTTCTTCTCGTGCAGCAGGCTGATTGCCTGCGGCAGCTTCCCTTCGTCAGAAGGCATATAGACGAGGGTGTTCTCTATACCATTTTCCGTGAGGTACTTCGACGTGCCCACCGTCGCATAGAGTTCGTAACCATGCTGTTTCAACATCTTCGCCGCATCAAGCATCTCTGCCTTCTGCTTTGCACCGCCTGTTGAAAGCAGCACCGTCTTCTTGGGAATACGCTGCCCCACAGAGAGCATCGACTTCAGAAGAGCCGTAGAGGTGTCATCGCCCAGACAGCCCACTTCACCTGTAGAACTCATGTCGACACCGAGTACCGGGTCGGCCTTCTGCAAACGGTTGAAAGAGAACTGAGAAGCCTTGATACCCACATAGTCGAGGTCGAAGAGGTTCTTGCCTGGTTTCTCGACAGGTACGCCGAGCATGATCTTCGTAGCAAGGTCAATGAAGTTCAGCTTCAGTACTTTGCTGACAAACGGGAATGAGCGGCTCGCACGGAGGTTACACTCGATGACAAGGATGTCATTCTCACGTGCCATATACTGGATGTTGAACGGTCCGTTGATATGCAGTTTCTTCGCAATCTGGCGGCTGATGCGTTTGATACGGCGCACCGTCTCGACATAGAGCTTCTGTGGCGGGAACTGGATGGTGGCATCCCCCCGGAATGGACACCGGCGAACTCAATGTGTTCGGAGATGGCGTATGCCATGATTTCGCCGTCCTGTGCCACAGCATCCATTTCTATTTCCTTGGCGTGCTCGATGAACTTGCTGACCACAACAGGATGATCCTCGCTGACATTGGCTGCCAGCTGCAGGAAGCGTGTAAGCTCGTCTTTGTTGGAGCAGACGTTCATCGCCGCACCAGAGAGAACGTATGACGGACGGACAAGGACAGGGAAGCCGACACGATCGACGAATCTGTCGATGTCGTCCATGCTGGTCAATGCGCTCCATTCAGGCTGGTTGATGCCGTTCTCTGTCAACATCGACGAAAACTTGGCACGGTCTTCGGCATTGTCAATGTCCTTTGCCGCCGTACCGAGGATGGGCACATTCTCCTCATCAAGGTACATGGCGAGGTTGTTGGGAATCTGCCCACCTGTCGATACAATCACGCCATGAGGATTTTCCGCATCGATGATATCCATCACCCGCTCGAAAGTCAGTTCGTCGAAGTAAAGACGGTCGCACATATCGTAATCCGTCGATACGGTCTCCGGATTATAGTTGATCATGATGGATCGGTAGCCCTGCCGGCGGATGGTATTCAAAGCCTGGACGCCGCACCAGTCGAATTCCACCGAGCTGCCGATACGGTATGCACCCGACCCGAGCACGATGACCGAATTGCGATCATTGGAGAACGTGACATCAGATGCCACGCCAGCATAAGTGACATAGAGGTAATTGGTCTGTGCCGGATATTCCGCAGCCAAGGTGTCAATCTGTTTTACGACAGGAAGAATGCCGAAACCCTTTCGCAGGCGGCGGACAATCATCATTGCCTTGTGCATGTTCTGGCATTCCTCTTCCAGTCCTACGGCACGTGCTATCTGGAAATCGGTGAAGCCGTATGTCTTGGCTGCACGCAGCAGTTCCTTGTCAAGTGTGTTGATATTCTTGCGTTTCAGTTTCTCGTCAATGTCGATGATGTGCCGGAGTTTATAGAGGAACCAACGGTCAATCTTTGTCAGGTCGTGAATCTGGTCGACGGTGTAGCCCCGGTGCATCGCCTTGGAGATGAGGAAAATACGCTTATCCGTCGGCTCACGGAGTGCCGCATTGAGGTCGTCAATCTGCAGTTCTTTGTTCTCGACAAAGCCGTGCATACCCTGACCTATCATGCGGAGACCCTTCTGAATCGCTTCCTCGAAGTTACGACCGATGGCCATTACCTCGCCGACCGACTTCATGCTGGAACCCAGTTCCTTGTCCACACCGCGGAACTTGCTGAGATCCCAGCGTGGTATCTTGCAGACTACATAGTCGAGTGCCGGCTCGAAGAATGCAGAAGTGGTCTTCGTAACGGAGTTCTTCAGTTCAAACAGTCCATACCCCATACCCAGCTTGGCAGCTACGAAAGCAAGCGGATAGCCTGTCGCCTTGCTGGCCAGTGCAGAAGAACGGGAGAGGCGGGCATTGACCTCAATGACCCGGTAGTCCTCGCTCTCGGGGTCGAAGGCATACTGGACGTTGCATTCACCGACGATGCCGATATGGCGGACGATCTTGATGGACAGCGCACGCAGCTTATGGTACTCGCTGTTGGAAAGTGTCTGGGACGGTGCTATGACGATAGACTCTCCCGTATGGATGCCGAGCGGGATCGAAGTTCTCCATGTTGCAGACCGTGATACAGTTGTCGTAACGGTCGCGTACAACCTCATATTCAATCTCTTTCCAACCCTTCAGGCTCTTCTCGACAAGCACCTGCGGAGAGAATGAAAAAGCCTTCTCGCAAAGTGTATTCAGTTCCTCCTCGTTATCAGCAAAGCCGCTGCCGAGTCCCCCTAATGCATAAGCAGCACGGACGATGACCGGATAGCCGAGTGTCTTTGCGGCCAGACGGGCCTGCTGAATATCCTCACAAGCCTCGCTCTTGATGGTTCTGACATCAATCTCGTCCAGTCTTTCCACGAATAGTTCGCGGTCTTCGGTGTCCATGATAGCTCTGACAGGAGTACCCAATACCTTTACATTATACTTTCTCAGTACGCCTTTCTTGTCCAGTTCCACACCACAGTTCAATGCCGTCTGCCCACCGAAAGACAGCAGGATGCCATCAGGACGTTCTTTCTCTATGACACGCTCAACGAAGTAAGGTTGAACCGGAAGAAAGTAAATCTGGTCTGCTACACCCTCGGATGTCTGGACCGTAGCAATGTTCGGATTGATCAGAACCGTAGAAACGCCTTCCTCACGCAGTGCCTTCAATGCCTGTGAGCCGGAGTAATCGAACTCGCCCGCCTCACCAATCTTCAATGCGCCTGAACCAAGTATCAGGACTTTCTTTATTGACTCGTCTTTCATTATTTCAGTGTCTCTACGAATTTATCAAACATAAAGTAAGTGTCTACCGGACCGGAGCAGGCCTCCGGGTGGAACTGAGAGGTAAACCAAGGGTTCTCCTTGTGGCAGATTCCTTCGTTACTGCCGTCGTTCATGTTCACAAACAGCTCACGCCAGTCCTTGTCAAGTGTTGACGCATCAACGGCATAGCCATGATTCTGTGAGGTGATGTAGCATTTCTCTGTTCCCACCATACGCACCGGCTGATTGTGTCCTCGATGACCGTATTTCAACTTGTAAATCGTTGCCCCTGCTGCCTTTGACAGCAATTGGTTACCCATGCAGATACCGCAGATAGGCTTCTTGCTCCTGTTCATCTGCTTGCGGATGATTTCAACGGCATCGCTGCACATATCCGGGTCGCCCGGACCGTTGGCAAGGAAGAGGCCGTCATAGTCCATATCGGTGTAATCATAGTTCCAGGGAACACGGATTACCTCTACACCTCTTTTAATAAGGGAACGGATGATATTGGCCTTCACGCCGCAGTCAACGAGCACAACTTTCTTACCGGCACCCTCATTATAGCGGACAATCTCCTTGGTTGAAACACGGTCTACAAAATTAACACCCTCGTAGTCAGCCTCAGGAATATTGTCTGGTTCATCATCAAAGAGAATCTTACCCATCATCACACCATGCTCACGCAGCACCTTGGTAAGCTCTCGGGTATCAATTCCTGTTATACCCGGTACGTGCTCTCGCTTCAGCCAGTCGCCCAGACTCTCCACGGCATTCCAGTGTGAATATTGCTCCGTATAGTCGGATACGATGATGGCAGAGGCATATATCCTTTCACTTTCCATGAAGGTTGGAATGCCATTCGAATCGAATGTGAAAGGTGGTACACCGTAATTGCCTACCAACGGGAAAGTCATTGTAAGCAGCTGCCCGGCATAGGAGGGGTCGGTCAGGCTCTCTGGATAGCCCATCATGGCTGTATTGAATACCACTTCTCCAGCCACAGGAGCATCGTATCCAAACGACTTTCCATGGAATTTTGTTCCGTCACTCAGGACTAAAGTTACGTTCCTCATTATTATTTAGTATTGTTGGGTTGTTTGTTCTTTCCAATCTTCAGCATGACAATATGTATATATCTTTGTGAGTATGAATACTTTCATTCAAGATAATATATATTTGTCATTACGACATGAATCTGCAGGCAAAGGAATTCCATCTCATCCCTTCTGAATGCGATGTACGCGCTCGTAATAGTCAATGAATGCCTGATTGACGAGCCGCATACCGCCACGGGTCGGATAATTGCCGGTGAAGTACCAGTCGCCAGGATGATCGGGAATGGCATGGTGCAGTCCTTCCAGACTTTGATACACGAGTTCTACAGGTGTCGTCATTCCTTCCCGGGCGCAGCATCTCTATGATTTTCTTGTTGAGTTCATCCACCGTAAACGGTTTGTACACGGCACGGACTGCATTCACGATAGGCTCGTTCTTAGGTTTGGCAAGTTCCTTCCTGCACGCCTCATACACCTTGCCAAGCAGGGACGCCATACCACGGTCACGTATCAGTTCGATGGCTGCACGGAACACGCAGAACTCATCAGGACAAGGCATATCGATGCCATAGTAGTCAGGAAAACGGATTTGCGGTGCGCTTGATACAACGACAATCTTCTTGGGATGCAGCCGGTCGAGTATGCGGAGGATGCTTTCACGCAGCGTTGTCCCACGTACGATGGAGTCGTCAATGATGACGAGGTTATCCTCATAAGGTTTGATGCACTCGTAGGTAATATCGTAGACATGTGAGGCAAGGTCGTTACGGGTATTGCCCTCGGTAATGAAAGTACGCAGCTTGATGTCCTTCCATGCCACTTTCTCGGAACGGACATCCTGATGAATAATACGGTAGACATCCTCTGCTGACGGATTGGTGCCCAAGGCGGCAATCTGTTCCACCTTCTTCTTGTCAATCCACTCCTTGAAACCATGGACAAGACCATAGAATGCGACCTCTGCCGTATTCGGTATGAAGGAGAGCACGGTGTGGCTGGTATCGTAGCCGACCGCCTTCAGCACCGGTTCCGTCAGCTGCCGTCCCAGTTTTTCGCGTTCTTTGTAGATGTCACGGTCGGAGCCACGGGAGAAATAGATGCGCTCAAACGAGCAGGCGGAATAGTTCTGGGGTTCGAGTATCTGTTGCAGCGAACATTCACCACGCCTGTTGACAATCAGTGCCTGACCAGGCTTCAGTTCCTGTATGTCCTCACACTCAAGGTCGAATGTCGTCTGCAATACAGGGCGCTCACTTGCCAGCACGACAATCTCATCGTTTCTGTAATAGAACGCCGGTCGGATGGCCCATGGGTCTCGGATGGCGAACATCTCACCCGACCCTGTCTGTCCGCAGATGACATATCCGCCGTCAAAGTCCTGCATGGTCGTTTTGAGGACATTGCTCACTTGTACGTGTTCTTCAATATAATCGGTGATGGCACGTTTCTCAAGTCCGAGTTTCTGCGCCTCCATGAAGTTGCGCTCCACCTCACGATCAAGCCTGAGCCCCATCAGTTCCAGCAGGATATAAGTGTCGCTGTAGATGCGGGGGCACTGCCCCTGGTCAGTAAGTTTTTCAAAGATATCCCCGATGTTTGTCATATTGAAGTTGCCGCACATACAGAGGTTCTTTGCTTTCCAGTTGTTCCGTCGCAGGAACGGATGGACATAAGTAAGGCCACTCTTGCCGGTAGTGGAGTACCGGAGGTGGCCCATATAAAGCTCTCCTGCAAAGGGAAGGTGTGCTTTTACAAAAGAAACATCAGACAACTGTTCCTGCGAGAGACCCTCATAATGCTTGTGTACGTTGGCGAAAATCTCGGTAACGGCATTCTTTCCCTCTGCACGTTCACGGAACATGTATTCATTACCAGGCTGTGAATCCAGCTTCACCGAAGCCAGGCCGGCCCCTTCCTGGCCACGGTTGTGCTGTTTCTCCATCATCAGATAGAGCTTGTTCAGCCCATACATCCAGGTGCCATACTTCTCCTGGTAATACTCCAGCGGCTTCAACAACCGGATCATTGCCACACCGCAATCTTCATGAATGTTCTTTTCCATCTATAAGGTATATCTATATGTCTTCATTATGGGGAGTCAAGGAAGCCAGAAAGAGTCCGGAAATTCAGGTGGAACGAAGGAAACCGAGGGACTAATGTGAATGTAGGAATAGCCGGTGCTTCCTACATAGCGGTCATCTTTACCCTCACAGGCTTCTTTGCCATCTTTACCTCCCTTTGCTTCATTTAATCCCTGTCCTACTCTACCGTCACCGACTTGGCGAGGTTGCGCGGCTGGTCGACATCTTTTCCCTTGCAGACAGCTATGTGATATGCCAGCAGTTGTAATGGAATCGTAGCCACCAGCGGTTCAAGACAGTCCATCGTGTCGGGGAGTTCAATGACGGCATCAGCTATCTTTGAGATAGTGGTGTCTCCCTTTGAGACCAAGGCGATTACACGTCCCTGACGTGCTTTTATCTCCTGAATGTTGCTGCGTACCTTCTCGTACATTCCGTTGTGGGTTGCGATGGCCACAACCGGCATATCCGAGTCAATCAGTGCAATCGGACCGTGTTTCATCTCGGCTGCCGGATAGCCTTCAGCATGGATGTAGGATATTTCTTTCAGCTTCAATGCGCCTTCCAATGCCACCGGATAGCTGTAGCCTCTGCCGAGGTAAAGGAAGTTACGCGCATATGTGAATGTACGTGCCATATCAGCTATCTTGTCGTTCACCTTCAGAACTTCTCTGATCATGGCCGGTATCTCGGACAGCCCATGTACGGTTTTCACGTATTCATCATGGCCGACAGTCCCCTTGGCGTTTGCCAGAGCGAGAGCGAACATTGTCAGTACGGTGACCTGACCTGTAAACGCTTTCGTGGATGCTACACCGATTTCCGGGCCGACGTGGATATAGGTACCCGTATCCGTCGCACGCGGAATACTGGAACCGATGGCATTGCAGATGCCATAGATGAACGCCCCCTTCGACTTGGCCAGCTCCACTGCTGCAAGCGTGTCGGCGGTCTCTCCGCTCTGGGAAATCGCTATCACCACATCACTGTCGCCCACTACCGGGTTGCCGTAACGGAACTCGCTGGCATATTCCACTTCAACAGGGATGCGACAGAAAGATTCTATCAGCTGTTTGCCGATCAGTCCGGCGTGCCAGCTGGTACCGCAGGCGACAATGATGATACGCTTGGCGTTGAGCAGTCTGCTCCGGTAGTCAATCAGCGCACTCAGTGTCACCTGATTGTGGTCGACATTAATGCGCCCGCGCATACAGTTGGTCAGGCACTCCGGCTGCTCGAAGATTTCCTTGAGCATGAAGTGCGGGTAACCGCCTTTCTCTATCTGTCCGAGATTGATATCCACGGTACGCACTTCCGGCGACAGTTCTTCATTGAGGATATTCACCACCTTCAGCTCCTCGCCCAGCTTCATCACGGCAATGTTCCCGTCATCAAGATAAACAACCTTGTCGGTGTACTCGATGATCGGACTGGCATCCGAACCGAGGAAGAACTCGCCGTCACCAATGCCGACAACGAGCGGGCTTTGTTTCCTTGCAGCAATGATTGTATCCGGGTTGCGCTTGTCAAGCAGTGCAATGGCGTATGCACCGATTACCTGGTGCAATGCCAGCTGCACGGCCTCCAGTAGGCTGAGGTTCTTCTTTATTTGAATATAGTCTATCAACTGTACCAGTACTTCCGTATCGGTTTCCGACCGGAACTTTATCCCTTTCTCTATCAGATTATGCTTTATCTCGGCATAATTCTCGATGATTCCATTGTGGATGATGGCAAGGTTCTTCGACTGCGAGTAATGCGGATGAGCATTGACGGAAGACGGCTCGCCATGTGTTGCCCATCGTGTATGCGCTATACCGATGGTGCCGGTTATGTTCTTGTCTGAGCAGTATTCTTCCAAATCGGCCACCTTGCCTTTTGTCTTATAGACATTCAGATTGCCGTCATGGTCAATCAACGCAACGCCTGCACTGTCGTACCCTCTGTACTCGAGCCGTTTCAGCCCTTTTATCAAGATGGGGTAAGCCTCGCGCTTAGTCCCGATATATCCAACTATTCCACACATATCCTTAACACAATCTTAATCTTCAAAAAAAGAGAATACCCTTACACCCTCCTCGTCAGTCAGCAATTCTGAATGCCATGCAAGAAACGGATGGTCAAAGATACTCTCATTCCACATTCTGTTTTCGTCGCGGTCTGGATGCCATGAACAACCCAGACCACAGCTGATTTTACTTTCTCAATACATTTACCAGCAGCGAGGCAACTGATGTCACGATACCGATGAAAGAGAACCAGATGGTCGTAGAACTGCCGATACCGGAGTTCTTGGCCTTCACGCTGTTTGGTTCCACATAGAGGATGTCGTTCTGCTGCAGATAATAATAAGGCGAATTGATGAGGTTGGCATCGTTCAGGTTCAAACGGAAATGATGCTTCTCGCCTGTCGCATCCTCACGGATCAGCATGACATTGTTGCGTTTGCCATAAATGGTCAGGTCGCCGGCTTCGGCCAGAGCTTCCATCACACTGATCTTTTCCGTCGCGACAGGAACACACCTGGATGAGTGACCTCACCGATGACCGTAATGCGGTAGCTGCTCATGCGGACGGTAACAATGGGGTTCTCTGTACGTGCCAGGTAAGGCTGGATTTTGCTCTTGATCAAGTCCTCACACTCCGTCTTGGTCAGACCGCTGACGTGTATCTTCCCGATTACGGGAAAATTGATGAAACCGGAATTGTCCACCAGATAGCCTTGCAGCGAGCCGCCGCCGGTGCTGATCTGCTTGCCGCCGCTCAACTGGTTGCGCACCTGCAGATTGAAAGGGACGGCAGCATCAGGGTCGGTCGTGTTTACAGTAATCGTCAACTCGTCCTTCGGCATGATACGTGCGTCGTACAAGCCACGTGAAGCAGCCAGGCTGACAGAATCAATATTCGTGTAGTAAGGTACGTCCTTACTTGAGCCACATCCAGCCATGGCCATCATCATAGCCGTAACTATGACAGAAAAGATGATTTTTTTCATTTAAACAAATAACGTGTAGTCTACTATCAACATTAATTTTAGCAGGAATGAAGTGGACAGCAGAAAGGTTTTTCATTACCCTGTTTTACCGAACACAATATATCCACTGCAAAAATACGACTATTTTTTGAGAACCACAAACGAATGCTCTTTTTTCTTTCAGGTATCAGCAAGGAGACAGGAATGCTGGCAGATAGAACGACAGCAGCTGACGACCGTACTATGAGACAGTACGGCATCGGCAAAGGATTCTCCTGACGTTATATTTGCAGAGGAGACGCTTCTGTATGCGGCTGCAAAAGGAAAACTTTCATCAACTACCTTGATAACTACATAGAAGAACCTTGTCGGTATGGAGGGAGAGAGGTATCTTTGCAGCGAACAAAAATTATCATTATGGAAACAAAACATCAAAAAATCCCTGCAGACTGGGCTTTCTGCTTCCTGGACGGATGCAGAAGGAAGAAAGAGTGTATTCGCTATCAGTTGGGGTGCAACCTGCCCGATGACATGGAAATCTGTAAGACTGTCGCACCACCGGTACTGGGAAAGTCGTCATGCCCAAGATTTCTGAAGGCAGAAACCGTACAGGTTGCATACGGATTCTCTCACATCTTTTATGATGTAAAGAGCCGGCACAGTGCCGGAATGCGTAGTGCCATCAGAACATATCTCGGTGGAAAAGGCACTACTACCGCTATCTGCATGGGGAGCAGCCTTTGATGCCGGAACAGCAACAATGGATTCGACAGCTGTTTGCCGGTTACGGATATTCCGGCAATGTGGAATTCGACCGTTATGCAGACCTTCCCCGTCTGTATGCAGCTGACAGCTGATTTGTTTCCCAACCGGTTGGGAACAATGTTCCCAGCACGTGGGAAGCCAGTTCCCGGCGGTCGGGACTGATGTTCCCGGCCGGTTGGGAACAGTTCTGTTTGGCGTCGGCAATTGCTTGCATTCTGCTTTTCTTTGTTCCATACTCACCACCTGCCCTGCTTTTGACTGATTGCCAAGAAGATGGAAGAGTTGAGTTTGTCAGGAGTCTTTATTCCATTTTATTTCAGTTTCCATCGAGGTTTCTCATGTAGATAGAGGCAGCTGGATTATGCTGGCTGACAGGTTCCTGAAAGATATAAACTTTCAGTTTTCTACTGATGCAAAAGAAACAGAATCAGATGGATCTGTCCAAAATTCCGTCAGGATTTTATCCCGGATCATACATTGGTCATTATTTCGGAAAACGTTGGGAAGCAAGAAGAAAAACACAACTGTTAACACCTGGATGGCGTTCATAGACAAATTCTGTGAATCCGCATACAATTAAAAAAGGTAAATATTTGCATATCCGGCGATAAAAAGCCGTATAAATCTTTGGAGTTCAGAAGAAATCATTTAACTTTGCTGTGAAAAGAATAAAAGAAGGAGGATTAAGACTTTTGAAAAGAAATAATTTGATTGCTAACCGTCCTGCTATATGCCTCGAGATAGACACATCGTCTGACGGGGGAGAGTTTTCATGATAACTATAACATCTAAAAATTAGGCTTATGACGGAGATTTCACTGATTGCATTTGATGCAGACGACACGCTGTGGGGTAGCCGGACTTACTATGATACAGTGGAGAAAGTGTACTGTGAGATTCTTGCCCCTTACGCTTCGGCTGACAAGGTGTCCCACGCTCTCCGCACCACTGAAAAGGCTAACATACCACTCCTTGGGTACGGAAGCAAGGCATTCTTGCTCTCACTGATAGAGAATGCGGTCAACATCAGTCACGGAAAGATAATGGGCAGGGAGATAGGACAGATCATAGAATTGGGCAAGGAACTGTTACGGCTGCCGGGACATCCGTTCGACGGGGTGAAGGCTACGCTGGCGAAGCTGAGGGAAACAGGCAGATACCGCATGGTAGTGTTTACAAAAGGTGAACTGCTCGACCAGGAGAACAAATTCAGGCGTTCGGGGCTGCGTCCCTACTTCGACGATATTGTCATTGTGACAGACAAGACCCCCGATGCCTACCAGCGACTCTGCAGGCAGTACCATGCCAAGACGGGGCAGCTGCTGACGGTGGGCAACTCGTTCTCGGCTGATGTAGACCCTGTTCTGAAAATAGGCGGATGGGCTGTACACATACCTTATTATATAGAACATGAGGAGGAGGAAGGAAAATATGTACATCCGAGATTACTGCGTATTGCTAAATTCTCAGAACTGACAAAATATCTGTGCCCTATGCCGAGGTTCGTGGATACGAGCCAGCTGTCTTGACAAAACATTGGGCTGACGAGGCTGTCTTGCCTTGTCAGCCCGACCGCCCTATTCATATACAAAGCTGAAGACCTTTTTCGGCTGTCAGCGTATTTCCTACAAAGCAGGCTTTCCTTGCGATATACTCGAATTTCTTTCGCTGCTTCTCATCGAAGACAGCCTTCAGGTGGAACGTAATCGGAATACGTGTGACGGTGAATGCCTCCATGTCTTCTTCGCACTCACCCACTTCAGCATAGCAGCCTGCGAAATCGATGCCGCCCCGTTCAGCCTGTAGTCCCATGAGCGTCAGCACGCAGGCTGCCAGTGCATTGCCTAACAGTTCCACAGGTGTCTGGTTTTCGCCCAGTCCGCCAACGGCCTTGCCCGCATCGGTATTCACCGTCACTTCCGACCTCATGTGTCTAGCCTCAACTCTTCCCTTCCCTTGGTAAATTGCTTTTGTGATTGTCATAATCGTAATGTTTTAGGTTTGTTATTGTTCTTCGGATTCGTAGGAAGTAATCTGTTCCGGAAACCGTGCTGGCAAATTTACATAAAAATATTGACTTCCGTGCCGGTTGAAACTGAAAAAACAAATTATACAGGCAGGTAGCAACAGGAGCAGGAAGCATTTGTTATTTTACTAACTTTTTATTATCTTTGCAGACAAATTAGCTAATTGTATGGGATTATTCGGTTTATTCGGTAAAAAGAAAAAGAAACACTTGACAAGGGGCTTGAGAAGACAAAGCAGAATGTTTTCTCGAAACTTACGCGTGCAGTGGCTGGAAAATCAAAGGTGGACGATGAGGTTCTGGACGATCTGGAGGAAATACTTGTTACATCTGACGTCGGGGTAGATACGACCATCAAGATCATCCGGCGTATCGAGGAACGTGTCGCAAAGGATAAGTATGTGTCGACGAGCGAATTGAATGGTATTCTGAAAAGTGAAATCACCGCTTTGCTCACAGAGAACAACACGGGCAGCAATGATGAGTGGACCTTGCCGGAAGATGCGCGTCCCTACGTGATTCTCGTTGTCGGAGTCAATGGCGTTGGAAAGACGACGACCATTGGGAAACTCGCCTACCAGTTCAAGCAGGCCGGCAAGAAAGTGTATCTCGGTGCTGCCGATACCTTTCGTGCCGCTGCCGTCGAACAGATACAGATCTGGGGCGACCGTGTGGGCGTTCCCGTCGTGAAGCAGCAGATGGGGGCCGACCCTGCAAGTGTAGCTTTTGATACGCTGCAGAGTGCCAAGGCGAACGGAGCCGATGTTGTAATCATCGACACTGCAGGACGTTTGCACAACAAGGTGGGTCTGATGAACGAGCTGAAGAAAATCAAGGATGTGATGAAGAAGGTTGTCCCTGATGCGCCACATGAGGTTCTGCTGGTGCTTGACGGAAGCACGGGGCAGAATGCTTTTGAACAGGCACGCCAGTTCGCCGCTGTGACGCAGATTACTTCCCTCGCCATCACAAAGCTCGACGGGACAGCGAAAGGCGGTGTAGTCATAGGAATCAGCGACCAGCAGAAAGTACCTGTCAAGTATATTGGTTTAGGCGAAGGAATGGAAGACCTGCAGCTCTTCGACAAGGTGCAGTTCGTTGACAGTCTTTTCAAGTAAAATGACGGAGAGAAGTCAAATGGTGAGGAACGGACCTGCAAACTGCCATCCGTCAACAGACATTCGATGTGCCGTAGCAATATGTGGAATCCGTAAATCACCAGTCACCATCCCATATCCGTTCATCAACATCCCGAAATTCAACATCCACGAATGAAGAAAAACCAGATAGACATCGTAACTATGGGCTGCTCTAAGAATCTCGTCGACTCGGAGCTTATCATGAAGCAGTTTGAAGCCAACGGCTATCATTGTACACATGATGCAGAAAATCCGCAGGGTGAGATTGCCGTCATTAACACCTGCGGATTCATAGAAGCTGCTAAGGAGGAGAGTATCAATACGATTCTCGAATTTGCAAACAGAAAGAAGAATGGACAGCTCAACAGGCTTTACGTCATGGGATGTCTCTCACAGCGGTATAAAGACGAACTGGAGGCAGAGCTTCCGGAAGTGGACAAATTCTATGGGAAATTCAACTATAAGCAGCTGCTGAGCGATCTTGGAAAGGCCGACATACCGGCCTGCAACGGTGTCCGCCATCTTACTACACCGCACCACTATGCCTATGTGAAGATTGCCGAAGGATGTGACCGTCATTGTGCCTATTGTGCCATTCCGCTGATTACGGGCCGGCATCATTCACGTACAGTCGAGGATGTACTGGACGAGGTGAAGGGACTTGTAGCCCAAGGTGTGAAGGAATTTCAGATTATCGAGCAGGAATTGACTTACTATGGTGTCGACCTTGACGGAAAGCACCATATCACTGAACTAATCTCCCGTATGGCTGACATAGAGGGAGTTGAATGGATCCGGCTTCATTATGCCTATCCGAATCAGTTCCCCCTTGACCTTCTTGACGTAATCGCCGGGAAACCGAATGTATGCAAGTATCTGGATATTGCTTTCCAGCATATTTCCGACCACATGCTCGGGCGTATGCACCGTCATGTAACCAAGCAAGAGACACTCGACCTGATAGCCGAGATACGCCGCAGGGTACCGGGTATCCATCTCGCACAACGCTTTCTGGTGGGCTTCCCCGGAGAGACTGAAAAGGACTTCGAGGAGTTAAAAACATTCGTCAGAGAGGTCCGCTTCGAACGGATGGGGGCTTTTGCCTATTCGGAAGAAGAGGGAACATACAGTGCGACACATTATGAAGATGATGTTCCAGAGAAGGTCAAACAGCAGCGGATTGATGAGCTGATGAAGATCCAGCAAGGCATCTCTGAGGAGTTGGAAGGCGAGAAGGTTGGCAGGGTCTTCAAGGTCATTATCGACCGCACAGAGGGCGAATATTATATCGGCCGCACGGAGTTCTGTTCGCCAGAGGTGGATCCGGAAGTCCTCATTCCGATAGAAGGAAAGACCTTGCAGACAGGCAGGTTCTATGATGTCCGTATTACTGATTCTGACGAATTCGATCTTTTCGGAGAAGTTGTCAGACAGTAGCTGCAGGTTACAGAAGCAATAACGGAAGAGATAGTGTCTCATCCTACCTACGTCTTTAGTCTTTCGGTCAGTAAGGACCGGGAGGATGAACTCCTATGGCAGAATTTTGAATTAAAGTAAGGATAAAAGGAAACGGTATGAATAATAAAGAATTCATAGCAGAGTTAGCTTTAAGGACAGGCTATACGCAGGACGAGAGCCAGAAAATGGTAAGGACTGTCATTGAAATGATGGGCAAGTCTTTCGAGACAGGGTGAACCGGTATCCATCTCGGGGTTTGGCACGTTTGAAGTCAAGAAACGGCTAGAAAGGGTGATGGTGAATCCGTCAACGGGGTTGCGAATGCTTGTTCCACCTAAACTGGTACTCAATTTCAAACCTGCAGCAAACATCAAAGGACAAGTAAGAAAAGGAGGAACAGAAAATGGCTAAGACAGGAATGCAGATGATAACGAACACATTGGCCAGGCTTTACAAGCTGCCGGCAGCTGATGCGATGACCTTTGTTGATACATTCTTTGACATCATAAGTTCCGAACTTAAGAATGGCAGACAGGTGAAGGTCAAGGGACTCGGCACTTTCAAGGTGCAGTCTGTGAAACCTCGGGAAAGTGTCAATGTCAATACCGGTGAACGTGTACTCATTGAAGGGCATGACAAGGTTACATTCACACCGGATACAGTAATGAAGGAGCTTGTAAACAAGCCTTTTTCCCAGTTTGAGACAGTTGTTATCAATGATGGAGTCCCTACAGAGGACCTGGAGCGAATTCCCTCAGATGAAGAAATGGATAGTTCTGCCGATGAAAGTTCGACCGGAAAGATTGGCATAGAGACTGAAAAGACAGACGAAAAAGATTCCCCCCATGACATCAGGCCAGCAGAAACAACTCTGGAACAGCCAGAGGAAATTATCGAGACTTCGATGGAGAGGATCATTCACATAACAGGGATGAAACCTACCGAGAAGACCGGAGGCTTATCCGATGAAGAGAAGAAACAGTCATCTGCTGTAGATGAAGGGAGAAGAACTTTGGCAGACAATGCTCCGGCATCTACGGATATGGATGCGAATGAGGTGGATGATAAAAACACAGAAGAGGAGAGGATGCCAGCAGAACCCCAGTCACCCAAGGCAGAGAAACCACAGAGCCTACCGGAGCATACGGCAATGGATAATGCTGATGACAGTGACGTTGAAGAATCCGAAAACGGCATGCTGAAAACTGTCGCTCTGGCAGCTGCCGTAGTAATCATTATCCTCGGCGGTTTCTTGTGGATAAGATTCGGCAAGAAGAATCTGTACAGAAATCCAGCCGTTGCTGTGCAGAAAAAAAACACATCCGATAACGGTACCGTACCCGTAACCAAGGCAGTGTCTGCAGATACTGTTGCAATGTCACGGAAGAAATCCCATGTCCAGGCAAATATCGGTAAAGAGAAGGCTGATTCGTTTGCAGCGATGAGCCACGATGCCCGCATTCGCTATGGTGCCTATAATATCGTAGGAATCGACCGGGTTGTTGTACTGAAGAAAGGACAGACGATGAAGAGTTATAGCCGCAGTACACTCGGTGCAGACATGATAGGTTATTTCCAGGTCTTGAACGGACGGAATACAATGCAGGCGGGCGACACAATGAAAGTCCCAAAGGTAGAGCTGAGACCCGAGTACAGAAGATAGCTGAGCTTTCTCTCGGTTCCTCCGTTAAATACGTAGATGGTTGTCTTGTAGGGCGTACAGCTTTGACGCACAGGACTGACCGTTCAGCGAATCCATATATTTCCCTTTTCCTGCACTTATGTTTATTTGATGCTGTCTGATAAAATGCAAACAGCATGATTTCCCATGCATAATCTCTTTTTAAACAGGCTGTCCTGCATTGTTTCCGGAAGAACAAGCACCTTGACCAGACAAGTTCTGCCGGCATAGTGCATCTCTATTTACAAACTGCTTCCGTCCCCGGCAATATGTTGCAGGGAGCGGGCCGTTAACACGACCGGTGTTCACCGACAACACAATATGTGACAGGCCTTGACACATCTGCAGGGAAGGCCGTTCTATTCCTGTCGCTATGATATACAGTAAGGCACTGATGACTGACTTTGCAGATGTTTACCGGACAGCACTGGTATTTATTCGGGTTCTGTTACTGTAGATATATAATGCCGGAATTTGTCGGATATTATAAGCCTCTGTTTTATATCCCAGTCTATTCATTTAACGGAAGGACCTTTCTTCCAAGGCTATATCGACAGGCTCCATGTATTTATACATACTTTCTGCAATTGCGGAGTATTTCTGACAGCCAACAGGATTTACATTAGAACCTTTCGTTCGGGAATGGCATCTCAGAAATTTAATGAAACGGAATTTGGTAGAACGGATTTAAATACGTAACTTTGCAGCCGCATAATGGTTCCGTAGCTCAGTTGGATTAGAGCAACAGCCTTCTAAGCTGTGGGTCTTGGGTTCGAACCCCAACGGAATCACAAGGTTGACTGTCAGGCATTTACAAGGATTTGTAGATGCCTGATTTGTTCTTAGAAGTTATTAACTGCTTTATACGCCCTGATAGAGAGATAAAACCGCAGGAAACAATAGGAGCAGGCTTCCTCGTCTCTCAACTTTCTGACCAATCAAAAGTATGCAGACGAGAAAACCTGCTTCAATTTTGTTTACGAACAACTTTCTGATTGCCCGGACGGCCTTGTCGCCTCAGGTGGACGGACGGCTGAAACGGACAGTCGGTAACTTATGGGGCTTACAGTTCCCAACCGATGGCTGAAGCACCAAGTACAGCTGCAGCAGCATCGTCGAGCGAACTTACCAGGAATTTCGGTTTGTCCTTAAATATCTCCAAAGCATGCTCCTTATAGGAGCGTACAATAGGCTGCATCAACAGGTCGCCGGCTTTTGTCAGACCGCCGAAGAAGATGAATGCCTCTGGAGAAGAGAAGGTGGCAAAGTCAGCACAGGCTTCGCCCAGCATTTCCCCGGTGAATTCATAGACTCGTTTGGCCAGTGCATCGCCGCGGCCTGCGGCAATAGAGACATCCAGAGAGGTAATCTTCGCAGGCTTCAGCTCGCGCAGTAAAGAATCTTCATCGCTTTCCTTCAGGAACTCCCGGGCCGTGCGTGCGACACCCGTTGCGGAACAGTAAGCCTCCAGGCAGCCGGTACGTCCGCAGCCGCAGCTGCGTCCCTTCTCTCCACGAACCATTACAACGTGCCCCAGCTCACCGGCAAATCCGTCTGAACCATACACCATCTGTCCGTTGATGACGATACCGGAGCCGACTCCGGTACCGAGGGTAATCATGATAAAGTCTTTCATGCCACGGGCGACGCCGTACTGCATCTCACCGATGGCAGCAGCATTAGCGTCATTGGTAAGACCTACCTGGATTCCCAGTTTCTCTGAGAACATATCGCCCAACGGCACCACGCCGTCGTGACCCCATGACAGGTTCGGTGCAAACTCAATCGTACCACGGTAGAAGTTGCCGTTAGGCGCACCGATACCCATCGCACGGAACTGGCTGATACCACCGTATTTCGCAATAAGAGGTCTCAGTGCTTCGACACCGGCTTCAACAAAATCATCGACAGTCTTGTAGGCCTGCGTCTTTATCGAGTTGGTCGCAAGCACCTGTCCACGCTGGTCGACAACCCCGAACACAGCGTTTGTTCCTCCTAAATCCAAGCCAATGACGAATGGCTTTTCCAAACCAGTAACAACTGGCGTCTGTTCTGTTATGTCCATGACTATAATAAGTTTTTAGTTCGACTATATATGCGCAAAGTTATGAAAAAAAGTGCAATACTACAAAGTTTTGTCAGGTAAATTTGCTTATCTCGTATTATTTTTGCAATTTTGCACTCAAAATAACAAGCATGCAATTTCTATTCAATTAGATATTCTGGATTTCATTTTCAAAGGCTTGCTGATTGGTATTATTGCGTCAGCACCGATGGGACCTGTCGGAATATTATGCATCCAGCGCACCCTGAACAAAGGACGCTGGTATGGCTTCATAACGGGTATCGGAGCTGCCGTCAGCGACACGCTTTATGCGCTTGTTGTCGCTCTGGGCATGGGATTTATCGTCAGCTTCCTGAAGAACCCCACTTACCAGCTTGTTCTCCAGATTTCAGGCAGCGTTATTCTTCTGCTCTTCGGCATCTACTGCTTCAAGTCCAACCCGATGAAAAAGATGCACCAGAGCGGGAAGACCAAGGGAACGATTTTCCAGAATGGACTGACAGCATTCCTTGTAACCTTCTCAAACCCGTTGATTATCTTTCTTTTCATGGCGACTTTTGCCCAGTTCGCCTTCATACAGCCCCACCGGATGTTTGAAACAATCCTTGGTTTTACCTGTATACCCATTGGAGCATTGCTGTGGTGGTATGGACTGACCTGGCTGGTAGACAAGATCCGGGGAAAATTTGATGTCAATGGGATTCTTATTATCAATAAGGTAATTGGAGCCATCGTGATTATATTTTCAATTATCATTCTGTTGGGAACAATATTCAATCTGTACCATCTCCCTTCATATTATTAGCAGGCGAGTTCACCGGATCGGATACGTTTTTAAAAATTAATTCACAAAATGTTTGTTGCTAAGGAATTAAGGAAAAAGAGCATAGCAGAATACCTGCTTTATATGTGGCAGATTGAAGATACCATCCGTGCCTACGGCTGTTCGCTGACACGAATCCGCAAAGAGTACATCGAACAGTTCCAGTACACGGACGAACAGAAGGATGAGGAAGAGGACTGGTTCGGTGACCTTGTCCGCATGATGAACCAGGAAGGATGTCGGGAAAAAGGACATCTGCAGATCAACAAGGTGCTCATGCAGGACCTGACGGAACTGCACACACAGCTGCTGCAATCGCCGAAGTTTCCGTTTTATTCTGCTGAATACTACCGTGTGTTGCCTTTCATAGTTGAACTCAGAGGCAAGGCGAAACGTACGGCAGACAAGATGGCACGCACAAATGACGAACGTCTGAAGAGTGTCGCTTCACAACTGGGAGAAAGCGAGGTGGAAACCTGCTTCGACCTGCTTTATGGCGTGATGATGCTCCGCTTGCAAAAGAAAGAGATAACATCAGAGACGACACGTGCCCTGAAAGAGATAACGACTTTCATCGGGATGCTGTCAGACTACTATATAAAAGACAAGGCAGAAGGACTGGACTTCGGCCAGGAATAAGGAAGAGAAACTATGAACATTTTAGTAACAGGTGCCAATGGGCAGCTTGGCAATGAGATACAGCTTGTCTCCAGGCACAGCAAAGACCGCTATATCTTCACGGATGTATGCGAGGGATATGCGAAGCTGGACATCACCAATCTGGAAGACATCCGCAGGATGGTGCATGAAAAATAATGTTGAATGTATCATCAACTGTGCTGCATGGACGAATGTCGACAAGGCCGAGACTGCCGGTGCAATTGTAGAGACACTCAATGCTATTGCGCCGGAGAATCTTGCAAGAGCTATGAAAGAAGTGAATGGGCTGCTTGTCCACATCAGTACGGACTACGTCTTCGGCGGCGACCCCTACAACACGCCCTGCAAAGAGGATATGAGAGGAACGCCGACCGGTGTCTACGGCCTTACCAAACTGCATGGCGAGGAGAAGATACGGGCGACCGGCGTAAAACATATCATCCTTCGCACAGCATGGCTTTACAGCGAGTTCGGGCATAACTTCGTCAAGACAATGATGAATCTGACCGCAACCAGGCCACAGTTGAAGGTTGTCTTCGACCAATGCGGTACACCGACCTATGCAGGCGACCTGGCTGAAGCAATCTACGACATCGTTGAGAACCGCAAGTATGAAGGCAACAGCGGTATCTATCACTTCTCCAACGAAGGAGTATGCAGCTGGTACGACTTCACCATCAAGATTGCAGAACTTGCTGGTAATACAGCGTGTGACATACAACCTTGTCACAGCGACGAGTTCCCATCGCCTGTAAAGCGTCCGGCCTATTCGGTGCTTGACAAGACAAAAATTAAAGAGACCTTCGGTATTAAGATTCCTTATTGGGTTGACTCACTGAAGAAATGCATGAAATCCTTGCAGGAACAAGGCTGACAAAAGAAGGTAAAAAGATAATAGGAGGCAAGATATAGCCTGAAGTTCTGGAGGGGGGAAGTCATCGCTTTCGCCTCCCAATACATTATGGAAGAGAAACTGCCGGCTTAATTTTTCACTCCATTAACTCCCCAAATAAAAGCAAATGAATGAAATAGAACGCAGGCGAACGTTCGCCATTATCTCTCACCCGGATGCCGGTAAGACTACACTGACAGAGAAATTCCTTCTCTTCGGCGGTCAGATACAGGTTGCCGGTGCGGTCAAGAGCAACAAAATACGCAAGACAGCCACATCCGACTGGATGGATATTGAAAAACAGCGCGGTATCTCCGTATCAACTTCCGTGATGGAGTTCGATTACGAGGGCTACAAGGTGAATATCCTTGACACCCCCGGTCACCAGGACTTTGCCGAAGATACTTACCGCACGTTGACTGCTGTAGACTCCGCCATCATCGTCGTAGACTCTGCCAAAGGTGTCGAGGCACAGACACGTAAGCTGATGGAGGTATGCCGTATGCGTAATACGCCCGTCATCATCTTCATCAACAAGATGGACCGCGAGGGCCGCGACCCATTCGATGTGCTGGATGAACTGGAAGAAGAACTCCAGATCAGCGTGCGTCCCACTGTCATGGCCTATCGGACAGGGACAGCGTTTCAAGGGTGTATACAATATCTATGAACAGCAGCTGAACCTCTTCACGCCCAACAAACAGCGTGTGACTGAGAAGGTGGAGGTAGACATCAACTCGAAGGAACTGGATGCACAGGTCGGTGCAGACTTTGCCGGACAGCTTCGCAACGACCTCGAACTGGTCAACGGTGTCTATTCCGACTTTGATGTAGAAGCCTATCGACGTGCGGAGGTTGCACCGGTATTCTTCGGCTCTGCACTGAACAACTTCGGTGTACAGGAACTGCTCAACTGTTTCGTAGAAATCGCTCCCAGTCCACGTCCGACAAAGCGGAAGAACGCATGGTAGAACCGACAGAGCCTAAGTTCACTGGCTTCATCTTCAAGATCACGGCCAATATCGACCCCAACCACCGCAGTTGCATCGCTTTCTGCAAGGTGTGCTCTGGAAAGTTCCAGCGTAACCAGCCTTACCTGCACGTCCGCAACGGAAAGACAATGCGTTTCTCCTCCCCTACCCAGTTCATGGCACAGCGTAAGAGTACGGTCGAGGAGGCTTACCCAGGCGACATCGTAGGTCTGCCGGACAATGGCGGTGTCTTCAAGATCGGCGATACACTGACCGAGGGAGAACAGATTCATTTCCGCGGTCTGCCGAGTTTCTCCCCTGAACTGTTCAAGTATATTGAGAATGACGACCCCATGAAGTCCAAGCAGTTCCTCAAGGGTATCGAGCAGCTGATGAACGAGGGTGTAGCACAGTCGTTTGTCAACCAGTTCAACAACCGCCGTATCGTCGGTACTGTCGGACAGCTTCAGTTCGAGGTTATCCAGTACCGGTTGGAACATGAGTACAATGCCAAATGCCGCTGGGAACCGGTACATCTCTACAAAGCCTGCTGGATAGAAGCGGATGACGAAACAGAGCTTGAGAACTTCAAAAAGCGCAAGTATCAGTATATGGCAAAGGACAATGAAGGGCGTGATGTCTTCCTTGCCGACTCCGGCTATGTGCTAAGTATGGCACAGCAGGACTTTGAACACATCCGCTTCCACTTCACAAGTGAATTCTAAGATACTTCCAGGAAATACATAAAAGGAAACATAAAAATCGAAAAAGGAAGACACCAATCTGATGTCTTCCCTTTTTATATATCATGTTTGAAATGCCGATTACATCATGCCACCCATACCCGGAGCAGCTGCCGGCATGGCTGGAGTCTCTTCAGGCTTGTCAACAATGAGGCATTCGGTTGTCAGGAACATTCCTGCAATTGAAGCCGCATTCTCAAGTGCAACACGGGAAACCTTTGCCGGATCGATGACACCGACAGCGCGGAGATCTTCGTAAACATCCTTGCGTGCATTGTAGCCGTAGTCGCCTTTGCCTTCACGGACATTGTTGACAACGACAGCACCCTCACCGCCGGCATTGGCGACAATCTGGCGGAGCGGCTCCTCAATGGCACGGCAGACGATATTGATACCGGTCTGCTCATCCTGATTGTCGCCCTTAAGGTTCCTCAATGCTTCCTGTGCACGGATGTAAGTGGTACCGCCACCTACGACAACACCTTCCTCCATCGCAGCACGTGTAGCGCAGAGTGCATCGTCAACACGGTCCTTCTTCTCCTTCATCTCCACCTCGGAGTTCGCACCGACGTAGAGAACTGCAACACCACCGGAGAGTTTGGCCAGACGCTCCTGCAGCTTCTCCTTGTCGTAAGAACTTGTCGAAGCGGCAATCTCGTTCTTGATCTGTGCCACACGGTCTTTGATGGCCTCCTTTGCACCGGCACCGTCAACAATCGTCGTGTTGTCCTTGGAGACAGTGACCTTCTTGGCCGTACCCAGCATCTCGAGTGTAGCCTTTTCCAGAGAAAGACCTTTCTCCTCGCTGATGACTACACCGCCGGTCAGTACAGCAATATCCTCGAGCATAGCCTTGCGACGGTCGCCGAAGCCCGGAGCCTTGACAGCACAGATCTTGAGACCTGCACGCAGACGGTTGACGACCAGTGTCGTCAGTGCCTCTGAGTCGACATCCTCTGCAATGACCAGCAACGGACGACCGCTTTCGGCAGCCGGCTGGAGAATCGGAAGAAAGTCCTTTACACTAGAAATCTTCTTGTCGTAGATGAGGATGTAAGGATCTTCCATCACGCATTCCATCTTGTCTGCATCGGTAACGAAGTAACCTGAAAGGTAACCGCGATCGAACTGCATGCCCTCAACGACACCGATACTTGTCTCACGTGTTTTGCTCTCCTCGATGGTAATCACACCATCCTTGGACACCTTGCGCATGGCATCTGCCAGCAACTTTCCGATTTCGGGATCGTTGTTTGCACTGACCGTAGCGACCTGCTCAATTTTGTCGTAGTTGTCACCTACAACCTCTGCCGAGTCCTTAATATGCTCTACTACCTTGGTTACAGCCTTGTCAATACCCCCGCTTTGAGATCCATTGGATTGGCACCTGCTGCGACATTCTTCAGTCCTTCGTTTACGATAGCCTGTGTAAGGATCGTAGCAGTCGTCGTACCGTCACCGGCATCGTCACCGGTCTTGCTGGCAACACTCTTGACGAGCTGTGCGCCTGCATTCTCGAAATTGTCTTCCAGTTCCACTTCCTTTGCAACGGTCACACCGTCCTTGGTAATCTGTGGGGCACCGAATTTCTTTCCGATAACGACATTTGCGTCCTTTAGGACCAAGCGTTACCTTGACTGCGTTTGCCAGCTGGTCTACCCCGCTCTTCAGAAGTTCGCGTGCATCTGTATCGAATTTTATTTCTTTTGCCATGATTGTAAATGTTGTTTATTAAACTTTATGATATGTTTCTTTCTGATTGTACTGAAAGCCCGGGAGAGTCAGTAGTCTTTCCGTATCCTCCTCTTTCAGAGGGCAGAAAAGGACATCTATTCCTATTCTACTACTGCCAATACGTCGCTCTGACGCATCATCAGGTATTTCTCTCCTTCACTTTCCAATTCTGTGCCGGCATACTTCCCATAGAGGACTTCATCGCCAACCTTGAGAATCATTTCCTCATCCTTGGTACCGTTGCCGACGGCAACAATCTTGCCACGCTGTGGCTTTTCCTTGGCCGTATCCGGAATGATAATGCCACCAACTTTTTCTTCTGCCTGTGCCGGAAGCACGAGGACTCTGTCTGCTAAAGGTTTAATTGTCATAATCAATCTATTTTTTTAGTTCTAATCTGTCTTTTTTGTCCTACTGATGATGTAGTTTCGCCTTACCTTATACGAAAAGCGTGCCAAAGCACCGTACTGGTATGTTCCGGAAACGCTTCTGCCAAACTGTCAGTCTGCTTTGATGTACGGGTATAGGCCTTCTACAAATTCCACATTGAACTTTTGTTATATGAATATTGGGACCAGTAGATAATTAATGGGGATTATCATTTACCTCACTTTACTGTCAGTGTGCCGAGGGTAAACACGAATAGTGTTGAGGGTGTACACCCATGGTGTCAAGGCTTAGTACGGATCATGTTAAGCATTATAAGAATCGGATAGAAGTAGTTTGAAATACTACAACGGTGACTTTTGAAACCTGCTTATAAAGAAAAAACATTATCTTTGCAACCAGAAGAATTAAATGGAACTGGAATATGAAACCTGCGATAGAAATGATTACCGCTGAGCTCCGGAAACTGTCCACTGCAGAGAAAAGGGAGGTTTTTCCGAGATTCTTTAAGGCCGGGAAAGGTGAGTATGGCGAAGGCGACCGATTCTTGGGCGTTACCGTACCGAATGTCCGCTCTGTTGCCCGGCTGCACAAAGATATTGCTTTTGCTGACATCCGGGAGCTGATGCTGTCTGAATGGCATGAGGCAAGGCTTTGCGCCTTGCTGATCATGGTGGAGAAAAGCAAGAAGAAAGACGAAGTCTTACGCCGGCAGCTTTTTGAGCTTTACCTCTCTCTGACCGCACGAATCAACAACTGGGACCTCGTTGACCTGTCCTGCCGTTTCATCGTAGGCGAATACCTGCTTGATAAGTCGCATGACATTCTTTACAGGTTAGCCCGCAGCCCCCTGTTATGGGACAATCGCATCGCCATAGTTTCCACCTATGCCTTCATACGCAAGGGGCAACTGGAGGACACATACGCTCTGGGGGACCTGATGATGCACCACACGCACGACCTCATGCACAAAGCTATCGGGTGGATGCTCCGTGAGGCAGGCAAAAGGGATCCGGAACGTCTCTATGACTATGTCTTGAGTCACCGTGCAGAGATGCCGCGCACCATGTTGCGCTATGCCATCGAGAAGTTTTCCCCACAAGAACGGTCTATACTTATGCGGCGTACGTAACCTATAAAGGACGGATTCGCACAAATCATACGTACAGACTCTACTCTACACCACCTTGGCAATAAATTGGCGACACTGCACCAAAAGATTGGAAGTACACGCTCAAAAGATTGCTAATACAGTACTAAAGATTGGCAGCACCATGCCGAAGGCCGACAATTCAGATGAACAATGTCTCTTCCAGCTGCTGCATAAACGAAAGAGCCACAGGGCTGTTGAACATAACAGCACCTGTGGCTCTTTACCGCATTGATTTTCATTAAAAATTTCCAGTATGGAATATGCTTCTGCCAACGGACTACTTGATCATGTTGACTGAACGTTTGAGAAATCCGTCGAGAGCCTCTCCTTGCAGCATACCGTTCTGCAGCAGTGCCAGATCGATAAGCTGGTGGATAACCTCGTTACCCTTGGCATATGCAGCCACAATGGCTTTCTGCTTATCCTTAAGTTCAGAGACTGACTTCTGCGTATTCTGCATATCGTCTTTCTCCTCCTGGGTAAGTTCCTCCGACTTTTTCTTGTCCTGCGACTGATGCAGGGCTGCAAGACGTGCTTCCTGTCCTTTCAGTTCACTTGCAACCGGCTTCAGTTCGTCTTCTGTATTGGCGGTCATGTCGTCGAGTACCTTCTTGACTAATGGATGGTCGGCATTCAGGACAAGATTGTAAGAGTCTGGGAGCTGTGCATAGAATCCCATTCCTTGCTGGAACCGGCTCATTTCCTTCATACGCCGCATATATTCGTTCTGCGTGATGAGAACCGGCTGGAAGCCCTCCCCAAGCGACTGGACATCAACTGTGAACTCGGCTTTTTCTATCTTTGGCATCTGGGATCTGAATGCCTCTGACAGATTGGCAGTCTCATTTGCAGACAGGTTGTTCTTCGGTGCGTCTTCTTTCTGGATGATACGGTCTACAACGTCAGAATCAACACGTACATAACGTGTCTTTTCCTGTTTCTGTTCGAGCATGGAAAGTGTCGGCACATCCAGCTGTCCGCTTGCATCGATGACACTGTATCCCTTCTGTCTGGCAGCCTCGATGTAGCTGTACTGTTCCTCCTTGTTGGTTGTATAAAGGTTGACGAGGAATCCTTCCTTGTCGGTCTGATTATCTTTCACGAGGGTCTTGTACTCCTCAAAGGTGAAATACTTTCCTTCGGTATCTTTCAGAAGTGCGAAGTTTTTGGCACGGTCGTAGAAGTCAGACTCGGAGAGCATTCCATAATTGATGAAAAGTTTCAGGTCATCCCATTTTTCTTCATACTCCTTACGGTTCTCCTTGAAAATACTCTGCAGACGGTCTGCCACTTTCTTGGTAATGTAAGTTGCAATCTTCTTTACATTGGCATCACTCTGCAAATAACTTCGGCTGACATTCAGCGGTATGTCAGGTGAGTCGATGACACCATGCAGCAGGGTAAGGAACTCAGGAACGATGCCTTCAACCTGATCGGTTACAAACACCTGGTTGCAATAGAGTTGAATCTTATTACGCTGCAGTTCGATGTTATTCTTCACACGAGGGAAGTAAAGGATACCCGTGAGGTTGAAGGGATAGTCAACATTCAGATGAATCCAGAACAGCGGTTCGTCGTTCATTGGGAAAAGCGTGCGATAGAAGCTCTTGTAGTCTTCGTCCTTCAGGCTGGACGGAGCCTTTACCCACAGTGGCTCGACGGCGTTGATTACATTGTCCTCGTCTGTCTCAACATTTTTTCCATCCTTCCACTCTGTCTTCTTGCCAAAGACAACAGGTACAGCCATGAACTTGCAGTATTTGTTTAGCAGCTCCTCAATCTTCGATTTCTGCAGAAACTCCTTGCAGTCATCATCGATGTAAAGCACGATGTCGCTGCCCCGGTCTGCCTTTTCTGCATCCTCTATCGAATATTCGGGACTTCCGTCACAGCTCCATTTAACAGCCTTGCTGCCTTCTTTGTAGCTTTTTGTGATGATTTCGACCTTCTTTGAAACCATGAAAGAAGAATAGAAGCCAAGACCGAAATGTCCGATGATTGCTTCCGCCTTGTCCTGATACTTTTCAAGGAAATCATTGACACCGGAGAAAGCTATCTGGTTGATATACTTGTCAATCTCCTCTGCTGTCATACCGATGCCACGGTCACTGATGGTCAGTGTGCCGGCTTTCTCATCCAGGCTGATGCAGACACTCAGGTCACCCAGTTCACCCTTGAAGTCGCCGGTTGCTGCAAGTGTCTTCAGCTTCTGCGTGGCATCGACGGCGTTTGACACCATCTCACGAAGGAAGATGTCATGATCGGAATACAAGAACTTTTTGATGACGGGAAGATGTTCTCGTCGTAACCCCGATATTTCCTTTTTGCATAGCAATGTTGTTTGTTTTTTCTATTTTCATCATTGCTTATTGCAAACTTCGTGCCATGATAGGACATGAGGAGCAAAACGGTATAGAGCCCCCTTTGCTTTCAGGTCTTCCACATCATTTGTCATGGCGGAGTATCGCATCGCGGCACTCTTCCATCAGCCATTTCGGAGTACTTGTCGCACCACAGATTCCTACAGTCTGAACACCGTCAAACCAACTCATGTCGATTTCGTCTGCACTCTCTACCTGATGGGAATTTGGATTTACTCCTAAACATTCATGGAAAAGCACCTTGCCATTCGAACTCTTGCGGCCAGCCACAAAGAGAATCAGATCGTGACGAGCAGCGAAAGCCGAAATATTCGGCATACGGTTAGCCACCTGCCGGCAGATGGTATCGAAGCTCTGGAACCTGGCATCGGGTGAGATGTGGTCTTGGATATACTGGATGATCCTATGGAACTCGTCCAGGCTCTTCGTCGTCTGTGAATAAAGAAAGATGTCATGGTTGAAGTCCAAGTTCTTCACATCCTCAAACTTTTCTATCACAATAGCATGGCTATGCGTCTGCCCTACGAGGCCCAGTACTTCCGCATGACCGTTCTTGCCGAAGATGACAATGGAGGATGCAGCCCCCACCTGATTCTTGGAAATGGAAGTAGAGCCTAAATAAGCTGGACTATCTTCCTGTTCTTTATTTGTTGATTGAGAATCTAAGCATTGAGCTGCAGCAGTCTTATTCTTTTCCGACGAACTATCAGAAGTCTGACGGCGTTTCTCATACTGTGTTTTGATGCGTCGCTGGAGAGCAAGTACCACCGGGCAGGTCGCATCGATGATTTCTATGTTGTTACGTCTGGCAAGTTCGTAGGTCTCCGGAGGCTCACCATGTGCGCGCAGTAAGACCTTCACATCATGAAGTTTGTGCATCTGCTCATGATTGATAGTGATGAGGCCCTTCTTTGTAAGACGTTCCACTTCCATGCTGTTATGTACAATGTCGCCTAAGCAATAGAGCTTCGTACCCTTTGCCAGTTCTTCTTCAGCTTTCTTGATGGCAGTGGTCACACCGAAGCAGAAACCGCTGCCATTGTCTATTTCTATTTGAAGCATATTTCAATTTTAGGAGTTAAAAGTGATAAGGAAGTTAAAGACAAACGATATGTCAACTGCTTTTGGAGATGAAGGAGTAAGAGGAGCCTGGACAACACCTCTTACTACTTTTCATTTTGACCATCAATCTTCAACGCTTAACCGCATCGCTCCAGTACGTCCACAGTACTCAGGTGCATAGGCACACTGCGCTGTGCAGACACCAGTCTGATATACACCGGCACGGTTGATATAGTATTCCGTTTCCACAACGTGTTTGCCCTTTGCCATACGGTCAAAGTAATAGTTAGTGGTGTAATCTTCGGAGCAATGTAATATCCCCAATGGTAACCACTCAGCTGACTGACAGGCTCAAGACAGGCTGCCCGTTTGTCGATGACCTGTACGAAATCGTAATCACGGTCGGCAATGATGGTAAGGCGGATACGGACTTTGTCGCCGATCTTTAGGACTTTGGTATCAGCGAGTCGGGTACTGTCAACCCAAACCTCACGCTTGACCTTCAAGCCCATTGCAGCATCTGTCATTTCCGATGCCGGTTGGAAAAACTGCGCAAAGACAGCACCCCAGCTCGTTCCTTCACTTACCTTGCTGATAGTCAGTTCATGGTGCTCAGACGGCCTGAACTCTACAGGCTCTGTCGTCTTTACATAACCTAGTCTGGCTGTCGGTTGCGGAGTCTGCAGAAGCTTGCCATCCAGCATTAATTGTGCTTTTTCACCATTCTGCATCAGCCAGTCTCCGTTATTCATGAATGCCCAGATGGCATTCACCGAGTTCAAGGGGGTGTATCCCAAGCCTGCGTACGTTTTTCCTGCAAGAGCCAACGTTGCATCTCTGCAAGCGTCTTCCCGTCAGCAGGTGTAACTGTCTTTACGGCTTCAATTGCTGCCACCTCTGTCGGAATCTTATAGTCACGCCAGCTGTAATAAGCATGCTTCGTGTCGAAGTAGCGTCCCATTTCCTCCCTATAGACCGAATACTCCTTCAGGCTTTGGAGATATTCCCGTGCCTTCTCCCCCTTATTATATTGCTGAAGTATCACAGCTGTATTCGCCTTGCCATAGATAGTCAGATCTGCCGGTTTCTTTGTCAGACGGTCAATGAGATAGTCTATATCACCAGTAGTCCTCCCATGGTATAACAAAGCATGTGTATAAATATAATCGCACAGCTCATCCGTGGGGAACAATGTGGCCTTGTACTTTTTTTCGTCACGTTTCATTGCAGCTACGCACTTTGCCACTTCTTTGTCCATATAATGGAAGGAGGCATTGATGATTGCAGACACTTCGGCCGACTTGTCTGTAAGATTTTGTAAACGTGCAAGGGTCTTCGTGACGGCAACCGTCATATAAAGACTGCCATCCATGCCTGGCCACCAAGAAAAAGATCCGTCAGGATTCTGCAGCTTCTTTAGGTCTGCCAGCGTTGTGGAAAGATTATTCTGCAACTGGTTCTCGTCAAAGAAACGTATGAGCATCTGCTTTCTTTCACGTTCATTGGCGGCATCTATCATCCAGGGTGTCTCGTCCAGGGGCAATGACTTCAGTTCCTGATTCTTCTCCAATGCCGACATCATTGAAGTTTCTTTACCCGCTTCTTTCTTCCATTGTTCAATGATCTGCCTGATATTGGGCGATGTCTCGATGATCTTCTTCCCCAGGCGGTTGGCATAGTAGGCTGACACCAGACTGATGGCATTTTTGTCATCGGTCTTTGCCACGTATGGCAGAGCCTGGATCATCAGCCAGTTAGGATTGTTTGTATATTCTACTGTAAGCTTCTGTTTCGTACTGTTTTTTGCAAACAGTCTGCTCACATCTACAGTCTTCATGCCAGCGTCATGCTGACTGAAAGCGTATGTATTCGTTGCATATTCCTGATTCTGAAATACCGGGAGATAATGCTGTTCACCGTCCGAGAAACCATCTCCCTCAACCGTGAAACGGGTAACAAGCAGCGACTGATCTGCCGTCAGCAAGTCGGCATCCTTCGACAGTAAAGAAGCCAGACTATACGTTACAGAAGCACTGCCCTGAGCCTTCAACACGACAGCCCTGCTGTCTGTAAAGAGTACTTTGTCAGTCATCGGGTCAATGATTTCGACCTTTGCATTCGCATGAACCGGCTTCTCTGACTGGTTGAACAGGCGTGCGGAGACCATTGCCTCGTCACCGATACGCACAAAACGGGGCATATTGGGCTGGACCATTAATGTTTTCTGTGCAACAATCTCATCGCTGAGCATGCCGTTGTTCATATCAACATCATGTGCCAGTCCGAGGAAACGCCATGTGGTGAGGCTCTCCGGGAGCGTGAACTTAATGCTTACATTGCCCTTACCGTCTGTATGCAGTTGCGGATAGAAGAAAGCCGTTTCGTTCAGATTCTCACGTAGGGAGCCTTTCCCCTTCTTCGTTTCTTCATCTTTTTAATGACCGGAGCTGTGTACTGACAGTTGCCTTGCATTCTCTTTTGGCAGTAACCTGCTCAGCACAACTGAACATCTTGTTTTCAGCAGCATTGCTGTCGGCCATAGCCATTGGTACGGCCGCTCGCGACAACACCATGTTCTTCCTGGGGGCGTATCCCATAGTTACCACCTCACAGAAATCAAAACCTGACAGGAAACTATTGTCAAAGCCCGAGAGGGAAAGCTCTGGTACAGTCTTGGTCTTCGCTCTTGCAGCGGCATGGAGACTCAATGGACTGCGGTAGCCTGCCGACCAGTAGGTGCTTGATAAATCACGACCGAACGACAGATGCAGATTCAGGTTATGGAAGACGAACTCGTCCAGACTCTTGTCATAGAGCGTTGCCATCAGCTGTGCATCTGCTGCCTTTCCGTCAGGCCGGCTGATGGTAGCCGTCCATTCTTCCTTCTGTCCCGGGACGAGTTTGTTGCGGAATGACTTCCACTTCACGATCAGCCGCTTGTCTGGCAGCGGTCGTAAGATTCTCTCCGCATGGCTGTACAGCACGCCATTCTTCACCCAGGCGTAAGTGAGGGTTATACCGTCCCCATATTCCTCCTTATAATATAATTTGCGTGTCTGAATACTGTTGCTCTGGTCGAAGACACCTGACTCGATGATTTTATTGCCTGAATAGATGGAATAAACCACATGCTGCTTCTCATCACTTGTTCCTACTTGCAAATAGACAGGCCCGCCATTGCGTGAAATTCGCGACTGCTCAGATAGAACCAGTCGTGTGTCTTAACGACAGGACGTTTGTCATCCATCGAGAAAACAATAAAATCGGTATTCATGGTATCCGTTCCGCAGATGGCATGCAGTCGGTAGGCTCCCCGATGCCATGCGCCCCATTGGAAAAAGATTCATTGGCCTTGGCGGTCTTGTAATTATGATAGGTGTACTTGCTTTCATCTGCCTGTTGCGGAACAATCACAAATCTGACAGTCCCATCCACCGCATGGCCAGCTGCATTAAGATAATCAAACTTGATAGTCTTCAGACTGTCGCGCAGGTTCTTTTCAGGAATGTTACATATCAGTGTAGTCTCCTTAGTCCCCAAAGGTAACGAAACAGAAGCGTCCCTTGTTTCACCGGCAGCATCCGTCACCGATGCTTCCACCTCGAAAGCATAGAAGCGGGCACGTCCCCAGTGGTCAGTTTTCATGTCCTTTATCACGCCCTCAGGAAGTGTGAGAGGAACGGTCACACGGAAGTTGCCTTGCTCGTCTGTCACGACATCATCTGCCTTAATCTCCTGGTTGATGTCATCGTTATCCCACCACCAAAGGCGTGGACGGCGCATAACAGTGTAATGCACCTTTGCCCCTTGTACAGGCACTCCGGCAAAGCTCCTGGCGTGGCCTGTCAGCCTGATGGTATCACCAATGGCGTATTTGCTCTTGTAGTCATCCAACCGAACCTCGAATGTGGGACGCTTGTATTCTTCGATACGGAAACTCTTTGATGCCCGAGATCCACAGTCGGCCACGATGGAGCAGAGACCTGTCAGCCCTGTTGCCGGAAGTCCAAAGTCGGCCGCAGCAGTACCGAGCCGGTCAGTCGTCACCATCTTTCGGCCGACCTCCTTTCCATTGACATTCCGAAGGATGAGATTGAATGTCTTGCCCTCCTCGGCTTTCGTCTTGAGTCCGGCCTTGGTCATCTGATAGACAATTGCAGAGGCATGCAGCGTCTGCCCAGGACGATAGATGCTCCTGTCCGTGTATACTTCCGACTGCAGTCCGGCCTTGTCCGACTTATAGAAACTGAATTGGCTGTACATACCTGTCGAAGGATAGGCCTTGTCGTTGGCCGTACAGACATAGACATCCGGCCCGGAGTTTTCCGATACGATCAATGCCTCGCCATTCTTATCGGTTGTCAGAGTCTTTGTTACCGGCTTCCTGCCATAACGTCCCCCATACGTCAGCTGAAGCGTCGCACCAGCTACCGGCTGCCCATCCTGGGCATCCACCACGACATAGCGCGACTTCTTTCCCGGTTGCCGTTCGGTCATCACGTAGAGATTGGTTACATAGTAGAGGGCATATTCTGGGGCAAAACACTTGTCTTGACTCTCTATCGTCAGGAGATAGACACCGAGCGGCAAGGCCGGCATCTGGAAAGAATCCTTGAACTCCTCGTAGTCCTTGTGTACATCGTAGGTGCGCTGAATTACCTGCCTCGTTGATGGTATCAGGCTGGGCTTCAGCCTGCCTGGATCAGCCAGATTATCCATGTCGAACTGGTGATTGCCTTTCAGTGTCGTTCGCGTGATGGTAAATGTTATCCCCTTCAGGTTGCGGACTTCCAGCAATACGGTGTTGTCATGTGTCCCCGGTATAGTCCAGTTGCTCTTCATCCCAAAACTGTATTTGGGTGCGGTCAGTTCCTTACGGGCATTGCGCAATGCTTCAATACCTTTCCATGTGCCCCACCGTACGAGAGCCTTGTCGATAAAAGCAACCTTCTCCTTCACCGGTACATCATCATCCATGGCATTGTACCGTTCCACGGCGACCTGTCCGCAGATAGGCAAATCGCCATACAAATGGATGAGCGAGTCAAGTCGGGCGACAGCCTTTTTGTCATCCTCGTCAACAGCCAGCATTGCGGTGTAACACGCGGCCTCCCTGTTACCCTGTCCTGCATAGTAACGGCTTAGCTTCGTGTAGTCACCAGCTGCCATACCGATAACGTGCAGCAGGTCGCCATTGAAGAGGCTGTCATCCTTACCCATCGAGACAAGCGGTTGATAGTCGGCCGCTCTCTGGCGTGCCAGCAGAGACGGATTGGCAAGTGCCTTGCGAAAATACAGATCGGCTTTTCCATCATCTTCTCTTTTGGAAAGAACTCCGAGGATGCAGTTGTAGACGGCAGCCAGAACTTCATTCTTCCGCTCGGCTTCCTTTGCCCGTTCCTTCAGATTGTTTATTTCCACCTCCAATGAATCTGGAGAAATACTGGTTTTCAGCTGTAAAGACAGAAGATTTGCTGCCAGCAACTGCCCGTATATTTTCTCCCGTCGTGCCTTTCGCTCTATCTTATTCAGCAGGTTGATCTGCGTCTTAGGCAGGTCTTTCTGCCGTGCCTGTTCCACCTGTTTCCATAAAGCATCGAAACTCTGTGCTGACATCGTCATAGGCAATAACAATCCTATCAATAATAAAACTATAAGCGATTTCTTCATACATTCTTTCTTTTAGTGATTGCAAAGATAATGTTTTTCAGGTAGATAACGAAGGGGAAACTCTATATATTGTACAGCCTGATCTTATTGTCACGCAATTCTTTCTGTCAGGTAAGACTTTAACAGCATAAAACACCCTTTCAAACGGGCCATTTCTCGTTGTTTCGGGAGGAGCAGGTCTTCCCCTTTCATCCAACTGTTGGCGGCACACTGCATCTTTCACGACAAGTCGTTTCTTGCAACAGACAGCAGTGTGCGCCGTCAACACGACTGGTGTCTGCTGTCAGCACAATCTGTGACGGGCATCAGCACGTCTGCAGGAAAGGCCTGTTCTGTGCTATACTATAAGTGTGCATGTATGCGATGGATGACCTGCAAGGGAAGTGTTTGCCGGACAGCGGTATCACACAAGATACGTGAACTTATCAAAATGAGCAAAGCCCAAGGCCTCCAACCGCTGCTGACTCAACAGGCGATCCTCTTCCGTATTATAATCCGGTATTAAAGGCAGGCGGAGAATAACCTTGTCTGCATATCCGTTCGCCGCCAGCCACACAAGATTACGAATTACCTGTGTATTGTCCTTGCCCGTATAAGCGTTATAGATTGTTGGACTAAAATCTTTGATGTCTATACCACATCTGAACCAATGTGGCAATCGTCTTAATATTTTCAAGCGGGACATTGAGCGATGTCTCTACCGTCAGCTTCCATTCCGGGTTCATGAGCTTGGAGAAAGTCCTGATGAAATCCGGATATAAAAGCGGTTCACCCCCTCCAAAACAGATGCCGCCACCTGTCGCTATAAAGTAAAGGTCGTCAATCTCCACCTCGCTGTACAGCTCGCCCGGGGTCAGCCTGCGCCACACGCCATCAACCTGTAAACATTGAGGGTTTAAACAGTACCGGCAACGGAGCGGACATCCATAGAAGGCGACCAAGGTCGTCACCCCTTCTCCGTCAGTGGTAAGTCTGTGCCGGTTGACGGCTATAAACGGTGCGGTTATTTCTGGCTGCATTTCTCTTTATGCGACCTGGGAGCCTTTTTATCAGTATCTTCTGAAATAAGCGAATCTGGTACAGCCTTCCCCAACTCATACCATTTAGGTAATAGGTACACCATAACTTCATGGGATTTCTTTAGGGTACTGACGGGCAGTTCACTGTCCAAATAAGAAGCAGAACCGGAAAAGACAAGCGTATCATTGCAGCCAACACGCAAAGAGAAGCGTCCATCCTCACCCAACACTATGCCCTTTGTACCTCCCAACCTACGGACGACGGCATGACTGATGGGTTTATCCGAATTGCTATCCCTCACCTGACCATTAATCACAACTGAATGTTGCATATCTGTTGTAAGCGTTTTCACCACTTCAACTTTCTTTCCTTGAAGTGGCACGTCTGTTTCCTTCTGTACTTTGTCAGATTTCGGCAGGTTACTGCATGAGGCAAAAGGAGCGATTGCGACACAAGCCCCTGCCGCCAGACCAGCTACCTTTATATTCCAACCTTTTTTTATCCGTTCTCTCAACTGCATCTCCAAATAACGGATTTCCTGTTCACAGGCTGGACAGGTACCTGTGCAGTCGCCTTCGAAATGACACTCGGCCGGCTGGTACCTGATACCATTTGCATCTGCTATTTTTCTGCCGGATATTCTTCAGAACCTTACAAGTAATCTTTCCTTTCCTCATAACATCAATATATCATTTACTTATTTTCCTTGTTCTTTTCCTTGTGCGACTTCGGCTTGCAAGTATTACGACCATAAACATCATCGCAACTTGACTCTCCAGCTGCTCCGACTACTACAATACCCAGTATATCCTGATCTTCCTCAAGAGCAATAATATTATTTTGAGAATGTAAAAGAGTTCTTGCAAGAACCTTTTTCTTCTTATAACCGACAAAAGAAATAATCAAGGAAGCATCAGATGGAGTCTTTAAGGAAAACAGCCCCTCCATATTAGTTGCAGCACCACTATGGGTGCCATCAATCAATACTGAAGCACCAGCCAAAGGAGCCTTGTCTGCTTTATCTACGATCTTCCCGCAGATGAGTACTGAGTCCTTACAATCACTCGGATAGCTTTTTGTTTTTACAGTATCTTTCTTCGTTGTAATTACCCGTCCATTGGGTATTCCGTCAGAAGTAACTTTTTGTGCAGTAGCCATCATGGGTATAACCGTAGCACAGATACCTGCGGCGACACCTGCCACCTTCATACTGAAACCTTTGTTCTTACGCACGTTCAACTGGTGTTCCAAGTAGCGTATTTCCTCTTCACAGACAGGACAAGTACCTGTACAGTCACCCTTGTGGTGACATTCGCAAGGCAGATAGCTGATGGCATTTGCATCTGCTATCTGCTGCCGAATATCCTTAAGTATCTTGCAAATGTCTTTTCCTGTTTTCTTCTTCATAATAAGAACCTCAAAAATTGACCTGATAGCCTTTTGCAAAAATACGAAATAAAAGTGGAACGGGTATTATGCAAATCTTTATTTCTGCATATCATCATGTCTGGAAATTATATGAAAGCAGCCATGTCTCAGTATATAATGCTTCGACATGGCTGTTTTTGTAAAGATGCATACTCGGTGGAAAAGGATAAGGGAACGACAAGTCCTCTTCTTTCTTAGATTTCTATCCGAGGAAATGAAGCTGTCCGATGAAATAAAGCAGGATATACCCAAGCACAAGAGAGATGATTCCGCAGGTAAGTCCCGCCTTGAGCATATCATTCTGCTTGACCAGTCCCGTTGAATAGGCAATGGCATTCGGCGGAGTAGAAATAGGGAGACACATGGCCGTAGATGCGGCAATGGCAATACCGATGAGGATGGTACTTGTACCGCCGATGCTGCCCAGCTTTTCACCCATACCGCGGCATACCACCGCAAGGATAGGCACCAGAAGGGCCGCTGTTGCTGTATTTGAGATGAAGTTGGACAGGAAGTAACAGATCAGTCCTGATATGGCCAGGATGACAATCGGACTCCATTCTCCGAACGGAATGCTCTCAATGGCGGCATCCGCCAGCCCGGATCCGTTCATCCCCAGTCCGATGGCAAAACCTCCGGCTACCATCCAGATGACACTCCAGTTGATTTCCTGCAGGTCCTTTGCTGTTATGACACCTGTAATGGCGAAGATTCCCATCGGAATCATAGAGACGGTATTGGTGTCTATACCGGTGACACTTTTCGGGATGACCCATAACAGGATAGTGATGATAAAGGTAATAATGACCACCCACATACGCCATCCGCGGTGTACTTCACCGTCTATCTTCAGATGAATCGTCTTCTGGGTGAAAGGGAAGAAATGCAGGATAAGCCTCCAGGACAGCAGCAGCAGGATGATGACGAGTGGAAACATGAATGCCATCCAGTGTATGAAGTCGATGTTCATATTCAATCCTTCTGGGTCGTTGAGATACTTCAGGGCTATGAGGTTCGGGGTGTTCCGATAGGTGTTCCCATACCGCCGAGGTTGGCTGCAACAGGGATGGACATTGTCAGGGCGATACGTCCTTTCCCATTGGCAGGCAATGCAGCGAAGACAGGTGCGAGGAAAGTCAGCATAAGAGCCGCCGTGGCAGTGTTCGATATGAACATTGAGAACAGTCCTGTGATGAGCAGGAAGCCCAACAGCACATTCTCACTCTTCTGTCCGAAAGGTTTGATCAGATTACGTGCCAGAAGCGTGTCAAGGCCTGATTTGGATGCAGCTATTGCCAGAACGAACCCGGCAAGAAAGAGCATGATGATGGGGTCGGCAAAGATGCCATGATTTCCTTTTGAATCAAGGAGGTCGCCAATGCCGTCACTTTTAAAGATGCCAAAGGCGTTCTTCGATACCGTGACACACATGATGGTCATGATACTCAGAGAGGTCGCCCAGGCAGGGATGCACTCTGTCAGCCACGACAAGGTGGCGAACACAAAGATTGCGATAATGCGTTGTTGTACTACGGTCAGCCCATCAATGCCGAAACTGCCTGTGGGTAGATTCCATACGATGGCCGTCACCACGAGGATTGCCAGAAGTTCCCAGACTTTCTTCATCTCGACGTGGCTGCTAAGAGCGTTAGACTTTTTCTTCTGCCATGGCATTAGTTGTTTAGTTTAATAATTTTAGGTTGATTAGAAAATATGCCGGCTAAAGTATAAAAAAATAATTTTAACAGGCAAGTGAATGGCTCTTTTTTGTAAATTTGCACATTATTTTTCTGTTATGCGCCAATTATCAGTATTCATCCTCGGGCTTTTATTGTTTGTTTCTTGTGGCAGTCGCCGTAAGGAGACAATCTGGAAGAATGGGCCTGGAACACGAACCGAACTGCGGTATGCCCGGAATATCATTATAGAACGAGCAAATGGTTATACTGTCGTCCGGCTGATTAATCCTTGGAAGCAGAATGCCATTCTGCATACATATTATTTGGTTGACCGTGACTCGCGGGTAGACATTCCTGATGATGGAACGATAGTAACCGTTCCACTCCGCAGGAGCGTAGTATTCACGACAGCCCATGCCAGTCTGCTGGAGATGTTGCATGCGCAGAAAGCTATTGCCGGTGTAGCCGATCTGAAGTATATGGTCATCCCCGACATTCAGAAACGTACACGCCTGAAAGATGGAATTGCGGATTGCGGTAATGCTATGCAGCCTGATGTTGAACGGGTCATTGATCTGCATGCCGATGCCATTCTGCTTTCGCCCTTTGAGAACAGCGGAGGATATGGACGTCTGGAGGAGACGGGCATACCGATTATCGAATGTGCCGACTATATGGAACGTTCTGCCCTGGGACGTGCAGAATGGATGAAATTCTATGGTCTGCTCTATGGAAAGAAACGGGAAGCCGACTCGCTGTTTTCCGTCGTCGAACAGAACTATATGGATTTGAGTAAAAAAGCAAGGAAGAGCAAGGCTGCACGCAGCATCCTGCCTGACAGGAAAGTGGGGGCTGTATGGTATCTGCCTGGTGGTGAAAGCAGCGTGGGCCTATTATATAAGGATGCACACGGTCTTTATGCGTATGCAAAAGACGAACACAGCGGAAGCCTGTCAATGCCTTTTGAAACAATCCTGGATAAATTCGGGCAGAGCGATTTCTGGGTACTGTGCTATAATGGAAATTTCAACCGCAGGAAGCTGCTGGCCGAATACCAGGGGTATGCGAGACTGAAACCTTACCAGACAAAAGAGATCTATGGCTGCAAAGTGGACAGCACGCCCTACTTTGAGGAAGTAAGCTGGCGTCCCGACTGGCTGTTGAGCGACCTGATACAGCTTTTTCATCCAGACTTGCATATTGCACCTATGCGGTACTACAAGAAGTTGAGGGATTGAGTGAGAATAGGAAAGCAGCAGACAGATTAGTGTGATGAAACAGAATACCTGCATTTTCATGGTTTTGGCGATATCCATTGCCCTGTTATTTGTACTGAACCTGGCGACGGGTTCTGTCCGAATACCGTTTGCCGATATAATCGGCATTCTCTCCGGCCGTTATGTAGGAAAAGAAAGCTGGCAGTATATTGTCATGGAGACCCGCTTTCCTCAGGCCTTGACGGCCGTACTGTGCGGGGCCTCACTGTCTGTCTGCGGACTAATGCTGCAGACGGCGTTCCGTAATCCTCTGGCCGGACCTGATGTGTTCGGCATCAGTTCCGGGGCAGGTCTGGGTGTGGCATTGGTGATGCTGCTGATGGGTGGAACGCTGTCGACATCGATGTTCTCCCTTTACGGTTTCCTCGCTGTCCTTATGGCAGCTTTTGCCGGAGCTGTCAGTGTGACTGCGCTCATTCTGTTTCTCTCCACGCTGGTGCGAAGCAGTGTCCTGTTGCTGATAGTCGGTCTGATGGTAGGATATGTTGCTTCATCCGCTGTCTCCCTCCTGAATTTCTTTTGCATCAGAAGACGGTGTGAAGAGTTACATGGTATGGGGAATGGGGAACTTCGGCGGTGTTTCCATGAACCACATGTTGCTTTTTGCTTTACTGTGCCTGACGGGAGTCCTTCTGTCTCTCCTTTTGACAAAGCCGTTGAACATTCTGCTCCTGGGACCGCAGTATGCCGAGAGTTTAGGTATCAGTATTCGCCGGACACGCAATATATTGCTGGCCGTTGTCGGCCTGCTGACCGCCGTGACGACGGCCTTCTGCGGTCCCGTGTCCTTTATCGGACTGGCGATGCCGCACGTTGCACGTCTGCTGTTTCGTACAGAGAACCATAAGGTACTTCTTCCAGGAACTGCACTTTGCGGGGCCGTGATAGCCTTGTTGTGCAACTTCATCTGTTTTATTCCAGGTGAACTGGGAGTCATTCCGCTCAATGCCGTGACACCGCTCCTTGGTGCTCCTGTTATTATATATGTGATTCTGCGACGGAAGTGAGTGTGTCATCCTTGCCTCGCAAAAAAACCGGATAGCCTCCGGTCTTCGATGAAACTTCCAGAAGGCAAGTCTTTAATTTCCCGGACATGGTGTTCTGCACTTTTATTGTAAAGAAAGTTCATAGGAGCAAATCCGTTGACGGTCTTTTGCACTCGAAACAGGCATTTATTGAGGTCCAATCAGTGCTTAGTTAGATGGCTGTAAGTGTTTATTTGCAGTCTTAACAGGCACAGTTGAAAATGCTATATTATAATCTGCTGGGAAACAGTCTGTTGCTGCATACGACAATTGTATGGTTCTGCACATTTCCAACCATCATAAAGCAGATATTATGTCAAACAATTTCGATAAGACAAGTTCAGGGGTTTGGGGGAGGAGAGAGCACGTAGAAAAGGATTTTTCTTCCAGCCGGCAAGGAAAAGTCCTCGGCCCTTTCCGTATGTTTTCTATCGGGCGGAAAGAACACATGGGAATACTAAGAAACTCGAAACAAATGTTCTTTTCGTGGGAGTAGAAGGCAGTTGCAGGATGTCAGAACACGGTTTTCTCTCTATGAAACAAACATTTTTGTTAATCCATCCCCTAATGCACAATCTTTTTTATACATTTGCAGTTGGAATCGATCAGGTCTTTGTCGTTCCTGGAGTAAATGAATATAACAATCAATACATGGGTAATTTAAATCTTTCACCAGCACGGAAGACTATTGTGGGAATACAATTCCTCTTTGTAGCTTTCGGCTCTACGGTTCTTGTCCCTTTGCTCGTCGGGCTTGATCCGGCGACGGCTTTATTCACAGCAGGTTTAGGAACTTTTATCTTTCATTTGGTCACGAGAGGTAAGGTTCCTATTTTTTTAGGTTCGTCTTTCGCATTCATTGCACCCATCATGTCCGCTTCCAAGCAGTGGGGAATGTCGGGGACGCTGGCAGGCATAGCAGGTGTGGCACTTGTCTACTTCGTGATGTCGGCCTTGATAAAATGGCAGGGGAAGAAAGCTGCTGGACAAACTCTTCCCGCCGGTCGTCATCGGTCCTGTCATCATCCTGATCGGTCTCTCGCTGTCGACATCGGCTGTAAATATGGCTAAAACCAACTGGCTTCTGGCTTTCGTCTCACTGGCTGTGGCAGTAATGGTTCTTTCGATGGGACGGGGACTGATGAAGCTGGTGCCGGTTATCTGCGGTATCATTGCAGGATACATTGTAGCAGCATGTATGGGAATCGTAGACTTCACGCAGGTAGAAGCAGCACCGTGGCTGTCGCTGCCACCAGCTCTGGCACACTTCCATCTGCCGCAGTTCGCATGGGAGCCTTTCCTTTACATGATTCCTGTGGCAATCGCTCCTGTCATAGAGCATGTGGGCGATGTGTATGTTGTAAGTGCCGTTTCACAAGAGGATTTTACGAAGTCGCCCGGTCTGCACCGTACGATGTTAGGCGATGGTCTGGCCTGTCTTGCTGCCTGTCTGCTGGGCGGTCCTCCGGTAACGACTTACAGTGAAGTGACAGGAGCGATGAGCATTACGAAGGTGACCCATCCCCAGGTAATCCGCATTGCGGCTTTCACAGCGATCGTCTTCTCTGTGATAGGCAAGCTGAGTGCCCTGCTGCAGAGCATCCCTTCTGCCGTACTGGGCGGTATTATGCTGCTTCTTTTCGGTACGATTGCTTCTGTAGGCATTCAGAACCTTATCCAGCATAAAGTCGACTTCAACCGCACACGCAATATCATCATTATTTCGATAATGCTGACGATGGGTATCGGCGGGGCCGTACTGAAATGGGGCAGTTTCTCTATCAGCGGCATAGGCCTCTCGGCCGTTATCGGGGTCGTGCTGAACCTGTTTCTTCCTCCAGCGAAGGAAAAGGGCAAACGTAATGCTGAGTAAGCGGTTCAATCTCTGCAAGAGACGAGAGTGCAGCAGCTTTGCAAGATACGTTCAATCAGTAAGAACATGGAAAAACGCATTCGTTTACTGATAAATTTATTTTGTAATCCAGCATATACGCATAGCCTTCTGTTCTCTGCACAGTTTCAGGATTCAGCTATATGAAATCTTCTTTAAACCTATTATGGGCAGGTTCTATAAATTCCACAGCATGGGATAATTTATAGAACCTGCCCATAATATAATCGGATAAAGAGGGGCATCATAAGCCGCCGGTGTCACGATGTCCCCATGAGATTTATTTACCGATGCAGAAATTTTTGAAGATATTGCCAAGAACTTCGTGAGTAGTAATCTGGCCACCCGTGATGTCAGCAAGCTGGTCGAGACAGATCCGGAGGTCTTCACTGATGAGATCTCCGCTGAGTCCGTCATTGAGCGCATTGATGACGCGAAGTATGGACTCGTCTGCATGGCTAAGTGCATCGTAGTGGCGTGCAGAAGTAATGATGACACTGTTCTCATTAATCGTCTGGAGTCCAGCGGCTTCATAGATGGCTGTTTCCAATGCGGTAATATTCTGCTTCAACTTGGCCGAAATATAGATAACCTGCGGATTCACCTCTGGACACCTGGCTGCTGCAGGCATCGTGTCCATCTTGTTGAAGACGGTTATCAGCTTTTTCTCTTCTGTCAGATGCCGCATCTCCATTCGCTCTTCTGTCGTAGGTTGCCGGTCAACAACCCACAGGACAATAGATGCCTCATCCAGTTTCGCATAAGCACGTCTGATTCCCAGCTGTTCAATCTGGTCGTCGGTGTGACGGAGGCCAGCCGTATCGATGAATCGAAAAGTAACACCCTGAATTTCCGTTGTGTCTTCAATGGTATCACGTGTAGTCCCATGGATATTGGACACAATGGCTTTCTCTTCGTGCAGGAGACAGTTGAGGAGTGTCGACTTTCCTACATTCGTCTTGCCGATGATGGCGACCGGGATACCTCTTTTCAATGCGTTACCGGTTTCAAAGGATTCTGTCAGGGTTATAATCCGATTGTGGATTTTCTCAGCCAGTACCTTCAGTTCAGAACGGTCAGCAAACTCAAGTTCCTCATGATCGGAGAAATCCAGTTCCAGCTCCAGCAGAGAAGTCATTTTTCAAGAGCTGTTTCCGAAGTTGTGACAACTCGGAACTGAAATGTCCCTTCAGCTGACTGAGAGCAATCTGATGCGATGCCCGGTTTGATGCGGCGATAAGATCGGCAACAGCTTCAGCCTGGCTGAGGTCCATTTTTCCATTCAGGTAGGCACGCTGAGTGTACTCGCCCGGCTGTGCCTGCCGGCAACCGGCCTTGATGAGTACCTGTACCACCTTATTGAGAATATATGCGGAGCCATGACAGGCTATCTCTGTACTGTCCTCACCGGTATAGCTGTGCGGAGCCCGGAACACGCTCACGAGAACATCATCTATGGTTTCACCGTCCTTGTCCAGGATTTCACCATAGTGCAAGGTGTAACCTCCGGCCTCAGTGAGATGTTTTTCTTTTTACTTCGGAAGATTCTGTCAGTAACTTCCAGAGCCCCTTCACCACTCACACGAACAATACCGATAGCTCCTCCAGGCTGGGTGGCAAGAGCACAGATGGGGGCTTTTCCAGGTTCTCCTTGACTGGGAGAAAAAGTTGTAGGCTGCAATGTAACCGGCTGTCTAATCATAGGCTGGATATGTGATGATAGGGGAAACCTGCCCCCAACCTCATCCGGAGGAGAGGAATGTGGCAGGCGGTGATAAATGATGACGGGTGATAAGAAACAGATGCTGGAAGCATGGGAAATACACTTTTCTTATAAGGAAAGGTGCATTTTTTTCAGATTCTTTCCAGTACCTTTTCTATCAGTCCGTCGATAGTGTTCTTGTAACCGGCATTCGCCTCTTTGGCAAGCCGGTTGGCATAACTCATACAAGCAGTTACGGCCTTATGCCCCATGAGCGAAGCAAGACCGGCCAAGGCTGATGATTCCATCTCGAAATTTGTCACTTTCATGTTGTTATAAGAGAACTTCTCTATCTTCTCGTTCAGCTTGGAGTCCATCAGAGGCAGACGGAGCTCACGTCCTTGTGGACCGAAGAAGCCACCGCAGGCGATAGTCACCCCACGCACCATGTCTTCACCGGCAATACGTTCTGCCAGTTCCCTGTCGGCACAGGCGACATAGGGATTCCCAAGTTGTGGATTCCAATCTACCTGTTTTTTGAACTGTGCTTCAAACTCCAGGTCGCAGACCTGATTGCGTCCGGCATAGAAATTAAGCAGGCCATCAAAGCCTATGCTCTTGACAGATGCAATATAAGTTCCTACCGGTGTATATGGCTGCAGTCCGCCGCAGGTCCCAATACGTACCAGGGTCAGCTGGCGCATTGCTTCATGTTCATTGCGCGTCTTGAAGTCGATGTTCGCCAATGCATCCAATTCGTTAACGACAATGTCTATGTTGTCACATCCGATTCCTGTACTCAGTGCCGTTATTCTTTTTCCATGGAAAGTTCCGGTTATTGTACGGAACTCACGGTTGGACACTTCGCACTCCACATCCTCAAAGTGGGAAGCAACGAGGGCGACTCGTCCGGGATCACCGACGAGGATTACTTTGTCAGCAAGATTTTCAGGTTTCAGATGCAGGTGGAAGATGCTTCCGTCTTCATTGATAATCAGCTCCGAAGGGGCGAAATATTTTTTCTCCATAGTCTTGAATGATAATTTGGTGATATTGTGATTTGATTGAGTTCAGAAAGCAAAGATAGTAAATAATACAAGAAAATCCAAAGAGAAGTACGGAAAAATCATCATGCAAAGTAAATGTTTCCGATACCATTCATATAAGACAACTTGATAACATAAGTCCAAAGAACAGATAGATAGTCTAAAATGTATAAAGAAAACAGTGGTAATCTAAGAACTTTCCAGAGCACATACTCCCACGAGTGCCCCCTACTCCACTGACGATTTCCACACCCAGACTTCCCCGACACTGAAACGCACAAAGGTTTTGTCGGGCGTATCAAGTTCCTTGACACCCTTTTCTCCGGGCTGCAGAAGGAAAACCTCTCCTGCATTCAACAGCCGAATGACCACAGAGTCCTTGTGTGTCGCCTCATCGGGACGAGGCAGCATATCAAGTGCGGAACTATCGCAAACCCCGAAACAAGGGACCGTAACCGTCACTTCCGTCCCTGTCACATCCCTGAAAACCGGCATTTTTCCCTTATTGGCAGTTTCTATGGCCTTTGATGTCTGACTCTTCTCCATTACCTGCACATTCGAGTCCGCATGATCAGTCGCTACCGCCGTTGTTTTATGATTTTCCATACAGCCACACAGCTGCAGACAGATTACCGGGAGCAATATCCTCATATTCATCATTGCATTCACTTATATGTCAAGTAGAAGACTGAAAACCGAAGTCTGTATGCTTCGTCTACCATCTCATTTGTAAATGCAAAAGTAGTACTTTCCGTACAAACGCCGAAAAGAAACAAGCAGGGAAATACTGCAGATCTCGTATTAATTTTATAAATTTGCATTTCATTTTTATCCCTATTCATTCGATAACAATCACAACATTTAGCAATCATGAAACGTAAGACATGGCGTAAATATCATAAATGGCTTGGAATCTTTACCAGCTTTTTCCTTGTAATGTTTTGCCTTTTCAGGAATAGTGCTCAATCATCGCAGGTTTTTCGCAGACGTTAATGTCAGTCGTTCTCTGCTGCCTGACCGGTACGCCTTCAAGCAATGGAACAATGGACTGCTGCGAGGTACGCTTCGCTGCAAGGATGACCAAGGGCGTGGTGCGGTACTTATCTATGGAGCTGCCGGTATTATCCGGACTGATACGACAGCCTCTCATTTTGCAGAATATAACAAGGGTCTTCCTGCAGGAGCCGACTACCGCCAGATAAGAGGTGTGGTACAGACACGGCAGGGTAAACTCTTTGCAGCCAGCACCATGGGCTTATACAGGCTGGATTCTCATACAGGCTGGCAGTCAGTTCCACTCCCCAGACGGACGGGAACGAACTTCTTACAGATATAACTACACGGGGAGACACGCTTATCGTACTCGGCAGGGTCCTGTCTGTATATTTCCAGACCACCTTACAAGCAGTTCGCCTGCCTGCAGCTGCAGGCACCTGAGGGCTACGAAGGAAAGACCACCCTCTTCAGGCAGATGTGGATGCTGCACAGTGGAGCACTTTTCGGAGCAGCAGGAAAACTCATAGTCGACGGTATTGCACTCATTCTCATAGTACTCTGTGTAACAGGGGTCTGGTTCTGGCTGCGTCCACGAAACACGAAAGTACTTCACTGGCACAACAAAACAGGTATAACCACCCTCGTACTGACAATCTTCATTACTTTTACAGGGTGGGCGTTGCGTCCACCTGTCATGATTGCACTTGCCACACACAGTATGCGCCCACTTCCTGGCACCACATTGGACAACGACAATCCCTGGTACGATCGGTTGCGTATGATACGCTATGATGAACAGGAACACGAATGGCTACTTTCGACCTCCGAAGGATTCTTCTCCCTGAGATCGTTCAACAGCCGGCCCGAACACATCACAGCCACACCGCCGGTCAGTGTGATGGGACAGACCGTATGGCAGCGCAATGCGCAGGGAGAATGGATTATAGGGTCTTTCGACGGACTTTACCGCTGGGATAGACAAACAGGAAAGGTGGCTTTGTACGATGGGACGGCATTTTCCAATCCGACGATACCTGGTACGTCACCAGTTGGCCAGACTATTTCCGGATATAGTTCTGATTTCAAGGGACATGACTGTCAAGTTGACTATTTCAGCGGAACAGACTTTGCCGTTCAACCATCCACTTTCAGACATCTTCCCATATCGCTATGGAATCTCGCCCTTGAAATCCATACCGGGCGTATCTATCTGGGGGCTATCGGCTCTTTTGTCTTCATCTTCATAGTGGGACTGTCTGTCATTGTCGTGTTGTGGTCGGGCAAGAAAATATAAGATATATTCCAAGAGTTCTTTTTCAGGTTCTTCCGATAAGACATAGAGTATGTAGAGGCTTATGATTCCCGGCAAATACCGGCATTATATGTCTACAGTAACCGAATACCAATAGATGCCAGTGCTTTCCGATAAACACTTCCCGTATAAGTCGGCCATCGGTGGTCTTGCCGTATATGATGGCGACAGGAATAAACGGGCCTTCACTGCAGATGTGCTGAGGCCCGTCACCTATGGAGCCGTCGGTAGACACCGGTCGTGTTGATGCCTCGCTCCATGTCATCTGTTGCCGGAACGAGAGCGGCTTGTTGCCGGAGGAAACGATCGGAATCGGATAGAATCTCATTTTCCCAAGATCTGTTGCCTCGTTCTGAACTTATGTGTCTATTTCACCACCTTTCCCCTATAATAGGTCTCAAAGGTATCCTCTGCGTATCCATTCTTCAGTACCTTAAAGCTGGAAGTCATGGCACCCTCTATCTTCCGTCCCATATAATAGACTTCAAAGCTGTCTTTGGCATATCCCCAACCTAAGTCCTGGAAGTTCTGCGGATTGTCGCTGATTTTCCGGCCATTGAAGAGTACTGCATTGGAAGTCTTGACATATCCTTCCGGATGGAACGGAGCATAGCTTTCATCAGGATAAGATGGGTAAATCTCTGGAAAAGTACTGCCAGGAACGTTCAGACGGAATGTCAGCGGGTCGACAAAAGGAAGGATGCGGCCTTCATAGTAGACGTTGTATCTGTCTTTGGCATATCCGTAACCAAGGTCGACAAAGGTCTGCATATCAATTCCAGCAACAGGCTGATGCCCATAGAAGACACCACTCCTATTGAAAGAATAAGGCTGTACCCGATGTGGCGCCTGCGCTATTGCACTGAGCGAAAAGACAGTCATGAAGACGATGCAGCAACTGCAGAATAGGCTGTTGAGATTTGCTTTTTCCATAATTATTCTTTTTTTCAATGTTGGTCTTATGACTGCAAAGATAATCAGAAAAGTTGTCAATCAGCATGGAATAACCCTAAAACAGAAGAGGGAAAATCCTCTTTGTAATGAATAATCAAGATACTTTCATCACATCTGTTTTCAACATTTCAACAAAAGCCTATTTACATTCCAGAGGAAGCAATATCATAGTCCGGTCTGTTTGTTCCGTCCTGCCTGAATCCCCGTCTATGTTCCGCCTATGTAAAGCCACAAATGCAGTTTTACGTGAAAAAGTTTTGCGAAACAGAAACTAATTTGTAAATTAGCGCACGAAAACCTAAACTGTCTGAAAAATTAAATCTACATGAATTATATGGTACGAGAAAAACAAATCATCGAATGTGTCCCCAACTTCAGCGAAGGGCGTAACAAGGAAGTAATCAAGCAGATTACTGATGTGGTGGAACAAATGGAAGGCGTGAAACTTCTGGATGTTGATCCCGGCGAAGCAACCAACCGTACAGTCGTCACCTTCGTTGGTGAACCGTCTGTTGTCGTGGAGACCGCTTTTCGTTGCGTGCAGAAAGCAGCACAGCTTATTGATATGCGGCAGCATCATGGTGCGCATCCACGAATGGGCGCAACAGATGTCCTCCCACTCATTCCTGTTTCGGGTATAACCCTGGAAGAGTGTGCCGTACTTGCACGCCAGCTGGCAGAACACATTGCCAAAGAGCTGAAAGTACCCTGCTATTGCTACGAAGCAGCTGCCAAAACGCCAGAGCGCAGGAATCTTGCCGTATGCCGCAAGGGAGAGTATGAAGCACTGCCCAAGCGCATGGATGTTACCTCTGAAGTTCCCGACTATGGAGCACGCAAATGGGATGAGCAGATGGCACGGACCGGGTGTACAGCTGTCGGGGCACGTGACTTTCTGATTGCCACCAACTTCAACCTCAATACCACTCAACACGCCGTGCAAACGCAATTGCCTTTGACGTAAGAGAAAAAGGACGGCCGAAGCGTGAAGGTGGGTCACCGGTAGGCAAGCCGATGAAGGATGAAAACGGCAAAGTCATTATGCTGCCAGGCACATTGAAGGCGACGAAAGCCATCGGCTGGTACATTGACGAATACGGCATAGCACAGGTTTCCATGAACATCACCGACATCAACGTCACCCCACTCCACATTGCCTTTGACGAGGTTTGCCGGTGTGCACAGAACCGTGGAATCCGTGTGACAGGTACAGAAATTGTAGGCCTCATTCCCAAACGTACGCTCATCGAGGCAGGTACATATTTCCTGCGGAAGCAGAACCGATCGACAGGTATTCCCGAGGAAGACATTGTCAAGATTGCCGTCAAATCCATGGGACTGGACGACCTCAAACCATTCAATCCACGAGAGAAAGTGATTGAATATCTCCTGGAAGATGCCGACAGGGCTCCCAGGCTGGTCGATCTGACGGTAAAGGAGTTTGCAGACGAGACCTCACGGGAGTCGCCGGCTCCTGGCGGCGGCACCATCTCCGCCTATATGGGTGCTCTGGGTGCAGCACTTGGAACCATGGTGGCCAACCTCTCCAGTCACAAGGCAGGATGGGATGCACGCTGGGAAGAGTTCAGCAACTGGGCAGAAAAGGGACAGGCTGTCCAGCAAGAACTCATGTTGCTTGTCGATGAAGATACCGAGGCTTTCAACCGCATCATGGCCGCCTTCGGTCTGCCCAAGGAGACCGAAGAGGAAAAGGCGGCTCGCTTTGCTGCCATACAGAAAGCAACCCTGTTTGCGACCGAAGTGCCTTTGCACACCATGCAGGCTTCTTTCAAAGTTTTCGGACTTTGCCGTGCCATGGCGGAAGAGGGCAATCCCAACAGCGTATCAGATGCCGGAGTCGGCGTGCTGGCTGCCCGTGCGGCAGTGCTTGGTGCTGGACTGAACGTGAAAAATCAATGCTTCTGGGCTGAAAGACAAGACAACAGCGGAACGGCTGATTGCTGAAGCTGACACGTTGATAGCAAAAGCCAAGGAGGCTGAAACGGAAATAATGAAAATCGTCGAAGCCAAGCTGTGAAGAAGTTGAATCCTTTATATAATGAAGTTGAATCCTTTATATATATAATAAGGTGAACTCGAACTCGACAGACAGGACAGATATTCATTGGCTGTCCTGTCTGGACAAGACATTTGAAAGATGCCATAAAGATACAGTCTATATTAAAAACAAGTATAAAACACCTGAACAACTATGACAAAAGAAGAGTTTATCAAGGATATTCGTACTGGTATACCGGATTGCTTACCAGATCCACAGCCATACGACAGCACCATCAACCATGCACCGAAACGCAAGGATATACTCACACCAGAAGAAAAGAAACTTGCTCTGCGCAATGCCTTGCGCTACTTTCCCAAAAAGTTCCATACTATACTGGCTCCTGAGTTTGCAAAGGAACTGCAGAATTACGGACGCATCTATATGTACCGCTTCCGTCCTTCCTACGAAATGTATGCACGTCCCATCGACGAATACCCGCATCGTTCGGAACAGGCGGCTGCCATCATGATGATGATACAGAACAATCTCGACAAGGCCGTCGCACAGCACCCACACGAACTTATTACATACGGGGGTAACGGTGCTGTCTTCCAGAACTGGGCGCAATACCGGCTGGTGATGAAGTATCTCAGCGAAATGACAGATGAACAGACACTGGTTATGTACTCCGGTCACCCGCTTGGTCTTTTCCCATCACACAGAAACGCACCACGTGTAGTGGTGACGAATGGTATGGTCATACCGAACTATTCCAAACCTGACGACTGGGAGCGTGACAATGCATTGGGAGTCAGCCAGTATGGACAGATGACAGCCGGCTCGTATATGTATATCGGTCCGCAGGGTATCGTCCATGGAACTACGATCACCGTTCTGAATGCGGCGCGGAAGCGACTGAAAGAGGGGGAAACAAGCATCAAGGGGATGCTTTTCGTCACTTCTGGATTAGGCGGTATGTCCGGGGCACAGCCCAAGGCGGGCAACATTGCCGGCGTTGTCAGCATCACGGCAGAGATCAATCCGCTCGCAGCACAGAAACGGTATGACCAGGGATGGGTGGATGAACTGCACACTTCACTTGATGAATTGATTCCTGCTGCTTTAAAAGCTGTTGAAGAGAAACGCACTGTCTCCATGGCTTATGTAGGAAATGCAGTCGACCTCTGGGAACGGTTGGCCGAGAAGGAGATACACGTTGATTTGGGGAGTGACCAGACATCACTGCACAATCCTTGGGCAGGCGGCTACTATCCTGTGGGACTTAGTCTGGAAGAATCGAAGCGCATGATGGCAGAAGAGCCGCAATTGTTCAAAGAAAAGGTTCAGGCTTCCTTGCGCCGTCAGGTAGCTGCCATCAACAAACTGACGGAAAAAGGAATGTATTTCTTCGATTACGGCAATGCTTTCCTACTAGAGTCAAGCCGTGCAGGAGCTGATATTCTAAAGGAAGATGGGAGGTTCCGTTATCCGTCTTATGTGCAGGATATCATGGGACCGATGTTCTTCGACTATGGCTTCGGACCGTTCCGCTGGGTTTGTTCGTCCTGTGACTCGAAAGACCTGGAAACATCCGACCGCATAGCGACAGCCGTGTTGGAAGAGATACGGAAGACGGCAACACCTGACATTCTGGGACAGCTGGACGACAACATCCACTGGATAAAGGAAGCCGGAAGAAACCATCTGGTTGTCGGCTCGCAGGCACGCATCCTCTATGCCGACTGTGAGGGGCGCACGAAGATTGCTCTGGCATTCAATGAAGCAATACGCAGAGGAGAGATTTCACGTCCTATTGTTCTCGGCCGCGACCATCATGATGTGTCAGGCACAGATTCTCCTTTCCGTGAGACTTCCAACATTTACGACGGATCCCAGTTCTGTGCCGACATGGCTGTACAGAACGTCATTGGCGACTCTTTCCGTGGGGCAACATGGGTGTCAATCCATAACGGTGGCGGTGTTGGTTGGGGAGAAGTCATCAACGGTGGCTTTTGGTATGGTAATCGACGGTAGCGAAGAGGCCGAACGCCATATCCGTCAGATGCTCCTTTGGGATGTCAACAACGGCATCGCACGACGCAGCTGGGCACGCAATACCGGTTCGATGGATGCCATCCGAAGAGAGATGGAACGTACCCCGGGACTCTGCGTAACTCTGCCTAATCTTGTCGATGACGACACAATCAACACGGCATTCTAATCAACAGAATCTATTCTTCTAAACTATAAAAAACTATGGACAAAATTCATCAAATCAGTGCCACCCATCTGGCAATAGAACAAATCGGTGAAATCATTAAAAAGGGTATCCGGCTTGAACTTTCAGAAGATGCCCGCCAGCGTATTATCCGTTGCAGAACATACCTCGACAAAAAGATAATGGAATCTGAAACACCTATCTATGGGGTGACAACAGGTTTCGGATCGCTCTGTAAGATTTCCATCGACAAAGACAGTCTGTCTCAGCTACAAAAAAATCTTGTCATGTCTCATGCCTGTGGTGTGGGCGACCGTATTCCCAACGAGATTGTAAAAATCATGCTACTGCTCAAAATCCAGTCACTTAGCTATGGCTATTCCGGCTGTCAGCTACAGACTGTCGAGCGGCTGATAGACTTCTTCAATAATGACATTTGCCCCATCGTGTATATGCAAGGCTCACTGGGTGCATCAGGCGATCTTGTCCCACTGGCACACCTCTCTTTGCCACTTATCGGGATGGGAGAAGTTGAATATAGAGGGGAAGTCCTTTCCGGAGCAGACATACTGAAGAGAATGGGCTGGGAACCCATCGAACTTGTGTCCAAAGAGGGACTTGCCCTGCTCAACGGAACACAGAACATGAATGCTTTTGCCGTATGGTCACTGCTACAGAGTGAACGTCTGAGCAAATGGGCAGACATCATTGGTACAATGTCCCTCGAAGCCTATGACGGACGAATAGAACCTTTCACACATGCCGTCCATGCTGTACGTCCACACAAGGGACAGATAGAAACTGCTGCACGGATACGAGAACTCCTTGAAGGCAGTGAACTCATCAGCCAGCCGAAAGTAAACGTGCAGGACCCCTATTCCTTCCGCTGTATGCCGCAGGTACATGGCGCATCGAAAGACACTATTGCTTATGTGAAATCGGTGATTGACATAGAGGTGAATGCTGCTACGGACAATCCGACCGTCTGCCCGGATGATGACCTTGTCATCTCTGCCGGGAACTTCCACGGCGAACCTATCGCACAGCCGATGGACTTCCTCGCCATTGCCTTGTGTGAACTGAGCAATATCTCAGAAAGACGTATTTACAAGCTCGTATCAGGAACTCGCAATCTGCCGAGTTTCCTCGTGGCAAAGCCGGGTGTGAACAGCGGATTCATGATCCCGCAGTATACGGCAGCATCTATCGTCAGCCAGAGCAAGACCTATTGTACGCCTGCTTCTGTTGACAGCATTCCATCGTCACAGGGACAGGAAGATCATGTCAGCATGGGAGCCAATGCAGCTACAAAGCTCTATCAGGTCGTATTGAATACCGAGCGTGTGCTTGCCATAGAACTTTTCAATGCAGCCCAGGCACTTGAATTCCGCCGACCGCTGAAGTCTTCTCCTGCCATCGAGGCTGTCCATAAAGCCTATCGGGAAGATGTCCCCTTCATTGATACAGACGAATTTATGGCCCCCTACATTGCTAAGTCCATTGAATTCTTACGGAAATAAAGAAAGGGACTGTATCAGAAGGAAAGGATAAGATTTCTGATACAGTCCCATCCATCTGATATTCTCATATATCCATAACTAACATAGACCAGAGAAATCACATGAGATGAAAAGGCGATTGATAATAAACATCGGTTTGCTTGCCGGTATCGGGCATGACGGAAGAATCTGTCTGAAAGGAAAGGAAATGGGCGCGCTGCATACACTCCTGAATGCCTATCTTGTTGTAGAAGACGGACACTTCACTGATTATGGGAAAATGGAAGACTGTCCGATTTCAGACGACAATGTAGAAGTCATTGATGCGAAAGGCGGTGCAGTACTCCCCTCATGGTGCGACTCACATACACATATTGTCTACGCAGGAAGTCGTGAACAAGAGTTTGTCGATAAAATCCGTGGACTAAGCTATGCGGAAATTGCCCGTCGGGGCGGCGGTATTCTCAATTCCGCCGACCGCTTACATGAGCTGGGTGAAGATGAACTGTATCTGCAGGCGATGAAACGTGTTAGCGAAATCATCCGGAAAGGAACAGGATGTGTAGAGATAAAAAGCGGCTATGGACTTAATACTGAAGACGAACTGAAGATGCTCCGTGTAATCCGCCGAATCAAGGCGACGACACCGCTGAAGGTTGTTTCCACTTTCCTTGGCGCGCATGCTGTACCACGTTCTTATAAAGACCGACAGGAAGAATATGTAGACATGATGAGTCAACGACATGATACCAGTTGTAGGGACAGAGAAGCTGGCAGATTTCATTGATGTGTTCTGTGATACGGGATTCTTCACACCTGAAGAGACTGCACGGATTCTGGAGGCGGGGGCGGCTTATGGGATGCAACCGAAGATACATGCAGATGAGCTGGCCTCATCGGGAGGAGTGGAAGTCGGTGTAGAACACAATGCACTGTCAGTAGACCATCTGGAGAGTATGGTGGAGGCGGAAATCCAGCTGTTAAAAGACAGCCATACCATCCCCACTACACTTCCAGGAACATCTTTTTTCTTGAATATGCCTTTCGCACCAGGACGGAGGATGATAGACGAAGGACTGCCGCTTGCGGTCGCCAGTGATTATAATCCTGGCTCGACACCATCGGGAGACATGAAGTTCATAGTTTCCCTAAGCTGCATCAAGATGCGTCTGCTACCGGCCGAAGCCATCAATGCTGCAACGCTGAATGGGGCATGTGCCATGGGGTTGAGCAGGGAATATGGGACTATAACAAGGGGGAAAGTTGCCAATTTCTTCATAACAGAACCTATTCCGTCCATCGACTACATCCCTTACGCATATACTACACCTATCATACAGCGCACATTCCTGCAAGGTGAAGAATACGTATAGGAGAACTTGTAGAATAACCAGACAAGGATAGCTCTACTGCACGCATATAAATTTGTTGGACAAACGTGTACGACAGGTTGGAAATCTCCGTACAATTCTATTAATTGGCAATATCTGTGCAGTTGTCTGCACGGGCGGCAGTCTTCACTTGTATAGGGAGTATTAGAAAGGACATACGGATTGGATTACCTTAGTTTTCCACTGCATTAAATCTTTATAGGAAACTTTGAAAAAGTAAAGTCCACAGACTCCTTTTGGGAATCTGTGGACTTATCTTTTGGTAACGAGGAAAATTAAGCCTCAGCAGGGGTTTTCCTCTGCAGGAGCTTCAGGAGCTGCGTTTTCAGCAGCCTGGGCAGCCCTCGGCCTCGGCTTTTGCAGCAGCAGCGGCAGCTTTCTTCTCAGCTACTTTCTTGGCAATAGCCTCATTAACTTTCTTTTTCTGCCTCAAGGTTCCGTGCAGCAGCAGCTTTCTTGTCGTCGGACACTTTCTTCTCAACTGCTTCGGTAGCTGCGACTTTCGTCTGCTTCAAGCATCAAATTTCTGCTGACATGCAGCCTCATCAAATGCGCCCTTCTTAACTCCTCCACGGAGATGCTTCATCATGTAAACACCTTCACCCTTGAGGATGTTGCGGACAGTGTCAGTTGGCTGAGCACCGATTTCAACCCAGTAAAGAGCACGGTCAAAATTCAAATCTACTGTGGCCGGATTGGTATTAGGATTATAAGTACCAATCTTCTCAGTAAACTTACCATCACGTGGTGCACGAGCGTCAGCGATTACGATGCTGTAGAAAAGCATAGTTCTTACGACCGCCACGCTGCAATCTGATTTTTGTTGCCATAATTTTTATAATATAAAAGGTTTGAATTTAAATGCCGCCATCTCGTGACAGCGGCTGCAAAAGTGCTTCTTTTTCCTTGATTTCCAAGCAATCTGATGATTATTATGGGAAGTCCTAATAAATTTATACCGTGTAAACTTATAAAAGGGGATGTACAAAAAGGACAAATCATGCTTATTTCACATTCCACATTAGTCCGGTAAACATTTCCCGTGTAAGTGCGTCATCAGCGTCTTACTATATGATGACGACAGGATTGAACAGGCCCTCTCTGCTGATGTGCTGATGCCCGTCACTTATGGAGTTGTCGGCAGACACCAGTCGTGTTGTCGCCCCGCTCCTCGTAATATATTGCCGGGATGGAACCGGATTGCAGCTGAATAAGAATTGTGCCGGCAGAGCTTATTTGATCCGAGGGCTTATATTTCCGAAAGCAATGCGGAATTGTCAGTTCAAAAGATAGTACACATGGAGAACTATGCTGTCTAAGTTTTATCGGACAGCATTCAATAAATATATGTGCAGGAAAAGAAAATGTATGAATTCGGTAGACGGTCAGTCCTCCGCGTTAAAGCCATATACGATACGAGAGATGTCTGCATATTTAACGGAAGAACCCAACGTTACGCCTTTCCGCAAGCAATCTGACTTTGCTCTTATTCCAGTAGAAAGGTTTCAAATCAAGCATCCCAGATTCTCATACATCCAGATAGGTTGCTTTCATCCCATGCGAGAAAAACCGGTCTTCATCACCTGACCGTAATATGGAAACACCCCTGATGCTTTTCATGCTTGATAAAACAGCGTCCTTGTGATCGCAAATCGTTCAGGACTTCACTCAACACCCATTTCAGCGTATCATTTCTTACCGGGCGAGTGACAGAAGCATACTTGTTGTAAGCTATATCAAACGTCGTTCCATACAGATGACAGCTGTTTTCCGTTGCATTATGATTGTGCCGGCGCAGTTTTTCCACATCTTCTTTCGTTCTCAGCACACTCGATATCAAAAGTTTGTTTATGGGAACTCCCTTCGTCTGCAGACTGTCCATGAAGTTACGGGCAATATCCTGAAGCAGGATAGCCGCACGTGGAACGAGGTAAGGAACACTGCTGCTCAGCCTCTTCATGTTATAATAAGGATTGCTCCCTATGTAAACCAGTTCGCTCATACGCTTCTCCGCATCGGAACGGTCTGCAACCGGTTTTACTCCATAACGCAGTGCAGCATCCAACTGCTGAGGCTGGGAATCCGGAAAACTCTCATCATAATCCCTCACACCTATTATCCTGTTCTTCTTTAGGCTTCCATCTGCATTGAAGAAATGGGACAGTTGCGTATTTCCCGCTATCGACTGTGATGCTATCTTGACCGAGTCAGATTTCTCCCGACTGCATACTCCGTTTCCTTCCCTATCATACGGCTTCTCTATCCTGCGGTCACTGGCAACCGACGGAAACAACAGCCTTACGGCTGCCAGGAAAAGAGTCGTTGCGATAAATCCTAATAAAAAGCGTTTCTTTTGTTATCTTTGATGTTCGTTTCATTGACAAAAATAAACTGTAAACAACGGTACACACCGGTAAATAAAAAGAATGTAATATCCTGAAACTAATATGATTGACAGACTCGCTCCATAACCATTATAGGAAAAAGGAGACGGAAGTCCACATCCCTTGGATAAATCTACAAAACTATCGTTCCACTGGAGCTGGTCGGCATCTACTCTGCATAATAATAAGCAGCATAACTACCCGGTTTATAGGGCGGCTTGAGTTTCAGCCCTTTCTGCCGGAGGGAGAATATATGACAGGCTTCCCGATAATAATCCGGACGAAGGCTGTCAACCGGATAATACTGTGGAAGATACCTGACAAAGTCGTGAAGATTCCGGTCCAACAGGAAACCAACCAGCTGATAATTGGCCGAATTACGTGTAACCTTAAACAACACACTGTCTGGCTGTAACCATGAATGGACTTTTCCTGGACGCAGTGTTCGTGAACCGCCCATTAATGGGTAATAAAAAAGGCTGTCAGCCAGATGCCCTCTTCGTGCTACAGCATAGACAGTAAGCATGGAAGTCACGGAGTCGGTATGTGGCATTGTCCTTACGATGCTTAATGCACCAGAATAATCCTTCCGGTCAATCATCGCTTCGACCTTGGCACGTTGATGGAAATACCTGTCGGTATTGCTGAAGAGACTGGTGAAAAGGAAGAAGGCCAGGAAGATAAGCAGACTGACCCAGGTCAGCTGGAGAACGCCCCACGACTGCGCAATTCGGGCTCATAAGGCTCAAAACGCTTGACGGACACCACTACCAGTACATAGACGGCAAGCAGCAATGGAACACCCCACCCCCAGTTGCCTATTGTGACACCACAGGCAGAAGGACGTATGTCGGACAAGACTGTCAGAACAAGAAAAGAGGGGAAGTAAGTCAGTGCAAAGCCCCGTTTGGATAATCTCACCAGAGAACTGACTCCAGTCTGCAACAGCTTCAAAGTGAAAGTTATCAACAGAGCACCCGCAAGCGGACTGTAGAAAGTCTGCCCTCCGGAAGCAAGATGCTGCGTAACCGTCATCACATCTGCCTGAAAGAAGAACAGATAACAGAATGAAAAAGCACAGAACAGCACCGAGCAGACAATATGCACAAACTTACTTTCCATCATTAGATATTATTTCTTTCTCAGCACAACAGCACTGCGGGCGGAATATAGAGTTTCAGCCAGCCTTTATGCTGGTCGGCATAGAGCGGATCGGCATTGGTCAGGTGCTCGACAGTATCATCGGCAAAACCATAGCCTCCGAATTTTCTGGCGTCAGTATTCAGGACCACATGATAGGACCCTTCCGGAACCAGAAAGCCATAATCTGAATAAGAACGTGTCGGTGAGAAGTTGAATACGAAGACCAGCTCTCCTCTGCTGAAAGCCAGAATCTGGTCGCCATCATTATGCCATATCTCCTGGACAGGTGTATCGTTGAAGTTCTTTTCACTCTTGATGACCGTCAGCATTTCACGGTCGAAATCGCCAAGATAATGATAACAAAGCTCCTTGTTGTCCACCAGATTCCACTGTCTGCGGGCGTACTTGTAGCTCCAGCCATTGCCTTCACGCGGGAAGTCGATCCACTCCGGATGTCCGAATTCATTGCCCATGAAATTCAGATAACCGCCGTTGATGGCTGCTGCCGTAGCAAGACGGATCATCTTGTGCAGGGCTATGCCACGGTGTACCATTTCTGTCTCGTCTCCCTTCCGGAAGTGCCAGTACATATCCGAGTCCACCAGACGGAAGATGATTGTCTTGTCGCCCACCAGTGCTTGGTCATGCGACTCGCAGTAAGAGATGGTCTTCTCGTCCACACGACGGTTTTTGATTTCCCAGAAGATGGACGACGGCTTCCATGCCTCATCGGGCAGTTCCTTGATGGTCTTGATCCAGTAGTCAGGGATGTTCATGGCCATGCGATAGTCGAAGCCATAACCGCCATCCTCAAACCGGGCAGCCAGACCGGGCATGCCCGACACCTCTTCTGCAATGGTAAGCGCATACTTGTTGACTTCATGGATAAGGCAGTTGGCCAAAGTAAGGTAGCAGATGGCATTATCATCTTCATGTCCGTTGAAGTAATCACCATAGTTGCAGAAAGCCTCTCCCAGTCCATGGCTGTAATAAAGCATAGAAGTGACACCATCAAAGCGGAAACCGTCGAAATGATACTCTTCCAGCCAGTATTTGCAGTTGGAGAGGAGGAAGTGGAGAACCTCATCTTTTCCATAGTCAAAGCAGAGTGAATCCCAGGCCGGATGCTCATGACGGTCGCCTGGATAGAAGTACTGGTTGGGGTCGCCGGACAGATTGCCCAGTCCCTCTACCTCATTCTTAACCGCATGGGAGTGGACAATGTCCATGATGACGGCAAGGCCGTTTCTGTGCGCCTCGTCAATCAGGGCTTTCAGCTCTTCGGGGGTGCCGAAACGTGAACTGGCAGCAAAGAAGGAACTTACATGATAGCCAAAACTGCCATAGTAGGGATGTTCCTGTATGGCCATAATCTGAATGGCATTGTAGCCATCCTTGATGATACGCGGCAATACTTTCTCCCGGAACTCGTTGTAAGAACCGACTTTTTCTGCATCCTGCGCCATGCCGATATGGCACTCATAAATCAGCAGGGGTGAAGTCTGGGGCTTGAAGGTCTTTCTCTTCCAGACGTATGGTTTCTCCGGTGCCCATACCTGTGCAGAGAAAATCTTGCTTGTTTCGTCCTGTACAACCCGCTGCGCCCAGGCAGGAATACGTTCCCCTTCTCCGCCGGCCCAATGAACCCGCATTTTGTAGAACTGACCGTGCTGCATTGCAGAGGGCGGAAGCACAAGCTCCCAGTTGCCTGTCCCTTCTATCTTATGGCAAAGATAGCTTTTCGTCTCCTTCCAGTCATTGAAGTCACCGACAAGATAGATGGCCGTTGCATTAGGCGCCCATTCACGGAACACCCATCCGTCGGCTGTACGGTGCAACCCATAGTAGTTGTATCCATTTGCGAAGTCAGAGAGCGACTGTCTGCCATTCTGCGTGAGCCGGCTCATCTTCCAAAGTGCATGTTCATGACGTCCACGGATTGCATCCTCATAAGGAGCCAGGTAGGCATCATTCTTTACAGAGTCCGACATGGGTGTACTCTGCCGTATTCTCTACTTTTCGTCTTTCTGGCAGAAGGCGTCCTGACAGGAGTCTTCTTGGTTGTAGTCTTCTTTGTTGCCATGGTGAAAAAGCTTTATGTTTTTTGTTATATTTTATAAAGACTAATTTGTATAGCGTTTTCCATTCTCATAATGGCCGCTTGCTGTCACTTTCCCGTTCTTGTCCCGTTCTATGAATTTCCCATCACGACGGTCATCACGATAACTGCCTTCAAAGCGTATGCCCGTAGCAGATTCCTCGACAGCACTTCCGTTACGTTTCCCATTGTGGTAGCTGCCACGGAACTTACTGCCGTCAGCATAATGGATAATAACAAGACCTTCAACGACACCGTTTCTGAACTGCCCTTCATAGATATCCATGTTCTTCTTTGTCAGCTTTCCTTGTCCGTTCTGTACGCCTTTTTCCCAATATCCTGTATAAATGTCTCCATTGTGCCACGACATCGTACCGAACCCGGACTTGAGGCCTTTTAGGAAATGCCCGGAATACTGGTCACCGTTTTTATAGCGGAAAATCCCCTGCCCTGTGCGTTCGCCATCCACGTATTCTCCTTCATAGCTCTCACCGTCCTTGAATTTATAGATGCCTTTTCCGTTCTGCAGGTCATTTTTCCACTCGCCGTTATACTCGTCACCATCTGCATAGATATAGATTCCCTTTCCCTCTTTCAGGTTATTCACCCAGTCTCCCGTGAACGAAGACCGGTCCGGCCAGCAGAATCTGCCGTGTCCGTTCTTCATGTCATTCTTCCATGAACCATCGTAGAAAGCGCCATTGGCGAAAATATATTTTCCTTCACCGCTGCGTTTGTCATGGTCCCAGTTCCCGACATATTTGTCACCATTGTAATAATACATAGTACCCTGCCCCTGCTGATAGTCCTTATACCACAGACCGTCATAACGGTTACCGTTGGAGAAGTAGTAGACCCCCTGTCCGTGCTGCTGGTCCTGGAACCACTGTCCGGTATATTTCTCACCATCGGAAAAGGTATAGGTTCCTTCTCCCTGCCGAAAGCCTTTCATATATTCCCCTCGTAGACATTTCCTTTCTTGTAAACGGTCTTGCCTCTGCCGTTCGGTTTCCCACGGAACATCTGTCCATAGTAACGGCCTCCATCCCTTGTCGTGCAGTCTCCAATTTCTATCTTCTGCGCAAAGAGACAGGAAGGGATAAAAAACAACAATATGATATGCAGATTTCTCACGCCATTTCGGTTTTAAGTCCATTTAAATTGAATATAACCTTAATGCAAAGATACCCATTTCCATCGAAAACAGCAAATTTATAAATCTTTTTTAAGCAATAGTCGATGGCAGATTCTTATGACAAATACACATATACCAGAGGTCGCCATCCCGTCCGTATTCCCGTCACATCATAAAAAGTGCGGCTTAATTGCCAACACTTTGTTCATATTCCAATATTTTTATCTGCAGTTTCGCATAAGTTTCCGTCTACCGGTCGCAGCATTGCTGATATTTCCGTTGTACATCCGGCAAGTCGTTCATTGTCACCGTTCCTGCCTGATGGATGTTACTACAGGAAACAGAAGAGAAACATCATACGGTTTGGTATTACGTTTCCCAGTTTTGTGTTTCCTCAAAGTATCTGACCGTTATCAGTAAAAAAATCCGGTAAGACGGCAAATGAGTGGATACAGGAATATAAATTATCTGTCATAACAAACTGTCTTCGTGCGACAGATCTGAGCAGCAAGGAAATCAGAAGCATAATGTTTTTCCCGACCACAAGTTTCTTCGGCAAATACGTCAAGGGGCATCCTGCTGGCTGCAGCCTGCTTGAATACAGAAAGAGGGGGAAAATATGGTAGACGGTCTCATTTTCAGCTGCGTCTTGTCATTTCGCAAGAGCTTCAACCGGCCATAGCCATGTAGCTTGCAGCTATGCAGAAGTCGCGCACTATGTTTTGTCCTGAAAGTTTACCGTGTCTTGTCTTTCTTCTATCCATATCCTTCTCGACACATCAGGCAGGACCGTCGGCAAATGAGGAACACTTTTTTTGATAAATGTAACTCGCTAATTTACAATGGGTTTCATGTCACATGAGAAAAGGTGCTTACTTGCATCGCAAACAGGCATCAGTTGGCATACAAGTAAGCACTACTTGGAGTGTAAGTAGGCGTTGATTGGAACGCAGGTAACGGCTGGTTGCAAAACACTGTATCCCAGTCATGTCTTCAGCAGGCGTTCTGATACATGAAAAGAGGGCGTTCTGATGAATACAATGTAAAGTTCTTTCTTTATCAGACGCTTAATAAGAAAGACGCATGGCAGGTTCTAACAGTCACACATCATGCTACCATGACAACACTGCCGGACCGTTTTCAGAAAGCTGATCTCCATCCGGTGCAAACACTTCACTCTCCATCGCGGCAATTGTGTCGATACAGATCAGCTTGCCGTCATCCATCCGTATCATACGTCCACGTTCATCAATTTCCCTGACAATACCGGTGGCTATCATATATTTCCCACCTGATTTTTTCATATCTGGCTGGAAATAGGTAATCGAGACAACAGGATGTTCGGCCAGACGGAAGGAGAGACACGAGAGCTTGCGGTCGAGCAGCTGCCGGTCATCCTCCATCAGTTCCGCCTCCCGAACCGTACAGCGTGCCGTCTCGGCTATCGCTTCCTCATAGCCGGAAAGAGCAGCAAAAGGGGCGAACTGCGCTGCCCGACTATAGAGACTCATCTGTGGATGTCGCCTCGAAACGTGATGGTGAAGGTTGATAATGTCATCGTAATTACTGTCTGTCATGCCTTGTGCCCTCCTATCTGCCGGTTACGCTCCCTTGCCGTAGATCCTTCTTCAAAGTTCAGACCACGGAGCAGGGCGTTCTTTCCGAATCTTTTTTTGATGTTGATGATTGTCTCCTGCATCCTGCGTTCGCGGGTCAACAGTGTTTCTTCCTCCTTCCTGCGCTTCCTTACGGCCTCATAGTCCGTGAACATATCCAGTTCGACAGGTGCGGATGCAGCCTGCATCACTTGTTCTTCACAGACAACATGATTGGTAGAGATATTGAGCCTCCTGATGAGAAGTCTGCGGTCTGCAATTTCGTCATAAAGGGATAGGGCTGCCTTGGCAATCAGCTTCGATGAAGACGTGAAGCGGTGAAGAGCAGCCGACCCATGATCGCTTCTCGGGACCTTCCGGCCGTACCAGTCGACAGAGACCGGTCCCGTATATTCTCGCCCTGCCTGTAAGATGAGACTCTCACGGTCGTAGCCTATGGAAAGTACCAGCTGGTCGGCTACACAACGCTTCTCCACTAACTCCAAAGCGATAGCATCTGCCATTTCCTGCACGATGATTCTCGCCTTGTGGAAATCGTAAGCTTCTTGCAGTACCTGTCCGCTGCTCATCGAATTGTTTTTCAGGCCGATAGGCTTTAATCATATCCATCGTACAGGGTTTCCCATCCCCAGGCATGATCAATGAGCAGTTCGGCATTTACACCGAAAATCTTGTATAACAGTTCTTCTTGTTCGATGGAACAGCGGGCGATTTTCCCCATCGTGTCAATACCGTATGCCTGCAACCGTCGTGCGGTTCCTCTTCCTACACGCCAGAAGTCGGTAAGCGGCTGATGGTTCCACAGTTTCTCTCTGTAGCCCTGCTCGTCCAGCTCGGCAATGCGCACACCGTCCTTGTCGGCCGGGATATGCTTGGCGACGATATCCATTGCCACCTTGCAGAGATACAGATTCGTTCCGATGCCTGCCGTCGCCGTAATGCCCGTCTCGCATAGCACGTCATGGATCATCTTCATTGCCAGTTCGTGCGCTGTCATCCTGTAGCTGTAAAGATAAGCCGTTGCATCTATGAAGACTTCGTCAATCGAATAGACATGAATATCCTCTGGTGCAATATAACGCAGGTAGATATTATATATCTGTGCGCTGTGCCGGATATAGTGTGCCATCCGAGGAACAGCGGCAATATAGTCTGCTTCCCAGTCCGGATGCAGCTCCAGTTCTTTCGCATTGCACGACTTTTTCCGTCAATGTCTTCCCAGCCTGTTCCCTCCGTCTTCCGTTGACATCTCTCAGACACTGGATTACCTCAAACAGACGTGCGCGTCCAGGAATCCCATAGGACTTCAGTGAAGGAGATACGGCCAGACATATAGTCTTCTCCGTCCGGCTGACATCTGCAACGACAAGATTAGTCGTCAGCGGATCAAGTCCTCGCTCTGCACACTCCACACTGGCATAGAACGATTTGAGGTCTATGGCAATGTAGGTTTTCTTGTCTTCTCCGGCTTTTGTAGTCAACGCTGATAGTCCTTTGCAGTGTACGTCACATCAAACAGTACTTTCGATGGAAACTTCCCGGAATGATAGGTATATCTGAAGCTGAAGCCGGCATCCTTATACCCCTTGGTTCCCGGATCTCTTTTCAAAGCCTCACCCAAAGCCTTCCGCAGTTCTGACTTTCTTGCAGCAACAGCCTGTCCGTTGTCGGCTGTCCCCAGGAGCGTATGGTAGTAATGGATGGTACGGGACGACGGCTCGAATACCATACTGTCCATCCTTGTATTGTTCACCTCGGGAGTCGGGCATCTCTTCGCCGTATATTCCTTACATTCCCGCGCCGCTCTGTCTTCCAGAGTACGGTGGCAGGCAGAGAGTGTCAATGGGAGCAGTGCGGCATAAAGCCATTGTTTCTTTCTCATTCGATTAATATTAAAAGCAGACCGGAGTACCTGTGCAAAGCTGTTGATGCACAGTTATTCCTCACCGCATATACGTTGCAAAGTTAATAAAAATTAGGCAATTTCTTATTTTCACGTTCTTAATTCTCAATAATAATGACTATATTTGCACTTTGAATTTATAGACAAACGGATGAATCATATAAAGGAATTTCTGCATTATTGCCCATATTGACCATGGCAAATCTACTCTGGCCGACCGTCTTCTTGAACATACCCAGACGATCAGAATAACAGAAGGGCAGATGCTTGACGATATGGATCTGGAACGCGAACGAGGCATCACCATCAAGAGCCACGCCATTCAGATGGAGTACACTTCAGGGAAGGAGAAATATATTCTGAATCTTATTGACACGCCGGGACACGTCGACTTCTCCTATGAGGTCTCGAGGAGCATTGCAGCCTGCGAAGGAGCATTGCTCATCGTGGATGCGACCCAGGGCGTACAGGCACAGACTATTTCCAATCTCTATATGGCCATCGACCATAATCTGGAAATCATCCCCGTCATCAACAAGATAGATATGCCTAATGCCATGCCGGAAGAGGTGGAAGACGAAATCGTCGACCTCATTGGATGCGAACCGGAAGACATCATCCGTGCCAGTGGAAAGACCGGCGAAGGCGTACCGGAGATACTTGAAGCCATCGTCAGGCGCATACCAGCTCCGAAGGGGGACGTGAAGGCACCGCTGCAGGCTCTCATCTTCGATTCCATCTTCAACTCTTTCCGCGGTATCATCACACTCTGCAAGGTCGAGAACGGTGTTATTAAAAAAGGAGACAAGGTAAAGTTTGTGCAGACAGGCATGGAATATACTGCCGATGAGGTGGGAGTATTGAAGATGGACATGATTCCTTCCCCGCAGCTGTCAACCGGCGAAGTCGGGTATATCATCTCGGGCATCAAGACTGCCACAGAGGTGAAAGTAGGCGACACCGTTACCCATATCGACACCCCATGCGAACACGCCATTGAAGGATTTCAGGAGGTGAAGCCGATGGTGTTCGCCGGTGTCTACCCTATCGATCCGAATGACTACGAGAATCTCCGTGCTTCTCTGGAAAAGCTCCAGCTCAATGATGCATCGCTGACTTTCCAGCCGGAAAGTTCACAGGCATTGGGATTCGGTTTCCGCTGCGGCTTTTTGGGACTGCTCCACATGGAAATCATACAGGAACGTCTCGACCGCGAATTCAACATGGACGTCATCACCACCGTACCCAACGTAAGCTACAAGGTATATGACAAGCAGGGGAACGAAAAAGAGGTACACAATCCATCCGGTCTGCCCGACCAGACGATGATCGACCATATCGAAGAGCCTTACATCAAGGCTTCCATCATTACATCCAGCGAATACATCGGGCCGATTATGACACTTTGCCTTGACAAACGGGGCGAGCTTGTCAGCCAGAACTATGTGAGCGGTAACCGCCTGGAACTCATCTTCATGATTCCGCTGGGCGAGATTGTAATCGACTTCTACGACAAACTGAAGAGCATCTCCAAGGGATATGCCTCATTCGACTATCATATCGACTCGTTCCGCCCGTCCAAACTGGCAAAACTTGACATCCTGCTGAACGGAGAGCCGGTTGATGCCCTGTCTACTCTGACCCACGAGAGCAATGCCGTCGTCTTCGGCAGGAGAATGTGCGAGAAACTGAAAGACCTGATTCCCCGTCAGCAGTTCGACATTGCCATCCAGGCAGCCATCGGTGCAAAGATTGTTGCCAGAGAGACCGTAAAACAAGTGCGTAAGGATGTGACGGCCAAATGCTACGGCGGTGATATCAGCCGGAAACGCAAGCTCCTGGAGAAGCAGAAGAAAGGTAAGAAACGCATGAAGCAGATTGGAAACGTACAGGTTCCACAGAAGGCATTCCTTGCTGTATTGAAGTTGGACTAAAGAAAAAAGAGAAACAAGAAAGGAAAGGAAAAATGAAAGAATTGGTAAACGATACAAGAGATATAGCACGCGAACTGGCGCGTAAATACAGTACAATGACCCACGAAGAACTGGATGTATTGGAAAGTATCCTCGTACCAATGAAATTCGCCAAAGGACAGATGATCCTCAGTGAAGGGAAACCTGCAAGCATTTCTATTACATAGAACGGGGCCTCATCCGCCAGTTCTATTTTAAAAACGGCAAGCAGATCACTGAACACTTAGGAGAGGACCGGACCATCTTCATGTGCATTGAGAGTCTCTTCCGTGAAGAGCCTACGAGATTGCAGGTGGAAGCACTGGAGCCGACACTCGTCTATGCACTGCCCAAACAGAAGCTGGAGCAGGTGGCTCTCCACAATGTCAACATACAGATTCTCTACCGCAAGATACTGGAAGAGAGTCTCATCACCTCGCAGATACATGCCGATCTCGTGCGCTTCGAGACGGCACAGGCACGTTACAAACGGATGTGCAAGCTCAATCCGCAGGTCGTCCTCCGTGCTCCGCTTGTCTATATCGCCAGCTATCTGCAAATGACCCCCGAAACATTAAGCCGTGTACGTTCGTCGACATTGCTTGATGACTAAGTCGACATTGTCTGATGACTTAAGCCGATGACGACCAAGACAAAAGACAAATCTTTCTACCTTGCAGAATCTTCTGAGGTAGAAAGATTTTTTTTTCCCTATCTTGTCCCGTTCCCATTCTCCCTTCATTGACTGCTGGGAACGCCCCGGCAGCAGGAGAATAATCATCCGCCATAATGACTGTATCATCTTTTCAGGATAAAAAGCAGGCACTTCTTCTCATTCATCTGCAGAATAATAAGGAGGCTGCCATCTCATCTCTTTACATAATGACAAGTTATATAACGACAAGGTGCTCTTTACATAACGACAGGATGATGTATGAGCAAGACGACTTGCTGAAAGCACACGTCCTGGCAGAAAGACAGGGGCTTCTTTTTCCGACAATGGACAATGTCAGAAGGTATAGGGCTATTCGGTGTAGAGGAACCGCTTGATGGATTTCTTGGGTGTCTTCTCGAACTCTTCCTCCTGGATTCTTATTTCTGCCACCTTGCAATAGGCCGGGACAATAGCATTCAGCTGCGTACGATTCTCCTCCATGATATTCTTAATATCTTCTGCATTAAGACCCAGGTTTTGGGCTTCGTCATAGTCAGGATGAACCAGCCCGACGAGCTTCTCGCCACTTTGAATAACCAGGCATTCATTGACCAGCGGCAGTGAGTTCAGCTTGTCTTCAATCTCCTCCGGATAGATATTCTGACCGTTGCTTCCAAGAAGCATATTCTTCGAACGTCCCTTGATAAACACGTTTCCGTCATCGTCCATCAGGCCAAGGTCGCCCGTGTGGAACCACCCCTCTTTGTCAATCGTCCGGGCAGTATCTGCATCATTCTTATAGTAACTCAAAAGCACGTTAGGACCTTTTGTAAGGATTTCACCAGGCACATGAGACGGGTCAGTACTGTCAATACGAACCTCCTGATGAAGGGCTGCCTGACCGCAAGATCCCTGCCGGAAAGTATGCCAGTCACGATAACAGATTATGGGTCCGCACTCCGTTGCGCCGTAGCCAACGGTGTAGGGGAAATCAATACGGCGCAGGAAGCTCTCTATCTCACCGTTGAGCGCAGCACCGCCGATGATGATTTCATACAGATTGCCGCCGAAGGCCTGGTAAACCTGCTCACGTATTTTCTCACGTACCTTCTTGCTGATAACCGGCATGTTCAGCAGAAGACGCATACGGTTGTTCTGAATCTTCGGAAAAACTTTCTTACGGATAATCTTCTCGATGACCAGCGGCACTGCTATCATAATGACCGGTTTGACATCCAGCAGTGCCTGGGAGATAACGGCCGGTGAAGGGATGCGGGTCAGATAGAAGATATGGACACCTGACAGAAACTCGTAGATAAACTCAAAAGCCATGCCGTACATATGCGCCATCGGCAGAATACTGATCACATTGCTACCGGGCTTCACAACACCGCCCAGCACATGCTTGGCAAAGTCGGCATTGCTCCACAGAGAGCGATAAGGCAGCATCACGCCCTTGGAACGTCCGGTTGTCCCACTGGTATAGTTGATCAGAGCCAGTTCGTCCGGACTCTCTTCCCGATAGTAATGGACATGCTCCGGTCGGAAAAACTTCGGATACCGCTTGCCGAACTCTTCATTCAGATGTTCGCGGGCATAAGTCAGCTTGTCTGTACGGCTTACCACCAGAGAATAATCGGGTATGTAAATGATTCCTTCCAGCCCTGGCATCTTGGTGGCATCGATCTGTGTGACAACCACATCGCCGACAAAGAGGAGCTTCGCATCAGAATGGTTCACTATGTTATGAATCTGCTCCGGCAGGAACTCATGCAGGATGGGAACAGCTACGGCACCATAGGTAAGAACGGCCAGGAAAGCAGCAGCCCAGGCTGAAGAATTTCGGCCGCAAAGCGCAATCTTGTCGCCGCGCTGCACTCCGCTTGCCTCGAACATAATATGCAGTTTTTCAATTTTTCTGGCAACATCATGATACTGAAGGGTCTTCCCCTTATAATCTGTGAGCGCATCAAGGTCCCAATGGTCGATGATGCTCTTCTCAATCAATTCATTAAAACTCGGAATATGTTCCATTGCACATTTTTTCAATCTATGTGCAAAGGTACATAGTTATCAGCACATTTCAAAATATAATGTGCAGAAATATGCAATGAGCTGTCTATAATTCCTCATCCATAAGGAAGAAAATACAAAATGAGCAGTGCAGGACAGAATGTACCTATGTCCCGCACTGCTTTAAATTTTATAGGACTTACAGGTGTCCCCTTTATTGATTCTGGACTTCCTGATAAAGATAACGCTTGATGCTCTTCTTCGGTGTCTTTGCAAACTCTTCATCACGCAATTCGATGGCAGAGAGTCTGCAGAAAGAGGGAAGGGCATCATTCAGCTCAATACGGTTCTGCTCCATGATATTCTCCAGGTCGGCTGTAGAGAAGTCCATTTCTTTTGCTTCCTCCATCTCGGGATAGACAAGTCCGACAAGTTCATTGCCACGTTGAATGATCACGCTCTCGCTCACCATGGTCATCGAGTTCAGCTTATCTTCAATCTCCTCCGGATAAACATTCTGGCCATTCGCCCCGAGAAGCATATTCTTGATACGTCCACGGATGAATACATGACCGTCCCTGCTCATTGTCGCAAGGTCGCCGGTATGATACCAGCCCTCTTCATCAAGCACCGCTTTCGTCGCTTCTTCATTCTTGTAATAGCCCAGCATGACGTTCTCGCCCCTGGCAAGAATCTCGCCCGGGATGTCTGCGGGGTCAGGACTTCTATCTTCACTTCCATGTTGATGACAGGCGTTCCGCACGATCCTCGTTGGAAATCCTTGTGGTCGCTGTAGGTTATCATCGGTCCGGTCTCTGTTGCCCCGTATCCGCTGGTGACGGGAAAGCCAATGCTTGTCAGGAAGTCTTCTATCTCCTTGTTAAGTGCCGCGCCGCCAGTCATCACCTCATAGGCGTTGCCTCCGAAGACATCCGTCACTACGGCACAGATTCTCTCCTTCACTTTCCTGTTCGACAGGCATCTTCAACAGCATCCGCGTAGCCTTGTTCTGCACCAGAGGAAAGACATTCTTACGAATGATTTTTCTCGACAACCAGAGGTACGGCGACGACTATCGCCGGATGAATATCAGCACAGGCCTGGGCAATCAGTGAAGGACTCGGCAGACGAGTGAGGAAGAAAATGTGATTGCCGAAACAGAATTCGCAGACGAACTCGCAGATCATGCCGTACATATGTGCCATGGGGAGAATGCTGAGGACGTTGCTTGCCGGCTTGATATGCGGCTTAAAAGCCTCTGTCGCCCAGTCAAGATTGTTTCTCAGGCTGCGGTAACTCAGCATGACGCCCTTTGAAAAGCCTGTCGTCCCGCTGGTGTAATTGATCAGGGCGAGGTCGTCCGGAGCATCCTTGAAATAGCACACATGCTCTGCATGGAAAAACTTCGGATACCTGTGCCCGAACATCGCATTGAGGTTTTCACGTGCATAGGTCAGTGTCTCCGAACGCGAAAGAATCAGGGAGGTATCCGGCAGATAGATGATACCCTCAAGAAGCGGCATCTGCTCCCCATCGATTGTCGCAGCGACTACGTCACCCACGAAAAGCAGTTTAGCCTCGGAGTGGTTGACAATATTATATATCTGTTCCGGCTTGAACTCATGCTGGACAGGAACAGCCACAGCCCCATAGGTAAGTGCAGCAAGAAAAGCAACCGCCCATGCGGAAGAGTTCCGTCCGCAAAGGGCAACCTTGTCTCCCCGCTTCAGGCCGCTGTTTTCAAAGAGGATGTGTAACTTCTCTATCTTCCGTGCCACGTCGTGGAATTGCAGTGTGGCCCCCAGATAATCGGTGAGTGCGTCCTTGTCCCAGTTATCCTTGATACTACTCTCTATATATGCATTAAAACTTTTTATGGATTCCATTGCACAAAAACATGATTTGCGTGCAAAGGTAAGTAAATTTCTGCACAGACACAAATGCTTTGTGCAGGAATTATATCCTCTGCCACCAAATTAGTTTTATTCATAAGCAGATGTCCATTATCAACTGCCTGTCTATTTATGTTGTTTCTCAGGTCAGTCATAATAAGGAAACACGGAAAGCATCACGTATAGGTTGGATTCTGGACGGTGTATAAATTCGCCGTGCAATTCCTGCATCAGGGAAAACGTCTGGTACCCCTGTTCCCGACCGGTCGGGAACAGGGGTACCAGATGCTGAGAACAACTGTCCCAGGCTTCGGGAACAGCAGTCCCATGTACCGGGATGAAATATGAATGTACACATGAAAACTGCGGAGAAGCATCAGACAGTGGAAAATATGGTCATAATCCGACGTTTCTCAGTTCTTTTTCGTACTTTTGCAAGCATGGTATGGGGACGGTTCCCATACACTCACGGAAAAGCTGGAACTTAATGGACAATAAGAAGGCAACGCTGGAACTGGGCACCAAGCCAGTCGGGAAATTGCTGGTGCAATATGCACTGCCGGCAATCATCGCCATGACGGCAGCTTCGCTCTACAACATCATCGACCGGGTCTTCATCGGACAGGTAGTAGGTCCGATGGCCATATCGGGGCTTGCCATCACCTTTCCGTTCATGAACCTTGCCAGTGCCTTCGGTGCGGCGGTCGGTGTGGGTGCCTCAACGGCCATCAGCGTCAAATTAGGACAACGCGACTATGAAAGTGCCGAGAATATCCTCGGCAATACCGTGACGCTGAACCTTATCATCGGAACTTCGTTCAGTCTGATCTGCCTCCTGTTCCTCAACCCGATTCTGCGCTTCTTCGGGGCAAGCGATGCCACGCTCCCCTACGCACGCAGTTTCATGGAGATCATTCTGGCAGGCAATGCCATCTCGCACATGTATTTCGGCATGAACGCCGTCCTTCGGGCAGCTTCCAAGCCGCACCAGGCGATGATGGCAACCATCTTCACTGTGGTGATGAACATTCTGCTGGATGTCGTCTTCATCTGGTGGTGGCACTGGGGCATCCGGGGGGCAGCATCAGCTACGGTCATTTCACAGGTACTGGCACTCTGCTGGCAGATGAAGCAGTTTGCCAACCAGAAAGAGCTGCTCCATCTCAAGCGCGGCATCTACCGGCTGAAAAGCCATTTAGTAGAGAATATCATCGCCATCGGCATCTCCCTTTCTAATGAATGTATGTGCCTGTGTCGTTGTCATCTTCATCAACAACCAGCTGGTAAGATACGGTGGGGACATGGCTGTCGGTGCTTACGGAATTGCCAACAGCATTGCAATGATTTTCGTGATGTTCGTCATCGGACTGAACCAGGGCATGCAGCCGATAGCCGGCTACAACTATGGGGCACAGCAGACCGACCGCCTGATGCGCGTGGTGAAGCTGTCCATTCTCGCAGCGACAGGCATCATGGTAACAGGATGGCTGCTGGCACATCTCGCCCCTTATTACTGTGCCCGTATGTTCACGACAGACAATGAACTGATACGACAGGCTATCAAGGCTATACGAATCAACATGATGATGTTCCCGTTCATCGGCTTCCAGATGGTAGTGACCAATTTCTTCCAGTGTATCGGGAAAGTGAAAATCAGCATCTTCCTTTCCCTCTCCCGACAGCTGCTGTTCCTTATTCCGCTGCTTGCTGTACTTCCCCGTTTCTTCGGACTGGACGGTGTATGGGCCTCCCTTCCGTCGAGCGACTTTACGGCCTCACTCGTTGCAGCCATCATCATGTCCGTCTATCTGCGGCGGCTGGTACGTCAGTCAACGCAGCAACAAGATATTCAACCATAAAACCATAACCTGAAAGATGGAAAGAAAACTGATCATTACCGTAGGCAGACAAATCGGAAGTGGCGGCGGGTCATCGCCAGAATGCTGGCGGAAGAATTCGGATGCCAGTTCTACGACCGTGAGATACTCAACCTTGCAGCCAAGGAGAGTGGATTTTCGGAAAAGTTCTTCGAACAGAACGATGAGCAGAAAGGGTTTCTGAAGACCCACTTCCACATACATCTCCCTCTCCTGGCAGACAATGATTTCTACAAGAACAATTTTTCTCAGGAAAGTCTTTACCAGTTCCAGAGCGATGCCATCCGTGAGGTGGCTGGGACAACCCCACGCTGTGTGTTCGTCGGAAGAACAGCCGATTACGTGCTGCGTGACAATCCCGACACGGTGAATGTCTTTATTACTGCCCCGATGGCCATCCGAATCGCCAATGTCCGTGAACGGCGAGGATGTACGGAAGAGGAGGCGAGGAAGGTCATCGAGAGCGGCGAAAGCGAGCGTGCCAGATACTACAACTACTACACGGCCAAGACCTGGGGCGCCGCCGAGAGCTACGACCTGTGTATAGATGCCGGCATCCTGGGACCGGAGGGAACAAAAGAACTGATTGGCGAGTTTATCAGAAAGAAAATCCAGCAATGAAGCGAGTCGGCATAATTTCTGACACCCATGGCTATTGGGACGACAAATATGAATACTACCTCGGTGGATGCGACGAGATATGGCATGCTGGCGACATCGGTTCGATGGAGGTGGCAGACCAGTTCGAGCTATGAAACCTCGCTTCCGTGCCGTCTGCGGCAACATCGACGACTATGACCTGCGTGCCCGTTATCGTGATATTCTGCGCTTCAAGTGTGAAGATGTTGATGTCCTGCTGAAACATATCGGTGGATACCCCGGGCGTTATGACCGCTCGGTACAGGGGATGCTCTATGCGTCTCCCCCCGACCTGTTTGTCGACGGACATTCGCACATCCTCAAAATACAGTTCGACAAGACGTTGAATCTGCTGCACATCAATCCTGGAGCCGCCGGTATGCACGGATGGCACAAGGAACGTACATTGGTAAGACTGACCATCGAGGGCAATAAATTCACCGACTGCGAGGTTATTACATTAGGTGACAGGCTGTCAGGCCCGCAGGCAACATAAAACAACAGACGATATGAAAATTTTCTTTACCTACGCCTGGCAGTTTATTGCTTATGCAGTTTCCTATGTTACGATAACGTGGGCGATGAACGCATTATTCCGTACCTCAGCCTGCCCACCAGCCCTGTCGGAAAGGCTACTTAAAGGTGTGTTTTTCGCCATATTCATGACTGCAATAAACATGGTAGAATTCTGCTTTCGCAGATACAGAGACAAGAGAAGACGGCAGATCAGAGCAGAATACGACGAGATTCAAGACAGGGAAAAAAACAAACATATAAAAATTAGTTATGAAAACCTATTTAGTAACAGGAGCTGCCGGATTCATCGGCGCCAACTACATCAAGTACCTGCTTCATAAGAAATATCTGGATGACGACATCAAGGTAATCATCCTCGATGCCCTCACCTATGCAGGCAACCTCGGAACCATCAAAGACGATATTGACGATAAGCGGTGCTTCTTCGTGAAGGGAGACATCCGTGACCGTGAACTCGTTGACCGTCTGTTTGCAGAAAACGACATCGACTATCTTGTCAATTTCGCCGCAGAGAGCCATGTTGATCGTTCGATTGAAGATCCGCAGCTCTTCCTGTCTGTGAACATCCTCGGAACACAGAACCTCATGGATGCTGCACGCCGTGCGTGGGTGACAGGAAAGGACGGACAGGGCTACCCCACCTGGAAGGCCGGGAAACGTTACCATCAGGTGTCGACCGATGAAGTTTATGGCTCGCTGGGAGCTGAAGGTTATTTCACGGAACAGACACCGCTCTGTCCTCACAGTCCTTATTCTGCCAGCAAGACCAGTGCCGACCATTTCGTAATGGCATACCGCGATACCTATCACATGCCGGTCAGCATCACCCGATGCTCCAACAACTATGGCCCCTATCATTTCCCAGAGAAGCTGATTCCATTGATCATCAACAACATTCTCGAGGGAAAGAAACTCCCGGTCTATGGTGAAGGGCTGAATGTCAGAGACTGGCTCTACGTTGAAGACCACTGCAAGGCAATAGACATGGTTGTGCGTGAAGGCCGTGAAGGAGAGGTGTACAACGTCGGCGGACATAATGAAATGAAGAACATTGACATCGTCAAGCTCACCATCAAGACCATTCATGACATGATGGAAAAAGACAAGAGCCTGCGCTCAATTCTTCGGAAGCAGGTGAAAGATGCCAATGGCGACATTGATATAGACTGGATCAACAACGATCTCATCACCCATGTGCCCGACCGTCTCGGCCACGATGCACGCTATGCCATTGACCCTGAGAAGATCAAGAACGAGCTGGGATGGTATCCGGAGACCCTATTTGCCGACGGTATCGTGAAGACAATCCGCTGGAATCTGGAACATCAGGACTGGATACAGGACGTGACGTCAGGTGACTACCAGAAATATTACGACAGGATGTATACTAAGAAAGGAAGATAATTAATACAGAGCATAAGAAGGAGACCGAGGAGTGGACGGGAGCTAAAGACAAAGCCCTTATTCCTGCATTCTTCCCGATGGATGGATTTGAGACCGGGGCAACGGTTTGTTTTTCTCAGCTCCCCTCACCTTCTCACTCCCTTTTTCTCCTTTAACCTTATACCCCCTCTTATGAAGAAGATTTTGTTATTAGGATCAGGCGAACTGGGCAAGGAGTTTGCCATTGCCGCCAAACGTGCAGGGCAGTATGTCATTGCCTGCGACAGCTACGACAATGCACCGGCCATGCAGGTGGCAGACGAGGCTGAAGTCATCAATATGCTGGACGGTACGGCTCTTGACGCTGTCGTCGGATTTCACGAACCCGACCTTATCATTCCGGAGATTGAGGCCATCCGTACAGAACGGCTGGTAGACTATGAACGACAGGGCATACAGATAGCCCCTTCGGCACGTGCTGTCAACTTCACTATGAACCGCCGTGCAATACGCGACCTGGCAGCAAGCGAATTGGGATTGAGAACTGCAAAGTACTTCTATGCCAAGACCTACGAGGAATTCAAGGAGGCTGCAGACGAAATCGGTTTCCCATGCGTGGTAAAACCTTTGATGAGTTCCAGTGGGCATGGGCAGAGCTATGTTCACAATGACGACGAACTCCAGGAAGCGTTCAAGAATGCCATGGAAGGGGCACGCGGCGATGTAAAAGAAGTCATTATCGAAGAGTTCATCGACTTTGACAGCGAGTTCACCTTGCTTACCGTCACGCAGAAGAACGGTCCTACCCTCTTCTGTCCGCCTATAGGCCATGTACAGAAGGGCGGTGACTACCGGGAGAGCTGGCAGCCTTATACCATTTCTGACGAGGCCTTACAACAGGCAGAACATATGGCCGACGAGGTGACGCGTGCGCTGACGGGCTACGGTATATGGGGGGGTCGAGTTCTTCCTGACCAAGTCGGGCGAAGTCATCTTCTCGGAGTTGTCTCCCCGTCCGCATGATACAGGTATGGTGACACTGGCGCATACGACCAATTTCAGTGAGTTCGAACTTCATTTCCGTGCTGTGATGGGCCTTCCGATACCTGCCATCCACCTCGAACATGCCGGCTGTTCGGCCGTCATTCTCTCTCCTGTCGAGTCAGGTAAACCTCTGCCCTATAATCTGCTGGATGCCTGCAAGGAAGACCATACACGCCTGCGGATCTTCGGCAAACCGGTTGCACACGTAGGCCGACGTATGGGTGTTGCGCTCTGCTATGATGAGATTGGAACCGACATGACCGCACTGCGTGATAAAACGAGACGTATTGCCGCAACCGTATTAGGCACTGATTCATATATGAAGAAGTGAAATATCGAAAGGATGGACTATTGAAATCGATGAATGATGAAGTAACTTCACTGGGGAAGATAATATCATTGCAGAAGGTTGTTGACCCTCGTGGTAACCTGACAGTAGCCCAGGGAATGAAGGACATTCCCTTTCACGTGGCTCGTGTTTATTGGACTTATGATGTCCCATCAGGTACTTCCAGGGGGGGACATGCACATAAGCATTGCCGTGAATTCGTTATTGCTGTAAGTGGATCATTCACCGTTACACTTGATAATGGGCATGAGAAAAAATCCTTCTTATTGAATCATCCTTATCAAGGATTACTTATTGAGACTGATATATGGCGCACACTCGATGATTTCTCATCGGGTGCCGTATGCCTTGTATTGGCTGAAAAAAACTTTGACGAGGCTGATTACATCCGCAACTATGATGATTTTATCGACTATTTAAGCCATAAGTAGTTATGAGGCAATGCTTTTATCCCAGGATCAGCATAGGATTAATGGCCTTGATAGTACTGGTCTTTACGTGCTCGACAGAACCCGGCCTTTATTGAGCCACGTATTAATCTTGATATAGAATGTTTGAAGTAAGGCAATACACTAAAGAACAGGAATTTGAATGGGATGACTTCGTGCAGGAATCGAAGCAGGGGACATTCCTTTTCAATCGTTCTTACATGGATTATCATGCCGACAGGTTTCTTGATTGCTCGTTGATGATCTATCGGGAAGGACGGCTCTATGCCCTCTTACCTGCCAATAGGGTCGGTGCAACAATTTGCTCACATCAGGGACTGACCTATGGAGGACTTATTACAAATACAACTGCAACTGCCGTAGAGTATGTGAGGCTTTCCTTGAAATCAACAAATTCCTCTATACACATGGAATACGGCGTGTCCTTTATAAATGCATCCCTTGGATCTACCATAAAATACCAGCGGAAGAAGATTTATACGCACTCTTTCACGTCTGTAGAGCGCACCTTAAATATCGGTATATAGCGTCTGCTGTTGATCAGACGAACCCTGTAAAATGGAGAAGAGATAGACGTCATGGTGTTAAAAGTTCCCTAAAAGAGAATCTGATAATCGAACGAAAGAGTGAGAAGTTAAGCCTATTTTGGAATATACTTACAGCAAACTTACGAGAAGTACACCATGCGAAGCCTGTCCATTCACTTGAAGAAATGATCTTGCTACATCGTCGGTTTCCCGATAACACTCCTTTGTATATGGCCAGACAAGACGAGAAATACCTTGCAGGAATCCTTCTTTATACCACACATAACGTCATTCATACACAGTATATATCTGCTACTTCGGAGGGGAAGGAACTTCATGCCATTGATGCCATTTGTTATCAGATTATCAAAGAAGACTATAAAGATGTACACTACTTCGACTTTGGCACTTCAAATGAGGACTCCGGATGTTTTCTCAATGCAGGGTTAATTCAGCAAAAGGAAGGCTTTGGAGGACGGGCTGTATGTTACGACCAATATGAATGGGAAATAACTGAAGATCTACTCACTTCTTCTTGTCTTCCAACAATACGTAAATAAAATGATCGACTACCTATCTCTCAAAGATATGACAGACCTCCACGGCGATGAGATCGCCAATGCCGTTGAGCGTGTCGTGCGTTCCGGATGGTATCTCCAAGGACAGGAAACGAACCTGTTCGAGCAGAATTATGCCCGGTTCATCGGTACCGAACACTGTGTGACCTGTGGCAACGGGCTGGACGCACTCAGCCTCATCCTCCGTTCCTATATGGAGTTAGGACAATTGAAAGCGGGTGATGAGGTTATCGTACCAGCCAATACCTATATTGCCACTATCCTTGCCATTACCGAGAATAAATTGACTCCCATACTGGTTGAACCTGACATCAATACACTACAGCTTAACGATCAACTCATTGAGGCCGCTATAACATCGAAGACACGTGCCATCATGCTCGTACATCTCTATGGGCGATGTGCTTACACACCGCTGATCGGCGAGTTGTGTCAGTTTCACGACCTCCTTCTCATTGAAGACAATGCACAGGCACATGGCTGCTTTTGGGGCAAGAAGCGCACCGGATCCCTCGGTAATGCAGCCGCCCACAGCTTTTATCCGGGCAAGAATCTCGGCGCACTGGGCGATGCGGGAGCCGTAACGACTGATGACGAAGAGTTGGCACAGACAATCCGCAGTATTGCGAACTACGGCTCGGCAAGTAAGTATGAGTTCTCTTTCAAGGGCGTGAATAGTCGTATGGACGAGATTCAAGCAGCTGTCTTGGATGTGAAACTACGCTATCTTGATCAAGAGAATAACCGTAGGAAAGAGATTGCCAAAACTTACCAACAACGTATCAAGAATCCTTTAATCACAATGACTGCCGATGTCGACCGAGACAATGTATATCATATTTTCCCCGTCTTATGTGCCTCCCGTGACCGATTAAAGGTTTATTTAAATGACAAAGGGGTGCGTACAATGATCCACTACCCTATCCCACCACATCAACAAAAGGCTTATACAGAATGGAACCGGCTATCGTTTCCAACCACAGAGACCATCCATCAGCAAGAACTCTCCCTCCCTTGCAACCCGACAATGACTGATGCTGAATGTCAGAAGGTCATTGACTGTATAAATGAATATCAATAGAAAACTAATTATAACAAATATGAAACAGAAAATCTATATCGCAACGGTATGCCTTGCCCTCATTCCTTTTGGCACACAGGCAACCCATGCATCGACTATTGAAAACGCACCGGTCAGTTTGCTTACCTGTCCGGCTGATGCAGTGACGTTCACTTCCAAGCGTCCAAAGGAGACTGATAGACTCTTTAGGTCGGATGCTGTTGAAAAAGAAATACAGCGTATTGTGCGCCAACTAACAAATAAGCGTCTGGCCTGGATGTTTGAGAATTGCTTTCCGAACACGCTTGATACGACCGTACACTATGCTGAGGAAGCAGACGGAACACCTGATACTTTTGTTTACACAGGCGATATTGCAGCCATGTGGCTGCGCGATTCCGGGGCACAGGTGTGGCCCTATGTTCAGCTGGCTGACAAGGATAAGAAACTGAAGAAGATGCTGGCAGGCGTCATCAACCGACAGATGAAGTGCATCAACATCGACCCTTACGCCAATGCTTTCAATAAGGAACCGGACCCGAATGGTGGCTGGATGAGCGACGAGACGGATATGAAGCCCGAGTTGCACGAGCGCAAGTATGAGATAGATTCGCTTTGCTACCCTATCCGCCTTGCCTTTGAATACTGGAAAGTGACAGGTGACACGAGTGTCTTTGGTGCAGAATGGCTCAAGGCCGTAGGTAATATTCTCAAGACCTTCCGAGAACAACAGAAGAAAGAGGGAAAGGGTAGCTACAAGTTCCTGCGCGTGACCGACCGTGCATTGGATACAATGAATAATGCAGGATGGGGCGCACCTGTAAAAACCTGTAGGCTTGGTAGCCTCTGCTTTCCGTCCATCGGATGATGCCACCACACTGCAGTTCCTCGTTCCATCTAACTTTATGGCAGTCTCGTCCCTGCGCAAGGCAGCAGAAATATTGACCAAAAGTAAACAAAGAGTATAGACTCGCTTCCCAATGCACTGCCCTCGCCGATGAAGTAAGCGATGCGTTGAAGAAGTTTGCCGTATACAATCACCCGAAGTACGGAAAAATCTATGCCTATGAGGTAGATGGCTTCGGCAATTATTTCCTCATGGACGATGCCAATGTACCCAGCCTGCTCGCCATGCCTTACTTAGGTGACGTGAGTCTTGACGACCCGATATACCAGAATACACGCCGGTACGTATGGAGTGAAGACAACCCTTACTTCTTCCGTGGGAAGGCCGGTGAAGGTATCGGCGGTCCCCATGTAGGCTATGACATGGTATGGCCGATGTCAATCATGATGCGTGCATTCACATCACGTGATGACAATGAAATTCGCCGTTGTATAGAAATGCTGATGACGACGGATGCCGGTACGGGATTCATGCATGAAAGCTTCAATAAGGATGATGCGACAAAATTCACCCGTGACTGGTTTGCCTGGCAGAACACGCTCTTCGGCGAACTAATCGTGCGACTGGTGAGTGACGGGAAAATTAGACCTGCTCAATAGCATAAAGTAAGAACAAACATCCTTCTGATTATGCGTATGTAAAGTAAAAATGTTTATTAAGTGACAGATACTCCAGTGTTTTTATTTATTTAACATTATATATTTGCAGATATAACAAAATACAGATATCTTTGCAACGTGTTTTTTCATGGTATTAGATTATTAAGGTTAGAAGATTAGTTGTCGTGAGACAAGTAATCTTTCAGTCCCAGACGAACAGTCTGGGACTTTTTTTTTTTGCACAAATTTTCAGAAACCATGAACAAGGCAAGCATAGCTCGCAGTGCATTCTCTCCAGTCAGCTGAAGCCTTTTCTGTTTTTTTGTGAAAGGTCATTGCGACAATTCTCTGGATTTTTTCGTTTCAGACTCATGGGATTGCCTACATCTTTACTGCCAGAAAGACAGATATGGACAGCTTCGGTCTCTCCTTCTATCTATCTGCACAGTCTTGCTATGGAGATATACCGGGAGGATGTATAACCATGTCTTCAGAAAAGGAGAGTCATATATTAAAGCGTCTGGTACTCGCGGGAATAACGAAGCATTTGTTCCGTATATGTCTCTGTGTAATCCACCGTGATATCGCAGATTTTCCCCACCCTGTCATATACCGGTGTGAGCACCGGGTTGACAAATCCCTTGTAGGGAGCAATATCCAGATGCCTGTATCTGCGAAGCATCTCTTCATGGAGACCAGAGTCAAGATGAATAGCATATGTTTCAACCAGCTTCCGCGCTGCTTCAAAGTCACCCTCGCTTTTGATACGCTGTATCTCTGCCAGCTCGTATGCGAAGATTCGACGCAGTGCCGCATAATCATTGATGCGGACATAAGTCTTCCACTCCCCTGACTTTTCCTCTTCACGGGAGACCAGCTCGACAACATCTGAATCCGCTCCCAAGGCCATTGCCCACCGTGCTACAAGCGCACGGTTCTGCATATGCGCTTCCTCTATCTGCTTGTCAGGCTTTATCCGCACCTGCTGGGTAAGCAGGCCGTTCATCATATAACCGTAATACTGTGCCTTGTATGCTTCAGGACTGTCAAGCAGACCGAGTTCCAGCAATTTGTCATCAGCAATATAATATAGTCCGAAGAGATCCGCACGCGCCTCTTCGATGGTATTGCCATAATTCTTCAATGCGTCCGGATCCGTTCCCGGCAGCAGCCGTCCACTGCCATGTCCCAGACACTCATGCAGGTCAGTGTGCAGATCATCGGTCTTGTCGGAAAAGCGTTCCATCAGCTTGATCGTCTCATCATCTATGACGAACTCTTCACGGAATCCGTTTCCCTTGGCAGACATATTATATGCATGTGTAAGATTAGAAATGGTAACACTCTTTGAACCATGCTCTGAACGAATCCAGTCAGCATTCGGCAGATTTATTCCAATGGCTGAAGCAGGGTATTCGTCTCCCCCCAGCATAGCTGCACAAACCACATTAGCAGAGACACCCCTCACCTTCGGCTTACGGAAAAGGGGATTGACCGGAGAATGGTCTTCAAACCACTGTGCGTTGGCCGAAATGGCCTTCGTACGCCTGGTGGCATCGAGGTCTTTGTATTCAACGATTCCCTCCCAGGAGCCTTTCAGCCCCATCGGATCGCCATACACCTCAATAAAGCCGTTGACAAAGTCGATATGTCCGTCCTGCTCATGCAGCCACTCTATGGAGTACGCATCAAAATCATGAAGGTCTCCCGTTTCATAATATCGAATCAACAGACCGATTACGTCTCTCTGCCGTTTGTTCTCCGCAAACTCCTTTGCACGGTTAAGCCAATGCACAATCTTCCTGATGGCGGGACCATATCTGCCATCGGCTTTCCATACCTCTTCACGGACTACGTTTCCTTCCTTGACGAGTGTAGAATTCAATCCATAAGAGGGTGCTTCGACCGTCGGGCCGTTCTTTTTCAGCTTGGTATAGAAATCTTCAACCTCATGCTGGTTCACCCCTTCATAGAAATTGCATGCAGACGACAGCACGATATCTTTGCCATCGGCCTTGTCAACCCGCTTGGGAAGAACAGCAGGATCAAAGATGACTGGACACAGCTCATCCAACAGGGCTTCAACCGTTTCTTCCTCTTCAAGAGGCAGCGACCTGACATCAACAGCCATCACTGTACTGCGGAAGAAATCTTCAGAAAACAAAGGCACAAACTTGTCGCAGGCATAATGATGGTAAATTCCACTGGAAAACCATACCTGCTTCAGATACTGCTCCAGAGCACAGAAATCATCTTCCTGCCGGTTTCCCTGATAGCTATTATAAACAGCCTCCAGCGTCTTTCGGATGCGGAGGTTGTATTTGCCAAACTGATCGAATGTGATATCACGTCCAAATAGCGTTGCCTTCGAGAGGCAGTAAATCAATTGCTTCTGCCGGATGTCCAGTTCGCTGAACCCCGGAAGCCGATAACGCAACAGCTGTATATCGGCAAATCGTTCATCCTGAAAGCTAAAAGTTTCTTCTTCTGTTGATTCAATCATAGATGTTTTTATAACCTGCTCCTTGTTTAATCCCTTAAGCGTTTCTTTGAACGCGACTCATCGCCAGGGAGCTGTGCCCGATGATGGATTCTGTAGTCACGCGGCGTGACCCCGTTGATGCGGTAGAAAGATGCATAGAACGACTGCCTGTTGGCAAAGCCTACCATATCGCTGATTTCTTCCATATTCAGCTCCTGATACCGCTTGTCCACCAGAAGTGCCATCGCCTCCTCTATACGGAACTTGTTCACGAACGACGTATAGTTCATGTGGAATCGGACATTAACTACAGCCGAAATGTAGCGCGTGTTGGTTCCTAAGTCCTCAGCAAGCTGCTTGGCAGAATAGTTCTTGTCTTTGTAACGTTGCTGGATAAGGATGATATTAGGATCTTTTCCTTCAGTTCATCCATAAGTTGCGGACTGACCAAACTACGGTAGCGGCTACCTTTTTCTTTTTTTCTCTGTTAAATTGTACTTAGCCATAACCCGAGGATTTTTAGTTACCATTTCTGTTATTACTTTTGCAAATATAATATATTTAATTAAGACTGTCAAGTTTATAGCAGGTTTTTTTAATATCTATTAGTTATTAAATTTCGCTAAAAACATACAAACGAATATGCTTTCATGCAAAAAGTTTACAATTCCCATCCTGACTTCTTCATTGTATAAGGTATTTCCGATTTATAATTTTCTTTTCTTTTTTACACTGTTCAGGTCATATACGCCATGTATTTCACAGGCTATTTTGTTGTTTTTAACTATCTGATATCACAAATGTTACCTTTTCAACTTTTTTTAATCGATAACTTTGCATCCATGATTACATTTTGAAACAAAAATACAGAACCAAAAACATGAAAGAGAACAAGATGTTCTGTTTCCAATGTCAGGAAACAGCAAAAGGAACCGGATGCACAATTCAGGGCGTATGCGGCAAGAAAGCAGAGACAAGCCGCTGGCAAGATCTGTTACTTAGTGTTGTAAGAGGTGTTGCCACAGTTACGGATGCACTCCGCAATGCAGGTGTAGAGACCGACCAGGAGGTGGGTGACTATCTCGTTGATGCACTCTTCGCAACTATAACCAACGCCAACTTCGACGACCAGGCCATATTAAATAAGGTGGACAAGGGTGTAAGCCTCAAGCGCGACCTGCTGTCACTTGCCTGCGAGAATCATGTTGCACTGCCGGATTACCGGGAGGTAAAATGGGGCGGAGAAAAGGCAGACTACGAGACAGAAGGTAACCGTGAAGGTGTTCTCCGCACAGGGAATGAGGATATCCGCTCACTGAAAGAGCTGACCGTACTGGGTCTGAAGGGCATGGCTGCTTACTATGAGCACGCCTCACGCCTCCATGAACGCAACGAAGAAATCATTGCTTTCATGGAAAAAGCACTTTCACCGTCACCGACCCGTCTGCGGACATGGACACCTTGCTTTCGACAGTCATGGAGACAGGACGGTTCGGTGTTGATGCCATGGCACTGCTCGACAAGGCCAATACACAGGCCTATGGAAATCCGGAACTGACAAAGGTGAATATCGGTACAGGAAGCCGTCCGGGCATTCTTATTTCCGGCCACGATCTGAAAGACATCGAGCAGCTGCTTGAACAGACCGAAGGGACAGGCATTGATGTCTACACCCACGGCGAGATGCTCCCCGCCCACTATTATCCACAACTGAAGAAGTACAAGCATCTCGTAGGAAACTACGGAAACGCATGGTGGAAGCAGAAAGAAGAGTTCGAGACCTTCAACGGCCCTATTGTCTTTACAACCAACTGTATCGTTCCCCCTCACCGAAAGCGAGCTACAGGGACCGTGTCTTCACGACGAATGCGACGGGTTTCCGGGATGGAAGCATATCGTGGCAGACGAAAGCGGACACAAGGACTTCTCTGAGGTGATTGAGATTGCCAAGACCTGTAAGGCACCGACAGCCATTGAGCAGGGCGAGATTATCGGTGGGTTTGCCCATGCCCAGGTATTCGCCCTCGCCGACAAAGTCGTCGAGGCTGTCAAGAGCGGTGCAATCCGCAAGTTCATCGTAATGAGCGGCTGCGACGGACGGATGAAGAGCCGTGATTATTACACGGAGTTCGCTTCGCAGCTGCCGAAAGACACGGTAATCCTGACCAGCGGCTGCGCCAAGTTCAAATACAACAAACTGAATCTCGGCGATATCAACGGCATTCCGCGCGTTCTGGATGCCGGTCAGTGCAACGACTCCTATTCGTGGGCGGTAGTGGCTTTGAAACTGAAGGAAATCTTCGGTGCAAACGACATCAACGACCTGCCGATCGAATTCAACATCGCATGGTACGAGCAGAAGGCCGTCATCGTTCTCCTTGCCCTGCTACACCTTGGAATCAAGAATATCCATATCGGGCCTACGCTGCCGGCTTTCGTTTCGCCTAACGTACTGAAAGTCCTGACTGAAAACTTCGGCCTCAGTGGCATTACCACTGTCGAAGAAGACCTTAAGAATATGGCAGGATAAGAAACTACCTCTAACCGCTAAGAAATGTAAATGCAAAGCCTCCCCTCGTGGGAAGGCTTTCTTTTTGTAAAGAAAGTTCGCGCTCTTCCATTCTATGAGTTCTTACGTTCCTGCTCCGATATAAGGTCAAGGAAGGGACTGAGATGGATTGGTGAAATACAGAGTGAACAATGATTTTTCACTCCCATAACTCCCTCATAAACAACCACATAAAAATCCATGTGCAAAAGAGGCTTAGTTGCACGTCGATTAGGCATCAATTGGCACCCAAGTAGCACTGCTTGCGATGTTGGAAGGCGTTATCTGGGATGCAGGTGACGTACAGTTACGATACAGGCTGACTACGAACATTCCTTCGGCGTGTATCATGACAAAGGGGAAACAACGGTTCAAAGGCGATGAAAAGTAAAGTTTTTGCTTCTCTTTTCATGTTCAACAGCACATATTTACGTCTTCAAGAAGCAACTTGAAACGGTCTGCCTGGAACGCAGGAAAATACCCACAGGGATTTCCGGAATCCGCTACAAACCTTCGATTCCTGCTTAATTTTAAATGGACGCGAAAGAATATCCTCTTCGAAAACTTTGATTATAAATTATAATTTGTATCTTTGTGCAATCATTAGAAGAAAAAAACAATTTCAAGAGATATACGATGAAGAAAACAGCTCTTATCACAGGCATAACCGGACAGGATGGCTCCTATCTGGCGGAGTTGCTGCTTGAAAAGGGGTACGATGTGCATGGAACCATCCGCCGCTCGTCCGTGGATTTCCGCGAGCGTATTGCCCATCTCGAGGGACGGCCACATTTCCATCTGCACTATGCAGACCTCAGCGACTCCATGAGTATCCTCGGGGTAATCGGCAAGGTGCGTCCCGACGAAATCTACAACCTTGCCGCACAGAGTCACGTACAGGTCAGCTTTGATTCTCCGGAATTTACGGCTGATGTCGATGCAGTGGGCGTACTGCGCATCCTGGAGGCTGTCCGCCAGTTAGGGATGGCGGCGACCTGCCGTATCTACCAGGCCTCTACATCCGAACTGTATGGCAAGGTAGAGGAGGTTCCGCAGAACGAGAATACGCCGTTCCATCCTTACAGTCCATACGCTGTTGCCAAGCAGTACGGCTTCTGGATCGTGAGAGAATACCGAGAGGCATACAATATGTACTGCTGCTCGGGCATCCTCTTCAACCATGAGAGCGAACGACGCGGCGAAACATTCGTCACCCGGAAGATTACACTTGCCGCTGCACGCATCAAACAGGGCAAGCAGGACAAGCTCTACCTGGGCAATCTCAGTTCGCTCCGTGACTGGGGATATGCCAAGGATTACGTGGAATGTATGTGGCTGATCCTCCAGCAGGACAAGCCGGAAGACTTCGTCATTGCGACAGGCGTCCAGCACAGCGTACGGGAATTCTGCTACCATGCTTTCAAGCGGGTCGGCATCGAAATTGAGTTTACAGGTGAAGGCATGGAGGAAAAGGGTATCGACAAGGCAACTGGTAATGTACTCATCGAGGTAAGCCCCGACTTCTACCGTCCTACCGATGTGGTCAATCTTTGGGGAGACCCCACGAAGGCGAAAGCGAAACTGGGTTGGAATCCGAACAGCACCAGTTTCGAAGAGCTTGTCAACCTGATGGTAGACAGCGATATGGCCAAGGTGGCATCCGACGGTGCGGCAGAAAAGGTCAGGACCAATCTGGAAGAGTATCTGGAGAAAGGCATTGTGAAATAAAAAAGTTTTTCCCTGCCTTTCTCTGTGCAGGAACCGCAACAGAAAAAGAGGACACCCGTTACATCAGCAATGGGTGAAACAAGAAGACTTCCGTGTGAAATACGATGCACAGAAGAAAAGCAGAAGAATAAAGTTAAAAAGGAGAAATATAAAAAAATGGTTGCCATTCCCTCATCAGAAGGGATGACAACCAGTCTATATCGAAAAAGCAACCTGCTAATTCACAATATAATATAACAAAGAATAACACCTTTCGGACATTCCGTCAGGAACTATCTTCCTACAGAAGGGGACGGAGGTGGTCTTCTGATTATGGACAAGAACAGTAAAATATACATAGCCGGACACCACGGCCTGGTCGGATCGGCAATATGGCACAACCTCGTCCAGCGAGGATATACAAACCTCATCGGACGAAGTCACAAGGAACTGGATTTAACCGACCAGCGGGCCGTAAAGCGTTTTTTCGATGAGGAGAAGCCTGATGCAGTCGTCCTTGCCGCAGCCTTCGTGGGAGGCATTATGGCAAACTCCCTGTACCGAGCGGACTTCATCATGCAGAACATGAAGATTCAGTGCAACGTCATTGAGCAAAGTTACCTGCATGGTGTGGAGAAACTCCTCTTCCTCGGCAGTACCTGCATTTATCCGAAAAATGCGCCGCAGCCCATGAGCGAGGACGCACTCCTGACTTCTCCGCTGGAATACACCAATGAGGAGTATGCTATCGCCAAAATTGCCGGACTGAAGATGTGCGAAAGTTACAACCTCCAGTATGGGACCAATTACATAGCCGTCATGCCGACCAACCTCTATGGACCAAACGACAATTTCCATCTGGAGAATTCTCATGTCATGCCGGCCATGATGCGCAAGATTTATCTTGCTAAACTCATTCATGAAACAACTGGGATGCCATCTGTAATGATATGGACAAGCGTCCCATCAACCCGACGGACAGACTGCGCACTGAAATCGGGGAAGGAAATGTCGATGGAAAAAATACAAAAGACCGTATCATGAAGGCCCTTTCCTTCTACGGAATCGAGAACAACAAGGTAACGCTGTGGGGTGACGGAAGTCCGTTACGGGAGTTCCTCTGGAGCGAGGACATGGCGGATGCCAGTGTCTACGTACTGTTGAATGTAGACTTCAAAGATATTATAGGCATCGAGAAATATTCAAGTGTCTTCTATGGCGCCAGAATTGACGGAGCAGTAGACCGCAACAATTCTGAAGGGCGCGGTGGAGCTATTCCCGCACTGGGAGATCCGCAACTGCCATATCAACGTCGGTACCGGCAAGGAACTGACCATAAAAGAACTGGCAGAACTTGTAAAGAAGACTGTTCACTTCGAGGGCGACATCATCTGGGATGCAGGAAAGCCAAACGGTACTCCACGGAAACTTATCAATGTAGACAAGTTGCACCGTCTTGGATGGACACACAAAGTGGAGATCGAAACTGGTGTAGAAACTCTATGCATGGTATCAGAAAAAGCTTTGAAATAAGAAGGAGGCCAGGCTGGTGGAGTTCGTGTTTTATAGTCAGTTCCATCAGTCAGGCCATTTGATTCGGGATTGCTTTTCTCCCATAACAACATAAAAAGCCCTGACGATTCATTTATTTTAACCTTTAACAACATGAAGAAACAAGTATTACTGACCGCAGCCGTATTGACCGCAACAAGCATGACTGCACAGAAGCTGAAGTATCCGAAAGCTCCGAAAGACGGGACCATAGACACTTACTTCGGTGTCCAGGTGGCCGACCCATACCGTCCCTTGGAGAATGACAGTTCAAGGCAACCGCCGAATGGGTGGCTGCAGAGAACAAGGTGACACAGGACTATCTTGCCCGCATTCCATTCCGTGGGAAACTTCTGAAACGCATGAAAGAACTGGCAAACTACGAAAAAGTATCTTCCCCTTCTTTCATCAAGGCTATTGGCAAATGGCTTTTCTATAAGAACAACGGCCTGCAGAACCAGAGTGTACTTTATATAATGGACCGTCTCGGCGACGAAAAGAATGCACGCATATTTCTCAATCCCAATCAGCTGTCAACCGATGGTACCGTAGCACTGAAGGGCATTTACTTTTCTCATAACGGGAAATATGCGGCTTATGCCATCTCCCGAAGCGGAAGCGACTGGCAGGAATTCTACGTGATGGATGCCAAGACCGGCAAGCTGCTCGACGACCACATCAACTGGGCAAAATTCTCAAGTGCAGCATGGCAGGGTGACGGGTTCTACTACAGCGCATACGATGCGCCGCAGAAAGGACACGAGTTCAGTAATGTAAACTCCGTCCAGAAGATTTACTATCACAGAATCGGCACGCCGCAGTCAGAGGATATTCTCTTCTATCAGAATCCCGCCAACCCAATGCGTTTCTATTCTGCCTACGTGAACGAGGATGAGACGATGATGTTCCTTTATGAGAGCGGTGCAGGTTCCGGCAATCGTGTCTATGTACGCGACTTGCGACAACCAGACAGCCAGTTTCATCCAGATGACATCGAACCTCGACCTGCAATACAGCCTGATAGAGACCATCGGGGACAAGATGTATTTCCTCACGAATGACGGTGCACCGAAGAACCGACTGATGGTGGCTGACCTCAGACATCCTGGATTCAGCGACTGGAAAACCCTCATTCCGGAGTCCAAGGATATGCTTGAAGGAGTTACCTTTGCTGACGGAAAGATGATACTCAATTACATGAAGGATGCGTCCAATCATGCCTACGTCTATTCCATGGACGGGAAACAGCTTTCCGAAATCAAGCTGCCGACAGTAGGCAGTGCCGCTTTCTACGGCGACAAAGACCGAAAAGAGATCTTCTACTCATTCTCCTCATTCACTGTTCCGACAAGCAATTACCAGTACGATTTTTCCACAGGCACCAGCAAGGTTTACTCTGCACCAAAGGTCAAATTCAGGGAGTCCGATTATGTCAGCGAGCAGGTCTTCTACCCTAGTAAAGACGGAACCAGAATACCACTCTTCATTACCTACAAGAAAGGATTGAAGCGAAACGGAAAGAACCCGGTATACCTCTATGCCTACGGTGGCTTCAACATCGCCATGCCTCCTTACTTCTCTTCCAACCGTATTCCATTCCTCGAGAACGGTGGTATCTATGCACAGGCCTGCCTGCGTGGCGGAAGCGAATATGGAGAAGAATGGCACATTGCCGGCACAAAGATGCAGAAGCAGAACGTCTTTGACGACTTCATCGCCGCCGGAGAATGGCTCATCCGGAACAAATACACGAGCAAGGACTATCTCGCCATTGTCGGCGGCTCTAACGGCGGACTGCTTATAGGTGCCTGCATGACCCAGCGTCCCGACCTCTTCAAGGTTTGTATTCCAGAGGTCGGTGTCATGGATATGCTGCGTTATCATAAGTTCACCATCGGCTGGAACTGGGCACCGGACTATGGTACAAGTGCCGACTCAAAAGAGATGTTCGAGTATCTCCGTGCCTATTCCCCACTCCACAACCTTCGCCCAGGCACTCATTATCCGGCCACAATGATTACGACAGCCGACCATGACGACCGTGTCGTACCAGCCCACTCATTTAAGTTTGCCGCCACCCTGCAGGCTGACAATGCTGCCGATACACCTATCATCATCCGCATTGACACCAAAGCCGGTCATGGAAGCGGGAAGCCGCTGTCGAAACAGCTGGAAGAACACGCCGATATCTATGGTTTCATTCTGTACAACATGGGCTTGAAATACTAAAGAAGCCAGTAGGATAGTCCAGGAGTCAATGGAGCTTTTTCTCAACGGGCCCTTCACAGCATTCTGCTATTAGTCAGGGGGACGCTCCATTGTCTCCTATTGCTCCATGACATTAAATACTTATAATTGTCATAAGAATGCAGATACTGTTAGCATCAGCAAAGATAATGGTCAGTACCACAGAAGTACCGACTCCCACCACCCACTGCCTCGTTTCCACAAGGAAGCGGGGCAGCTGGCATTAGAGATGGGCGGTCTCTCCGTGGAAGTGCTTGCTGGAGAACTCCACTGCAGCAAGAAGATTGCACTGGAGAACAAACTGCGTTATCAAGACTTTTTCTGCGAGGAAAGACTGCTGCCGGCCCTCCTCGCTTATTATGGGCAGGCTTATAAATGTCTGAAAGCACAGGATTACAGTCTGGATGACTTTTGCTTTGCCGACCAGCATCTCTGGATAACAAGTTTTCTATACGGGCTGCTCAGGCCTTTAGACCTCATCCACCCTTATCGTCTGGAGGGGAAATCCCGTCTCCGGTCAGCTGGAGGGAAAAATATGTTCTCCTATTGGAGACCCCGTCTTACGGATATGCTCATCGAATCCGTGAAGGCTGATGACGGCATACTTGTACATCTGGCAACTGAAGAGTTCCAGCATTTATTCGACTGGAAACGGCTGCAGAAGGAGATACATATTATTCAGCCACACTTCATGGTCGACCAGGGAAGCCGGCTAAAGGCTGTCAGCGTATACGCCAAGAGTTGTCGTGGTGCCATGACAAGTTACATCCTCCGCAACCGGATTACATCGCCTGACTGCCTGTCAGACTTTACATACGAAGGCTTCATTTATCAACACGACTATGGAAACGAAACGCATCCGCACTTTATCCTAAATGCCCGGGAATGCGGTCGCCCATAAAAGCGTACCCGACAGCATACGGCATAGCTTGTCATAGGACCACAACATTAATACAAAACAATGTAAATTATGTCAATAGAAGAATATCGCCAGCAAATCCTTACATCCTTGCTTTCCAGAACAAACGCCAAGGGAGAACTGTCTTTTGACGAATCATCTGCCAAGGAACTCCTTAATCAGTTATCAGACGAAGAACTCGAAGATGGTATCCTTTTCAACACACCTGAAGATGTGGCTGACGTGCTGGCTGAAACAGAAGACTATAGGATTACAGGCTCGTGTACTGCTATGTAAATAAGGTTCTCCGTTAAATTCATAGAGCAGGAAATGAAACAGAGGTTTATAACATCCGACAAATGCCGGCAGCATCTATCTGTAGTGATCGGACCCGAATAAATATCAGTGCTTGCCTGGTAAACATTTCCCATGTAAGTCAGTAATCACTATCTTACAATATATGAACATTAACAGGAACGAACCAGGCTTCCCTGCAGATGTGTTGAGGCCTGCCACGCATTGTGTTGACGGTAAACACCGGTCGTGCTGATGCCCCACTCCATGCAATATATTGCCGGAACGGGATCAACTTGTAGATGGAGAAGGGTTGTACTCCATTCCCTCTTCTTCACCTTTCTGCAGTCTGTTCTACCAGACTTAGCATCAGGAAACAGTCAGTATCAGTAATATCATACGTGCCCAGTATGTCTGCATCACTGCGGAACTCCTCTAAGAGGCGGGCACGTCCGTTCCCGCTCTTTGACATCCATTCGCGGAACAGTCCGGCAGCATGCTGTATGTTCCCGAGTGCCCACTGGCAGTAACCAGCATTAAGATAATCCTCGTGGACCGGCGTGGCCGCAAGAAGCCTGTCATAAAGTTGTGATGCCTTGTCAAGACTCCTGTCCGACAACATCGCCCAGGCCAGTACACGTTTCACATTCATGTCTTCGGGATATTGATAGTCAAGACGGAACAATTCTTCACGCACTTCACCCGCCCTTCCCAGCTTCAGGAGTGCTACGCAGTGGTTCACCGTATAACCTTTATGTTCCGGATTCAACTCCAACAGTTTTGCATAGACTTCTTCTGCAGTACTGTAATCTTCACTGTCGAGTGCGGCCCGTGCCTTTCCCCTCAATGCCCACTGGTTGTCGGGCTCACTCTTCAAGGCTTTGTCAAAGAAATGATAAGCCGTCTCGGACCTGCCTGCCTCAATATTCGTATAGCCCAGCAGAATCGAATAACGTGGATCACTGCTCTGGAAAGTTGCAAGCAGTTCGGTAAGTCTGGTAAACTGGTGATGTTTATACAGGTGTAAAGCCAGTCGCAGTTTTACGTCGTCGAGTCCCGTTCCCATGAAGATCCGGTAGGTGAAAAAGAATGTATCAGCTACAAAAATCGCCTTTTTCCATTGTCCTCAAACGGATTGATGAAATCGCCTGATGAGCGATAAAGCCGGAAGAAACGATAGAGATCCTGTAGATAAGTGCGGCGGATGCTGACAGCGTCTTGTGGGGCTTCCGTTGCAGCCAGAGGCCCCAGGACATCCTCAGACTCCATTACTTCTTTCATGTTCTCTGGCAACTGATTGATAATATGTTCTAAAGCAAGTGCAAATGAATACTTGTCAGACTCGCAGAAGTTCCCTTTGTCCATGAGAATACGCAGAAAGTTTGAGTCGCCGAAATTCCGCATCACAGGACGTAGAGCCGGATGCTCCAGATAGAAGGGCGTAAACCAGTTCACCACCTCGTTAAAGAACGGGAAGCGTTTCATCTGCCTGAAGCCACCGAAATAAATATCTGAACCCTGCTTCTGCATATCCATCATCTTACGTACCTTTTCTTCCATCTGCTCCATACGTCTGTCCTCCGCATCCTGATGAAGGATATTTTCTAGAGCATCCTCTTCCTTCTCGATGATACCGAGTCGGCCGACAGCAAGATTGGAATTACGCATGATGTCAGGCATGATGTCACGCTGTATCTTGTCATTGTCCTTCTCGGCATCCTGACTGTAGAAGAATTGTATCTGCAATGTAAGCAGTTCACGTGTAATGGAAGAGTCTGAACAAAGTTCACGTACAACATCGTCTTGTTCAGCAAAAATGTCCATTCCCTCAAACACAGACAGCACCCAGCCGACCAAGGCACGCTGGCGCACATATTCATCTGAAGCACGGCGGTAGACAGAGACAAGGGTCTTGAATTTGTTGATGTCGAACTGATTCATTGCTCCAAGGCTGATGGCACTTGCAATGATTTGCTGATCACCGGAAACAACCGTAGGGGAAAGCAGCAGGTCGGTGTAAAAAACACTGTCTTCCTCCGTCCACTGACAGGAAGTCCACAGGGCGTTGAAAAGGCGGTTGACAAACTGCTGATGGCGATCGTATATCTCGGTTTGTCTTTGCTTCCTTGTGGATTCAGGCAGAAGCGAAAGCATGGCGACATCCGACACGAAAGTCTCCAGCACAGTACGTATGAAATCATGACTCATATTGAGATGGGCACTCACCCTGAAAGCATCAATGTATGCACCGATGTTCTTGCATCTCCAGCTGATTTCAAGATTAGCAGCAACCCTGTAAAGCCTCTGCAGCAACGTAGAATAGAGTGCCTCTCGCTGGCTGTCGGCATAACCTCTTCCCATATAGTCCACCATCAGCCGGTAATCATTTCCGGATGGAGTCAAACTCCCCATGACCGATGAGTGACGGATGCTTTGCATAAAGGTGTTCCAACACTTCAATGGCCTTCCCCAGCCATTTGTCCATCAAGCAGTTAATTGTCTTGCCAAGAATTTCCTCTACGTTCACCGTTGTTCGCTTTTTATTGATATTCGTTTCCCTTCTCCTTTCTTTTTCCACTCGCCAGGAAGTTACGAGCCATGAGCAGGTCTGCCTTCCGGGGTGGTCCTGTCTTTGTGTACTTGATGTCGGGTAGCGCACGCACCGTAGCGTCGTCAGCCTTCATGTACTTCTTTATCAGTCCGGCATAATACTTCACACCGTTCTTGTTGACTAGGTCCACCGCCTTGTCGTATGCTTCAGCAAATGCCGCTTCTTCTGTCTGACGACGCACCTTGTCCATCACGGCAATTACACCAAGGTGTACACCGGCATCAGCCGAACTGAAGATGACGTTGTTGTCAGCTTGCAAGGCTTTCGTAGCCTGTGGTTCAGCAAGCCAATAGGCATCTATTTCATGATTCTGCAACATATTCAGCCGTACCATGACATCATTGATCTGAACTCGGAAGACCTGGAATCTGGGCTTTCCCTTCTTCACGACAAGGTCGCTCAGCAGATCGGTTGCAGAATATCGGGTCATTGCGATGATCTTGTCACTGAGGTCGGACAGTTTCCTTATCTTTTTCCCCACGGTCGGCGACAAGTTGCCAGCTAAGGTTCGTATCTGTCAGATAGTGCATCAGCACCTTGCGCTTGTGTTTCAGCCGTTCCGCACGTACGAGATCGGTGAAAGCCGCCTGCACGCTTCCGCCAGCCATTGCGGTGTCGCAGTCCATCTGCGCATTGAACCTGCAGAGTCTGATATCTACTTTGGCCGTATCGTACAGCAGACTGTCCTTCAGCAGATATGCGGGAAGACAGTCCATTGTCGGCATCACAGCTATCTTGTAGGCTTTCTGATAAGCCACCTGCTCTGCCTGTTTCCGTGACTGCTGCTCAGCCTGTATTTCCTTGCTGCTCTTGCCGCAGCTGACAAACACAAGCACCGCCAGTATGAGTAAGTAATCGATTCGCTTCATGCAGTTGCAAATTTAAGAATAAATTTTGTAACTAAGAAAAAACTTATTACTTTTGTCCCACTTATGGCAAAGGACAAGATAGCTTATGTCTGCAGTAACTGCGGGCAGGAAAGTGCAAAATGGATTGGCAAATGTCCCAACTGCGGACAATGGAATACGTTCAAGGAAATCCGCATCGCTGCCGATACGGGCTCACAGGGCAGCCCGCCATGCAGCCACGACACTGCGTAATGCAGCTTCGGGCGAAGCGGTTTCAGCTTTTGGCGAACAAGCCGCAGCGGCTGCGTGATGTATCTTCACATGATGAACCACGGATAGATATGCACGATGGAGAGCTGAACAGGGTGCTGGGAGGCGGACTGGTACCGGGCAGCATCGTACTCTTGGGTGGTGAGCCTGGTATTGGGAAAAGTACGCTGACTCTCCAGACAATTCTCCACATGACGCAGCATGTACTCTACGTCAGCGGTGAGGAAAGCCCTCATCAGATTAAGATGCGCGCCGTGCGCATCACAAAGGATATTGCCGAAAATGTCATCATCCTGTCGGAGACATCTTTGGAAAGAATCTTCGAACACATCCGTGACGTTCAGCCAGAGCTTGTCGTCATAGACTCTATCCAAACCATTTCAACGGAGGACGTGGACAGCAGCCCAGGCAGCATCACACAGGTACGTGAATGCGCATCGGCGCTGTTACGCTTTGCCAAGACGAGTGGCGTCCCCGTGATACTCATCGGCCACATCAACAAAGAAGGCAGTATCGCCGGTCCGAAGATACTAGAACATATCGTTGATACCGTCATTCAATTTGAGGGAGATCAACATATATGTACCGTATACTCCGCAGCATAAAAAACCGCTTCGGCTCTACTTCGGAATTAGGCATCTACGAAATGGAGCAGCAGGGACTGCGACAGGTAAGCAATCCATCGGAGCTTCTACTCACAGAAGACCATGACGGACTGTCGGGTGTAGCAATTTCAAGTACTATTGAAGGTGTACGTCCTTTTCTTGTTGAAACACAAGCACTTGTTTCCTCTGCGGCTTATGGGACTCCACAACGTTCTGCAACAGGATTCGACCAACGCAGACTGAACATGCTGCTTGCCGTACTGGAGAAGCGGGTGGGCTTCAAACTCATGCAGAAGGATGTGTTTCTGAACATTGCCGGCGGTCTCCGTGTAACAGACATGGCCATGGACTTAAGTGTCATTGCCGCCGTACTTTCATCGAATGTCGATACACCGATAGAACAGGGATGGTGTATGTGCGGAGAGGTCGGCCTCAGCGGCGAAGTGCGACCGGTCAGCCGGATTGAACAGCGCATTGCTGAAGCCGAGAAACTCGGTTTCAGTCATATCATCCTCCCCAAGTACAACTTGTCGGGACTTGCAGGCAAATACAGCATACAGCTTCACCCTGTACGCAAGGTGGAAGAAGCACTCCGCAATCTCTTCGGATAAATTCTGTACAACAGAAAACAATGGAAAGCAAGCCAGGCTCCATCTTCCCGCTGTACGGCTCATTCGTCGATGTAGTCGCGGATGATATTGGCCCATACTTCATAGCCCTTAACGGTAAGATGAAGCCCGTCACGACAGTACTCTGTCCGCATGGTTCTTGGATGCGTACCCAAGAGAGGTGTATAGAGATCGATGAAGCGGAGGGCATGACGGTCGCAATAGTCTTTCAGCCTTCTGTTAAGCAATATTATCATATCCTCCTTCCCCCTCAGTAGCTTCCACGCTCCGACACTTTCATTCAGCGGCAAAAGACTTTGGACATAGAGCCGGGTATCTGGATTACGTCTGCGTATCGTCTCTATGATACGGACAATCCCCTGAAAGGTACGCTCAACCGTCCATCCATGACTCAGGTCGTTGATGCCACACTCAAAGAATATCTTGTCAGGCTTGTAAGGCAGCACCTGATCGAGCCGGCTGTAAATACCGTGACTGTCATCGCCGATGATTCCTCGGTTAATAATCTTTGACGCATTTGGGAAAAATCTGTTCCAGTCCCCTCCATACTCTGAATGGCTGTCGCCCAGCATGATGATTGCACCTTCGGGCAAAGCTCCTTCACGGCGGAATTGATTCACCTTCATATTATAATGCTTCGAACCGTGATACGCACCATGCTGTGCCTGTCCTGAAAGGCAGGCAAAGAGGAAAGAAAGGAACAGAAAGAGAATCCTGATCATGTCAGTTTTTATCTTATCATTATTGTCAGATTACAAAAGTAAGAAAAAAGAGGCAGACGAGGAAAGAAAAGTCCGGTTATTATCCATAAAGAAATGATAACCGGACTCTTCAACAAGAGGATCTTCTTAACTTTTCTGCAGGGTCTGTCAGTTCATGCGGCGCATCACCTTACGAAGGTAAGCCTGCGTCTTCGAGACGCTGTAACGAATACCACCGCTCCATAGGCGTATAGCCCTTTCGATACTGTTCAGCGGATTGTGAAAACTCTGGATGATGACGAACATCTCCTTTGACTTTGCTGCGCTGAAGCGGTCGGAAAGAGAATAACGCTTCTTGCTGCCGGAACTTCTGAGGATATTGTTGCACTCTTTCACCAAAACAGGCGAAATCTGCAGAACGCCCACATACGGACCATTAACAGCCGCTGCATTGCCTTTACTTTCAATCTGGATAATCGCATTCATTACCGGTTCCCAGTCGAATCCGTCACCCTTGCAGATGCTTCACTGTGTGAAGCAAAAATCATTAAGAAACACATACTTGCTACTTTTAAAATTCTCATCATTAAAACATTTCCGAAACCTTGGAAAGTAGCTCAAACGAGCTGCTTTCTACGGCGTGTTCCTATGTGAGAATGAGTTACCACCACGCCTCAGTTTCATATTAACGGTTGCAAAGGTACAAAAAATATTCTTGATAACCAACACTTTAAATTAAATTAATAAAGTTCGGGATGAATATCAATCTGTGAAAAGAGAGGTGTCAGGGGCGTATTCAATCCGTCAGTAAAAGCCTTTCCTTTCTGTCCAAGAAACGCCTGGTTTGGGGCTTTGAAAAAGAATGCTTACCTTTGCAATGCTCATCAAACCCAGGGACTGTGCAGTACGGTATAGACGGCCTCTGCCTGTCCGTCCTTGCCCTGGCTATCCAAGGAGGCATCATAAAAAAAAGTAACAAAAGAAATGGTAAAACGGAGACGGAAACACAGGAGGAGGAGACTGAAAAGCAAGAACAGGTTGTGGTGGCTGGCGGCCGCCTTTACCACAATGGCAGTAATACTTATCATCGATTTAAAACCGTGGAAAAGGCATCATGCGACAGTCAGTGTTCAATGGCCATACCACGACTTGACAAAAGGTGACTATGCCAAGGACTTCGATGGGACTTGATATTTCCCGTCACCAGGGGAAAATACACTGGGACGAGCTTATAGCCGAGAATCCTCAGCTACAATTCGTCTATATCAAAGCTACTGAAGGAAGTTCCATTGTCGACCCTCTCTACAAGCGTAATTTCAGATCGGCAAAAGAACGGGGACTGCTGGTCGGTTCCTATCATTTTCTCACCAGTCGGACATCCATGCACAAGCAGGTAGAAAATTTCCTGGGAAATATCGATGTAAGCCAGCAGGACCTGCTTCTCCTTGTTGATGTAGAGAAAGACGGCACATGCGACTGGAGCCGTGACATCATCCAGAAGAACCTTTCCGAGTTTATCCGATTGGTAAAGAAACATACGGGGCAAGCCCCAATGATTTATACCAATGAGGCTTACTACCATATGAATCTCTATCCGGAGTTCAACCGCTACCGACTGTTCATCGCTAACTATAACCTACCTCCGGAACTCCCTGGTGCAAAGTATGATATATGGCAGTCAAGCAAGCACGGAAGAGTACATGGCATCTGGAACTACGTAGATATAGACCGGCTACGTGATGGCGTATCTGTCAATGACTTCAGAATGCCTTGAAGAATCTTCCGCTGCCGACTGCATGTACCGGATGTCAGGCCAGACCTTCTATCTGTCCACGGACAATGTCGATCTTTCTGCCTGTGGGATTTTAGGCAGACCAGGCATACGCATGATGTCGCCGGCAATAGCCACGATCATCTCTGCACCGCCATTAATGACAAAATCCCGGATAGTAATATCGAAATCCTTAGCTGCACCCACCTGCTTGGGGTCCTCGCTGAATGAGAACTGCGTCTTGGCAATGCAGACCGGGAAGCGATCCATCCCCCATGCGTGGATACGGGCAAGTTTCTTTTCCGCCGATTTCTTGAGGATAACAGAGCGTGCCCCATAAATGTTCCGGGCAATCTTATTTACCTTTTCCTCTATGGTATCATCATCAGCATACGCCATACGGATTCTTTTTGCGCCCTGCCTGTCAATAGTCTCTACAATGAGACGGGCCAGATCTTCCGCACCTTCTCCGCCCTTCGCAAACACATTGTTCTCGGCGAAGCCTACCCCTAACATCTTGCAGTGCTCGGAAAGAAGTGCGATTTCCTCCTCGGTGTCATCTCCGTATTTATTCAGCGTCACAACTACAGGCTGTCCGAAACGCTGCATATTCCTGACATGACGGTCGAGATTGGCAAAGCCTTCGACAAGAGCCTGACGCTCTTGTTCGTGAGGCTCGCCCCCGACGAGTCCCCCATGCATCTTCAATCCACGCAAAGTCGTAACAAGAACCGTAACACGAGGATGTATTTCGCCCTTCCGGCATTTGATGTCCAGGGAATTTCTCTGCTCCAAGGTCAGCACCGAATCCTGCTTCAGTCACGGCGTAATCACTCAATGACATGGCAATCTTTGTCGCAACCAGACTGTTACATCCATGGGCTATGTTCGCAAACGGACCGCCGTGGACAAGTGCCGGTGTCCCCTCGAGTGTCTGTACAAGATTTGGTTTAATGGCATCCATCAGCAAGACCGTTATCGCTCCGGCTACACCAAGATCGCGCACGGTGAATGGCTTGTCGTCGAAAGATATACCGAGAACCATGTTCTCAATACGCCGACGGAGATCAGCCTCACTGTCAGCAAGACACAGTGCGGCCATGATTTCGCTGGCAGGGAGTAATATCAAAGCCCGACTGTGCCGGCAGTCCGTCGGTTGTGTTTCCAAGACCAGTGACGATATTACGCAGGCTGCGGTCGTTGACATCCAAGACACGTTTCCACAGAACCTGTTTCAATGTAAATCCCTCGCTGCGATGCTGGTAGATATAGTTGTCCAGCAAAGCTGCTATCATGTTGTGCGCACTCGTGATGGCATGGAAGTCACCGGTGAAGTGGAGATTGATCTTCTCCATCGGGACCACCTGGGCATAACCGCCGCCGGCAGCCCCACCCTTCATGCCGAAACACGGTCCGAGACTCGGCTCGCGCAGGGCGAGTACAGAGCGTTTTTCCAATGCGGTTGAGTGCCATGGAGAGGCCGATGCTGACGGTCGTCTTGCCAATTCCGGCACGTGTGGGGGAAATAGAACTGACGAGGATGAGACGGTTGCTGGCAACACGATCCTCATCGATCAGCGAAAGAGGAACTTTTGCCATGTACTTTCCATAATGTTCCAGGACATCAGCAGGAATACCTGCCGTAGCAGCAACGTCCTCGATTCGCTTCATAGCACACGAACGAGCAATTTCAATGTCTGATTTCATAGTTATATTTTTTTGTATTAAGTTGTGTGGGCAAAGATAGGAAAAAAATGAATATCTCTATTTATCAGAGAAAAGTTTTTCAATCTGCACAGGGAGTTTCTCCTGCCGGAAGCCGGCACAAAGGACCGCGCTCTATCACTCAAACGAATTAAACAAGTTGAACCCGTCAATCAGGGTTTAAAAGTAAGACAAAAGGTAATCGGCCAGGAACATTAAACTACAAATATCCAATATTCCCGAGTGCATGGGAAAGACATTCCCGAATACTTGGGAAGGCTGTTCCCAACATCCGGGGAACACAGTTCCCAACCGGTTGGGAATTACCAGTCAAGAAGACACTTTAATACAAAAAAAGGGATTGCCCACATCGGAACAATCCCTTCTCATATTTCAAACGACCACACAGGGTGGAGGTTAAAGCTTTACTTCAGCTTAGCATAACCGTACTTTGCACAGGCACCGAGTTCCTCCTCAATACGAATGAGCTGGTTGTACTTGGCCATACGGTCTGTACGGGACATAGAACCCGTCTTGATCTGGCCGGAGTTTGTAGCAACTGCGATGTCAGCAATAGTTGTATCCTCTGTTTCGCCTGAACGGTGAGAGGTTACAGTTGTATAGCCGTGACGGTGTGCCATTTCGATCGCTTCAAGAGTCTCCGTGAGTGAACCAATCTGGTTGACCTTGATCAGGATAGAATTGGCTGCGCCCATCTTGATTCCCCTTTTTCGAGGAACTTGACGTTGGTAACGAACAGGTCGTCACCGACGAGCTGGCAGCGGTCGCCGATGGCAGAAGTCAGCTTGACCCAGTTCTCCCAGTCGTTCTCATCGAGACCATCCTCGATAGAGTCGATAGGATACTTGGTGATGAGATGCTCGAGGTAAGCAATCTGCTCATCAGCTGTGAGCTTCTTTCCGTTAGGATCCTTCGGCATACCGTTCTTGAGCTGACGATAGTCGTAGAACCATTTTTCCACCTTCACATACAGCAAACTCAGAAGCAGCGCAGTCCATTGCAATCTTCACATCCTTGCCCGGTTCGTAACCGGCATCCTTAATAGCCTGAATGATTGAGTCGAGAGCATCCTCAATGCCATCGAACTTAGGAGCGAAACCACCTTCGTCGCCTACAGCCGTAGAGAGGCCGCGCTTCTTCAGGAGCTTTGCAAGAGCGTGGAACACCTCGGCACCCATACGGATACCTTCTTTCTCAGATGGAGCACCTACCGGGCGGATCATGAACTCCTGGAAAGCGATAGGAGCATCAGAGTGTGCACCACCGTTGATGATATTCATCATCGGGACAGGCAACACGTAGGTGTTGGCACCACCGATGTAACGGTACAGAGGAATATTCAGAGCCTTGGCAGCAGTATGGGCTACAGCCAAAGAGACACCGAGGATAGCGTTAGCACCAAGCTTGCTCTTCGTTGGAGTGCCGTCAAGTTCGAGCATCTTATAGTCGATTGCACGCTGATTCAGCACGCAGTCACCCTTCAATGCAGGAGCAATGAGGTTGTTGACATTCTCAACAGCCTTGAGGACACCCTTGCCCAAGAAACGCTTCTTGTCACCATCACGAAGCTCAAGAGCCTCGTTCTCACCGGTAGATGCACCGGATGGAACACTTGCACGACCCATAACACCGTTTTCGAGAGTCACCTCTACTTCAACTGTAGGATTGCCACGTGAGTCAAGAATCTCGCGAGCATGTACTTTTTCAATCTTCATAACTTATATGTTTATTAAAAATCAGTTGTGTCTGTATTATTTCTCCTTTCCTTATGCCTTGCAAAGTTAATAAAAAAACTTGTAACCGCATTCTGTCAGGACCTTATATTTGTGTTTTTTGCAAAATTAACGTTTAGCCGATGAGAATGACCGTCACGCCACGTGCCGCCTGTGCTCCCATGACGAGAGCCTGTTCAATATCAGCGGTCTTGCTCGGTCCGGAAATAAAACAGCCATAGCCGTATTCCGTCATCTGAATGCGTGCGTATGCCTCGTGCATATTGCTGACGACCTGGTCGCAATGGACGAGAATGACAAGCTGCTCTGAAATGAAACAGACAGCTCTTTCTTTCATTGTCTGTGGGACCCATATACATCCGTTCTCGGCTACAGCGACTTGTCCTTCAACAACCCCGACCTCGGTACCGTTGAGTTCCTGTGCCTCAGATACAGTATCAGGATTGCGGTCGGCCTTTATTCCCTGACATTCGAAGCAAGCACTTTACATTCGGGATAAGCCTGCCGGATGATCTCATTAAGGTCGTCACCGGAGCTGGCTTCAATAACCCTGCACCCTACGCTGCAGCTCGTTTCAACAAATTTTCTGACAGCATCGGGATAAGTGAGACCCTTACCAGACATTTCGGGCATATCAAACTGCCGGGTGGTATTCAGGCGCAATATACGGAATAGTTCATCTTTTTTTCATTGATGGGTGATAAATTTTTGACTGTTGGACGATGATGGGGAGACGATGGGCAGAACACAATTACTTCCCGTTCTTCAATTCCTCCATCGCCTGTTTGAAGATGACATGGAATGGTTTGCTGGCAAAGTGCGGCAAGGTGTGCCCGATACTCCACGGATTCAGTTTTATATCTGCCCACACCGCAGGAATATGGTTAGCCACAGATGAATTACGAAGAAGTGCGTCATAGACATGATAGTTCTCATAGACGGCTTTCATTCCCTCCGCCATCACCTTCTTTTCTTTGTTCTCTGTCCCATAATTTTCCAGTCTCTGGCGCCATCGATAAATCTGACTGCCAGGTTCCACCTTAGCCGGACATACACAATCGCAGCTCAGGCAGAGAGAGCATGCCGATACGTTTCCACTGTGTGCTCTGGGATCTTTCAGCATACCAAGGTTGACACCGATAGGACCGGGAATAAAGTAACTGTAGGAATAGCCTCCCGATCGGCGATAGACAGGACAGGTATTCATACAGGCACCACAGCGGATACACTTCAGAGTTTCCCAGTGTTCGGCATCAGCAATCATGTCACTCCGCCCATTGTCAACAAGGATGACATGCATCTCTGCTCCCGGACGGGGCTTTCGGAAATGAGAGGTGAATGACGTGGCTGGCTGCCCTGTCCCGCTACGGCTCAGCAAACGGTGGAATACTGCCAGTGAAGCATAGTCAGGGACGACCTTTTCCAGTCCCATAGCTACAATGTGCAATTTAGGAACAGAAGTAGACATATCCGCATTCCCCTCATTGGTGCAGACAACACAATCGCCTGTAGCCGCCACACCGAAATTACAGCCCGTCATCCCTGCGTCAGCATCCATAAAGTCTTTACGGAGACTCTGGCGGGCACAATAGGTAAGATAAGTAGGGTCATGATTGCCAATATCCTTGGATATGCCTTTGCCTCAAACATCTCCCCTACTTCGTCGCGTGTCAGGTGAATTTCCGGCATGACGATGTGGGCAGGCTTCAGATGCATCAGCTGGAGAATGCGCTCACCGAGGTCAGACTCAACGACATCAATACCTCTTTTCATCAAATAGGAATTCAATCCGCACTCCTCCGTCAGCATGGATTTCGACTTCACCAGCTTCCTCGCCTTATGAGTTTCAAGGATACCGTATGCTATTTCGTTGAACTCCTGTGCATCCTTGGCAAAGTGGACAATAACGCCGTTCTTCTCCAAGTTCGTCACAAACTGTTCCAGATAATCGGCAAGATGGGTAATCGTGTGTGCCTTGATCCGGCTGGCCTGATCGCGCAGCTCTTCCCATTCGGGAAGCAGAGCCGCTGCTGCGTCACGCTTCTGACGACACGACCAGAAAGTCTGATCATGTCGGGAAATTTTCCCTTCGGGATTCTTCAGGAACTCCTTTGCTCTTTTTGAATGATATGTTGACATGCTGATAATTTGCGCTTCAACCTTATTATATATGTCTCATACCCCTGCAGCCAGTATCTCGGCCACGTGCATGAACTTCACTGAATATTTCTGTTTGGCCGATATGCCTTGCATGTGCATCAGACACGAACAGTCGGCTCCGGTGATGATTTCAGCACCGGTCGCCATATGTGCTTTTACCTTGTCATTCCCCATCCTGCTGCTGACGTAAGGCTCCTCAACCGAGAACATTCCTCCGAATCCACAGCATTCGTCTTTCCGTTCAGGCTCTTTTACGGTAATGCCTTCTTTCAGTTCAAGCAGATCTATAATTTTGTTGAAAGATTTCACCTGTAATTCGGACGGAGAGCTCAATCCCAGCTCACGTACGCCATGGCAGGAATTATGCACCGATACAATGTGGGGAAAACTGCCTGGAAGCTCCGTTATCTTCAGCACATCATGCAGGAACTCCACCAGTTCCATTGTCTTTTCAGGTGTCCGGCAGTCGTGGTCAAGTATCTGCGGATAGTTCATGCGTACGAAAGCAGCACACGAAACACTTGGAGTGACGACATAATCAAATTCATTAAACTCATCCTCGAAACGTTCGGCCAGATGCCCTGACATACGCTGGAAGCCTCCGTTTGCCATCGGTTGTCCGCAGCAGGTCTGCCGTTCTGGATAGACCACATCTATCTTCAGCTTCCGCAAAAGCCTGTAAGTAGCTACGCCAACCTGCGGATAAAGTGCATCGACGTAACAGGGGATGAAGAGTCCGACTCTCATAAATCTGTATTCTCTTGTTCGTTTTGTATGCTACAAATTTAGAGAAAAACTCATACAGGAAAAGAAAGTCAGAAAAAACATTCTAAAAAAAACATAGATTCTGCATAGAATCAGTGCTGTCCGGTAAACATTTCCCATGTAAGTTGGCCGTCAGTGTCTTACTATATATCATGGCCACAGGCATAGACAGGCCTCTCCTGCAGATGTGCTGATGCCCGTCACCTATGGAGTTGTCGGCAGACACCGGTCGTGCTGATGCCCCGCTCCATGCAATCTGTTGCCGGAACGGGGGCAAATTGTGGCCGGAGAAAAGCTGTGCCGGCAGAACTTCTTTGGGCCGGGAGGCTTGTCTTTCCGGAAAAGAGTGTGGATTTGTCTGTTTAAAAGAGATTACGCATAGGAAATCATGCTGCTTATGTTTTTATCGGACAGCATTGCCTATGGAACGTATTGTTACGTCCGTTGCTTCCATCTGCCATATATCTGTCTTGTTTTCTCATATCGATATACGGCAGAAGCTTCGGGCCGACCTGTCCTTACGGTTCACGATACATGATACTGCCGTTTGCCTGGTGGGTCGCAAGGACAAGCACCTCGGCAATCTGTACGTGTGCAGGGGCTGAGGCTGAATAAAAGACGACATCGGCAATGTCGGACCCTGTGAGGGGTTCAATACCTTGATAAACCTTACCGGCACGCACATCATCACCATGGAAGCGGACATGGGAGAAATGGGTCTCTACCAGCCCTGGTTTAACGGTGGTCACACGTACTGCCGTATGGGCGAGGTCAATACGGAGCCCGTCACTTATTGTCTTCACAGCAGCTTTCGTTGCACAATAGACATTGCCGCCGGCATAGGCCGCATCGCCAGCTACAGAGCCGATATTGATAATATGTCCGCTGTTCCGCTTCACCATTCCTGGCACAACAAGACGTGTCATCGTCAGAAGTCCCTTGACATTGGTGTCGATCATCGTCTCCCAATCGTCGAAACTCCCTTCGTATTCAGGCTCCAGGCCAAGTGCCAGGCCTGCGTTGTTGACAAGGACATCAATCTGCTGCCAGTCGGGAGGCAGACTGTTGATGGCGGCTGTCGCCGCCTTGCGGTTCCGTACGTCGAACGCTACAGCCAACACCCGCACGTCTTCCGATTCAAGTTCTTTTTTCAATGTGGCAAGGTGCTGTACCCTGCGTCCTGTAATAATGACATCGTAGCCGCCTTTTGCAAACCTGCGAGCACAGGCTTCACCAATACCACTGGTGGCTCCGGTAATCAATGCTGTTTTCTTCATCTTATGACAAATTTAATCGTGTCCACAGACTTTGTTCTTATTCCCAAAATTAAAAACAGAGAGAACAACAGCCTTCCCTGTTATATACCATAATATAATGAAAAGAAAAAAGGCTGTACCAAAATGACTGACGGTAACAATCCACAGAAACACATAGTCTGAGCGTTCCTGAAGGAAACCCGTTGACACACGGACAAGCCGTGCATTCTCACATCTTGATACAACCTGTCTTTAATATCAGGCAGTCGCCCTACCCCAATCCCGTCATCCGTCTACAATCAGCCTCCACGAATCTGTGCAGTCCGCTATACACTCAGAAAGAGCCTTATTCCGGAAAAGGACAGTAACGGAAACGGAAACATACAGAACGAAAGCTGCCGAGACCCGACACTGCCGATTCAGAATGGCAGGTCGTCAGTGGAGTCTTCTGCAGGCTGTGCCGGAGGGAACGGAGCTGTCTGTGCCGATGCAGAAGAAGGGGCAGCCTGCTGGCCTGGAGCAGCAGCAACGGGGGGAACTCCTGCCTGCACCGCCGCAGCATCTACCCGTTGGATATTCCATGCCCGGACGTTATTAAACCAACGGCCATTATACTCATGTGCATCTATATCGAAGCTGACATTGATTTCTTCGCCGGCCTTGATGGCAAACTGTTCAATCCTGTCAGCACCGAATATATTGAAAACCATTTTCTTTGGATACTGATCATGTGTTTCAATGACATACTCTTGTGACTTCCATGGTCCGCGAGCTGAAGTGCCTTCACGTGCTGGAAGGACTGCAATTACTTTTCCTTGTAAATCCATTTATCTACTTGTTTTGGTTATTTTATTACTATAAACTGTCTGCGAAATTACTAAAATAGTTCTAAAATCCGAAACTTTTATACCTATTTTTTTGTTTTTCACATCCCTTTTTTCGTATTTTTTTGTACGTTGAAGTGGCGAGACGATGGGGGAAGGCTTCTGTCGGCTTGACAAATATGAAGCAAAATGAAAATATTAACTAAAAATAGATACTAATGAGATTTAACCTTTCAAGTACTGCCTTGAGCAGCCGTTTGTTGACTCTCTCGAGTAATCAATAGCAAGAATTCCCTTCCAATACTGGATTGCTTCTTGTTTGAAGTTCACGATGGACAGCTTACGATTACTGCATCAGACAGTGAGAATATCATGCGTGGGACATTAAATCTTGAGAATTGCGAAGGCGAGGGCGACTTTGCCGTGAACAATCACACAATTCTCGATGCCGTGAAAGAACTGCCCGAACAGCCTTTGGCACTGAATGTGAACATGGAGGAGATGAAAATCTATGTCACCTATCAGAATGGTTCGTACAATTTCCCCATCCTCGGTGCAGACGAATACCCCAAGGTACAGCCGATGTCTGAGACAGCCACTACTGTCACCATCGGGGCGGAAAAGCTCTCGGACAGTCTGACCCGTTCGCTCTTTGCAACAGCACAGGACGAGCTTCGTCCGGTGATGAATGGCATTTACTTTGACTTGAAGGAAGATGGTCTTGCCATCGTGGCCAGTGATGGTCACAAACTGGTCAGGAACAGGAATTTCTCTGTCAAGAGTGAGACCCCTGCGGCATTTGTACTGCCCAAGAAACCAGCGACATTGCTGAAGAACGTACTGTCCAAAGACGGCGGTGATGTCATTATCCGTTTCGACGACCGTTCAGCAGAAGTGTCTTTTGCAGAGGGCAACCTGGCCTGCCGGCTGATAGAAGGGAAATATCCGAACTACAACAGCGTGATTCCATTGGACAACCCTAATCAGGTTACCATCGACCGCAAGTCCTTGATCGGTGCTCTGCGCCGCGTGCTTCCGTTTGCAAGTGACTCTTCACAGCTGATCCGCTTTCACGTTTCATCAGGCTTGCTGGAACTTAATGCGGAAGACATCGACTTCTCAACAAGTGCCAAGGAAAGCATTGTCTGCGAGTATGACGGCAATCCGATGAGCATAGGCTTCAAGGGATCAAGTATGCTTGATATCCTGAACAACCTTGAGAGTGACGACGTGGTCATCCAGCTGGCAGACCCCTCACGTGCAGGTGTGATTGTACCAGCTGTACAACCTGAGAATGAGGATGTTCTCATGCTGATTATGCCCATGCTGCTGAACGACTGACAAGCATAAGCTGAACAGATTTTACCGGGAGAATGGCTGTGTTTCTTCTACGATATGGCTATTCTCCCTTACAATTATTATATATTGTGGTACAGACCAACGATATGAAACTGAATTTGACAAAACCTCTGGTTGTCTTCGACCTGAAACGACAGGGCTTGACCTTGTCAACGACCGGATTATCCAAATCTCCTTCATCAAGGTTCTTCCAGACGGAAAGGAAGAAAGAGAGAACATCTTTATCAATCCCGAAAAAGCCGATTCCTACTGAAGTAACACAGTTGACAGGCATATCGCACAAGGATGTAGCAGATGCACCGACCTTCAGACAGAAAGCAAAGGAACTTGCAGACAGATTCGCCGGCTGCGATTTCGCCGGTTTCAATTCCAACCGTTTTGATGTACCGATGCTGGCAGAAGAATTCCTACGTGCAGGAGTAGACTTTGATTTTTTTCGAAGAGCCGGCTGATAGATGCGCAGAACATCTATCACAAGATGGAACGCCGCAACCTCGCTGCAGCATATAAGTTTTACTGTGGAAGAAAAATGGAAGAAGACTTCGAGGCGCATAAGGCCGACCAGGACACAGAGGCTACATGGCGTGTACTGCAGGGAGAACTCGACATGTATTCACCGGACCGACAGGAAGAGGCCGACCGTGTGCTGGCCAACGATATGGATGAGCTGGCCGAATTTTCACGTATGAACGATTTTGTTGACTTTGCCGGACGCATGGTATGGAAAGAAATGACCGACAAAGATGGAAATACACTGCTTGATGCAGCCGGCAGGCCACGTCGCCACGAGGTGTTCAACTTCGGGAAATACAGAGGCTGGGACGTGGCAGAAGTATTGCACAGAGATCCAGGTTATTACAGTTGGATGCTGGCAGGCGACTTCACCTATAACACGAAACAGGTGCTGACACGTATCCGGTTGAGAGAGTTTAACAACAAATGAGAAAATGCTGAAAGGAAAGAATATAGTATTAGGCATAACAGGGTCGATCGCAGCATACAAGAGCTGCCTCATCATCCGTGAACTGATAAAAGATGGTGCAGAGGTACAAGTCGTCATTACGCCTGCCGGCAAAGAATTCATCACACCGGTCACACTGTCCGCACTGACACATAAACCTGTTGTCAGCGAGTTCTTCTCACAAAAGGACGGAACATGGAACTCTCACGTAGACCTTGGCCTATGGGCAGATGCCATGCTTATTGCGCCCTGTACAGCCTCTACTCTGGGGAAGATGGCCGGCGGAGTGGCAGACAATATGCTCATTACAACCTACCTCTCTATGAAAGCTCCCGTGTTTGTTGCTCCGGCAATGGATCTGGAGATGTACAGACATCCTTCGACACAGAAGAACATAGAAATCCTGAGAAGTCATGGCAATCATATCATTGAGCCGGCCAGCGGATTTCTTGCCAGCGGACTGGAAGGAAAAGGAAGAATGGAAGAACCGGGGAATATCGTGAAGGCTATGGAGGATTTTTTCTCAAGTCCAACTGAAATAAAAGCGGATATCAGTGAGCTGAAAGGAAAGCGTATCCTTGTCACCGCAGGCCCGACCTATGAGAAGATAGACCCCGTACGTTTCATAGGCAACTATTCGTCGGGTAAGATGGGCTTTGCTTTGGCAGAGGATTGCTGCCGGCGAGGAGCAGAAGTTACACTTGTCGCTGGCCCGGTAAACCTTTCCTGCTCTGGCAGAATCCGCCGTATTGACGTAGAGAGCAGTGGTGAGATGTTTGAAGTTGCGACACAGGTATTCCCCAATGCGATGCCGCCATACTCTGTGCCGCCGTTGCCGACTTCTGCCCAGAAGAAATTGCTGTCCGGAAACTCAAAAGGAAAGACGATGGACTGCTGCTAAAATTAAAACCGACGCAGGACATTGCCGCCGAAATAGGCAGAATGAAAAGAGGACGACAGCGTATCGTGGCATTCGCATTGGAAACTGACGAGGAAGAGAGCAATGCCCGGAAGAAACTTGAAAAGAAGAATGCAGACTTCATCGTACTGAATTCCACAAGGATTCCGGGGACGACTTTCCAGTCGAACGATAACCAGATTACGATTATCAATAATGAAGGAGAGAAGCATTACACAAAGAAGCCCAAGACAGAAGTGGCTCGGGATATTATTGATGAGCTTGTGTCTATTCTCTAAGAATACGCTGCAAGGACAGGAGCTGAATGCAAAAGTAACTGTGAATCATAGTCAGATTCAAGGTACGGATGCATCGGTCTTCGACAACCTCCAGCAGACTTTGGAACAGTTTATCAACACAAGACAGTGGACGCACTTCAACTTTCAGCGGAATGAGCGTATAGGCTGTAATTTTAATATTACAGTAAACAAGTATGACCCGGGAAGCAACCTGTTCACCTGCTCGGCCCTGATACAGGCCAACCGGCCTGTCTACAATGCAGCCTACACGTCTACACTCTATAACAATCAGGACGGTGACTTCAACTTCACCTTTGCCCAGTACGACCAGATAGAGTTCAACGAAGAAAATATAGACAATCAGCTGACGGCCTTGATTGCATACTATGCCTATCTCATCATAGGGATGGACCTTGACTCTTTCTCACCGATGGGCGGAGAAGATGTTCTCCAACGCTGTATGAACCTGACGAACAATGCGCAGAACCTTAGTTTTACAGGATGGAAGGCCTTTGACAATTCACGCAACCGCTTCGCCATCATTAACGATTATCTTGATGGGGCTATGAGACCTTTCCGCCAGCTGCAATACGATTACTATAGAACAGGACTGGATGAAATGGCCAATAATGCCGAACGAGGCCGGACGAATATTACCACTGCATTGGAAAACGGATTGGAAAAAGCACACGAGAACCGTCCGACAAGCCTGTTACCGCAAATATGGACGGACTACAAGAAAGATGAGCTAGCCAATATATATAAAGGTAAGGGTACGCAAAAAGAAAAAGAACAGGTTTATAACATCCTCTTCGGCATCAATGCCAGTCAGAACACGACATGGGAAAAAATCAAACAATAGGAATCATACAGCCGGACTCCATCACCTTTAGCATTGACAAAAAGTTAGTAAAGATATGCTGAAACATCTATATATAAAGAACTTCACATTGATTGACCAGCTGGATATCGCCTTTCATTCTGGATTCTCGGTTATCACGGGAGAGACGGGAGCGGGAAAGAGTATTATCCTTGGAGCAATCGGCCTGCTTCTGGGCAACAGGGCAGACAGTAGACAGATAAAGCAAGGAGAAAAAAAATGTACCATCGAAGCTCATTTCGACCTCTCCAATTATGGTTTTGAATCTTTCTTTGAGGCGCATGACATTGATTTTGAACCAGAAGATACGATTGTCCGCCGCGAAGTGACAGCTACAGGGAAGTCGAGGGCTTTCATCAACGACACGCCGGTTTCATTGCAGATGATGCGTACTCTGGGCGAACAGCTTATAGACATTCACTCACAGCATCAGAACCTGCTCCTGCAGAAAGACGATTTCCAGCTGAATGTTGTGGATATTATTGCCCAGGACCGTAAGGAACTGACGGCGTATCAATCATCGTATCAGCTTTATAAAGATGCCGAGAAACATCTTTCAGAAATAAAAGAGCAGATTTCCAAGGCTAAGGAAAACGAGGATTTCATGCGCTTCCAGTTCGGCGAACTGTACAGTGCTGACTTGGTGGAAGGCAGGCAGGAGGAACTTGAAAAAGAGAGCAAAACACTCTCTCATTCAGAGGATATAAAGACAGCTTTCTATGAAGCTGACCATTTTTTGAACGACGATGATGAAGGCATTATCAGTAAGCTGACGGCAAGTCTTGAAAGCCTTGAGAAGGTAGAGAACGTTTACCCAAAGGCACATGAGCTGGTACAGCGTCTTTCCTCTGTACACATCGAATTGAAAGATATGGCAGATGAAATAGGAAGCGAAGCTGTAAACATCGACTTCGACCCGTCACGTCTGGACAATATCAACCGACAACTTGACCAATTAAACGCACTTGAACAGAAGTTCCATGTGTCCACAGAGAAAGAGCTGATTGAAATCAGGAATGATATGGAAAGACAGCTGAAGAATATAGACAACTGTGATGAGGAACTTGATGCGCTTGAGCAGGAAGTGAAGTCAAAGCTGGCTGGATGTGAGAAGCTGGCTGGAGAATTGACAGCCCGTAGACGGAAAGCAATCAAGACTGTAGAAGAACAGATGAGCAGACGGCTCATTCCACTTGGCATTCCCAACGTCAGGTTCAAAGTGGACTTATCGGATAAGCCTTTGTCAATGGATGGCGCGGACAAGGTCCAGTTTCTTTTCTCTGCCAACAAAAGTACGGACATGGAACCGGTTGCACAGGTGGCTTCCGGTGGTGAGATTGCACGCGTGATGCTGTCGCTGAAAGCCATGGTGAGCGGTGCAGTGAAACTGCCAACCATCATCTTTGATGAGATTGACACGGGTGTCAGCGGCAAGACAGCACAGAAGATGGCGCTCATCATGCAGGAAATGGGCAATAACAACCGCCAGGTAATTTCCATTACCCACCTGCCTCAGATAGCAGCTCTCGGAAACTCACATTATAAGGTAGAGAAAGAAGAAACTACAGAAGGGACCCGCAGTCATATGCATGAGCTGACCGCAGAACAGCGTGTAGGCGAAATCGCCCAGATGCTTTCAGGTGCAGACATCTCTGACGCAGCTCTCCAGAATGCCCGCGAACTGCTGAGTCTCGGTAAGAAATAACCAAACAATCTTATGACAGTGCATACAATGAAAGAAAAAATGAATATGATTGTAAAGAGGGTTTCCCTCACCTTCGCTTTTTCTCCTGGGCTTTTGACAACGGTCGTCGCACAGCCTGGGACCGTAAAAAAAACAGCTGATGCCGCTTTCACACTGACCACCTTCAAAGCTGATGGAAGCATTCTGGCAACATCTAATGGCGTCTGTATCAGTACAGACGGTATTGCTGTGAGCCCATGGAAGCCCTTTGTCGGAGCTGACAAAGCTGTCATTGTGGATGCGAAGGGGCAGCGACACGATGTGGTGTGTCTGCTTGGTGCCGATGAAATCTACAATGTGGCAAAATTCCAGGTGAGCGGGAAAACTTCGGCTGCACCTCTGGCAACAACAGTCTCTGCCAGTGAATCTCTGTGGATTACACCTATGACAAAGAGCGGCAATGCTGTGAAGGCCGATGCTTCAAGCATCGAAAAATTCATGGACAGATACAATTATACGATTCTGACATCCGCTGCTACCGATAAGTTGAACGGTGCTCCAGTCGTCAACGCCAAAGGGCAGGTAATCGGTCTCTTCAGTATATCAGGTACTTCACAGAGCGCAACAGATGCAAACTATCCCAAGGATTTTGTATTGAAAGGGTTGTCACAGAATGATGCGTCCCTCCGCCAAAGCGGCCTCCGTATCGGTCTTCCGCATACCCTGGAAGAAGCTGTCGTGGCATTAATGCTGTCATCAGAGAAGCCGGAGAATGTGCATGAGGCCGTCATCAAAGACTTCATAGAAAAGTTTCCACAGGCGAACGACGGCTATTTTGCTCTGGCAAATATGCAGATTGCAAAAGGAGAGATTTCCGATGCGGACAAAACACTGCAGACTGCCATAGAAAAAGCCAAGGCCAAGGACGAAGCACACTACAATTATGCCCGACTTGTCTATCAGAATGTACTCATCCCATCACTCGAGGAGAAAGTGAAGGCTGTCGGATGGAGTCTCGACAAAGCTCTGGGCGAAATCCAGCAGGCACAGTCCATCAAGCAGGTTGACGCTTACCGTCACCTTCAGGCACAGATTATCTTTGCGAAAGGCGACTATGAGAAGGCTTACACAGAGTTTGAAGCACTGACCAGGACAAAGTTCAATAATCCCGAACTTTATCTGGAGATGGCACAGAGCCGACAACATCTGGGAGCTACAGACAAGGAGATTCTCGACCTGCTCAACAAGAGCATCGAACTCTGCGATACGCCCTACGTGTCTACTTCTGCACCTTATTTCTATACACGGGGGCAGCAGTTGGAGAAGATGGGCGAATATCGCAAGGCTATACAGGACTATTACACCTACGAATACTTCAATCAGGGACGGCTCGGTGCAGGCTTCTATTATATGCGTGAACAGTGTGAGGTGAAAGGACGTATGTGGCAGCAGGCACTGCAGGATATTCTCATTGCCTCACGCCTCGACCCCAAAGAACCACTGTATCCGACTGAGGCAGGAAGTCTTCTCCTGCGTCTGAACAAGATGGATGCGGCAGCAAGTGCCGCACGGCAGGCTATACAGCTGGATGCCTCCCTTCCTGACGCCTACCTGATCTTGGGCATTGCACAGTGTGAGAATAAACAGAAAGCAGAAGGATTCCAGAATATCCAGAAGGCAAAAGAACTGGGCAACAAGCAAGCCGAGACATTCCTGCAGAAGTACAAATAACATCTTCTGCCCCTGCGTAAACAGACAACCCGCTTTCACAATAACTGCAGTTACAGTATCTACACAATACTGTAGCTGCATTTTTTATGCACGGACATTTCCGAATCAGACTGAGCCGTACCTGGCAGACTGATCGTCTTCTACCGAGACCATATAAAAGAGGAATTTGATGAAAAACAAATAAATCTGTTAAAATCATAACTAATGATGATTTTTTCTTAATCATTTACAATCTGTTTCAAATATAATACCTATATTTGCAAAGCGAACAAGGTCAAATTCTATGAAACTAAAAACCATCTTTACAAGAATGAAAAGTATGCTGGAGAATTTTCTGGCATGTATGTCATATAAGCAGAAAATCGCCTTATCTCTGCTATGCGGCATCATAGTAGGACTGACAGGTTTATTCCTTTATTTACTTCGTATACACACTTATATAGTAGGTGATGATCCTGCAGCGTGTATCAACTGCCACATCATGTCGCCATACTATGCAACATGGTCACATTCGGCACACGCCAGAAACACCACTTGCAACGACTGCCACGTACCGAACAACAACATAGCAGCCCATTACGCCTTCAAAGGAATGGATGGCATGAAGCATGTTGCTTATTTCGTGACCCACAGTGAATCACAGTCTATCGAGGCAGAAAATGCATCCGCTGAGGTGATCATGGACAACTGCATCCGTTGCCATAAAACAGCTCAACCAGGAGTTTGTCAAAACCGGACGTATCGACTACATGGAAGCAAAACGAGGTGAAGGGAAAGCCTGCTGGGACTGTCACCGTGATGTGGCTCACATGAACAAGAACTCTCTCTCCAGTACGCCGGGAGCCGAGTTCGTAGAACCTATGCCGCCGTCTCCCGTACCGCAGTGGCTGCAGAAAGCGTTGGGGAGAGAGTAAAGAATTCTCATCGCATCTTGAATTTCCCCACTACCCTCTTCTCACCCATCATCGCTTATTATCACCCATCATCGCTTATTATCGCCCATCACCGCTTATCATCGCCCATCACCGCTTAATCATCCATAGAATAAAAATCAAAAACCTATAATTATGGCAAAAACATTAAAGAAATGGCAAGGCTGGTTGCTCTTCGGAGGAGCCATGGTCATTGTGTTCGTACTTGGTCTGCTCTGCTCATCCATGCTCGAAAGGAGAGCTGAAGTGGCAAGCATCTTCAATAACCGACGGACACAGATGACAGATTCCATCGTCGCACAGAACGAGAAATTTGCAGAAGACTTCCCACGCGAATACCAGACGTGGGCAATGACTGAAGACACGAGCTTCGTAAGCAAGTACAACTCTTCTCAGGAGGTTGACGTACTGGCCCAGCGGCCGGAAATGGTGATTCTGTGGGCGGGGTATGCCTTCTCAAGGGACTATAACACGCCACGTGGACACCGTCATTGTATCGAAGACCTGCGGAAGATCCTGCGTACAGGAAGTCCAGGGGTCGATGGACAGGAAGACATACAGCCCGGTACCTGCTGGACCTGCAAGGGACCGGACGTTCCACGCCTGATGCGTGAGAAAGGAACGGATAAATTCTATGCTGCCAAGTGGAGCGACTGGGGACCAGAGGTCATGAACACCATCGGTTGCTCTGACTGCCATGATGCACGGACAATGGACCTTCGTCCCGCTCGTCCTGCACTCTATGAGGCGTGGGCTCGCGTCGGCAAAGACGTGAAGAAAGCCACCCATCAGGAGATGCGTAGCCTGGTCTGCGCACAGTGCCACACGGAATACTACTTTGAAAAGGAAAATGGCAATTATCTCCATTTCCCTCAGGAAAAGGGTATGACGTGTGAGGCAGCAGAAGAATATTACGACAGTATCGGATTCTACGATTACATCAATCCGCTCTCCAAAGCGAAAATCCTCAAGGCTCAGCACCCGGGCTATGAACTCTATCTGCAAGGCATCCACGGACAGCGCGGTGTCTCCTGTGCCGACTGCCATATGCCTTACATCTCTGAAGGCGGTGTGAAATATACTGACCACCACGTGATGAGTCCGCTGGCACATATCGACCGTACCTGCCAGACCTGTCACCGTCAGGATGCCGAGACCTTGCGCCAGAACGTTTACGAACGCCAGCAGAAGATTTACGACTTCCGCACACACGTGGAGAGAGAGCTTGCCGCCGCCCATATCGAGGCAAAATTCGCCTGGGACAAGGGAGCGACGGAAGCGGAAATGCAGACAGCATTGTCCGATCTCCGCAAAGGACAGTGGCGTTGGGACTATGCCGTAGCAAGCCATGGTGCGGCCTTCCATGCGCCACAGGAAGTAATGCGACTCCTCGCCAGTGCCATGGAATATGCCAAAGATGCACGTCTGCAGATAGCCCGTGTCGTAGCACGTCACGGATTTACAGGTCAGATTCCTCTGCCCGACATCTCTACCAAGGCGAAAGCGCAGTCTTATATTGGGCTGGATATGCCAAAGCTCAAGAAACAGAAGAAGCAGTTCCTGATACGATAGTACCAAAGTGGATTGAGACTGCACGCAAGAACAAACGGTTCATAACGAAACCTATGTAATCGGTTGACAGTTGACAGCTGAGAGTTGACAGTTACTTGTCGGCTGACGGCTGTCAACTGGTCAATATAAGTCTAATTATATGATAATAAGAGAAGTGACAGTATAGTATATAACAAGGCAAGGGGTTCTGCAATAAGAAGTGTTCGTACAGGCCGGGGAGCTCACAGATAAAAAAGTCCGCCATTCCTGTCAGACATAAAGAAAAGAGTGGTATGGGCATAAGGCTGATGTCATGAAAACTGGACAGGGACAGAGCAATGCCGACTTCATCTCTAAAACCGAGTACGGCACTCAAGGAAGCATCTGAAACCGAATGCCGGCCGGATAGCATATAGATGAGCGGCAGGATGAACCTGGAATCCTTAAGTTACAGGCCTCTGAAAAAAGACTTTAAGGAAGAAAGACAACAGTAAACACTCCCTACCCGCCCCGTCCGATTTCCCAGTTATCCCAGAAGCCGTCAAACTATCCAGCTGTCAACTATCAACTGTATTTATGTGGAACAAACCTTATTCGCTGAAAGAAGGAACAGCGATTGTTATCGGATTATTGGCTACAGGCACATTATTACAAGCGGTAATGGGTCCTTTGGAATGGAGAGTCTTCGTCTGGCCTGCCAACATCATCACGCTCGTTTTATTCGTTCTGGCACTTGTTGCAGTCTTCATGCTGCGCAGACAGTCCTATCTCTGCCGTTTCATGACCACCATGCAGGCGGCTGTTCCGGCTATTGCCGCAGCTGCAATGCTGACCCTTGTCATGGGTGTAACCCGACAGGCGGCAGAAGACACAAATCCTTCTGACCCCATCGGACTGACAAAGATGCTGAATTTCTGGCCGTTTATCCTTGTCTATCTGTGGATGACGGCCATTGTCGGAGAGGTGGCTTTGAATCAGATAGCCCATTTTTCATGGCGGCGGCTGCCAACGCTGACAAGCCACACAGGCCTGTTTCTTGTCCTTGTATGCGGCACACTTGGCAGTGCAGATATGCTACGCGTGAAGATGTATTGTGAGACAGGACAGCCGGAATGGCGTGGTCTGGATGCTTTCGGCAATGTCCATCATCTCCCGGTGGCCATCCAGCTGGAGAAATTCACAATCGATGAATATCCGCCTAAACTCATGATCATCAGCAAGCAAGGACACCCGCTACCGCAGGAGAAACCGGAAAATCTGCTTGTAGAGAAAAATATAAGAACAGGACAGCTGCTCGACTGCAAGATTGAGATTCTCAAGCGCATTGACAATGCTGTCCCCGTCATGCTCAGCAAAATGATCGGTAAGATGCCTGAAGGCATGATGGCAAACATACGCATGGACTCTTTGGGGCAGGCACGCAACAAGAAAGGCTATACAGCTACGGATGCTCCCGGCTCAGCCTGTGCGTTATTCGTAAAAGTAACAACAGGGGGAAATCCAAATGGCAATCATGCTACAGCATTGACGAGAAGGCGGCGACACACGATAACAGGCTGGGTTACCAGTGGCAGTTACCTTTTCCCCTTTCAGGCTATCCAGCTTGCTGACGGCAGGATGCTGGCCATGCCCAACCGTGAGCCGCGCCGTTTCGCATCACTTGTTGACATTTACACACAGAGCGGACAGAATATCCGGACAAAGATAGAGGTGAACAGGCCGTTCGCCATTGAAGGATGGAAAATCTATCAGCTCAGTTACAACGAGCAAATGGGAAAATGGAGTAATCGAGCGTCTTTGAATTAGTTAAAGACCCTTGGCTGCCAGTTGTTTACATAGGCATATTCATGTTGCTGTTTGGTGCGGTCGGAATGTTCCTGACAGCAAGTCGTAAAAAGGAGGAGAAGCTATGATCTGGAGTTACTTCATCGTGTTTGCACTGCTGTCCGTAGCCCTGTGGACGACAGGAGCATGGGCTGCATGGCGCAACCGGAGACGGCTGGCATTCGCAGCAACAGGATTGGGTCTTGCTGTCTTTTTTGCTTACATCCTCATAATGTGGATAACGCTGGAGCGGCCGCCGCTCCGCACAATGGGAGAGACACGCCTGTGGTACAGTTTCTTTCTTCCTCTGGCGGGCATAATTGTCTACAGCCGCTGGCAATACAAGTGGATATTGGGCTTCTCGACCCTCCTGGCAGCAGTCTTCGTCTGCATCAATCTCTTCAGACCCGAAATCCATTCCAAAACGCTGATGCCGGCATTACAAAGCCCATGGTTTGCACCTCATGTGATTGTTTACATGATGGCATACGCACTGCTGGGCGCTGCAGTCGTCATGTCGGTGTACCTGCTTTTCTGCAAAAAGGAGGCCGGTACAGACAGAGAGATGGAAATAACAGACAATCTCGTCTACGTCGGACTGTCGTTTATGACTCTCGGTATGCTCATGGGTGCCATCTGGGCAAAAGAAGCCTGGGGACATTACTGGGCATGGGATCCGAAAGAGACATGGGCCGCCATCACCTGGCTGTCATATCTTGTCTATATTCATTATCGGCTGTACCGCCCCCGCTCCATCCGCCCTTCTCTGTGGCTCCTTATCATCGCTTTCTGCCTGTTGCAGATGTGCTGGTGGGGAATCAATTACCTGCCGTCGGCACAGGGGATGAGCGTGCATACTACAACCTGACCTGAACCAAGTTCAGTGATTATCTTTGTCCTGCCGGAGAAAAAGCCAGACCGGAAGTGCATACCGACGATGACGGGAAAGATGGCATACTAAAAAACCATTCATGCCAGCCTCTACCCGTCAGCTGTAAAGAACACCCGTTATAAAAGAGCCTCAGAACTCAATTATAACGGGTGTTCTGCTTGTTTACAAGAGACAGAAACTGTCTACTATGAAAAGCAGCTTCCTCCAATCCGTTGTTCCCCCACCCGCTTTTCCCGGACAGGCAAGACAGCAGACCCTGCATGTCCACCATCGGCAAGACGCATCTGTCAACCTTCCCGACATGGTGATCACATGGGTTTTCTATCAATTCGGGAGAACATTGGCAGAAGCATCCATACATTCAGTCAAAGAAGTAAACCGATGTCCGACCCAATCAAAGGAATTTCACACAAAAGCGTTGGGAACAGGATTCCCATCGGCTAGAAGCTCTGTTCCCAACGCTTGGGACCCTGCTTTTCCCGACCGGTTGGGAACAGGCTTCACATGGTCTTAGCTGACATCTCGAAACAGAATGCCTTTCCTATTTTTAATATAATTTAGACACTATTATTCGCTTCATCCATCATAATGTTGTACTTTTGCGATTCATTGAAACAGAAACAAAACAAGTACGACATAAATTGAAAGATCATGGCAGAATCCATTGACATCAAAGAGTTGAACGAGCGTATAGAACGCCAGAGTTCCTTTGTGACGAACCTCACGACAGGAATGAACCAGGTGATCGTCGGTCAGAAACACCTGGTCGACTCACTGCTCATCTCACTGCTCAGCGACGGGCACATCCTGCTCGAGGGTGTACCTGGACTGGCAAAGACCCTTGCCATCAAGACGCTCTCGCAACTGGTCGACGCGAAATACAGCCGCATCCAGTTTACCCCCGACCTGCTGCCGGCAGACGTAGTCGGCACACAGATCTATTCGCAGAAGGACGAGGCCTTCCACGTGAAGAAAGGCCCTGTGTTCGCCAACTTCGTACTTGCCGACGAAATCAACCGTGCGCCGGCAAAGGTGCAGAGTGCCTTGCTGGAAGCCATGCAGGAACATCAGGTGACCATCGGCGACACCACCTTCAACCTGCCTGACCCGTTCCTTGTCATGGCCACACAGAATCCTATAGAACAGGAGGGTACATATATGCTGCCCGAGGCACAGGTGGACCGTTTCATGCTGAAGGTCATCATCGACTACCCTACACTGGAGGAAGAGAAACTTGTCATCCGCGAGAACCTGCAGGAAGCAATGCCGGAAATCAGTCCCGTCGTCAGTGCGGCTGAGATTCTCGAGGCACGCCGGGTAGTCAAAGATGTGTACATTGACGAAAAGATCATGCAGTACATCGCCGACATCGTCTTCGCCACACGCTATCCCGAACACTACCAGCTGCCGGAACTGAAGCAGATGATCACCTTCGGAGGAAGCCCCCGTGCAAGCATCAACCTTGCCAAGGCAAGCCGCGCCTACGCTTTCATCAGGCACCGCGGCTATGTCGTTCCGGAGGATGTGCGCGCCGTTGCGCACGACGTTCTGCGCCACAGAATCGGACTGTCATACGAAGCAGAAGCAGCCGACCTGACGACAGAGAGAATCGTCAGTGAGGTCATCAACAAGGTGCAGGTACCTTAATCTCCACCTTGAGGTGAGAAAGCTGGATAACAGAGAACGATCATCATCATTGGATATGGATACTACAGAATTGCTGAAGAAAGTCCGTAAGATAGAAATCAAGGCACTGGGCCTGAGCCAGAACATCTTTGCCGGGCAGTATCATTCTGCCTTCAAGGGACGCGGCATGGCCTTCTCGGAGGTACGCGAGTATCAGTATGGCGATGATGTGCGCGACATCGACTGGAATGTCACCGGGCGTTTCCATCATCCCTACGTCAAGGTCTTCGAGGAAGAGCGTGAACTTACGGTGATGCTGCTGGTGGATGTCAGCGGATCGCTCGACTTCGGCACTGTCGGGCAGCTGAAGCGTGAATGCGCCACGGAGATTGCTGCGACGCTGGCTTTCTCCGCCATTCAGAACAACGACAAGATCGGCATCATCTTCTTTTTCCGACCATGTCGAGAAGTACATAGCACCGAAGAAAGGAAGAAAACATATTCTCTACCTTATCCGCGAAATGCTCACCTTTACACCTGAAAGCAGAAAAACCGATGTCGGTGCAGGACTTGAGTACCTCAACAAGGTGATGAAGCGGCGCTGCACCGCCTTTGTCATCAGCGACTTCTACACCCGCAAGGACTTCAGTCAGGAGCTGCGGATAGCCAGCAAGAAACACGATGTCGTAGCAATTCAGGTATACGACCCCGTGCGAAAGATATGCCCGATGTAGGGCTGATGAAAGTCGTGGATGCCGAAACTGGACATGAGATGTATATTGACACGCATGATGTCCGCCTGCGGAAGACGCATAATGCGTATTGGGAAGAAAGAGAGCGACGGCTCCATGAGACTCTGGACCAAAGCCACGTGGACAGCATGGCCGTAGCGACAGATGATGATTACGTGAAGATGCTGATGGAGCTGTTTTTCAAAAAGAAGCCGATGAGAAAATATACAGTCATAATAACATTGCTCGTCCTGGCAGCTGTATGCCATGCGCAGGTACAGGTGACGGCAAATGTGGATTCCGCCCGGATTCTGGTCGGCGGACGCTCACATTACACTATTACCGTGCTTGCTCCCCAAGGAGCAAAGGTCTCCTTCCCCGAGTACAACAAAAAGAAGGAGATTCTACCAAGCATAGAAGTACTCGGCATAGCGACTGACACAACTCTGACAGACAACGTACAGGAAATCAGACGTGTATATACGCTGACGGCATGGGATGCACGGCGCTATACAATCCCGGCACAGAAAGTGATGGTCGGAGGAAAAGAAAAGATGACCGGAGCGGTCACACTGGATGTGCAGACTGTGCCTGTCGACACTGTAAAGAACACGCCCATGCCTCCCGATGGCATTCAGCGCGTTCCCTTCTCGTGGGGAGAATGGATGCCGGTGGCTTTATCACTGGTTCTTTCCATTGTCCTCCTCGGCATATCATTTTATCTCTACAGGGTGCTCCGCAGCAGGAAGAGAGGGTGGAAGCCGAAGAAGATAAAAACGCTGTCGTTCTACGAGCAGGCAAGACAAGACCTTGCCAAAATTTCCGCCAGCAGGAGATCGTATATCGAGCAGAAGGCATTTTACACAGATGTCACCAACGTTCTGAGAAAATACATCTCGCGGCGTTTCCACATCAACGCCATGGAGATGACCACCTGCGAGATTCTGGAGCATCTGCATGAAGCAGACGGAGAGACGGTTACAGAAAGATCTGAAGGAAGTCTTCAACACCGCTGATCTCGTGAAGTTCGCCAAATACTCAACAGGTGAGAACGATATGGTTTTCTATCTTGACAGTGTAGCACGATTCATTGACAAAACGAAGGCCGATGAACCGGGAAGAAGCTGCTGCCGAACCAGAGAGAGAGGAAAAGCCCCGTCCACACAGACTGCTCAAGCTGGTGGTCACGGTGTCCGTTGCCGCCTCCGTAGCTCTGATTGTCTATGCTGCATTCAAAGCTTATGCACTTCTGGCATGACATATAAAGAAGAATATCGAAATGGAATTTGCCAATAGTGAATACCTCCTTCTGCTGCTTCTGCTGATACCTTATCTGATAGGGTATTTCCTCTGCGGCAAGGGAAAAGAACTGACGATGCGGATGAGCGATACTTTCGCTTACCAACATGCACCAAGAAGCTGGAGGGTGAGGATGATTCATCTTCCCATGGTTTTACGGTGCATGGTCTACACGCTGACCGTCATTGTCCTGGCACGGCCGCAGACATACAATGCCTGGGATGACAAGGATACAGAAGGGATTGACATCATGCTGACAATGGATGTCTCGGCAAGTATGCTGACAGAAGACGTTTACCCTAACCGCATGGTAGTCGCCAAGGAAGTTGCCTCCGAATTCATCAGCGGCCGCCCCAATGACAAACATCGGACTAACAATTTTTGCGGGAGAGGCTTTTACACAATGCCCAATGACCCTTGACCATGCGGCATTGCTGAACCTTCTTCATAGTGTCCGTACGGACCTCGTGACGAGCGGACTGATGCAGGACGGAACAGCCATCGGCATGGGGCTGGCAAATGCCGTCAGCCGACTTAAGGATTCAAAGGCCAAAAGCAAGATTGTCATTCTGCTGACTGACGGCAGCAACAATGCCGGTTCCATATCTCCGATGACTGCCGCTGCAATTGCCAGAAAATTCGGTATTCGGGTCTATACGATAGGCTTTGGAAAAGAGACAGGGGAAGAAATCGGAGCTATCGACTACAAGACACTGCAGGACATTGCCGTATCGACGAATGGAGAGTTTTACAGGGCACAGAGTCAGGCAGAGCTTTCAAGAATCTATCAGGACATAGACAAACTCGAGAAGACGAAGATGAATGCCAGGTCATACAGCCATCTGCATGAGGCTTATATTCCGTTTGCCTGGCTGGCACTGCTGATTCTCTGCCTTGACCTGTTGCTGCGCTGGACGGTTTTCAGGCGATTGCCATAAGGCCCGCCAACTGTCACGGACAACATTGCAAACTTGTCTTACAAGATTAACTGAAGAATGTTTAGATTTGACAATCCCATCTATCTGTGGCTGTTGTTGCTGATTCCATTATCAGCAAGCATCTACTTATACTCCGTTCGCAAACGCAATCAGCGAATAAGGAAATTCGGGAATCCGGAACTTCTGCACCAGCTCTCTCCGATGATAAGTCGGAGGAGAATGTGGGTCAAGTTCATACTGGAAGAGGTAATCCTGCTGCTGCTTGTACTGATTGTCGCCCGTCCGCAGATTGGCAGCAAACCTGCCACCAGCAGACAGCGGAAGGCATAGAGACCATCATCGCACTCGACATCAGCAATTCCATGCTTTGCCGAAGACGTGTCACCTTCACGTCTGGAAAAGAGCAAGCTGCTTGTGGAGAATCTAATGAACAAATTCAGCGAAGACAAGATCGGCCTGATAGTCTTTGCCGGTGATGCGTTCGTACAGCTCCCGATAACGGGCGACTACGTCTCGGCCAAGATGTTTCTGGACAACATCAATCCTTCCCTGATAGGGACACAGGGGACTGACATCGGGAAAGCTCTTCAGCTTTCCATCAACAGTTTTACTCCGAACTCGAAGGTGGGAAAAAGCCATCATACTGATTACGGATGGTGAAGACAACGAAGGCGGAGCCGAAGCAATGGCAAAGCAGGCACGGAACAAAGGTATCAAGGTGTTCATCCTGGGAATCGGTTCCAAAGAGGGAGCTACAATCCCGATGCCTGATGGCACTGAGCTAAAGGATTCAAATGGTGAACCTGTGAAGACGCATCTTAACGAAGATATGTGCAGAAGGATTGCCACCGCCGGCCAGGGTGTGTATGTCCATGTTGACAACAGCAATGTTGCGGATGCCGTCCTCGGCAAGGAACTCGGTAAACTGCAGAAAGGAGAAATCAACAATGTCCTCTACAGTGATTTTGACGAACAGTTTCAGGCTCTGGCCCTGCTTGTCGTCATCCTGCTCATTGCAGATGTCCTGATACTTGAAAGAAAGAAAAGACGATAACAAATGGCAAGACGACTTTATTTCATAATATATCTGTTGCTGGTGCTTGTCCCGGCCAAAGGGCAGCCAGCCAGCCAGCTTACCAGAGAAGGCAACAGGCTTTTCTCATCAAGGAACTATGCGCAGGCAGAAGTGCTTTACCGTAAAGCTGTCGACAAGGAAGTGGACTATGCGATTGCCAATTACAATCTGGGCAGAAGCCTTCAGGCACAGGGGAAGAATGATGAAGCGAAAAACAATATGAGAAAGCTGCGAGATTAGAAAAAGATCCAGTCCGGAAATCAAGCAGCTATAACAACCTCGGTACTATTCTTCAAGGAAAGAAAGATTATGTCAAGGCAATAGAAGCATATAAGAATGCCTTACGCTGTAATCCCGGCCATGCCAACGCCCGTTACAACTTTGAACTGTGCAAGCGTCAACAGAAGAAACAGCAGAAGAAGTCTTCTGGCAAAGGAAAGGCCAAGTCTGACAAAAAGAAAGACAAGAAGAACCCGAACGGGAATCCATCCCATAAGCAGCAACAGAAGAAAAAGACAGCAGCAAGACAATCAAAGCATGAGCAAGGACAATGCCGAGCAGCTGCTCAATGCCGTCAAACAGCAGGAGAAAGAAACACAGCAACGGTTATCCAGAGCCATGCGGCAGCCTTCCGAAAGAAAACTCGACAAGAACTGGTAACATAGTAAAGAAAAATTGAAGATATGAAACGCTATATATTTTTATTTCTTGTACTGTTGAATGTCTGCACCATACAGGCACAGCGTGTCCGGGTGGCCGCACCCAAGCACGTTACAGTGGGCGAGGAATTTCAAGTTGAATATACCGTATATACACAAGACATCCACAGGTTCCAACTGGGGAGACTGTCCGGCGGGCTTGAGAAAGTGTATGGACCGGCAACCTCTTCACAATCCAACTTCCAGTTCATCGACGGCCATGCCAGCAGTTCGTCTTCCGTTTCGTTTACCTATGTCTTCGTAGCTACAAGAAAGGGAATGTTAGTATCGGGCCTGCCCGTATCATCGTAAACGGACAGGAACTGGCCTCAACTCCTGTGAGAATCAATGCGTCCGGCAATACCGCCGCCCGTCCTTCTTCCAGTGGCGGTTACTATGACCCACAGGACGACCCACGTTCTGCAGCTACCACCATCTCATCAAAAGATCTGTTCATCAAGGTGAGTGCCAACAAGACAACTGTCTACGAGCAAGAGCCGGTGTTGCTTACCTATAAGGTCTACACCACAAAAGAACCTCCGGCAGCTGATGGGCAAGATGCCGGACCTGGCAGGCTTCCACGTACAGGAAATTGATTTGCCACAGCAGAAGACCTTCCACAGAGAACGCATCGGAAACCGTGTCTACAATTGCGTCACCTGGAGTGAATATGTAATGTACCCTCAGATGACCGGAACTCTGAAGGTCCCTTCTCTGACTTTCCATGGCATTATCCAGGAATCCAACGGCTTCAATCCGTTTGAGGCTTTCGGTATTGACGGCGGGACGACAAACATCAAGAAGAACATCGTTGCTCCAGGACTGACTGTCAAAGTCCTTCCTTTGCCGGCACGTCCAACGGAATTCTCCGGTGGTGTCGGCCATTTCAACCTTTCGGCCCAGCTAAATAAAAAAGAGGTGAAGGCAGGCGACCCGGTAACCATCCGTGTAGTCGTCAGCGGAACAGGCAACCTGAAGCTGATCCGGCAACCCATCATCCAGCTCCCTAAAGGATTCGAGGCGTATGACATCAAGACGACTGACAAGACACAGCTGACCACAAAAGGGGCAGAAGGCAACATGATTTACGACCAGGTCGTCGTACCGCATCAAGAAGGTGTCGTTTCCATCCCTCCCGTGAAGCTATGCTACTATGATCTGGCGCAGAAGAAATACGTCACATTGCAGACCGCTCCCATGGAACTGAAAGTATCAAGAGGTGATGGCACCTCCAAAGACATTCTGTCTGTAGACTTGCCGAACGAGGACATCCTACCTTTGAAGACCGGCGAAAGCTCACTCGACAAAGTCGGCAACTTCTTCTTCGGGTCTGCTCCCTACTATATCATTCTTATCTTGCTTCTAAGTACAGGAGGCATCCTCTCCTTCTGCTATCGCAACCGTTTCGCCCACCGTGTGGATATGGTGCTGAAACGGGGAAAGAATGCCAACCGCATAGCTGCAGGACGCTTACACGAAGCCGAGCTGCTGATGCTGAAGAACAAGAACCTTGAGTTCTACGATGAGGTGCTGAAGACATTATGGGGTTATGCTTCCGACAAGCTGGACCTGCCGGTTGAACAGTTGTCGCGTGACAACATCAGCGAACGGTTTGAGAAAATCAATGTAGCAAAAAGAAGTGATTGACAAGTTCATCGCAGCTATCGACGAATGTGAGTTCGAACGTTATGCGCCCGGTGACGAGAAAGGAAATATGAAACGAACACTGGATACGGCCATGACGGCCATTTCAGACATGGAAGAGGCCGTAAAAGCACTGACCCCTCCGTCAAGGAAGACACGTATCTTCTTCTTTTCTCATCTGTCTGTCCGTATTTTCTTTGCAGCTGGCTGCACAGACAAAGGCCGATGTCGACAAGATGTATCAGAAGGGGAATTACGCACAGGCTGTCAAGGGATATGAAAAACTGCTGAAACAGGGGGAATCAGCAGCCCTGTATTATAATCTCGGCAACAGCTATTACAGGCTTGACAACATCCCCCATGCCGTACTCTCCTATGAGCGGGCACAACGACTTGCGCCCGGGGACGAGGATATCCGCTTCAACCTCCAACTGGCACAGTCGAAGACGATTGACAACCTGACCCCCGAGTCGGAGATGTTCTTCGTAACATGGTACAAGGCACTGGTCAATTACCTGAGCGTTGATTGCTGGGCTTTTCTGGGTCTTGTCTGTCTGGCTCTGTCACTTGCAGCCCTTGTTGTCTATCTTTTCGTCGACTCAGACGGTTTCCGGAAAGCAGTGAAGGTAGCAGTGCCCGCCTTTCTCTTCCTTTTCCTGCTCGACACGTTCTTCGCTGTCCAGCAGGTGTATCTCCTGGATTCGGATGACCACGGCATCATCATGTCATCTTCCGCCGTTGTAAGGAAAACCCCCCGACCAGCAATCAGCCGAAGCCTTCATTCTCCACGAGGGTTCCAAGGTCAGAATCATCGACCACAGCATGAGCCAGTGGACGGAAATCCAATTGAGCGACGGACGTCAGGGCTGGGTAAGGACCAGACACATAGAAGCAATTTAAGCACGCTGCAAAACAGATCATATTCCACACAAGAATCCGACAATGAATTTAGACGCTCTGCAAGAACTGGACAGGTCGATACTGCTCACTTTCAATGGAAGCGACAATCTCTTCATGGACAGTTTTATGCTCACGCTGACATCCGCCTACACATGGATAGCCTTCTATGCGTCTCTGCTTTATCTGGTCATCAAGAACAATGAGAACTGGCTCAAAATAATGCTCGTCGTCGGTGCTGTGGCATTAAGCCCTGACAGTCGTCGACGGTGTCAACCTCGGTTTCATCAAGCCGCTCATTGCCCGGCCGCGTCCCCTGGAATCCCACGTGCTGCAGAGACTTGTCGTGGCAACGAACCATTACAGAGCGGAAGGCTACAGTTTCTTCTCCTCCCATGCAGCCAATGCCTTTGTCGTGGCAGTTTTTTTCAGCCTGCTGGTGCGTGACCGTATCTTTTCTGCCTTTATGACAGCATGGAGCATCACCCTTTCGGCCACACGTCTCTATCTCGGCGTACACTACCCCTCCGATATACTCGCCGGAATGCTGTTCGGAGCGGTCGTCGCAGCACTCGTCTATTATTTGTACCGCCGTATCTACGCCAGATGCAGCGACAAACTGCATTATATCTCTACAAAATACACGCAGACAGGCTACAGTTTCGCAGATATTGATGTGGTCATCTGTGTTCTTCTACTGACATTCATCTATGCGGCATTCCGTGCCGTCTTATCAATATAAAAAATCATGTCTGAAGATACGAAGCATATCTGTATTTCCGATTACAATTACCCACTCCCCGATGCACGCATCGCCAAGTTCCCTCTGTCCGAACGCGACCACAGCAAGCTCCTGCTCTACAAACACGGAGAGGTATCGGAAGACAAGTTCTATCAGCTTCCTGAATACTTGCCGAAAGGAGCACTGATGGTATTCAACAACACGAAGGTCATCCAAGCCCGTATGCATTTCCGCAAGGAGACAGGCGCACTCATCGAAGTCTTCCTCATGGAACCGGCCCAGCCTACCGATTACGAACTGATGTTCCAGACAAACCATGCGTGTGCATGGCTCTGCATGGTCGGCAACCTCAAGAAATGGAAAGAGGGGGCACTGAGACGTGCTTTTGAAATCAAGGGACATAAGCTGACACTCACGGCAACCATGGACCGCAGTAAAGTGCAGGAACAGGCCGGCGGCACCAATCACTGGGTCAACTTCGAGTGGGACAACACGAACGTGTCGTTTGCCGAAATACTCGAGGCTGTCGGCGAACTGCCTATCCCACCTTACCTCAACCGTGCCACCGAGGAAAGCGACAAGGAAACCTACCAGACGGTCTATTCAAAGATCAAAGGCTCCGTGGCCGCACCGACGGCAGGCCTCCACTTTACCGACAAAGTGCTGGAAGCCCTGGATGAGCACGGCATCGACCGAGAGGAACTGACTCTCCACGTGGGAGCCGGCACTTTCAAACCAGTGAAAAGTCACGAGATTGAAGGGCACAGTATGCACACAGAATTCATCGTCGTCCGCCGTCAGACCTTGGAAAAGCTACTGAAGCATGGTTGCCGTGCAATCGCCGTGGGAACGACGAGCGTCCGCACACTGGAAAGCCTCTATTATATGGGAGTGAAACTTGTATCAGACCCCGAGATCGCCGAGAAAGACCTTCATGTCAATCAGTGGGAACCCTACGACCTGCCGCATAATGCAGAAGGACTGGTGGAAACGGACGGAAAAGTGATAACCGTCGAGGACGCTGTCAGGCATCTGCTTGCCTATCTGGACAGGGACGGCCTGAATGCGCTGCACTCAAGCACGCAGATCATCATCGCTCCCGGCTACACATACAAGATTGTAAAAGCACTGGTCACCAATTTTCACCAGCCACAATCAACGCTGCTGCTACTGGTGAGTGCCTTCGTGAAAGGCGACTGGCGCAAAATCTATGATTATGCACTCGGCCACGATTTCCGCTTCCTGAGCTATGGAGACTCGTCCCTGCTGATTCCATAATCCCCCTGTGCAGACTGTTCCCAACCGGTTGGGAATCCGGGTCCCAAGCATCGGGAACACGATTCCCGGCCTTTGGGAACAGCATTCCCAACCGGTTGTAAACAGGCACACAGGACAGATGTGTACAACAGTCCGGACAGCCGGACATACCATCAGGCATAGCTTACAAAGACCGGTTGTATCCCAACCCTTTAATTCTCAAAACAATAAAAAAACATGAAAATAGGAGACAAAGTAAGATTTCTGAGTGACACCGGCGGAGGCATCATCGCAGGTTTCAAAGGCAGGCTCGTACTGGTCGAAGACGAAGACGGATTTCAGATACCTACGCCGGCCAATGAGGTCGTCGTAGTAGAGGATTCCGCCTCCGACCGTGCCAAGCTGCGCATCGACCAGCAACAGCGCAGGATGGAGAAAAGAGAAAATAACCGCAGCATCAGACAGCGGTTGACTTCCTCGGATACGGACGAAGAAATCGGGGAGGACTGGCGTGACATTGATACCGGCACCTGTCCTGACGAAGACCCCTCCATCAACTTTGAAGCTCCGGTAAAAGAACGCATGGGCGGGGATGAGCTTTCGCTCTATCTGGCTTTTACACCCACTGATATGAAGAGCCTCTCAACCACCCACTTCAAATCGTATCTTGTCAACGACTCCAACTATTTCGTCCATTTCGCCTATGCCGTAGAAAACGATAAGAAATGGAGTCTCAAGGCTGTGGGCGAGCTGGGACCGAACATGAAACTGCTTATCGAGGACTTTACGCTTGCCGACCTCAACGGCATGCTGCACGGCTGCATCCAGTTCCATGTTTACAAGAAGGACAAGGTCTTCACGCTCAAGCCAGCCTGTGACATCCAGGTGAACATTGATGCCGTGAAGTTCTACAAGCTCAATACTTTCCATGAAAATGTCTTCTTCGATCAGCCGGCACTGGTTTATACACTGGTAGAGAAAGACAGGCTCACTGACCATCCGATGCTCGATCCACTGACGAAAAAGCCCCAGGATGAGGCGACTGCAAAGCTGAAAGCCGGCTGTTCATCCCCAAGCCGTCTTTCCGAAGAAGAACTCGAAAGGAAGACGGACGAGCTTGCCGGACGTTACAAGCTGGAACGCAGGAAGCCGGCGAAGCAGATACTCAATGACGACAAAATTGTCGTGGACCTCCATGCAGACCAATTGCTGGAGACGACAGCCGGAATGTCCCCGGCCGATATACTGGAATACCAGCTGGATGTCTTCCGCCGCACGGTCGAAGAGTACAAGGCGCAGCGGGGCAAGAAGCTCATCTTCATCCACGGCAAGGGTGAAGGCGTATTGCGCCATGCCATCATCCACGAACTGAACTACAGGTACAAGCATTATTCCTACCAGGATGCTTCCTTCCGCGAATACGGCTACGGAGCGACACAGGTAACAATCAGATAAAAGCACGGTTTATGAAGTACGGTCTTATAAAAGTCGCAGCAGCCATCCCGGCAGTGAAGGTTGCCGACACGAAGTTCAATCTCGCCGAGACGGAGAAGCAGATAGCCATTGCCGAAGGCAGGGCGTGGAGGTCATCGTCTTCCCCGAACTGTCGCTGACAGGCTATTCCTGTCAGGACCTGTTTCATCAGCAACTGTTGCTGGATGATGCCGAGCAGGCAGTACTGTCGCTGCTCGATTTCACCCGCCAGCTGGACATTACCGCCATCGTCGGTGCGCCGGTTGCCGTCGGGCCGCTGCTCCTGAACTGTGCACTGGTCATCCAGCAGGGCAGACTGCTGGGCATCGTTGCCAAGACATTCCTCCCGAACCACAGCGAGTTTTATGAGAAGCGGTGGTTCGCCTCTTCACAGGATCTGCGACCACAGCGTATTCATTTTGCCGGCCATCATATCTCCGTCACACCTGATATGCAGATTTTTCCGTACGGCACAAGGTGCCAAGTTCGCCATCGAAATCTGCGAGGACGTATGGGCACCGACACCGCCAAGCAACCATCTTGCCCTGGCAGGTGCAGAGATTATCTTCAACCTTTCTGCCAGCGACGAGCTCATTGGCAAGCACGCCTATCTGAAGTCGCTCCTTGCCCAGCAGAGTGCGCGTACCATCAGCGGATACGTCTATAGCAGCTGTGGCTTCGGCGAAAGCACGCAGGATGTCGTCTATGGCGGCAATGCACTGATCTTCGAGAACGGATCGCTCCTGGAACAGTCCGACCGTTTCCGGCTCGATGCCCAGCTGATCATCACAGAGATTGATGTGGAGAGGCTGCGCAGCGAACGCCGCACGAAACAGTACCTTTGTCAATGCGCAACGCCCGGTGGCAGCCGGACTGGCAGGCATTACAGGACAGGCAGGCGAACTGGGTACACGGATCGACTGCCTTCCACCGGTCAACCCCATGCGGGAGTTCACACTTACCCGGCGGTTCGACAGCCACCCGTTCATTCCCAAGACGGAGAATATGAAGGAGGCCTGTGAGGAAATCTTCAATATCCAGGTCTGCGGACTGGCAAAGCGGATAGTCCATACAAACAGCAGGAAAGTTATCATCGGTATCAGCGGCGGACTCGACTCTACCCTCGCTCTGCTCGTAGCCGTCAGGACCTTTGACAAACTGGGATTCGACCGAAAAAGGTATCGTGGGGGTCACCATGCCTGGATTCGGAACGACGGACCGCACCTATCGCAACGCCATGACACTCATGGAAAACCTGGGTATTACGATTCATGAAATAAACATTGCAGCTTCCGTATTGCAGCACTTCAAGGACATCGGGCACGATGCCACTGTACACGATGTGACGTACGAGAATGCACAGGCCCGTGAACGTACGCAGATACTGATGGATCTGAGTAACCAGCTGGGCGGACTTGTCATCGGTACAGGCGACCTCAGCGAACTTGCACTCGGCTGGTGTACTTACAACGGCGACCACATGAGCATGTATGCCGTGAATGTCAGCGTACCGAAAACGCTTACACAATATCTTGTCCGCTATGTGGCTGAGAGCAGTGTAGACGAAACCTCGCCGGACACTGAATGATATCGTCGAGACACCGATCTCACCCGAGCTGACGCCAGCCGACGACAAGGGCGACATTGCCCAGAAGACGGAAGATCTCGTCGGTCCTTACGAGCTGCACGACTTCTTCCTCTATTATGTCCTCCGCTGCGGCTTCCGTCCGTCGAAAATCTACTGGCTGGCGCAGAATGTATTCAGCGGTGTCTATGCCGATGGCGTTATCCTGCATTGGCTGCGCATCTTCTACCGTCGTTTCTTCTCCCAGCAGTTCAAACGGTCCTGTCTGCCTGACGGACCGAAAGTGGGCAGCGTCAGTCTTTCCCCACGCGGCGACTGGCGGATGCCTTCGGATGCTATGTCAACCGACTGGATCAATGAGTTGGAAGGGCTGTCATGAGGCGGAAGTACTTCTTCCTTGTCCTCTTGCTGATGATTCCTCTGTGCATATCGACACAGGGGAATATCCCTTTACTCCAGCTGCCAGTCATCGAGCTGTTGCAGTATCAGGTACAGAAAGGGAAGCGAGTGGTCGCACCCTTGCTTTTCAGTAAATACGGTCTCCAGAAGATCCGGACAGAACTGATTGTTGATGTGGCAGACACACGTCAGCTATGGGGCTGGCACGTCATCCCCAATGCAGAGTACAACCCGACCCGACAACCTCTTTACCGACTCTTTGCAAAGAAAGACAACAGCAGCCTGGCTGTCATTGATGACAGAACCGGGACTTTACAGATAGTCTTTTGGGACAAGGGTTACTATCGCACGTTTACACACGACCTTCAGCTCCATGGCTATCAGCTCCAACGGGTTAAGCCGGCATCAAACGTTCTCCGGTTCAGGCATGAAGGTATCTCTCTGATCGTTGATATAACCGTATGGGCAGACCTGTACATCATTGAACTGCATAACCCGTGAAGCCATGGTATGCAGTACTTGCTGATAGCAGACTGGGAGCGGAGCTGCCGATAATCAATTACACAAAGCCTTTACGCTTTTCCAGAACAGAACGTACCCTGTTATAAACATGGCTCCAGATTGCGACCGTCATGATATTGTACACTTCTGTCCAGCTGATTGGACAGACTGGACGGTCGACAAGAGCAGCCTGTACAGTTCAGGGGAAAATTAATACAGTTGATGGGACAAACCTGTGCGGCCAGTCGGAAGCACCTGGAAACAGTTCCATATAAGGAGGATTTCAAAAGCAACACTTGAGAAAATTCGTTTTACAGGGATTATCTCTTCCCCGAAGGGATTGTGTGCAGAGATAAAAAAAGGGCATCCGAAAAGGATGCCCTTAAAATCAGCAGATTACCTCATCTACCAATTGATCATACTCATCTATCGGAATGGAAGGAAGAGACTGAAATGGAAAGCAGATGCCAAGTTTATAGGCATTGGTGAGAAGAGGTAGGAAGCGGTCGTAATACCCTTTACCACGTCCAAGACGATGACGGGCAGCATCAAATGCCATTCCGGGTATCAAGGCGAAAGTAATAGAAGGGAAGTCAGTAAAGGCTTCCCCGACAGGTTCGAGAATACCATAGGAACTTTCCTTAAAGGAAAAGGAGAAGTGTAATGACGTATCTCCATCTCCGTTTCACTGACGACAACCGGAAGCAGAACTGTCTTCCTTCAGCATGGAGCTGACGGATGAGGGCGTGAGTATAAACCTCATCGGGCAGGGAATTGTAGAGAAGTACTGTCTCGGCTGAACGCAGGCGCGGATGTTCCTGAACACGCCGAATGAGCATTGAAGACTGTTCTATCAGCTCTTCATGTGTAAACTGTTTCTTGAGAGAGCGGATATAACGTCTGAGTTCCAGCTTGGAACTCCCGCTCAGAATCTCCTCTTGCAGGGAGGAAGAACCTGTGGCTGACGGCCGGACCGTTGAAGCTGACCGAGCTGACAGGGTGTCAGCGATTGATGGAGACGACACAGTTTGAAATTTCCTCGTTTTCATGTTTCATCGTACTTTACGCTTTGTCCCAGTGTTCCGCCCCGGCATAAGCATGAGGATAGAAGGACTCCGAAACACATTAAGAGCCGACTTGATGGTCGCATCGTCAAGATTGACATACTCTATCCACGCCTGTTCGTCAAGCATATTATAGATAATCCTGCTGTTCAGATACTCTTCAAGGAGTGAATGTGAGCGCATGATCATCAGGTTGCGGCGGCGCAACCCGTTCCGATCTGCATAGTCGGCAAAGTCAGAGACGAGGTCCTGACGCTTCAGATAGTTTGCCAGTGGACGCATCTCAGAGAACTCACTGAGCTTCTTCCTGTTCCGGTCAGTATAATTGAAAGCATACTGCATCATCAGCCCGCTCATGGCAGCTTCTTTGTAATAGGAGGTGATGTTGACGGTATCTTCCGGAACGAAAATATCAGGAGTGATGCCGCCGCCGCCATAGACAGTACGGCCGTTGTGTGTATGATAAGCCGGGCCGACGTGTTTGATGCTGTCCTGTGAGAAGAACTCGCCATGCTGATAACGCATGAGAAGGTCGTTTTCGTAGTCGGCATTGTCACCGGGTTTGAACGGCTTTTGTATGCAACGGCCGGACGGAGTATAGTAACGAGCTATCGTCAGACGGATCATACTGCCGTCAGGGAACTGTATCTGCTGCTGTACCAGCCCCTTCCCGAAAGAACGGCGACCGACAATCGTAGCGCGGTCGTTGTCCTGCATGGCTCCGGCAAAGATTTCAGCTGATGAAGCCGATCCCTCATTGATCAGTACAACCATCGGTATATGCTGGTAGCTTCCCTTGCCGTCACTGCGATAATCTACCCGTGGGCTTTTCCGTCCCTGTGTATAGACAATGAGCCGGTTCTTGGGCAGGAACTCATTGGCCATTTGGACAGCTGCTTCAAGAATACCGCCGCCATTGTCGCGAAGGTCGATAACCAGATGGTCAGCTCCCTGAATATTCAGTGTCTGCAGAGCTGCAAGCATCTCTGCATAGGTGCGCTCGCCAAAGCTCTTGATGCGAATATATCCCGTCGAGTCATTGAGCATATAACAAGCAGAAACACTCTTGACGGAGACATCACCACGCGTCACGGTAAGTATCTTCACGCCCTGTTCACCATACCGCTTCACCCCGATCCTGACCTTGGAATCCTTAGGTCCTTTCAGCCTGTGCATCGCCTCCTCGTTGGTAACACCCTTGCCTACGAAAGTCTTACCGTTAATACTGACAATCTTGTCGCCTGCCAGCAACCCAGCCCGGTCAGCCGGGCCGCCCTTGATAACATCTCTGTATGCGCAGCGTATCATCACGGATGACAAATTCAATCCCCACACCTGAGAACGAACCTTTGAGATCGTCCGTCGCCAGCTGTACATCCTTTGCACTGATATAGACCGAATGAGGGTCCAACTCTGACAGAATGGCCGGGATGGCCTTCTCGACAAGGTCGTCTATATTCACCGAATCAACATACTGATCATCTATGATATGCAGCAGATTGCTAAGCCGGCTGCTCCCACTGTTGATGATGTTCAATCGGTTGCCAGAGAAGTGATTGGCATAGAAAGTGCCGATCAATATACCGATGACGACACAGAGTGCCATCAGAAGCGGCATAAAACGGTTGGTTTTGTTCTGATTCATAAAGACCCCACCCCTGTCCTCTCCAAATAGATAAGAAGAAGTCAACAGGGTGCTCGCTGATTTACCTGTTATTATATATTTTCTTGTTGTAAAGTCTGGTTCTAAAAGCCAGCCTGACCGGTCAGCTTTATCTGTCAGACAATCTCTTCCATTATGCTACCTTCTCTCGGAAACAACATCAGAAGAAAGACAATCCGCCTCGTCAAGGCTTCTGTATTCCACTTCAATTCCTGCCCGCTTCAACAAGTCTATCCCGTCCGTAAGCCGGTATTTCTCGGCATAGACGACACGACTGATACCGGCCTGAATGATGAGCTTGGCACACTCGATGCAGGGAGAAGCCGTCACATAGAGCGTCGATCCCTCACTGTTGTTACCGCTCCGTGCAAGTTTCGTAATGGCATTGGCCTCAGCATGGAGAACATAAGACTTGGTGACACCAGCTTCATCCTCACACACATTCTCGAAACCGCTCGGAGTTCCGTTGTACCCATCGCTGATAATCATCTTGTTCTTCACGACCAATGCACCAACCTGCCGCCGTTTGCAGTAGGAGTTCTCTGCCCAGATATGTGCCATACGGAGATAACGGTAGTCAACGGCAGCCCTGCTCCTGCCCTCTCGGAGGGAAGAAACTGCCGGATGATCTGTGAAATGTTCATTGTTCATTGTGCTGATAGGATTTTATAATCGGAAAAGGCAATATCAAGTAATGACAGGTGGAGGGACAAGAAATCATAAACAGAGATAAGCTATCGGGAAATGCCGTCTCTCTTCATTAACGCATCAATTGTCGGCTCTTGCCCACGGAAACGCTTATAGAGTGTCATGGGGTGTTCCGTTCCACCACGCGAAAGAATAGTGTCACGGAACCGCTGGGCGGTAGCCTGGTTGAAGATACCCTCTTTCTTGAAGACACTGAAAGCATCGGCATCAAGGACCTCCGCCCATTTATAACTATAGTAGCCGGCAGCATAACCACCCGCCATAATGTGGAGAAACTGCACTGTCATACAGGTGTCCATGCGCTGCTCGTCGATGATGGCGGGTGCCCATGCCTTCTTCTCGAATGGGATAATATCGTCGGTAAACTCGTCCTTCTGCGTATAATAAGCCATATCCAACAAGCCGAAGCTGACCTGTCGCAGACATGCCGTCGCTGCACCGAATGTGCGGCTTGCCACAATCTTGTCAATCAATTCGTCGGGCATCACCTTTCCTGTCTGATAGTGGAAAGCAAAACGTGCGGAGGAAGTCTTTCTCTACGGCAAAGTTTTCCATGAACTGTGAAGGTAGCTCCACGAAGTCCCACCAGACATTCGTCCCCGACAGACTCTCGAAGCGGGTGTTGGCAAACATCCCATGCAACGAGTGTCCGAACTCGTGCAGGAAAGTCTCCACCTCACCCAACCTCAGCAATGCCGGCTTATCTTCGGTAGGCTTGGAAAGATTCATCACAAGAGAGGCGTGCGGACGTACGTTCGTCCCGTCCCTTTCAATCCACTGTCCCTGGAACTCGGTCATCCAGGCTCCATCCCGCTTTCCCTTGCGCGGATGAAAGTCGACATAGAGTACAGCCAGATAGCTGCCGTCCTTGTCGAATACTTCATAGGGCTTCACATCAGGATGATAGACCGGTATGTTCTTATTTTCCTTGAAGGTGATCCCATACAGCCGCGTAGCCAGTCCGAAGACCCCCTTGATGACATTGCCCAGCTCAAAGTAAGGGCGGAGCATCTCTGGGTCAAGGTCAAACTTTCTCTTCTTCAACTGCTGACTATAGTAAGCTGTATCCCACGGCTCCATCTTGAAGTCATCGCCTTCCAGCTCCTGGGCCAGTGCCTTTACTTCCTCCCGTTCCTTGATGGCTGTCGGCTTATATGCCGTAATGAGATCGTTGAGGAGCTTATAGACGTTCCCGACCGTTGTCGCCATACGATGCTTCATCACGTAATCGGCAAAGGTACCATAACCCAGAAGCTGTGCCATCTCACGACGGAGATTGACAAGCCGCCGGCATACCTCGAGGTTGTTCGTCGCATTGTCCTTTATACAGAGTGTGTTACGGGCCATGTAGAGTTCTTTGCGCAGTTCACGCTCCGTGCTGTACATCATAAACGGTCCGTAGCTCGGTGCATCCAGAGTGAATATCCATCCCTCCTGTCCGTGCTCTTTTGCAGCCTCGTGCGCTGCTTCCCGTGCCGTTTCAGGCAGACCGTCAAGCTGTTTTTCATCCAGGATGTGCAGCGTATAGGCCTTGTTCTCCTTCAACAGGTTCTGTGAGAACTGCAAACGAAAGTATGGAGGCCTCTTCCGTGAGCCTGCGCAGACGGTCTTCCCTGCCTCATCCAGCAATGCACCGCTGCGTACGAAACCGTCGTAGCTGTTCTCCAGCAGCCGGTTCTCCTCCGGTGTCAGCTCACGATGGTGCTCGTATACATATTTGATACGCTCGAACAGCTTGGGGTTCAGGCTGACATCGTTGCCATGCCGGGTGAGTATAGGGACTCATCTTCTGAGCCAGAGCATCCATCTTATCATTGGTTTCGGCACTTAACATATTGAAGAATGCGCTCTCCACCCGGTTCAGCAGATCATAATAATGTTTGCGACCCTTTACCTCATCCTCCGGTATGATGGTATTTTCGAAGGTTGGTGCTTCAGGGTTATTGATGATCTTCTCAATCTGTTCGTTCTCACGGCGGATGCCCTCCAGCATTGCCTCTTCATAGTCAGCGAGGGTAATACGGTCGAAAGGCACCGTGTCGTGCGGTGTATTGTAAGGCAGGAAGAAAGGATTGACACGTTCTTTCTTCTCCGGTTTATAATCAGTCATTTCTATTTTGCTTTCTCTTTATTTAACGCACAAAGGTAAGTCAAAAAAAGGAGAAACACCCTATATAAAGCTGTATTTTAACGCAATTTTGTTTCTTTGGCAGACTCTTTGGCAGATTCAGACAATCGACCATTGTCGCTTGCTAAGATGAAAGACAGCAATGGAATGAAAGTCCGCTCTCGTACAGTCAGGACGAAGATGTCCATGGTTTTTCCTTTGTCATCAGAAAGAAAAATACCTATATTTGCACCAACAATCAACAGACAAGGGAAAGATGATAATTGCAGATTTAAGTGCAGCCAGTCGGTATTATGCCCTGCATCCAAGAATGAAAGAACTGATGGAATACATTCTCCACCACGATTTCAACGGACAGGAAGCAGGTCGCATTACGCTTGACGGCGGCAGCTTGTTCATCAATTTGGATGAAGTAGAACTGAGACCGAAAGATAGACAACGATTAGAGTTCCATAAACAATACATTGACGTGCAGGCTCCCCTGTTGAAGGAAGAGACAATGGGCTGGACACCGATATCCGGGCTGGGCATCCCCGACATAGCCTACCGCTCCGATACCGATTGCGGTTTCTATACACAGGAAGCAAAAGAATATTTCAAGGTCCGGCCGGGACAATTTCGTTCTCTTCTTCCCTGAGGATGCCCACGCCCCCGTTATAGGCGAAGGAAGGCAGAGAAAATTAGTAGGTAAAATCAGGATATAACACATCTTTCCGTCATTGCAGAGAAGGAACACAGAAAGGCATGCCCCACCCCAAGGACGCAAAAGACCGTCAGTACTCCCACCGGAGTTGACGGTCTTTTCTGTACAATTCTTAACAGTATAAATATTCTTCCAAATTCATGAGAGGTCGTATCAAGATATGATGACGGATGTCCTCCCGGCTGTTATCCGGTTTCCCGATGAACACATACAGAATACGAATCCGTCAAAAATGTATACTGAAATCAACCCCAAGCTGGAAAGGATTGCCCAGCTGGGCAAAGGTGTAACGTTTACCGGTCGCCGCACTCTGCACGGCGAAGCTGTTATACTTCGTGTCGGTCAGATTGCGTACCCACAGGTTGATGTGCAGAGGGCCGAAATCGGCATCGGCATGGGCACCAAGTACCGCATAAAAATTCTGACTGACTGTATTCTGCTCATCCCAGTAGATCCTGCCCTGTGCAGAGAGGTTCATCCCCACGGTGACGCTGCGCAGATGGAAGCGGCTGGACGGATCGAGCAAGGCTGCCGGGTCAACATCAATCCGATAGTCGGCACTTGCCCCCAACGTATGCCGTGGGATGAAAGGCACCCGCTTGTCTTTGTAATCGATGGTTCCACCGCCCGCAACCGAATCCGTATATTCATCAAAGCGAGCACTTGTGAAGCCATAGCTGAGGGCATACATGAGCCTGTTGTCCAATGCGCCTCCCCGAAGAGCCGCCTCCAGACCGCATGAATGACTGCGGCCAGCATTCGTCATCACACGTCCGAAACCGTAATTGCCAGCCATGACGGAGAGCTGCTGGTTGCGGATCTGCATATAATAGGCGGAAAGATCGAGGTGAAGCTGATTGTCGAGAAGGTTGAGATGTGTGCCCGCCTCGTAGTTCCAGCTCGTCTCCGGCTTGTATTCAATTGTCTTTTGCGATACGTTCATAATAAGCATCGTCATGTGCAATGTCAAGATCGGCGCGGGTAGCCTTGGCTGCCTTCGAGGTCTCTGCCTGGAGCACATCCGAGAACATCTCGAAATTATAACCGCCGGCACGGTAGCCCTTTGACCACGTAGCGTAAACGTTGCTCCCGTTACGTAGCCGGTAAGTCAATCCGATTTTGGGCAAGAGCTGATTGAAGTGATCGTGCTCATGACGGTTCAGCAGGGATGTTATGACCGGACTGATATTCACACCGAACACACTCTCCTGCAGGGCTACACGGGCGGATGTAGCATAGTCGATTGCGACATGGGAGTAGTCGTAACGGAGTCCGAGCGTTGCCGTTAGCTGCCGGTTAAGGTCGATGTTGCTCTCATGGTAAACACCAAGATTGAACGTCGGCGTATGGAAAAGACCGGGCACAGGATCCATCTTCATCTTGACAGACACGCCGCCGGCACGGGCGATATTGGCAGCAGCAAGTGCGCGTGCAGCAACATTGGCAGCCTCTTCGGACATTCCTCTGGCAATCATTCCCTGTGCGATACCACGTGCCATGGAATTGAGAATGCCGTTGTAGGCATAGTCGGTGATGGTTTTGGACAGATAGGCGTTCATATCCTCATCAAAATAAACCGGAGCGACGGTCTTCAGCCACTGGTAAGAACCGAAAGCACCGAACGTCCAATGCCATTTGCCGTTGTTCCGGCTCTTGACAGACAGTTCCTCCAGGAGCGTATTCCCATGCTGCCGCTGCGTAAGGTGCAGGAAGTCCTGTGGACGATAATCGATATCCATGAGCATATAGTCATGAAGATACTGCCACGAGGTCATGGAGTTCACGTCAAAGCCCTTTCCTGTGTACTTGATGCCTATCCCTGTATGAAAGATGTTGCGGCGATAATTCCCCTGCCGGTTCTGGTCGGGCGACTGCGTACCGGCCTTCAGCCCATAGAGCGGTGACGTGATGGGGGCTGCGGCAATCTCTTCCGATGTAACGACCTGCCCGTAAGGAAAACCGTTCTGCCGTGTATATTGATAATCTGCCATGAAGTCAAAGGCCAGCCGGCCGGAGGGCCGCCAGAGGAAGCGCCCTTTTCCGCCGAACTCATTGACAAGGTCGGCATGGGCACCGTTAAACTGATTGCGGAAAAATCCGTTCTGACCGTCATAGAATCCCGCCAGGGAGAATGCGGCCTTGTCATTCAGCCGTTCATAGTGGCTGGCTTCTATCTTGCGCAGGAGTTTCGTACCGACAGAGAGCCTGATGTCTGTCCCCTGATATTGAAAGGGATTACGGCTGTAAAGACGGATCAGTCCGCCTTCAGTGTTCATGCCATAAAGTGTTCCCTGAGGACCGTGAAGGACATCCACACGGTCGATGTCATAGGTATGGAAATTGAATGCGCTCCTGCTCAATACCGGTATGCCGTCGACGTATATTCCCACGGCCGGAGAATAGACACGCGAGCCGATGCCGCGCATATAGACAGAAGATGTGTAACGGCTTCCGTACTCGGGCATGACAAAAGACGGAACGAAAACGGAGAGCTGCCGCACGTCCTGCACATTGAGACTCTGCAGCTGTCCGCTGTCGAACGAGGTACTGCTCAACGGCTGCCAGCGAAGACGGAAAGCCTCCTTGGGCTGATCAACAATGACCACCTCATCAATGTCATACACTCGAGAAGTATCTCCTCTTTCGACGGTATTATCCGCATACGCCCCCATGGAAAAGGATGAAGCCACCAGAAAGGCAACACCCCATTTGGATTTGAACATAAACTCTTAATGCTTTACAATGCGTTGGTTTCTGCAAAGGTAAGAAGAAAAAAACTAATGCACAATCCTTATTTATTAGGAATATAGCAGAAATCCATAATGGACAACTGATTCCTGTCTGTTTTCCCAAACGCTTGGGAACAATGTTCCCAAACACTTGGGAGAGATGTTCCCAACACCTGGGACTACGATTCCCAGACAGTTGGGAATTATCATAAATTACAGTTTAATGTTTTTCAGTTGACTGCTTTTCGTCTTGCTTTTAAACTTGGCTGACGGGTTCAAGAACCTATTTCTAATTGTCGTTGAAAGTATCTGCCGTTTTGAAAGACTTTAGAAAAAGAAATCAGCTCCCCATATAAGTACAGCGTAGCGCAGCACTTTCCCGATTGTGATACTGAGAACCGACAGTAGAATATTGGCACGTGTAAGTCCCAGCACAATCGTTATGGCACTCCCGAGAATGGGGAGAAAGGCAAAAACCCATCCAGGCACCATGCCCGCCCATAAAGCGGTAAGCTCTGTCGATGGAAGTTTTCTTCACATGAAAATAACGCTCAAGCCACTCCAGCTTGCCAAGCCTGCCAAGACCATAGTTGAACATTCCCCCCATCACATTACCGATACTGCCGTAAACAAGCAGCAACACCGGATCGAGACCGGCAGCCAGAAAGGCCGAGCATGACAGCCTCACTGCTGAACGGAAAGAAGCTCCCGGCAAGAAATGCCGACAGCAGCATTCCCCAGTAGCCATAATCTAAAAGGAGGTGTGTAAGAACGTCCATAAATTGACAAGCATAATGATGACGGCCGCATAAGAAAGGAGAATGAATATCCAGTTGGTGATGCGGGTATGCGTCAGAGCGAAGAAATGTGCAATCAGCGGTGCTGTTGTCACAATCAACATACTCAGCAAAGCTTCATAGTGTCTGGGCTGAAGAAACAGAAATACGGCTGCGGAAAGATCGATGGTGATGAAAATCTGATAGAAAAGACGTGTGCGGATACTGTCATTATGCTTCTGGTTCAAGAAGTGGACAATTCCGATTGCAGCACATATCAACACAAAAAGAGCTATTACTATCTGGCTCATGTTCAGAGAACTAAAGAATAATGGTTCACCAAACACTGCAAGCTGGGCGAAGTGGTCTGCAAGAACGGAAATGTCTCCTTTGGCAGCCAGATAACCCGCAAAGAACCAGTAAGGAAGCATGACTCCAAGGACTGATGCAAAAAAATTACGGATACTTAATGCGAAGAGATTGGTTCGCATGACTATCCAGAAGACTGGAAGAAAGAAAAGAATCTGCACCCAGACAATGCTCACCATGCCGATACAGAAATAAGCATAGAACGTCCAGCCCGGTGCATGCGTGTCCTGGTAGCAGCGGAAGGCAAGGGTATAGTAACCCACCATGCCGAGCATGACAATGGCTGACCGGACAGACGGAAAAATGAACACGGCCATCGTAGTGAACACCAGAAACGCACAGGACACCATCCGGCTGTAGATACGGATGAGCGCATTGCCGTTGTTCAGTTCCATCATAAGATAGGTGGACAACAGGAGGCAGATGCCAGGTACGATTACCGCCGGATTGTGTAATCCTGCAACAATCCATACAAGAGCAGCCGCTGTGACGACATACACTTGCGTCCAGCGGCTTTCAGCTATTTTATTTTGAAGACGTTTCTTTTGCATTGACAGGTGATAGGAAGCCTCGCCAACGTCCTCATAAGAAAGGATACACTGGCGGGGAACAAATAATGATGGGTGGAGAATACTACAGGGTCCTGGCCGATGTCACTTCTGAAATATTTATCCTTGAAGACGATCTTCTGTGCCTCGGCAAAGCTCTTCTGGAGTGCTTCCTCTTTGTCCTCACCATAAGAAGACACGGCGATGACACGGCCTCCGGCGGTAACGACCTGTCCGTCTTTCAGCACCGTACCGCTGTGAAAGACAACAGCTCCATCAACCTTGTCAAGTCCCGATATAGGATAACCCTTCACATAGTTCTCTGGATAACCACCGCTGACAAGCATGACACAGACAGCAGAACGCCTGTCGAACTCAACTTTCCGCTGGTCGAGGTTTCCCTCTGCGACACCTTCCAAGAGGTCTACGAGGTCGCTCTTCAGACGCAGCATGACACTTTCAGTCTCGGGGTCGCCCATCCGGCAATTGTATTCGATGACCATAGGCTCGCCATTCACATTGATCAAGCCGAAGAAGATGAATCCTTTGTAATCAATCCCCTCTTCCTTCAGACCTTCAACTGTAGGACGGATAATGCGTTCTTCTACCTTTTCCATCCATTCCTTAGTGGCAAAAGGAACAGGAGAGACGCTGCCCATACCGCCTGTATTCAGCCCTGTGTCGTGTTCACCGATACGCTTGTAGTCCTTTGCTTCTGGCAGAATCTGATAATGCGTGCCGTCGGTAAGAACAAATACCGAGCATTCGATGCCAGAAAGGAATTCCTCAATGACGACCTTTGCTGAAGCGTTGCCGAACATCCCCCCGAGCATCTCACGCAGCTCTTTCTTGGCTTCTTCAAGTGTCGGCACAATGAGCACACCCTTTCCGGCAGCCAGTCCGTCTGCCTTCAATACATACGGAGCCTTGAGCGTTTCGAGGAATTTCATGCCTTCCTCTATGGTTTTCCCGTCGAAAGTCTCATAGGCTGCAGTCGGAATATGATGGCGTTTCATGAACGACTTGGCAAAGTCTTTGGAGCCTTCCAGTACCGCACCTGCCTTGGAAGGGCCGATAACAGGAATACAGGCCGTACGCTCATCTTCCTTAAAGATATCATAGACACCCTTTACCAGCGGATCTTCGGGGCCGACGACAATCATGTCGACCTTTTTCTCAACGGCAAAATTCTTGAGGTTGTCGAAGTCGTCTACTGCGATTGCGACATTCTCACCGACTGCTTCCGTACCGGCATTACCTGGTGCGATGAAGAGTTTGCTACACTTTGCACTCTGTGCAATCTTCCATGCCAAGGCGTGTTCACGACCGCCACTGCCTAAAAGTAATATGTTCATAATGCCTCCCACCCACCCCCTCCGAAAGGAGGGGGACAGACCTGCTGCACGTGGGTATGTATTGATGGTTATTGTATATAAAGTAGCCTTCCTGCCGCTGTCTCAGAAAAAACAGCTCCCTGAAAAGGCGTAAACATCAAGCTCTATTGGACTTTCCTCTTCCCGGAGGAGCTGGGAGAAGCCAGATAATCCTCGAAATACTGTGTGATACGCTCATGCAGATGTACACTCTGATGCCCGCGCATATTATGAGGTTCACCAGGATAAACGTAGAAATCAGGCTGCGTACCGGCCGCAATACAGGCCTTCAGGAAAGAATAAGCATGCTGGGGCACGACCACCGGATCGTTCAGACCAATAATGATCTGGAGTTTCCCCTTGAGATTCTTTGCTTTCTGAAGGAGTGAAGTCTGGGCATAGCCATCCGGATTTGTCTGCGGTGTGTCCATATAGCGTTCTCCATACATGACCTCATACCATTTCCAGTCAATGACCGGGCCGCCGGCAACTGCTACTTTGAAGACATCCGGATAGTTGGTAATCAGTGAGATTGTCATGTATCCGCCGAACGACCATCCATGTATACCGATGCGGTCCTTGTCAACGTATGGAAGAGACTTCAGGTACTTCACACCTTCCATCTGGTCTTTCATCTCTTCCTGCCCGAGATGACGGAACGTAGCCTGTTCAAACTCCTTTCCACGGTGTTCGCTTCCACGGTTGTCAAGAATGAAGAGCAGATAACCTTTCTGTGCCATATAGGTTTCCCATCCGCGTGACCCCCAGTGCCATGAAGCCTCCACATTATGAGCATGCGGCCCGCCATACACATAGATGACCGTCGGGTACTTCTTGTTCGGATCAAATCCTACCGGCTTCACCATCCGCCAGTACAGGTCAGTCTTTCCGTCAGCCGCCTTTATCGACCCGCTTGTATATTCCGGTACGTTATATTCCTTCCACGGGTCAGCAGATGTGAAATAATCATGACGCTGCGGTTTTCCATTCAGCGTGACGACTTCGTACTTGTGAGGGACATCCGGCTCGCTGTAACTATCCATAAGTACACTGCCATCCTCGCTCAGCTTTGGATAGTGGCAGCCGCGGCCGTTGTCAAGCAGCGTCCGTTTTCCTGTCGCCACATTGACAAGCCATGCATTGCGCTGGATGGGATTACACTCATTGGAAACATAGATAATCCCTTCTGCTTTTGCATTGAAACCAAGGATATCCATGACTACCCACTTGCCACTGGTAATTTGCCTGATCAGCCGTCCGTCTTTATAGAAGAGGTAAAGATGGTTATAACCATCCTTCTGGCTCTGCAAGACAAACTCGTTCTCATTCCACGGAAGGAACCGGATAGGATGACAGGGTTCTACATATTTCGCATCCGTTTCACGGTAGAGTTCCTTCAGCTTAGCACCAGTTACAGCATCATACGATACCAGCCGGCAATCATTCTGGTCACGGTTGACTTCAAACATATAGACCGTTTTCTCATCAGGACTCCATGCGATGTTGGTGAAATAGCGGTCAGTCGGGTCACCGGCTTGAAGGTAAACCGTCTTTCCTGTAGTCAGGTCATATACGCCGACTGTGACCTTGTGAGATGTCTCACCCGCCATAGGATACTTGATTGGTGCAGCCTTGGCAGCGCGCGATTCGCCCCTCTCCGGTTTCCAGTCAAGTTCCGGAATGTCCACAAGAGGATAGTCAGCGACCATACTCTGGTCCATGCGATAGAAAGCCAGCCGGTTTCCCTTTCGGACTCCAATAGAGCCCGCCGCTGATACCGAACTCGTCCCGGTGGACACTTTGTCCGTAAACGATATTGCGTGATCCGTCCGTCGTCAGCTGACGTTTCTGTCCCTTTGCATCAGTGACAAAGAGCTGGTTATCTGCAACGTAAGCCGTAGCCCCGGACTGGCTGTTCCACAGACGAGCCTGCAAGCCGGCCGGCCGGTCCGACCGCTGCTCAAGTCTGTGTGTCTTGAAGTTTACATATAAGTCCTCCCTGCCGTTCTGCACAAGCACAACCGGACGGTCGGCATACGGGAACTCGGCCGCATAGAGATGGCGGACGACCTCGTCCGACTTTTCCAACCCGGCCCATCTGTTCAGCTCATCCAGCGAGAAGAGCTGTTTCTCTGCCACTCACCGGATCAACCAGCGAGCAGCTGTTCAGATCCTGCCGTACCAGTTTTCCCGCCCCACCACGTAAGATAACGTGCTTCGGGGCGCATCTTGTAGAAGTTGGTACCGCCAAAGTTCAAATCCTCCAGTGTAAACTGTTTTTGTGCCATACTTTCAGTAGGACGGACAAGTCCCATCAGGGTACAAAGCCCCACGAAACCGAGAAAAGATTTAATCTTCATGTTTATACGTGTTTTTACCACGGAATCCTCCGCGCTTGTTAGATTTATCAAACCGTTTTCCGCCAGACCTCCGGTCGTCCGCACGTCTGAACGAACGTCTGCGGTCGTCAATGTGTCTGGAAGAGCGTCTGCGGTCATCGTCATCACGCCCGAAGCGAGGCCGACGTTCATGGTCTTCACGGAACTTGCCACCGTTGAATTTATTGCGTTCCAGGCTGTGGAAAGTGAATGAACGGATATCAGTCTCCGCATTCTCTTCGTTCTCTTCAAGCCGTTTCTTAAACTCGCGTTCTTTCTTGAAACGGTGTTTCTGCGCCATCTCCCGCTTCTCATCTTCAGTCTTCACAACTCCGCCCTCATGGCGGAAAGCTGCTCATCTTTCCGTCAAACATCTGATAGCGGCGGAACTCGCACTCAGAGATCCGTTATAGACCGGTATCTTGATGCTGGGTTTCAGCCCAATCTGTCGGAAGCATTCCTCCCGATAGGACAGAATCCACGCCTCATTGCCTATGAACTGATGCTTCAGCCGTTCCCCGATCATCTTGTAGGTACCGAGAAGGTTCGGTGTAGAGATGCGTTCTCCATAAGGTGGATTCATCACCATGATGCTCTTTTCCTTCGGCTGCGTGAAGTCCTTGAAATCCAGCTGTCCGATGGTCACATCCCGTGACAGACCGGCTGCAGCCACATTCATACGTGCCGTATTCACGGCTTTCATGTCAGTATCGTAGCCATAGATATGATGGGTGAACTCACGTTCCTGCGAGTCGTCATTATAAATCATATCGAACAGTTCCTGGTCGAAATCGGGCCATTTCTCAAAGGCGAACTCCTTGCGGAACACGCCCGGCGAGATATTCCGGGCTATCAATGCTGCTTCAACAGGCAGTGTTCCCGACCCGCACATAGGGTCGATGAAGTCCGTTTCGCCCGTCCATCCCGTCATCAGGATCATACCTGCAGCCAGCACCTCATTCAGCGGAGCCTCGACACTTTCCTGTCGGTAACCGCGCCGGTGCAGCGACTCACCGCTCGAGTCCAGCGACAACGTCGCATCGTCCTCTGCCACGTGGATGTTCAGGCGGATATCAGGATTGCTGACAGAAATATTGGGGCGTGTGCCCACACGCTCACGGAACTGGTCGACAATAGCATCTTTCACCTTGTAGGTGACGAAGCGCGAGTTGGTGAACTCTTCGGAATAGACAACAGAATCGACAGAAAACGTCTTGCCGCTGAGGATATACTTGCTCCAGTCTATTTTCTTCACTTCCTCGTACATATCCTCAGCACTCTTCGCCTTGAAGTGTGCGATAGGCTTAAGGACTCGGATAGCCGTGTGCAGCTGGAAGTTGGCACGGTACATCATTTCCTTGTCGCCGGTGAACGATACCATGCGGCGTCCTATCTGTACGTTGTTGGCACCTAACTGTGTCAGCTCTTTTGCTAATACTTGCTCCAAACCCATGAAGGTTTTGGCGATGAGTTCAAATTCTTGCATTTATGTGATTGTGATTTATAAGCAATGACAGGCGATGATGAACGGTGACTATATCCCGCCGCCGTCTTCGAAGTCGGTATCCAGTATATCTGTCTTGCTCTGCCTGTACTTCTTCGAGCGGGGACGCATATCCCGGGTAACCCATACATTGGCACCGATAACACATCCTCTTCCAATCGTGACACGGCCGAGAACGGTAGCATTGGCATAGACGATGACATCGTCCTGCAGAATCGGATGGCGTGGAATGCCTTTGATGGGCTTTCCCGTCCTTGTCGAGCGGAAAGCTCCTGGCCCCCAAAGTCACTCCCTGATAAAGTTTCACATGATTGCCAATGACACACGTCGCACCGATGACGACACCTGTACCGTGGTCGATTGTGAAATGCGTACCGATTGCCGCGGCTGGATGGATGTCGATGCCCGTCTCTGAATGCGCCATTTCGGTTATCATACGCGGAATGAGCGGAACATCCTCCATTACCAGTTCATGCGCCAGCCGATAATTGATGATGGCCTTGATGGCAGGATAGCAGGATATGACTTCTCCCTGGTTGGCAGCCGCCGGGTCACCGTCAAAGGCTGCCTGTATGTCAGTTGAAAGTATCTTGCGTATGGTCGGGAACTTTGCAATGACACGTTCTGCAATCATATCTGCTTCCTCCTGCATACACCGCCGCATATCATCAGCATTCGGACAGTGGCAGTCCTCGTCGAAAACACAGTCCTGCCATAACCTGACGGCTGAGCAGCTTGTGCAGCCGCTCCACGCTAACACCTATCTGATATTTGATGGTCTCGATATTGACAGACGACTTTCCGTAAAACCCTGGAAAAAGGATAGAACGTGAAAGGTCGATAATCTCCTCAAGCTCCTTTGCCGACGGCAAGGGATCTCCCTTCACGGTGTTCATGGAAAAGACCTTGCAGTGCTTCCGGCTCCGAGAGCTCGTCCACAGTCTGGATGAGCTGCTGGGTGATGTCCTGTCTACTCATTGATAATCGTATCGAGATGTAATTACGTTGCAAAGATAATGATTATTATCGGATTTTTTTATAAGTTTGTTCAGGAAAAATATGGTAATTTTGCAGCCGACTCACAGAGTCCGGACAGGATACCGGATTCACCGGAATCTTTCTGAATTGTTACACTTTTGATAGACAATGAAGTTTAAAATCGCCTTACGCCCCATCAGCATCTTTCTTTCACTCACACTCTGTACAGCTATCGCCGCACACATTCTTTTCTGCCCTTCGACCAACCGTATCCGCCACCATTACGACGGCATCGACGTATCACACCACCAGGGCAGGATTGACTGGAAAGAAGTGGCGAAAGGACAGAAACATACGATTCGTGTACATCAAGGCAACGCAGGGGACAACCATCAAAGACGAATACTACGACCGCAACATCAAGGGCGCACGCCGACAAGGGCTGCGCTGCGGATCGTATCACTACTCTCTTCGTCTACACCTGTCCGTAAACAGTTCCGACATTTCCTGAATACAATCCGCAAGCACAGACAGGATCTGATTCCGATGATTGATGTGGAACGTGAAGGCGTAAGAGGATGGACTCGCAGACAGGTGCAGGACAGCGTTGCCATGTTCGCCTCGCTGGTACGAAAAAATTTCGGAAAGAAGCCGCTTGTCTATTCACAGGCTAATTTCTATAATTCCCATCTTGCCCCCCGGTTCAACAGCTACTTCCTTTTTCTTGGCAGATACAGCCCGGCCCGGCCGGCCGTCAAAGGAACCGGGCGGCATAACATCTGGCAGTTCACCGAAAAGGGAAAGATCCGCGGTATTCACGGGCACGTGGACCTTGACCGATTCATGTCCGGAACCTCAGTCGCCGACATCCAGCTGTGAAAGCAGCTGCGGAGCATGGCATTCCCGACCGGTCGGGAATGCTATTCCCAGACACCGGGAACAGTATTCCCGAATATCCGGGAATCTCCTACCCAAGCACTTGGGAACAGGATATTCCGCAGTTTATCTTGAAAGGTGGATGTAGTCTTCATTCAGCACGCCGACATGGCGGGAGTTCCACTGGAACATGGACAACAGGCCATTACCAGGGCGGATGTGAATTAAACATAAACTGACGGCAGAATACGGTCAGACCTGGATTATTATTCGTATTTTTGCATCCGCAGGCTTATAAGCACAGAACAGGAATCCCGGCTTCACGGAACGCCCAGACAGTTCATCCCGGCCTGTAAGATTAAGAAAAAAAGTAAACGATGGTTATAGGATATCATTCTAAGAACAGTGACAAATCATCTGACAGCAAACTGACCATGCCCTTTCGCACCCTACTGTTGCTTCTCGTGCTCTCTGTCACGGGCAGTACGTATGCACAGGAATACCACGATGCTCCCCCGCTGACACTCCGTCCGCTGCTGCAGCAGCTTGGGACCGAGCTCATGCAGGGAAAGACAGGGAGCATAGTCGCTGTCGACCCTGCCACAGGGGAAGTTCTCTGCATGGTAACAAACTCGCCCGACGGTCCCGACGATGCGCTCGCCATTGCTACCGCCTATCCTCCCGGATCGACGATAAAGCCCGCACAGGCCTTGGTCTTTCTTTCCGAAGGTCTTGTAAAAGCTGATACAAAGATAGCCTGCCGCAACGGATTCCGCGACGGAAACATCAGGGTGAAATGCCATCCTCACTACTCGCCGGAAACGCTGACAGAGGCTCTGGCCGTATCATGCAACACATGGTTCCTCAAATCATACCTGCTGATGCTGAACGACAGGCATAAGTACGGTTCCAAGGAAAAAGCCGTCAGCACATGGCACGACTATCTCGTAAGCATGGGGCTGGGCGGACCGCTGGGGATAGATATGCCCTGGCGAGAAGGGCGGACTGATAGCCGGGTGTAAACTATCTCACACACCGATACAAGGCAGGGTGGGAGCCAAAGACCATCCTATGGGCCGGTATGGGACAAGGAGACATTACCGCAACACCGCTCCAACTCTGCAACCTGGCAGCCTCGATAGCCAACCGGGGCTTCTTCTTCACGCCACATATCCATAAAAATACAGACCATACGCCCCTTGCCTGCACGCTTTCTCACCCCTCACCAGACCCAAGCGTCCCCCGAAGCCTATGCCACGGTAGTTGCAGGAATGCGGCTGGCTGTGACCAAAGGGACCGCCACCGAACTCAACAGGACTTCCTACCCCGTATGCGGAAAGACCGGGACAGCCGAGAATGCGGGCAAAGACCATTCCGCTTTCATCGGATTCGCTCCCATGAACCGCCCGAAGATCGCAATCGCTGTGTACATAGAGCATGGTGGATTCGGTGCTGACATGGCTGCGCCGATAGCCGGTCTGATCATGGAGGAATACCTCAAAGGCAGACTGAGCCCGAGGTCTCTGGCAACCGCAAAGCGTCTGGAGCGTATGCAGACCCTGGAGAAGAGGGTGTCTTCTACAAAATAGACAGACAGGACAAGCAAGGGAGAGACGGTCCGATATACGTGTATCAGATTTCTGCCGGCAGTCTTCCGCCTGTCAAACGATGATCGGTCACGAATGAAAAGAGGCGCTTACTTACAATGTCGGCAACGTCAGGAGGGAAGCAAGCAGACCTTGATCACATTGCCACTAATACCCGACCGGAAAACAAACAGGTACAAGCTCCTCGAGAAGGCTCATCCGAATCGAGGGTTTATCCAATCCCCAAGTATGGAAACAGAAGCCTTCTCCTTCTCCTGCTTTTGCCTGTCAGCGTTCCACCTGAAACACCCACCATTTGTTGTACGTTCAGCAGGAAAAGGCTATAAAATGGACAGAAGAAATCGACAAAGGGCCCAGCAATCATTTGCTGGACCCTTTGTCATTCACATTTCTGTGAGCGTTGAGCTTGATTTTTGGGTTTCCGCCTCACGGCGTCACCCAATCATCTTGCATCATTGTTATCCTTTAATCAATCTTCTGATTACCTTTAACTAAACCTATTTTCTTGAAACCTGAACAATCTCTCTTGTTCTACCTTAAACTAAATAACTAAAAACCTAAATCTATTACTACTAACCTAAACAATCTATATTTTGTCTTTCGACGATGCAAAAGTACTACTGTTTGCGTACACAGCAAAACATTTCCCTGAATTATTTCACCGAAGCCGCCGTTTTTTGACTTACATCAAGAGCTGATGCCGTCTGAGACAAAGAATCTGCCAAACGACATGAATGAGACAGTATAATAGGTAAGAAACAGGGAATGAAAGGGAGGGAGGAAAAAAGAGCATACAGACCCGGAAAGGAAAAAGCTGTATCAGAAGTCCCACCTGAGGAATCTTCTGATACAGCCTTATGTTTCTTTCCTCTCAGCATAACGCCTTTCATAGAGCATCATACCTTCACCCTATAGCAATCTGCCGCTTATATGAGATACTGACTGGAGATACTCTCGTTGTTGAGGACACGCCGGATCGTCTCGGCAAACATATCTGCAACCGATATCTGCTTTACCTTTGAACAACGGGCTGTGTAAGGGATAGAATCCGTAAAGACCATCTCCTCCAGCGCAGAAGCCTCCACGCGCTCGGTAGCAGGACCGCTCATTACACAATGAGAAGCAATGGCACGTACACTCCTTGCACCAGCCTCCTTCATAATATCAGCAGCCTTGGCGATGGTACCGGCAGTATCAACCATGTCGTCAACGATAACGACATTCTTGTCTTTCACGTCTCCGATAATCTGCATGGTGGCAACAACGTTGGCACGGGCACGCGTCTTGTTACAGAGCACCAGCGGACAGCCGAGGTACTTAGCGTATGTATTGGCACGCTTCGACCCCCCGACATCAGGACTGGCAATGACGAGGTCCTTCAGATGAAGGCTCTGGACATAAGGAAGCAACACGCCGCTGGCATAAAGGTGGTCGACAGGAACATTGAAAAAAGCCCTGTATCTGGTCGGCATGCAGGTCCATTGTCATCAGACGGTCGATACCCGCAACCCCCAGCAGGTCGGCTACCAGCTTTGCACCGATGCTCACACGCGGCTTGTCCTTACGGTCCTGACGTGCCCAGCCGAAGTAAGGCATGACGGCGATAATCTGACGTGCAGAGGCACGCTTGGCAGCATCAATCATCAGGAGAAGCTCCATGAGATTGTCCGAGCTGGGGAAGGTACTCTGCACAAGAAAGACATCCTTGCCGCGGATGCTCTGCTCGTAGGAAACGACGAACTCGCCATCGGAGAAGCGGGTCATCACCAGATTACCAAGTGGACAGCCGAGGCTGGCACAGATTTTCTCAGCAAGATATCTCGTCTTTGTGCCTGAGAATACCAAAAAGAGTTGTTTTCACTCATTTCTTTTTCGTTGTTTATATTGATAAGGTATATAAATCTATCGCTTATTCTGCCTGCTACTGGCAAAAGGCACGCAGTCTTCGGAAGTGTTCAATGACGGGGCTGAAGTTCTGTTCACTGTGGATGCAGAACCTGTTCCAGAGGTCGTTACGGATTACCACACCGCCAAAACCCAGCGTACGCAAGGCCGCCAGGTCCGCCATCGTCACTCCTCCCATCGCATAGACATGCCGACCGAGAAGTCCCTGGCATCCGGCTTCATCCAGTTCAGCACCCGACAGAATCTCTTCCTCGTCAGCCGTTGCCTCGCAGGGCTGATGGATATTCTTCAGGAAAACATAGTCAGACTGCTTCTTCATCGACTTCAACAGCATAACATCATCACACGTTCTTCCCACCGTTCCACGGTAACCAGGAGGCACAGACACAGCTGCACTGTCCAGATGGATACCGCCCAGTGCGAACTCGTCTTTCATGTGAAAATGCTGATGTACTATGATTCTGTGATGAAATTCAGAAGGCAGAAGTGAAAGAAGACGCTCCAAATAAAGTGGGGATGTATCTGTCTTCGAGATGTGGAGACAATCCAAACCCTCCTCGAAGAGCATACTAATGATTTTGTCTTCTTCCACAAAATACGTGGACTTAGTCATGACGACCAGTTTCATGCCTTTACTTTATTTGCATTGCAAAGGTAGAGATTATTTCCGATAACTGCAAATTTTTCCTTATATTTGCAACATGAAAGTAAACCCATTGACCTACGACGAACTCTCCCGTCCTATGTATGTGCTGGAGGAAGCACGCCTCCGAGACAACCTGGCACTCATTGCCCATGTGGCAAATGAGGCCGGTGTTGAAATCATCCTTGCATTCAAGGCCTACGCTTTGTGGCGTACATTTCCCATCTTCCGCGAGTACATCAAGGCGACAACAGCTTCATCACTCTATGAGGCAAGGCTCGGATTCGAGGAATTCGGTGCCCCGACGCATACCTTTTCACCGGGCTACACCGATTATGAGATTGATGAGATCGCACGTTGCTCGTCCCACCTCGTCTTCAACTCCCTGACACAATACGAGCGTTACCACATCCGTATCAGGCTGGAGAACGAGCGGCTGAGCCTCGGACTGCGTGTCAACCCTGAATATTCAGAGGTCGAGACGCTCATCTACAATCCCTGTGCGCCTGGCACACGCTTCGGCATATCATCCGACAGACTGCCCGACAGACTGCCCGATGACATAGACGGCTTCCATGTACACTGCCATTGCGAGAGTGGAAGTGATGTCTTTGAGCGCACACTGGCACACATAGAGGAGAAGTTCGCAGGATGGTTCCCGCAGCTGAAGTGGGTCAACTTCGGCGGAGGTCACCTCATGACACGGAAGGACTACGATGTTCCACGCCTTATCCGTACACTCAGGGATTTCAAGAGACGTTATCCCTGGCTCAGGGTAATACTCGAACCCGGGAGCGCCTTTGCCTGGCAGACCGGACCGCTCGTGGCACAGGTTGTCGATGTGGTGGAAGACCACGGCATCAAGACTGCCGTCCTGAATGTGAGTTTCACCCGCCATATGCCCGACTGCCTGGAAATGCCTTATCATCCTGCGGTCCGCAACGCCTGTCTGGCCGACGAAGACGGAAGTGCCAGGGAGAACACACCTACCGGCTGGGGGCAAACAGCTGCCTGAGCGGCGACTGGATGGGGTCATGGACCTTCGACCATGCACTGCAGGCAGGTGAAAACATTATCTTTGAAGACATGCTCCACTACACGACCGTGAAGACAAACATGTTCAACGGCATCAGCCATCCGGCTATCGCCCTGCTCCATCCGGACAACGAGCTGGAGGTTCTGCGTGAATATACCTATGAGGGATTACCGTGACAGAATGGACTAATGGCACATTCTTTTGCTATCTTAGCGATATAAGAAAACAACTATCAAGAAGGATGAATTATGGCATTTATAGACTACTATAAGATTCTGGGCGTAGACCGGAACATCCCACAGAAGGATGTACGTGCAGCCTACAGGAAACGTGCAAAGCAGTTCCACCCCGACCTGCACCCCAACGATCCGAAAGCAAAGGCCAAGTTCCAGGCTCTGAGTGAGGCTTTTGAAGTCATCGGAGATCCGGAAAAGCGTGCCTAGTACGACAAATACGGTGAGCAATGGCGCAATGCCGAAGCCTACGAACAGGCCGGCGGCTTTGGCGGATTCCAAGGAGAACAAAGCGGCGGACAGGCTGGTGGAAATCCTTTCAGCGGATTCGACTTCAGCAGCTTCGGCAGCGGAGGAGGAGGCTTCAGCAGCTTCTTCCAGGACCTCTTTGGCGGAGGAAGCCGCCGCCGCTCATCCGGATTCAACACCGGACGGGCGTACAGGGCAGCAAGCACCGGGACAGATGGAGGCCAACGTCGGCATCGATCTCACACCGCTCTCCTGGGAGGTGAGATCATCATCCAGCTTTCAGGTGGACAAAAAGTCAAACTGAAGGTAAAGCCGCTGACACAAGGCGGTACGAAAGTCCGGCTGCGTGGCAAAGGCTATGACCGTGGCGATGGTACCTTCGGCGACCTCATCATTACTTACAACGTGAAGCTGCCGGACCATCTGACTGATCATCAGAAAGAACTGATTGAACAGATGAGAAGAGAGGGCTAACGGGAGTTCCACACGCATTTCCAAGCTGTTCTGACGAAAAGAACATCCATACACACGGCAAGAGGAACAGCACGCTTCACAAAAGAAAACCAGAAAAAGGGGGAGTGTCAGCACGTATAGACATGCTGACACTCCCCCTTTTCCGCATTACCTGCAGACCTGGAAGTCATCATTCCCTTACATTCAGGCCCTCAGCTACTTCACTTCACGAAGCTGAACAAACATCCGTCATCGGAAAAACCAGCACGAGCTGACGGCCAGCCAGAACAGCGACAAAGCCCAAAACAAGGGAGGCAAGAACATAAAGGGCAGAGGGCAGAAAGGCATTTCCGTCTTCTATCAGTACAACATTCTCATTCATGAACGTGGAGAACGTTGTAAACCCGCCGCAGAAGCCCGTCGTAAACAGAAGACGGACAGAAGGGCTCATACCGCCCTCATCCCCGGACAGTGACGAAAAGACACCTATCAGGAAACAGCCCACGACATTCACAGCCAGCGTTCCCCAGGGGAAAAGTCCGGGCACAGCCAGCTGGACAAACTTAGAAACAACCATTCTCAGGCTGCCGCCCACGAAGCTGCCGATCCCGACCAGCAATATATCCTTGAACATCTTGATTTTATAAATTATAATACATTCTTCGGAATTGATGCAGCCCTCTGCCTACATATATGATTCCGTTCTTTTCCTGTAAGTATCCATATTCTCCAAACAGCATGCCCGATTTCACGGAACAATCTGGCGGCAGGGATATTACTATCTGCACAGAGGAAAGTCAGTCCCCAGTACAGGGAACGTTGTTCCCGATGCATTGGGAACAATGTTCCCAACGACTGGGAACCATGTTCCCAACGGCCGGGGACCGTATTCCCATGTAGTTCTGTCGGACCCACGAAAGTGCCAGACTGATCAGAACACCAGGTTAAAGCCGAACCTGATACCGCTCTTCGAGATACCCGGAGCGTGCGTATAGGTGAGGCGGCGCACGTAATCAACCTCCAGACACTTGAAGATATTGTGTACGCCCACTACGAGCTCCAGATAGGGATCGTGTGTCATCACACGTGTTCCTTCCGGGAACTTATACAGATCAGGGTCACTGGCATTCTGGGGTAGGTAGGGATTGTTCTTGTCTGTCAGATGTCCCCACATACCCTTGAAAGCCATGTATTCACGCCACTTCAGCTTTCTGATGAGCGGAAGACGGTTGAAGATCTTGCCTTCCAGATCCCATGCGAGATTGAATTGAGCATAGCGGTCGTTGAGGAATTCAAGGCTCTGCATGAGGTTGAACGTTCCCTGATGCTCGAAATAGGAGGTGTTGACAGGCGGCGTGATGAGAAACTGGAACGGAACTTTACTCCATTGCGCGCCTCCCTGCACCCGGGTGTCAATGTGGCCCCAGCTGCCCAGCCAGAACCGTTTATAGATTGAGACTTCCGTAAGATTACTGTGAAAATTACCTCCCAGAATATGGCGAAGCCCCAATGTGTGCGTCACCTTGAATTCCGGCGCATCAAGATTGACCTCCATACGCTGCTGCTTTGAGTTGACATAGGTCTGTCCGGGGCGGAAGTCAAGGCCGAGGATTATTTCCGTCATGCGCATCCTGTCTATCTGCGTGCCATCCATCTTCTCATAGATGAGCTTGCCGGTCGGCTTGTTGACCTCTGTACGCAGTTCAAGACTGGTTGCCAGACCATAATCCGTCTCCCACATGAAGTTAATTTTCTGACGGTTGTAGAAATACATTTTTTCTACCTTTACCGGACGGAATGCCATGAAGAAATTGTCCTTGTTGTGTATCAGATATTTATCGGACGGCGACTCGACGTCCTTGCTCAGCTCTACAGATACTTTCCGGATAGGGAATTCGATAGGCTGATAGTCAGGCTTGTTGAATGAATAGGTCACCTTGGCATCATAATAGTTGCGATGCGACTTCGTACCGTAGGCATAGTACCCCTCGAAGAACCAATGCGGGTTGAACTTGGCTGTGGTGCGGGCAGAAGCACGGAGACGGATTCCGTCGACAAAGTTCTTTGAAAGGAAGGTGTTGACCGGGCCGAGGTCTACCTTACTCGGTGTTTTCTCCGACCCTGTTTCGATGAAGTTTTCTATCAGAGCCTTCGAGGCAAACATGACCCACTTGAAGTGCCTGGTCTTCGCCATCCGTTTGATGAACGAGTCCATCCCCGCTTCACTTTTCGTAAGCTGCGTTGTCCGTGTGCCGCCCAGAATTCGTCGTCACGCATCTTGGCATTGGCATCATAGGCAATCTTCGCTTTTCCCTTGAAGAGCCTTTCGTCAATCGGATTGAAGGCATAGTTCGTCATACCGGTTGTCCGTATGACTACTGCCCGCTGCAGAAAGTCTGTCAGTTTCAGCTCGGCAATCATATTGTCGGTCGTCAGTGCCCAGTCGCCATTGCCCAGCTTGGTGAACTCCTGCTCGAACTTCATGGCATCCACGAAATTCACGCCAGTGTTGGCAGGCAGCTGCATATCACACTTTTTCACGTGCAGCGAACTGTCGTTCAGCACATACAGTTCACCACGGAAACCGAAGTCCTGCTGATTGGCAGGCATGAACTGAAGACGGATGCACTGGTCCTGGTTTACATAAACGGTATCATCAATATAGAAGTGATAGAATGAAATGGCAGTAGATCCTATCGGTGACGGGAAACGCTTCTGAAGGAGGTCGATCTGGTCGTCATAGAGATTGATGTCCTTGAAGAGATCCTTCACTATCGTGTTCAGGGCTTCTCCCGTTTGGATAAGTTTCGAGATACCCTTTGTAGACTGCCCCAGTACAATATCTTTTTCATCGCGTGGATTCTTGCGGTAAATATGCTGTGTGAGGGTCTCGTCCACAGAGAGAGGGAGGATGAGCTTGTTGTTATAAGGACAGGTCTCTACCTGGTCGAGAAGCCATGGAGCCTTCTTGAACATGGAGCCTTCAAGTTCGTCAGGTGTGAGGTCGTTGACTGCCATCGTCACTTTCTGATACTTGTCATACTGATAAAAATCATGATTCTCCAGATGAGTCTGCTTCTTGGCAGCTATGACACGCCGCATAAGCTCCACTGCCGGATTGTCCTTCCGGGAATATCTGTGGCGGCGTTTCGCCTTTACCACGACTCCCTGCAGCTGCCTTGAATCAGCTATAAGTGTCACATGAAGTATTCTTGGTGTACTCGACGTAACCTTTATCCGGCGTGGTTTGTAGCCGACCGCCGTCACGGTAAGCTGTTCACCCGGTCTGCGCTCTATGGAGAAATGGCCGTCCGCATCACTCGACACACCTTCTTTCAAACTCCGATAGACGGCGTTAGCGTATGGAATACTGTCTCCCGTCTGCGCATCGACTACATAACATTGGAGCAGCGTACTATCCATGACGACCGGCTTTGAAGCTACCTTGGCCAGAGAATCCATCATCAGGAGGAGAGAATCAGTGGCCTGCATTATCGAGTCGTTCCCCGCCAGAAGTGAATCTCTGTCCAATGACAGGGAGTCACCGTGTGCAGGCAAGGTGTCTGTCCTGACAAACAAGGTGTCGAGCGTATACGCCTGTGCCGTAAAGGAGACTGACAGGAAAAGGAGAGCGAAAAAGAGTATCCCCATGAATGTCCGCCCTTCCTTCTTCGACCTGTCGGAATGGGAGTAGGAGAGGTTGTGTCTATTGAGATTTGAGAACATATTCATATCTTACATTGTTTTAGAGCAATGCAGGACAGCCCATAATGGTTATCCTGCACCTGAAGCCTCTCATCCTTCAGCAAGAGGGCAAAGAGGCTTTTCGGGAAGCCAGGGAAGATTTCTAATCAATCTCTTCATCTGCTTCGTATCCGCCCATTTCACGAATGGCATTCTTGAGCATCGTGTACTGTTCAAAGAGATTGTTGACGGCTTCCTCGCCACGTGTGAAATCGTGCATAGGGCTTTTGAGGAAGAAACTCAGAAACCGCTGGATGCCATAACGGCCGGCACGTGCCGCAAGATCGGAGAGCAGTGCAAGGTCGAGAAGCAGCGGTGCTGCGAGGATGGAGTCGCGGCAGAGGAAGTTGATCTTTATCTGCATGGGGTATCCCATCCAGCCGAATATATCAATGTTGTCCCATCCCTCCTTGTTGTCATTGCGGGGAGGATAATAGTTGATACGCACTTTATGGTAAATGTCTCCATAGAGGTCGGGCTGGTCATCGGCCTTGCAGATGGTCTCAAGGGTAGAGAGCTTGCTGACTTCCTTTGTATGGAAATTGGCAGGTTCGTCAAGCACCAGTCCGTCACGGTTGCCCAGAATATTGGTTGAGAACCAGCCTGCCAGTCCGAGGTTGCGGGTCTTGATGATGGGTGCAAAGCCCGACTTGACCAGTGTCTGCCCCGTCTTGAAGTCCTTGCCGGCAATCGGCATATGCATCTTCTCTGCCAACTCCCACATAGCCGGTATGTCAACCGTCGTGTTCGGAGCTCCCATGACGAACGGACACCCTCTGCCAGTGCCGCATAGGCATAGCACATGGACGGTGCGATGTGCAAACGGTCGTCTGACTTCATGGCCATTTCCAACTGGCCGAGCGTCTTGTGATACTGCTCATCATAAGGAACATAGATTTCCGTAGATGCTGCCCAGATGACAACGATACGCGCACAGCCGTTCTGCTGCTTGAAGTTGCGGATGTCCTTTTGCAGCTCCAGTACCATATCCCAGCGTGTCTGACAGTTCTTGACATTGTCACCATCCAGACGTTTGGCGTAGTTTCTGTCAAAAGCAGCCTTCATCGGCCTGATAGCCATCAGTTCCTCACGTACCGGTTCTATATCTTTCGCCTTCAGGACTTCGGCATATACTGCAGCCTGATACGCATTCTGGGGATAGACGTCCCACGTTCCGAAGACGATATCTTCCAAATCCGCCAGCGGAACAATGTCCTTATAATGAAGATACTGCTTGGCAGCTCCTCGTCCCACACGGATCTTATCGTATTGGGTCATGGAGCCGACAGGCTTTGCAAGCCCCTTACGTGTCATTAACACTCCGGTCATGAAAGTCGTAGCGACTGCGCCGCAACCAACGACCATAATCCCTAACTTGCCCTCCGCGGGCATGACGTTTGTTTGCTTCATGTGACTTTACTGCAATATTATCTTAACGTATTCAAGTGGCATATATTGTCTTTGCACAGATTATAATTCATCTAAGCCCTTGATGATACGGTCCACCACACATATGTCAGGGTCATCCACCGTCCATCCTTCTCCCTTCAGCCATACCGTCTTGCAGCCTGTTCCGTGCGCCGGGAGAATGTCTTTCGCATAGCTGTCACCCACGACAACCACATTCTCTGGCCTCTCCCTCAACGCCGCCACTGCCAGACGGAAGATCTGCGGATCAGGTTTCCGTACACCGACGACGGCACTTTCTGTAACAGTCTCGAAGAGAGAAGACAGTCCGAACTCATCAAGGACAATCGACATATTGCCATAGAAATTCGTCACCAGCCCAATCCTATGTTTCTTTTTCAGCCTCTCAAGCACTTTCCGAGCCGCCGTAATGTTGGCTTTTACCGAATTATACAGATCTTTCACGAGCGCATCCCGCAGTTTCACTTTCCATTCGCCTATCATCATGCAACCATCCCTTATCAATCAGGAATCCGGTCTCTATCCTCAACTTCTCCGCCAGCATCTGTCGGAAAGTAAAGTCCGGCTGGATAATGTTCTGCCGGTCCAGAGTACGTTCAGCATATACATAGGCTTCACGGAACTGTGACTCTGTAATCGGGACACATTTTCGTTCAAAGGCATGCCACAGCATCTTCCCCCAGTGACAGCCTGCTGTATCAAGAGTGCCGCCGAAGTCGAAGAGGAACGAAACCGGCTCTTTTCTCCTCTATATTCCCACAGGAGAAGAGATGAGACCGTGATGAAAAATAACGCATCGTCTGTTTCTTTGATCATGAGTTGATGATGATTGGTGAGAGAGTGTGGCCGGGATGACAGCTGACAGTAAGGAGAGGGAACAAAGAACGCCACTATCCGACTAACATCACCCAAGACTGTTCACATCGTTCTTTTCCGGGGACGACGAAGAGAAAGTGCTGCTGAAGGAGCTCCATACAGTGAGATTCCTGCACAGTTCCTCATGCCGCCTGTGCATATAGACATACAACACATTATACACGGTAATCTCAAACAAGAGATAGACCCATGGGCAGTTCAGCAGACAAGTGACATAGATGAGGATTGCCCGGCTGTTGAAAGTCAGGAGATTTGTGTAGGGCATCAAAGGCCGGCTGCCGGCCAGGAAGCGTTCCTTTACCTCCTTTGGCACTCCGTCAATGCTGCCATACTGTTCCTTCAAGGTGGCATGAAACTTCTGGAAAGCAGGGGTCCTGCGCTCCTGGCTCCGGCAATAATTCTGATAGTTTCTGTGAAAAGCTCGGTCCCAGAAAACACCTTTTTCTCCCTTCAGTCGCTCTGCTATGGCATGTTCCCGGGCGTAAGTGTCCAGTTCCGATCCTTCCCTGCCTTTCAGAAAATAGAGGTGTATCTGCCGGTAATAGTCGCTCAATGAACTTTGGGGAGAATGACACAGCAGGCCTGCCACAGCTGCCAGCCCCAGTCCCCAGAAACTCCAGACCTCTTCCGTACCGGGCATGGGCTGCTTCCAAAGCCGGAGAACAATGGCAAGATAAACAGCAAAGAACCACACATCACCGGCAAACCCGTCCAGACAACGTCCTTTCATCGACCGCTGATGGGTGAGCCGTGCAAGCTGACCATCTGTTGAATCGCAGAAATTAGCCAACATCAACAGAATAATCCCCAACACGTTATGCAGCGTATCGGTGAAGAAGAACATGATACCGGCAGCCACTCCAAGGAAAATAGACAAGATGGTTATCGTGTTGGGGGTAACTCCCAGACGATGCCATAACAATGCAAATACCAGTCCGACGGGGCGTGTGAAGTGAATATCCAACCATTCCTCGGTATCCGTAGATTTGAAGGAGGAACGGAGAAGAGCACGGAATCCCAGACCACAGGCGACTTCTTGTCCTTGCACTTCACCCCCAAAAGAGGACTCAGAATATCCTTTCTGCTGTTTCTTTGTCATTTTCTTCAATATATATTAAGGTGGTGACAAACGGTGATGACAGACTGCAACCGCTATGCGTTGCTTTCACACTAATTGCTTCTCTGGCTACTCAGAAGGAGGGCGGGGGCAGCTCTTTTCACTATCGCTCTCGCCGCTTCTTCCCTGCAACGTGAGAAACTCGGCCAGTCGTTGAAGTCGATGATCACGTAGTCGCTGTTGCGTTTGATGATGGCATCTCCACCATACACTGGCGTTTGCAGCAGCCGCGACAGCTTTTCGGCATCAGCCTGCAAGCAGCGGGATGAGAATGGATAATGCTGCGGCCTGCCGTTTACCTGATCATCTCCGAACTTCGTTCCGTCGTCGTCACCGGGATAGTAGCAACGGAAGAAGCCCGTACCTTCAACACCATAGAACTTGACAAGGTCACCTTGCACGTGTGCCTGGACAACGACATCCTGGATACCCCGCTGCACAAAACTGTCTTTTGCATGTGCAAGTTCGCCTTCATCACGGCAGAAACGCACATCGTCCCTGCACTGTGCGGCAACATCTCCGCGTTTTATCCAGTAACCGTCTGTTCCCTCATCAGGCGGGAGAGGAAGATGGTTGTCACGCATCACCTTCTCTATATTGCTCCGTCTGCAGGCCCGCACACCGGCCGTAGGATTGATGACTCGCACACCTTTCTTCTCCAACTGCTCCAGACAATCCATTGCTTCAGGAGTGCGTGCCATCGAGAACAGTTGACAGTTGACAGTTGACGGCTGGCGGCTGACAGCTGACGACGCAGACCGGGCAGACGGAACTGCTTGACAACAAGATGTAAAAAATGTCGTCAGATCTTCCTCACGAACAATCCTTGCATTCTCCAAAAGGCTCCCGACCTCCAGTAATATAGCCAGATCTTTCTCTACGGAATCAGGCGAAAAACGTTCTGCACGCTGTATCAGCAGACACTCCTTCTCGTCATCAAGAGCGGAATCAGCATTCATCCATCCTCTTTCCTTTGGGAGAAGCGGTATGAGCGAGGTGGCCTTCCTTATATCCTCCGCATGATCAATGTCGAACACCTGTGGCAGCAGAAAGGCTTCAATCTGCAGCCCCTCAGCAACAAGGGCACGCTGGAAATTGCGCATCCGGCTCTCCCCCTGCTCCACACAACATTCCAGGACAGAAAGTGTCCGAGGTGTCAGGCCATAAATGCCAGCCGATATGAAACGAGAGTCAGGGCGAGCAGTGTCATAATATCCATTGATGCGCATATCTTCATCAACGCCCACATAGAGAGGTTTCTCGTCGTCGATGTAATCCGTAACCCCCATCAAAGCATCCGCCCCTGGGTTATCCTTTTTCAGGAAAGACGACACATAATCATGGAAAATCCGCTCGTCAAAAACCGTATCAACCGTCGTCAGAATGAACGGCTCATCCTGCAGGAAGCTACGCAACGCATGGAAACTGTGCATTGAGCTGGGGGTAGACTGTACCACATAATGCAGCGGAACCGGCTGTCCATACAGACCTTCACGCTGAATGGCCGACAGATGCTGCGCCACGGCGGGCATGTGCTCGTTACAGACAACTGCAATCTCCGTGGCATCATTCGCCATGAATATCCTGACCAGACGGTCGATGAGCCGTTCCTCCCCTACCCTCACCAGCGGTTTCGGATCGGTTATTCCCTCCTGTGCCAGCCTCGAACCATCTCCGGCAGCGATTATTGCAAACTTCATTACTGCAAACTTACATATTTTTTCGGAGTTTCATGTCAGTTGCATTCAAAAAGTTGAATCCCCGTCTACTATCATCTTGCTATCATCCAGCTGAACCGCACTCTTTGCAGCGTAAGGGAAAGTCTGCCGACTTCCCTCTCGGAACTATTTTATCACAGTTGCCTTGCGGATATGGACATCTGCCAGAGGACGGTCATGGGCATCAACCGCCAGCCGCTGAATGCGGTCGACGACATCCAGTCCCTCCAGTACCTGTCCGAACACCGTGTACTGACCGTCCAGATGAGGCGTCCCTCCCACTTTCTTATATATATCACGCACTTCCGGAGTCATCTTCACCTTGCCGCCTGTATGTGCATCCAGCCGTTCCTGTGCCCGGTCGAGCTGTCCATCAGAGAACTTCACTCCCCATACGATATAGAACTGCGAGGCCGATGATTCCCACTTCGGATTGACATCATCAGGCTCACGTGCTGCCGCAACGGCACCACGACGGTGCAGCAGTTCCGGATAATGTATCTCTGCAGGAATCGAATAGCTCTCCGGCGTATCGCCTACGGCATCTCCGGGCTTTGCCGTCTTCGACCCGAGATCGCCTGTCTGTACCATGAAATCCCTGATGACGCGGTGGAACAGCACACCATCGTATGCCCCACTGCGTACCAGCTTCAGGAAATTGTCACGATGGAGCGGCGTTTCATTGTAAAGCCGGATACGGATGTTTCCGCTGTCCGTCTCCAACAGAACTTCATGCCGCAGCGTATCTGATGACTGTTGCGCATACACACTGACTGCAAGAAGAGTCAGGAACAACGTACATAAAATCTTCTTCATCGTTTTCATAAATATTATTTCACGGCAAAGATAAGCATTTCAGAACAAATATCCTAATCCTGAAAGAACAAAAAAGTACGGCGAGTTCAGAATATGTTGAGGAAAGGATGTACCTTTGCACTCTCAAACGAGAACTCCGAAGGCCATGCTCTTCGGTCTGTCCCCCGTGAAGGCAGCTCGCCGACAGACCGTTTCCAAAACCTGTAACAGGGAATGGCCCCCTCTCTTCAATGGGAAGGCCATCAGCTCCCAGACACCTGTCAGATAACACTTAGAACAAAAATGACACAAAAGAAAAGTATATTCCAGCGTCCGTTATGGGTAACTGTTTTTCGCCCTCACTGCCGCCATTGCATGGGGATGGGCCTATCCGCTGATCAAGTCGGGATTTTCCGAATTCGGCATTACATCTGACATGACCGGGGCGAAAATGCTCTTCGCAGGCATTCGTTTCTGTATCTCGGGGCTGATAATATTACTCATAGCCGGTATCGGCAAACGGAACTTCAAGGTACGGGAAGCAGTTGACTGGTGGTATATCCTGCTCTTCTGCATGATGAATACCACACTGCATTACGCTTTCTTCTACTTCGGACCCTCCCACAGCGAAGGCTCCCGGGCTGCCATCCTCAACTCGCTGAGCGTCTTCTCCGTCGTCATCTTCGCCTGCATCTTCTTCAAAAGCGACCGCTTGACGGTGAAGAAAATTACCGGATGCCTTGTCGGTTTCGCAGGAATCCTCTCACTGAACCTGGGAGGAGCAGACAGCGGACAGTTCACCTGGCTGGGCGACGGCATGATCATCCTCAACGCCCTGTGCGGTGCATCGGCATCCTTGCTCACACGGGGACTGGGACGACGCATTGACGTGTTTGTCGGAACGGGATACAGTCTGGCCATAGGTGGCGTACTGCTGATTGTTCCGGGACTGCTCATGGGAGGCCGGCTGCCGCAAACGACCCCATTGGGCATCACCTGCCTGCTGCTGCTCATTGCCATCAGCACACTCGGCTTCACACTCTACAACAAGCTGCTCACCTGTAATCCTGTCGGAAAGATAGCCATCTACAATTCTCTGATTCCCATTGTCGGTGCCGTCACCTCCTGTCTCTGTCTCGGTGAGATATTCTATATAAAGTATGTGATTGCCGGAGCATTGGCGGCAGGTGGAATATACCTTATCAATAAATAGGTGTTCTACAAACTGTAGCAGCAATCTAAGGAAATACAAAATCCTAGAAATCGACAGTCTACGATTGGTAAAGCAGTTTTACATTCCAGAACTATCACACACTCGTTTATTCTCGTCACAGCTTATACTGAAAAGGCGAAAATGTCAGGCAGGATTGCAGCCGACATCTACTTGCAGCCGAAGTAACGCCTGATTGCATCCCAAGTAACGCCTACTTGCACACCAACTGATGCCCTTTTAGCCCCTAAGTAAGCCTCTTCTCAATACTGATTTTTATCTCATTGTCTACCAGCCATTTACGATTCCCATCAACAGACCGTCGATTTCGTATCTAATAGATTCCTTACCGATTTCAAAAAAGAAAGGATTTGCCAAGTTTCACAGGTAAGGGAGGAGTAAATTTTAAGGACAAAACAATACCGGCCATCCTCATTTTGGGACATCTGCAAGATAACGCTGCTCCTCCCGGGAAAACCTCTGTGAAAAAGATGGAAACTATATGCTTTCCACCATAGAAGCAGGGGCCAGGGACAAGACCGTTCCTCCGTCTGGAAGCACTTCCGGACAACCTTAGATACAATAATCTGCCGCCTCCACCAGCCCCGACCGCATGGCGTAGCGCATAGCCTCGTGTACATTGTTGACTCCCAGCTTGCGAAAGATATTCTTACGATGCGTATTCACCGTATGGAATGACGAAAAACGTTTCTCGGCTATCTCACGCGTCGTCAGCCCCAAGGCAATCTCCTTTAAGATTTCAGTCTCTGTCTTCGTCAGCTTCACGACATCCCTGTCAAGGGATGCGGCCGGTGCCAGGAGCAGGTCCGCAGCATGCTGGCAGAGGAAACGGTGTCCGTGCAGCACATAGTCAAGGCACTGTTCTATTTCCGACAGCCTTGCATCCTTCATAAGCACACTGACCAGCCGGCCGGCATTGACAATGCTGCGGATGAAACCGATACTGAGGTCTTCGCTCCAGAGTATCAGGTGTGCAAGCGGATAACGCTGTCCGAGTACAAGAAGGTCGGCTGTACCGGAGAAATCGAACAGGGTATAATCCAGTATCAGAATGGCTCTCGGACACCCCTTCAGCTGGTGTATCAATTCAGATTTGTCACCTGCCACCTGACAGGATACATCTTCCATGTGCGAAAGGACATAGAACAGACCTGCCCGTGTGATGTCCTGATTATCTGCTATGATGATATGCTGCATTCTTTCCTTTTCAGTTTATTCTCGCTCCTGCGAATGCAAAAGTAGACAAAATAGTCGAGAATATAAAAAAAATATTGTAAGTTTGCATCATCATTATTCAAACACATTACCTGAAATGAAAAACTGCTTTTCCTCGTAGCCGGACTGCTGATGGCAGCAGCTGCCAGCAGCATAGGTACAACGGCCGAAACTCGTTGTCGGGCTCGTTGTCGACCAGATGCGCTGGGATTATCTCTATTACTATTACAATGAATATGGAAACGACGGACTGCGCCGGCTGCTCGACCACGGCTTCTCGTATGAGAACACACACATCAACTACGCACCGACAGTAACCGCCATCGGGCATAGTTCCATCTTCACGGGGTCAGTCCCCGCAATTACCGGCATAGCTGGAAACTATTTCTATCAAGATGACAAAAGTGTCTATTGCTGCGAGGACAAGACCGTGAAGAGTGTCGGTTCAGACAGTCCGGAAGGACAGATGAGTCCGAGACGGATGCTGGCATCCACCATCGGCGACGAGCTGCAGATTGCGACTGATTTCCGGTCAAAGGTAATCGGCGTGGCACTGAAGGACCGTGCCTCCATCCTGCCGGCCGGCCATGCGGCTGACGGCGCTTACTGGTGGGACACATCTGCAGGACATTTTGTCACCTCTACATTCTATATGGACAGGCTGCCAAAATGGGTTGAAGCCTTCAACGAAAAGAACCATACTGCTCCCAAGTTCGATATCAAAGGCTCGACGCAGGGCGTGACGATGACCTTCAAGATGGCAGAAGCAGCATTGGAGAACGAGCAGCTCGGCAAGGGAAAGGAGACGGATATGCTCACGGTGAGTGTTTCACCAACGGATATAATCGGACATAAATACTCTACCCGAGGCGAGGAGAACCATGCCGTATACATGCAGCTGGACAAGGATCTGGCACATTTCCTTAAGGTACTCGACAAGGAAGTGGGCGAAGGGAACTATCTGCTCTTCCTAACGGCCGACCACGGTGCTGCCCACAACTACAACTATATGCGTGAGCACAGGATTCCGGCAGGCGGATGGGATTACAAACAGACGGTAAAGACCTCAATGCATATCTGCAAGGGAAATTCGGCATAAGTCCGGTAATGGGCGAGGACAATTACCAGCTCTATCTCAACGACTCAATGATCTCTGCTGCGGGGAAGAAGAAACAGGAAGTGATTGACGAGTCGATAGACTGGCTGAAGAAAGACCCGCAGTTCCTCTATGTCTTCGACGAGGAGAAGGTGACGGGAACAACCATGCCGGAATGGATCAAGGAACGCATGGAGAACGGTTATTTCCGCGGTCGGTCGGGGGAAATCGGCATCGTTACCCGTCCGCAGTTCTTCGGTGGAAAGGATTCGCCTTCCTTCCGTGGAACACAGCACGGGCAGCCGTTCCCTTACGATACGCATATTCCTTTCCTGCTTTACGGATGGAACGTCAGGCACGGATCGACAGACACGGAGACACATATCGTCGACATTGCACCGACAGTCTGCGCCATGCTGCATATCCAGATGCCGAACGGCTGTATAGGAACGGCGAGATATCAACACTAAATTACAAACAACTTTTCTCTGCATGACACGTCACGGAATCCTTTCCCTGTGAAGAAAGAGAGATGGCCATGCAGACTCTATCTTATGCACATTGCAATTGCAGGAAACATAGGGAGCGGCAAGACTACCCTCACGACCATGCTGGCCAGACGGTACGGATGGAAGCCGAGGTTCGAGTCGGTGGACTACAATCCCTATCTGGAAGATTATTATAAAGACATTAAACGCTGGTCGTTCCCCATGGAGGTGTTCTTCCTGAAAGAACGTTTCAAGGATCTGCTGGAAATAAGGCAAAGTAAAGAGTCGGTCGTACAGGACCGCTCCATCTACGAAGGCGTCTACGTCTTTACGGAAAACAACTACGCCATGGGCAATCTTGACGACCGTGACTACGAGACCTACATGGAACTGTTCGAGGACATGACGGACGCTGTCCGTTTCCCCGACCTCACGATCTATCTCCGGTCTTCAGTCAGTCACCTCGTTTCCAACATAGAGAAACGAGGAAGGGAATATGAACAGAAGATGCCCCTGGATTATCTCGAGAGTCTCAACAGACGCTACGACGAGTTCATCAGGGACAAGTACAAAGGACGTGTCCTGACCATCGATGTCGACAAGCTCGACTATCAGCATCAGCCGAAGGACTTCGGATTCATTACCGACAAGATAGACCGGGCACTGTTCGGATTGTTTTAGTACAGAATCTGCACCTGTCACATCGGAGGGAAGAAAAGTCCGAACGAAGGAGAAGACCGACAACATCACATAGATAAAATAAGAAACCATAGCCCTGTCTGCCGGGAAAAACCATTTTCCTCAACAGGAAGATGACCGGATCCGGGCATTCACAGATACATACAATATGCATATAGCCATCGCAGGAAACATCGGAGCAGGAAAGACGACACTCACGAAATTGCTCGCTAAACGATACGGATGGAAAGCTCACTTTGAGCCTGTTGACAACAATCCGTACTTGGAAGATTACTACAGTGACATGACACGCTGGTCCTTCAACCTGCAGATATACTTCCTCAACAAACGATTCCGTGACATCGTAGAAATCTCACGGTCGGAAGAAACCATCATACAGGACCGTACCATCTTCGAGGACGCACGCATCTTCGCGCCTAACCTTTACGACATGGGGCTAATGTCCGAACGTGATTTCAAAAACTATACGGACCTCTTCGACCTTATGCTTTCACTGGTCAAACTGCCCGATCTACTGATTTATATCCGCTGCTCCATCCCACGTCTCATCGATCATATCCAACAGCGTGGGCGAGACTATGAGCAGACAATGCGCATAGACTATCTCAGAGGACTTAACCAGCGATACGAAGACTGGATAAAGACCTACAAGGGACATCTGATGATTGTGGACGGCGATACGACAGACTTCCAGGATAATCCGCAGGATTTCAAGCGGGTCACAGACATCATCGATGACCGTCTCTTCGGACTGTTCCCAATGGAATAAGGCACTTGTCCGGCAGAAAACGTCGAAAGCCGGTCAGAGCCACTGTACAGCACCGTCATTCGCCAGCGTCACTTACACCACTATCGCCTGTCACGCCAGCCACCGCCGCCTGTCCTCATCCCATATCGTCATTACCTGTCTGCACCTGTCAACATTGCCCACTTCCCACTCCACCGGACAAACTGACGGTCCGAATCCTTTGGCATGATGTTTGTTCTGTAATAAGTACAACAATATTAATCCGTCCAGAGTAGAAGTAACCTTCTATTCAAAGGACAAATGCAAATCATATATAGAATGGAGAAAACCAAGACTCTGATAATCGGCAGCGGCCCGGCAGGCTATACCGCAGCCATCTATGCCGGACGCGCCAACCTCCGACCGGTGCTGTACTCCGGGATGCAACCTGGTGGACAGCTGACTACTACAACCCTCGTCGAGAATTTCCCGGGCTTCCACGAAGGAATTGATGCCAACCATCTGATGAACGAAATGCGCCAGCAGGCTGCACTTTACGGTGCAGATCTCCGTGACGGTTCCATCGTGAAGGCTGACCTCAGCAGCCGTCCTTTCCACCTCGAAGACGAACGAGGCAACGAGATTGAGGCCGAGACCGTCATCATCGCTACTGGTGCCAGTGCGAAATACCTCGGTCTGGCTGATGAAGAAAAATACCGTGGCCAAGGAGTAAGTGCCTGTGCCACCTGCGACGGTTTCTTCTATCGTAAACGAACAGTAGCCGTCGTCGGAGGAGGAGACACTGCCTGCGAGGAGGCCATGTACCTCTCCGGGCTGGCGAAGAAGGTGTACATGATCGTACGGAAACCCTACCTGCGCGCTGCGGAAATCATGCGCAAGCGTGTGACTGAAAAGGAGAATATCGAGATACTATACAATACCAACACAATCGGTCTCTACGGTGAAAACGGCGTTGAAGGTGCTCATCTCGTCCGTTTCAAGGGCGAGAAGAACGAAGAGAAATATGACATTTCCATCGACGGTTTCTTCCTTGCCATCGGCCATACGCCTAACACAGAACTGTTCAAAGGACAGCTGGAGATGGACGACCATGGCTTCATCGTCACACGGCCAAAGTCTACTGCTACCAGTGTTGAAGGAGTCTATGCTGCCGGTGATGTGGCCGATCCTACCTACCGGCAGGGGGTTGTGGCAGCCGGCACTGGTGCCATGGCTGCCATAGAGGTAGACCGGTTCCTGCAGAAGCAGTAGCCCCCAGGTAGATTCTCCCCCAACAGCAGGGATATATGGACCCATGCGGACGTAAAAGCAGACTACGACGGACGTACGAGCCGTATATCCCTGTCTGTGTAAGATGGCCCTTTCAACGGCTGCAATATACCAGCAGCCCGATGCGGCTTCCTATTTCCACCATTTCACTATTCAGGCAAACAACTTAATACTACCACCTTATGCGCAACATCCTGTCCATCCTGTGCAGTCTTGCCTTACCCGTCCTCGCCGAGGCAGCGGGCTATGGTTTTCTGATAACCGGTACAGCATCCTGCACGAACAAACCAAGTACAAATATGTCAAAAACCGATACCATCACGCCCAAAACGACGTTCACTCGTCCCGATGACGCTACTTTACGCAAGACTCTGACCGCCGAACAATATGCCGTCACACAGCAGGCAGCCACTGAACATCCTTTCACCAACGAGTATGATCATGAATTCAGGGAAGGCATCTATGTGGATGTTACGACCGGCGAGCCGCTCTTCTCTTCAGCAGACAAGTACGATTCTGGTTGCGGATGGCCGGCTTTCTCAAAACCTATCGACAAGAAACTCATCACCGGTCATACGGACACATCCCACGGCATGGTGCGTACCGAGGTGCGAAGCAGAACCGGGAAAGCCCATCTGGGACACGTCTTTGACGACGGACCGGCCGAGACCGGCGGAAAAAGATATTGTATCAACAGTGCTTCGCTGCGCTTCATTCCACTTGAGAAGATGAAGGCTGAAGGCTACGGAGCCTATATCAATTTAGTAAGACCCATGAAAGAAATCTATGTTGCGGGCGGATGCTTCTGGGGCACAGAGCACTATCTCAAGCAGATAGAAGGTGTCACGGGCACGGAAGTGGGCTATGCAAACGGAATCATCAAGAATCCGACCTATGAGGAGGTGTGTACAGACAAGACGCAGTTTGCAGAAGCCGTCCACATCACCTACGACCCGAAAGTCATCAGCCTGGAGTTCCTGTTAGGCTTATACTTCAAGGCAATTGACCCGACAAGTGTGAACAGACAAGGCAACGACCGCGGGACACAATACCGCACCGGGGTCTATTATACCGATCCGGCCGATCTCCCCACCATCAATAAGGTCTTTGCTGAAGAACAGAAACGGATAAACGGAAAGATTGCCGTCGAAGTCAAGCCGCTGAAGAACTTCTACAAAGCAGAAGAATATCACCAGAACTATCTTGACAAGCACCCTTCCGGCTACTGCCACTTGCCATCGGCACTCTTCGAGTATGCCCGCAAGGCTAAGATGAGGAAATAGGATATACGGGAATACAGAAAAGCGATTGGATGCCTTTGGGTGTCCAATCGCTTTTCTTTTGTGCCTATTCTCCCCGGAGACATTCTCCTAAATAGAGAACAGACCGTCCATCTCCGGGTTATCTGCTTGTCAACAGACCACTACGCTTCGGACGCTTGTATGAGCGGTAGTCATCGAGTTCAATCTCTACATCAGGCTCTACCAATTCGCCATTATGAGGCAGACGGAACTTCATGTACCTGATGTTCAATCCACGCTCAATCCATTGATTCTCATAATAGGTATGGATACCCAGTATTTCATGCGTCTTCTGGTCCATCTGGTCATCGACAGTTTCATCTCTTCCAAGTACATTGCCATAGAGATCTTCCGTCCGGTAAAGAACTGGAAGATGGTTTGCATTAACCATACAGGTCGTGTAGGTAAAGAGGAAATTTGAGTCTGTCTTCAGATGGACAATTCCTTCATCCACCAGAAAACGACGGTAACGGTTCATGAAAAAGGTGGATGTCAAACGTTTGTGTACATTCTTCATCTGAGGATCAGAGAACGTAAGCCATATCTCCTGCACCTCGTCTTCGCAGAAGAACCGGTCGATGATTTCAATGTTCGTACGAAGAAAAGCCACATTTTCCAAGCCTTCCTCCAAGGCCTGTCTGGCCCCGGTATAGATACGTGCGCCCTTGATATCTACCCCGATGAAGTTAATGTCCGGATAGACACGTGCCAGCCCGACAGTATATTCCCCTTTCCCACAGCCCAATTCAAGCACAATCGGGTTGTCATTATGGAAATACTGCGTACGCCAACCTCCCTTCATATCGAACGGAATCTCACTGATAACACTGAAAGGATATTGAAAGACATTACGGAACGTCTCCATCTCTGCGAATTTCTGTAACTTACCTTTACTCATGACTGCAAAGTTACAACAAAATTAAAGAATGAGGAAAGGCAGACCCACTTTTATCGTATCAGCATCCGTCATTGTCTGATAACAGAAACCTGCTCCTGCAAGCCCGACCGGATTCACAGGGCAACAACCTTACCTGCAAACCGCGAAATACAGAATATACAGGGTCTTCTTCTGTCAATCTGTCTGCCGCTTTGCCCAACCACTCTTCTCTCTCTCAACGAAACGACTTCATAATATTCCAAGTGACAAAACGTCAGATTCTCCTCTACAAAACATACACCAAAAGAAAAGGAGATGGGACAGCAACATCGTTACCCGACTCTGCCTATATTCCAGGCCACGTCCAGTTGCATTCCAAGTAGTTGAACAGAAAACGGCAAAACAATCAGACATAAAAGCAAAAGAAGCCCACACATTGCCTTGTCAGCACCCAGCCCAATATAAGACCTCTATGAATATAAGGCTGTTTCCAGACCTGTTCCTGAGTTTTGAAGTCTTCCTCCAGATTTTCTCTACCCCACCCCTGTTTCATGTTCAAATGGGCTTTGCATAGTTTCCGATAAAACCAATATATGGAATCTTTTTTGTACCTTTGTAGCCCAAACAGATTCAGCATGGCAATCAAAGCAGCATTCTTCGATATTGACGGCACGCTGGTGTCATTCCAGTCACATCAGATTCTAGCCTCGACAATAAAAGCAATCGAGCAGGCAAAAGAGCGGGGAGTGAAGATCTTTATCTCCACAGGACGTCCTGTAGCCATCATCAACAACATAGATCCCATCCGTCACCTCATAGATGGCTACATCACCTTCAACGGCGCACGAACCTTCATCGGCGATGAAGACATCACACTAATGCCTATCCCGGAAGAAGAAGTACGCACAATGATTACTGATGCCAGCCGCCGGAACTATGCCGTCGTGGTGTGCGGCAAGGAAGACATTGGAATCCACAACCACACCAGCATCTTCGACGATGTGTTTGTACGTGGCTTAGGGGTCACCAACATCGACATCCACCAGCCCATAGAGCCACTGCTGCACCATCCTGTCCTTCAGCTTACGCCATTCTTCAGCGTGGAGGACGAGAGGCTGATCCTTCCTTCCATGCCCCACTGCATATCAGCCCGCTGGAATCCGAGATTTACAGACATAACCCTGCGGGGAGCCGACAAGGGCAATGCACTGCTGCAACTGACGAAGCATATCGGCATCAGTCCGGAAGAGTGTATTGCGTTCGGCGACGGCGGCAACGATATGAGCATACTCCATGCGGCAGGCATCGGTGTTGCCATGGGCAATGCCGATGAAGCGGTACAGGCTGCGGCCGACTATGTCACGACAAGCGTCGACGATGACGGAATACGGAATGCCTTCCTGCACTTCGGAGTAATCTCATAGACCGCAGATACGTCATCATCCTAAAAACGATTGCCGATATTCCCACATCACTCTGTAATCAGATGCACGACAAGAACAACAAATAAGAGAAAATGACGAATGACAGAGAATGGATGAGCTGCATCAGATCAGAAGTGACTGCAATTGTAAAAAAAGAATGACAGACTTCGGATTTGAATTTATGGATAGCAGCAGGAATCATAATTCGGGATTATGACCTGTGTTTTCAGGACTGGCAGGAATCATGACCAACGGTCTTTCTATAATGGATTTTGAATAAAAAGTAGCAATGTCGAACAAAAATAGAACGCTCTTCTCAGGAGAAACGGACCTCTTTCGTTGTCGTCTTCGCTTTCTGTGTAATGCTGGCCGAAGTCATCGTAGGCCTCTCTTCCCACTCCATGGCACTCTTTGCGGATGGAGTCCACATGGGTTCGCACGTGCTGGTGATCGGGCTTAACTGGGCTGCATACATATTGGTACGGCGGCTGGAAAGCAATGGGACAACGAAATATGACACAGACAAAATCCTGAATCTGTCGGCATTCACAAGCGGTATTCTTCTGATAATCATGGCCGTATTCATTATAGCAGAGGCCGTAGAACGACTGACAACGCATGGCGCAATTCAGAATTATGGACTTGCCCTCGTCACGGCAGCTATCGGTCTGGTGGCGAATACCATCAGCGCATCTGTCTACACGGCCATCACGGCACTGCTGATTACAACAGCCATGCTGCCTACCTCCACGTCCTGTCCGATGCACTGACGGAAATCGGTGCGATTATCGGACTGCTCTGCGCCATGATCTGGGACATCACCTGGATTGATGCCGCCGTTGCAGTCGCCAGTGCCATGATTGTTCTCCGCTGGGCAAGACGTCTGCTATGGGACACAGGAAGGTCGCTGACAAGACTGTAACAGAGGGACTTCTCCTGTGGAAAACAGCATGGACGAGAAGTCAATTTCAACACTACAGAGATATTCCCAGCGGTTGGGAATGTTATTCCCGGCTGCCGGAAACATAACTCCCGATGGCTGGGAACCGTATTCCCATACGGTCGGGAACACGGTTTCTGTAAGACCGGGAATCTACAGGTACTGCAAAGATTGTTTCGATTGACAGAATCCGTTGCCTTCTCAGGCCTCTACGTTCCCCGTCCGTTTCAGCACTCCCCAGGTCTGCAGCTCACCTTTGATTGCCTTGAGATAGCTCTTGAAAAGCACGTAATACATTATCCAACGATAGAAGAAGCGTTGGGGAATAATCCACAGCAGCACCCACAGACGTTCATGCTCGAAAATATAAGCCATGATCGACACACTGGCATCCACGAGGAGGAACAGCAGGTAATAGAGGAATATCTGCCAGGCATTACCCGTAAACAGACCGAGCAGCATCAGAATATCTGCCAGTGGAGAGAAGGTCGGGATGATGTACTGGAAGATGAGCATATTCGGCATTGCCCACAGCCCGAAGCCGCCTTTCGACCTGGCGAAGAGTGACGAACGGTGCTTCCAGAAAGTCTGCATCACGCCGAAGGACCAGCGGATACGTTGTTTGACAAACTGCCGCACCGTCTCCGGGGCTTCTGTCATGGCGACGGCATAGTTCTCATTTTCAATGACGTATCCATGCTCGTTGATGCTCATGGTAAGGTCGCAGTCCTCAGCCAATGTGTCGGTTGTAAAGCCGCCGACCTCTTCCAACGCCTTCTTGCGGAAGGCACCGATGGCACCGGGAACAACCGTGACGGCATTGATGTTAGAATAAGCCATGCGGTCGAAGTTCTGGCTTGTCGTGTACTCGATAGCCTGCCAGTAAGTGAGCATATTGCGCTGGTTGCCCACCTTCACATTACCGGCCACGGCGCCGACCCTACCCGCCTCATCAGCAATGAAATGCCTCATCAGCCTGCTGACAGCATCAGCCTGCAACTGCGTATCGGCATCGACACAGACGACAAAGTCCGTCTTACAGGCTGCAATCCCATAGTTCAGAGCCGATGCCTTCCCGCCGTTCTTCTTTGCAAGGACAGTGACTTTCCCTGTCGTTGCTGAACTTTTTCCATGACCTTTCCGAGCGTATGGTCTTTGCTCCCGTCGTCCACCAGATAGATGTGGAGTGCCGGATAGTCCTGCTGTTTCAGATTGTCAATAGTGCGGACAATATTCACCTCTTCATTATAGGCAGGAACGATTACCGACACCGCCGGTGCCGTCTCGGCATCTATAGGAGCATAGCTCCGGCGGTTTTCTGCCCGTTTCTCACGTATCATCAGGATATACATGAAGACAAGCCTCAGGAAACCGAGAACCAGAAACACCAGAAAAAGGGCCGTGAGGAAGTCGCTGACATGGTAAATCAGTTCTGCCAGACTGAGGTTTGCCTGCATGGCATAATACTCCTTGCCTTTCTTTACCGGAGGCATGAGAGTCTGACGATTCATGCCGAGATACTGTTCCAGAGAGATGAACTGATAGCCTTCGCGCTGTAACGTCTCGATAATCCTGGGCAGCGCAGTGACGGTCGGCTTTTCGGGTCGAACCGCCGGCATCATGCAGCAGAATGATATGTCCGTACTCGTTATGTACTCCATCCAGCACACGCCTGTAGATCTGGTCTGCCGTCACACCCGGCTGCCAGTCATTCGGGTCAATAGATTCTCCGACAAACAGATAATTCCTCCGACTTGCAATCACCATCGGCCAGATCTCCTCATGCCCGGTGGGGTCGGCATCAGCGTTATAAGGGGCGCGGAAGAGAATAGTGCTCTGCCCCGTTATGCTTTCCAGGAGCATACGCGTCAGTTTCAGCTCGGCAAACGAACGCTGGTCGGAGTTCTCTGCCATATCATGATGGGTGAAAGTGTGGTTTCCTATCGTGTTTCCGGCATCATAGACCTGCTTTACAAGAGGGAGGTTCTTCTCCATCTGCAATCCCACCATGAAGAAAGCCGCAGGCACACGATACTTTTTCAGCGTACTCAACACCGACGGCGTCCAGTGCGCATCAGGTCCGTCATCGAAGGTGAGGACAAGCTGCTTGTCCCCGCATCGGCCCAGCCGCTGAACGGTGTATGTGGCGGGAAGTTCCCTATAATGTTCTTCTGTTATCAGCCGGTTGTCCTTGTCAATGCTCACGGCGATCTTCCCCGGATGAGGTTCTGAGGTCACATTCAGCACCTCACCGGCACCGACGAAGTTGACATCATCCGTACCGCTAAGCTGCATCAGCCGCCCGATGGACATCCTGGCGACACTCTCCCATGACATATCTTTTCCATAGAAACGCCATATACGCTTGTCTTCCGTACCCAGCCGCCACACGGCATAGCCTGCTACATGGTACTCTGCTCCGAAGCGCATGATGTTGAATGTAGTGGCTGCATCGGGGAAGAATACCTGGTGAAGACTGCCGTCATCCTCATTCTTATACGAGAAATTGAGGTTATAGGTATCATCATTGAAGCTGACGGCAGCTCCGGCATTCTGTGCAGAAGCCATCATCTGGTCGAACGAAACGGCAGTACCGCCTTTCTTTCCCTGCACCCAGTCATAGCCGTAGGCTGCCAGACCGAGCACGATCTTGTCATTGGGAACATTCCTTGCAGCCCAGTCCGTCGCTTTCTCAACCCACCGCTGGGAACAGACAGAGCCGGGCTGGCTCGCTGCATTGTGCTCGTCATAAGCCATGAGAAAGAGGTAGTCGTCGTATTTAGCCAGTTCCGGCATATTGTAGTCGTCATTGAAAGCGGCGACGGCCTGTGTCACATAGAGACCTTGGGAATGGAAGACCTGCGCAAAATCCTTCACCAGAGTTATCAGCAATGCATCATCATTGATATCCAATTCCTCCAGGTCAAGATTGATGCCGGAAAAGCCGTTCTTCCTGCATATTGAAGCCAGCTCGTTGATCATCGCCATGCGCTTTCGATCATCCCGCATAATACGTCCGATAGCTTCCGGACGGAAAGCGGAGCCATAGTTGTTCGTCAGCATGGGCAGAACCGGTATGCCTGCATGGCGCATGAGCTTCAAGGCACGACGGTCTATCCTTGTCTCTATCTTGTCCGTTCTGGGGTTGATGAAGAACCACTCCGGCAGCACCATATTGAGATGTTTCAGGTTGTTTTTCAATGACAGATAAGCGTGCTTGTCCCAGTTTACATACCATGCCGAACGGATGCCCATACGTGGATCTGTCCATTCAGCAATGTACTTTGCCGTAACACGGTCTGCTTTGCCTACGAAACGGTGCTGCCTTGCCGCAACACCTGCATAGTTACTGTGCATCTTCTGTTCCTTGAAGAAATCGCGGAACGACTTGTAGGTCTTCGCCGTCTTACTGTCCTTCAGAAAAGGTGTACTGGCCAAGACCACCTTGCGGTAGTCGTGACGGAAAGGCATCTGAGGGCTTTCCTCCAAGGCAAACATCGCCAGAAAAACCACTCCCAGCAACAATACAATTGTCACAATAACACGCAACGTCCATTTGAACCGATTCCATCGTTGTTTCGAATCGGTTTGAAAAACCTGTCTGTCCATACTTGCAATCTTTTCTACTCTTTCTGATCCTGTTTATCCCAAACAGTACTGCAAAAGTATAATATTATCCAGTCAGCATGGAAGTTCTCCATGTAAAAAAACAAAAAAAGAACTATTAAATTAGTATAACGAGCATAGGACATTCCGATGGGGAAACGCACAGGGACACTCCAAGAAGCCTGCTGTCCCATCAGTACAGACAGACAGCCTCCACCTTATTCTCCTGCAAAACAAACGATTCGTCCCTCACTCGTCACTCCTTCGATGACAATTCTATAATCCTTATGGAAGGTTTCCGGCAGCAGTAGACGAAAGCTGCGGCCACGAAGGAGGGCCTCCAGATGGGTGTACGCCGGCTGGGAGTATAGCCCTGCGGCACCTGGTAACCCAGGGTGGTAAATGCCTTCGTATTTGTCAGTGGTACATCGGCCGCCTTGAAGTCGCCTTTCTTCGTCGTGATGGAGATAACACCCATACCGCCGATTGCTCCCCAGATAACCGTCGAACCGCTCTTGAATACATCTACTCTTTCCACGTCGGCCATCTGAATATTGTCCAGGTCATAGTCTTCATTGACAAATATACCGTCGATTGCGACGGCCGCCGGACGACGGCCGCCCACCGTCACACCACCCCTGACATAGCACTTCCCAAACTCCACTGTGACACCCGGGACTCTTCTCAGCAGTTCGTGCAGACAGGTCGCACCGATGTCCTCGATGTCGCGCAATCCGAAGGAAAAATCGGCTGCATGGGCATAAGGGTCGGAGCGGGAAGCATAACTGGGACGATGGCTGAACACATGAACCTCCTCCATCCGGATACTTCCGTCCGGAATGTCCAGCGTAGCATCGACGCGCACCGTATCATCACCGCTCCATTCAAACGGAGGCACCGCTCCTGCATAAGGGGGGAACACATCTTCATCCAGCAGCAGTTTCACCCACGACTTCCCGGTCTTTGTAAACGCATTCAGGACATATTGCGTACCTTCCGGAAAATCCATTCCCTCGAAAGAAAAACATCCCTTTTCATCGGTCTTTGCAGTTGCATAAAATCCTTTGTCAGGTGATATCAGATTCACTATGCCGTCCTTTATCGGCCTGTGGCCTACCAGTGTCTCCACCTTCCCACGTATTACCGCCGAAATCTCTGCACCGTTTCCTCCTTTCCTACAGTCTCCTTTCATCACGTCACCCAGACGGTATCTGCGCCAGACGTTCCCTTCAAGAAGTTCCTTCAACGTATCCTTTTCATCGAGAACCGAGGACGGTTCCTCCGGGAAACAATACAGGTCGCTGTCAAACAGCAAGTGGTTGAAAATACCGGAGCTTCCTTTGCGATTATCCGACTCAACACGCTCGAGACGCAACGAGACATCCATCGTCTCATCCGGCTTCAGTCCCTCTGCTTCGACAAGAAATGGAACAAAGCCCGTCTGCCGTCCTGTGTGCATCGTCCCACTTCACCGAGACAGGACATTGTTCTTTCTCCGGGAACAGAAACCTGAGCTGCTCGTCAACCACATCAAAATTACTGTCAAGCAGCAGGAAAGAACAGACTCCGCCTTGGACAAGGCTGTCTCCATGAAGAACCGTCTCCTTATCCCTGTAAATCTTTCCATAATAGAACGGAACAGAACGGCAGTGTGCCAGCAGCCAGTATTCTTTCTGTATCCTGTCGGACGCGCCTGTCAGTTTCACATGAATATCTTCTCCCGACTGACTGATGTCCAGGAGTTTCTCCCTCTTTTCCTTCTGCGGTCCGGAAGGACACGCATACTTATGCGGCAACAGCCGGCCGTATCCTCCGATAAAGATGCTTTTCAGGCTTTCGTATCCCTCCAGGTCCAGCATGTTCCTTGTATAGGAACGAAGCATATAACGCCCCGCCGCCACACCTTCAGGAATATCTATCTGCCCCACAAATCCCTGATCGTTTCGAAGCAGACGAACACGCTTCACGACAAGCCGGTCCGGCCCCAGCAGTTCTACATACACATAACGGCTGAGGCTGTCTGGCTGATGCGTGATGGCATTCACCAGAAAAACACGGAAATGGATGCGCTGCCCTGCCTGATAGCTGTCAGCATCAGTACAGACATACGTCTTTTCCTGCGGGAAGAGCCTGACCTGCCGGAGAATGCGGTTCAGGAGCACATTGTCCGTCTGGGCGTACAGGGCCGTCTGGGCAAATATGAACAGGGTTGCGAAAAACAATTTTCTCATATTATAAGGCATCAGTTAGTTCCATCCCGCCCATAGATCTACGGGACGGGAAAACAGTCTGTAGAGTACAGTGCAAATTTACACAAAAAATCCCGGATTACGATGCAGGTGAAACAAAGAAAACTTTCTTTCAGGAAGAATAGCTTGCCAGACAGGGCTCTCCGGATGAATCGCCAATATACTGACTTTAGAACCTACCTACCGTCTTTCAGCCTGAAGAAGGAAGATAGCGGAGGGGAACAACTGAAGAGGAGGTTGACTGATTTCTCCGTTCTGCTACGCACACCTGAAAGATTGAAAATCACCAGTTATGTCATAATAAAGTCATACGGGTTTCCTCTTTACCCTTACCTGCGGTCTAACTAAGCCTTACTTGAGACCTTACTAAGGCTTAATAGAGCTTCAATCAGTGCTTAGTTGGATTCAACTAAGCACCTTTTCCCAAGAGCAAACATAACCACGTCATTATCTGAAAGTTACGAAATGGGGAAAAGGTTATTCCGACTTGCATTCCCCAAATGCTGAATACGTGACTTTGTAAATTCTTTTCGGAAGAGGAAAAACGAATAGAAAAAAGGAAGAAAGAAAGGAGAAGAAGCAGAGGGACGACAGATTGTCTAACAGATAGCCGCAGAAAGCATATCGCCGGATTGCAGACTATGCGAGCAAGGTTCTGCACCTCTACCCGCTGTTTTACAGAAACATTTTGTAATTTTGCAGTCCAGAAGACTGCAGCAACGGACAGGTACTCATGAACGACTTTCCGGCCATGTCTCTTTCCATTAAATGACAAAATGAAAATAAGACGATGATATATCCCAAGAACTTCGAACAGAAAATCGGTTTCACCGAAATAAGAACCCTCCTCCGAGAACGCTGCCTGTCCCCATTGGGCAAGGAGCGGGTAGACGAAATGAGCTTTTCCACAGATGCCGGACAGATAAACACATGGATGGAAGAAATCAGGGAGTTCCGCCAGATACAGGAGGGACAGGATGATTTTCCGCTGGACAACTTCTTCGACGTACGCGAAAGCGTGTCGAGAATACGGCTGGAGGGGACACACATGGAAGTGGAGGAACTGTTCGATCTGAAGCGTTCACTGGAGACCATCATTGCTATCGTCAGCTTCCTGAGCCGTGGAGAAGAAACCGAACAGGGAGAGATACGCCACTACACTCCCGCCCTTTATGCGCTTGCAGACGGTATTGCGACCTTTCCCATACTTGTACAGCGCATCTCACAGATCATCGATAAATTCGGCAAGATGCGTGATAACGCATCACCCGACCTGCTGCAGATTCGCCGGGAACTTTCCCGGACGGAGGGGAGTATCTCACGGACGCTTTACAGCATCCTGCATTCGGCACAGGCGGAAGGACTTGTCGAGAAGGACGTTACGCCTACCCTGCGCGACGGGCGACTGGTCATCCCCGTCGCCCCAGGCCTGAAACGAAGAATATCAGGTATCGTCCATGATGAAAGTGCCACCGGACGCACTGTGTACATTGAACCTTCCGAGGTTGTGGAAGCCAACAACAGAATCCGAGAACTTGAAAATGAGGAACGCCGAGAAATTATCCGCATCCTCACAGAGTTTGCCAAAAAGATGCGTCCGAACGTGCCGGAAATCCTCAATTCATACAGCCTCATGGCGGCAGTAGACTTCATCCGTGCAAAAGCCGAACTTGCCAGGCTCTTCCGAAGCTTTGAGCCAGAGGTGAGCGACAAACCACATATCGACTGGATAAGGGCTGTACATCCGATCTTACAGCTGTCTTTGGAGCGCAAAAGCAGGAAAGATGCAAATCGTCTGTCATCAACGGACAACAGCCATGCGGATAAAGACTCAGATGACGAGATTTCTCTACAGGAAGACAATATCCTATCGGAAGAGGAGTATAAGACAGGGAACGTACCCCCATCTGTGGTCCCGCTTGACATACAGCTCACCAAGGACAAGCATCTGCTGATTATCTCCGGGCCTAATGCCGGTGGCAAATCGGTCTGTCTGAAGACGGTGGGACTGCTGCAATATATGCTCCAATGCGGGCTGTCCATCCCTGTCGGCGACCGTTCCACGACAGGGATCTTTACGGACATCATGATTGATATCGGCGACGAACAGAGCATCGAGAACGACCTCAGCACCTATTCCTCTCACCTGATGAACATGAAAATCATGATGCGCCATGCTACCGAACACACGCTCATCCTTATCGACGAGTTCGGAACAGGCACCGAGCCGCAGATCGGCGGTGCCATTGCGGAGGCGGTCCTGCGCCAGTTCTGGAAGAAACACGTCTGGGCGGTAATCACGACTCACTATCAGAATCTCAAGCACTTCGCCGAAAACCATCCTGGAACAGCCAACGGTGCGATGCTCTACGACCGCCATGAGATGCGCCCGCTCTTCCAGCTCGCCATCGGAAGACCGGGCAGTTCGTTCGCCATCGAGATTGCCCGGAAGACAGGAATACCCGAAGAGGTAATCCATGATGCAGCAGACATTGTCGGTTCAGACTATATTCAGAGTGACAAATATTTGCAGGATATTGTCAGGGACAAACGTTACTGGGAGAGCAAACGGCAGACCATCCACAGCCATGAAAAGGAGCTGGAGAAGCGGATTGCACAGTATGAGAAGGACATTGCCACACTGGAACAAAGCCGCAAGGACATTCTCAGACGGGCAAAGGAACAGGCTGAGGAAATCATCAGGAGAGCAACCGGCGTATAGAAAACACCATCCGTGAAATCAGGGAGAAGCAGGCCGAAAAAGAAGAAACCAAGCGCATACGGCAGGAGCTGGCAGCCTACGAGGAGGGCTTGCTGTCTTCAAGTCAGCCTGACAAACCCGGAAAAAACAATAAAAAGAAGATGAAGGACAGCGGACTGCTGTCAGATGAGGACTTCCAAAAGAAAGTCGACAAAATAAAGAGCCGCAAGGAACGGCACGAACAACACCTGAAAGAAAAAGCCGGGAAGCAGCAGGCAGCCGCCGAAGCACTGAAGAATGCGGTGCGGAAACAGCAGACGAGCGGTGTGGTGAATGTAGGTGATGCCGTAAGGATAAAAGGTCTTACGACCGTAGGAAAGGTTGAGACCGTCGATGGAAAACAGGCGACTGTCATCTTTCGGCGATATGCGGACAAAGATGGCCGTGAGCCGTCTGGAGCACGTAGATGCTGCCTCCCTACAAACAGAACAGCAACAGTTCCAGGCATATAATTACAGCCGCGAGACCCGTGAGACCATCGACAAGCACCGCAACCAGTTCCATCAGGAGCTCGACGTACGGGGCATGAGGGCTGACGAGGCTCTGAACCAGGTGCAATACTTCATCGATGATGCCATCCTTGTGGGAGCTGGACAGGTTCGGATTCTCCATGGAAAAGGCAATGGCATACTGCGCCAGCTCATCCGCCAGTATCTTGCCAGCATACCGAATGTAAAAAGCTATCGTGATGAGCATGTACAGTTCGGCGGTGCTGGCATCACAGTTGTGGAACTGTGAGCGGTTTTGACGGACTCATTGCTTCATCACACAGACAATCAGAACGACAAAGGCAATAAAATCGATAGTGTCAGCGTTATATCATAATATGAACCATCTAAGTCTTTTGCACATACTCCGCAGCCAACGGAAGGATATTCTCCTGGCCGCCGCCATCACGGTGATGCTGACGGCGTGTGGCGTGGACCGAAATATAAAGAAAGGTGAGAAGTACCTTGCCTTGGGCGAATATTACGACGCTGCGACACAGTTCAAAACAGCTTACCAGCGCACACCGCCCAAGGACAGACACCAGCGCGGCGAACTGTCATTGAAGCTGGCAGACTGCTACAGTCGCATCTCATCTTCCCAAAGGGCCATTGCTGCTTACCGGAATGCCATCCGGTATAAAGAAGATAACGGCGAAACACACAGGAAACTGGCTGAGAATCTGATGAAGAACGGCAGCTACACAGAGGCTGTAAAGGAATACCGCATCGCCCTCGACTCGCTGCCTGATGACCAGACCATCGCCCGAGGAATGCAAGCCGCCTCAACCGCTGCTGCCGCAAAAGCGCATGGATCAAAGTACATCGTGAAGCGGATGGACGTGTTCAATTCGCGCCGACAGGACTACTCGCCCATGCTCTATGGTGACAAATACGAACAGCTGTATTTCACTTCGACGCGCAATGAGGCGAAAGGGGACGAGCCGAGCGGCATTACGGGAGTGAAAGCCGGGGACATTTTCCTGAGTGAGAAAGACGAAAAGGGAAATGGGAGCACACCGAAAGTCATTGTGTCCGGGCTGAACACAGAGGCGGATGAGGGAACACCTGCCTTCTCCGCAGATGGCAGGGAGATGTACATCACGCAGTGTCTGACCGACCCCAGCTACCCGCGCTACGCCCAGATAGCCGTCAGCAACCGTTCGGATGCAGCATGGGGAAAAGCAACAAAGCTGGAAATCAGCCGTGACACCCTGTCGAGTTTCGCCCATCCTGCGGTATCGCCAGACGGAAACTGGCTTTACTTCACAAGTGATATGCCCGGCGGGAAAGGCGGTCTCGACATCTGGCGGGTACGCCTTACAGGAGGTACGACAGGAGGGGTAGAGAACCTGGGAGACCCTGTCAACACACCGGGAGACGAGGTATTTCCGACATTCCGGCCAAACGGTGACCTTTATTTCTCCAGTAACGGACATGGCGGACTGGGAGGCCTCGACATCTACATAGCCAAGGCGGGCAGCGACCACCGTTATCACCTGGAGCATCCGGGCTATCCGCTTAACTCACAAGGTGACGACTTCGGCATGACCTTCGAGGGCTGCACAACCGAGGCTTCTTCTCTTCCAACCGGGGAGACGGCCGGGGCTGGGACCACATCTACAGCTTCGAGCTTCCCGAAGTCATACAGACCGTCAAGGGCTGGGTCTATGAGATGGACGGTTATGAGTTGCCTGCCGCACAGGTGTTCATGGTGGGCGACGACGGAACCAACAGGAGACTGGCGGTCAAGGGAGACGGTTCTTTCGAGCAGGAGATACAGCCTGGTGTCAGTTACGTCCTCCTTGCAACCTGCAACGGTTTCCTGAATCACAAGGAAGAAATAAAGGTCAGTCCGGTTGAAGCATCCAAAGAACATACCCTCCAGTTCCCCTTGGCAGGTCTGCATGTCCCTGTGCTGATTGACAACATCTTCTATGATTTCGACAAAGCAACGCTCCGTCCGGAATCAGAGAAAGCCCTGAACGAACTCGTCAAGCTGCTGGAAGAAAATCCGAATGTAACAATAGAGCTTTCAGCCCACACCGATTACATCGGTTCTGCCGAATACAACAAACGGCTCTCACAGCGACGCGCGGATGCAGTAGTAGCCTATCTCACCTCACACGGTATTGTCCGCGACCGTCTCACACCGGTAGGCTATGGCAAGGAACGCCCCAAAAAGATACGCAGGAAGCTCACGGAGAAATATCCCTGGCTGAAAGAAAATGACATCCTGACAGAAGACTTCATCAAGAAACTCGACAAGGAAAAACAGGAGATTGCTAATCAGCTGAACCGCCGGACGGAATTCACTGTCCTCCGGACCACCTACGGGATGTTTGACGAGAAGGGCAACCTGAAGCAGCAGCCCAAGCCGAAAACGAAAAAGAACAGCGATGACAATGAAATCATCATCGACCTCAATCCCTGATTTCTCATCTTCGCTTATCATCGCCCATCATCGTTTATCATCATCACCCATGACAGCAACTCACACTCCTCTTCCCCCAGCCTTCACAGCCTATACCCGCACGCTCTTCGGCGATTCACTCTACCAGCTTTTCCTGAAAGCACTGGAAGAACCGGCACCTGTAAGTATCCGGCTGAATCCTTTTAAACTGTCAATGAACAGCTGGAAGGTAAATGCGGAACTGAAGCCGCAACCCATTCCATGGTGTAGGGAAGGTTATTGGCTGGCGGTCCGGCCCAGCTTCACATTCGACCCGTTGCTCCACGCCGGTGTATATTATGTGCAGGAAGCATCGTCCATGTTCCTGTCCCACGCTCTGCGCCACTGGGTGAAGCATCCCGTCATGGCACTCGATCTGTGTGCGGCACCGGGTGGAAAAACGACCTGCGCACGCACCGTTCTGCCCGAAGGGTCGTTCCTTTTCTCCAACGAGCCTATAGGGAAGCGGGCGCAGATACTGGCAGAGAACGTACAGAAGTTCGGTCATGATGGTGTTGCCGTCACCAACAACTATCCTGGCGACTACAGGAAGTCCAGGCTGCTCTTCGATGTCATCATGGCCGATGTACCCTGCTCAGGCGAGGGAATGTTCCGCAAGGATCCGCAGGCCATTGCAGAATGGAGCACACAGAACATGGAGAACTGCCGGCAGCTCCAGCGTAGCATCATTGCCGACATATGGGACAATCTGAAGCCGGGAGGCATTCTTATCTATTCCACCTGCACCTTCAATGCCCATGAGGATGAGGAGAATGTAGCATGGATTCTCAAGGAATACGGTGCAGAACTTCTCCCCGTACCTACGGAGAAGGCATGGAACATTACCGGTTCGCTTATCGGGAATCCGATGAAGGACACTCGTGCGTTCCCGGTCTACCGCTTCATTCCAGGCAGGACATGCGGAGAAGGATTCTTCATGGCTGTCATCCGCAAATGCGGAGAAGACGAGAGACTGAAATACGATACGGCAATATCATCTGACAAGGCCCTTGCCGAAGCACGTAAACACCTGCGGATATTATCCTATGGCGTAAAGGAGGGGACACTGAAAGGCAAGACCCTCATTCCCGACCACACACTGGCACTCTCCCTCTCTGCCGGCAAATCGGCTTACCCAAAGGTTGAAATCGATTATCCGACGGCAATCGCCTACCTCCGGCACGAGGCTGTCACACTGCCTGATGAGGCGCCGCACGGTATCGTTCTGCTTGCTTACAAGGGACATCCGATAGGCTTTGCAAAGAACCTCGGCAACCGTGCCAACAACCTCTATCCACAGGAATGGCGAATCAAGAGCAGCCATACGCCAGAAAAGCCGGAGGTCCTTACAGAAAGAACATAAACACATAAAGAAATATGCAACAATATCTCAATCTCCTCAACCGCATCCTCACAGAAGGAGCACAGAAAGGCGACCGTACCGGAACAGGAACGCTCTCCGTCTTCGGCAACCAGATGCGCTTTGACCTGCGAGATGGCTTCCCTCTGCTGACAACGAAAAAACTTCATCTGAAAAGCATCATCTATGAGCTGTTGTGGTTCTTAAAGGGTGACACAAACGTACACTACCTGCAGGAACATGGTGTGAGAATATGGAATGAATGGGCGGACGAGAACGGCAATCTCGGTCCCGTCTACGGTCACCAGTGGCGTTCATGGCCCGACTACAAGGGAGGGACCATCGACCAGATCAGTAACGTAGTAGAAATGATTCGGACATTGTCCGGAGTCCCGCCGTATGCTCGTTACCGCATGGAATCCGGCGGAGGTCGACGAGATGGCTCTTCCCCCTGCCACTGTCTTTTTCAGTTCTATGTCGCAGACGGAAGACTCTCTCTCCAGCTCTACCAGCGTTCGGCAGACACCTTCCTCGGCGTACCCTTCAACATAGCCTCCTACGCCCTGCTGCTGAGATGATGGCACAGGTAACAGGCCTGGAGGCAGGTGAATTTATCCACACGACAGGCGACACCCATCTCTATCTGAACCATCTGGAACAGGCAAAACTACAGCTCACCCGTGAGCCACGTACCCCTGCCGAAGATGAAGATAAATCCCTGATGTCAAGGATATCTTCAGCTTCAGATACGAAGACTTTTGAACTGACCGATTATCATCCCTGGCCACATATCTCAGCAGAAGTAGCTGTATGAAAAAACAATGAACATGAACATAAACATCATCGCCGCCGTGGCTGCCGACCGGGCTATCGGCTACAGGAACGACATGGTCTATTTCATCCGTGAGGACCTGAAACGGTTCAAGCAGCTGACAACGGGACATACCGTTGTCATGGGACGCAGAACTTTCCATTCCCTGCCGAAAGGTGCGCTGCCCAATCGTCGGAACATCGTACTGAGCCGGACAGAAACTGACTTCCCAGGCTGTGACGTCTATCCTTCACTTGACGAGGCTCTCCAGCATATCAGTGCCGGTGAACAGACTTCATCATCGGCGGAGCCAGTCTTTACAAGGAGGCTCTTGGCATTGCCGACCGGCTTTATCTCACAGAAATCGCCGCCACCCCACCCCATGCTGATGTCTTCTTCCCGGTTTATGACAACGGAACATGGGAGATTGAATCGCAAGAGACACACCCTGCAACCGCAGACCATCCGGCATTCGCTTTCGTCAATTACATTAGGAAAGAGCCGAGATAAGCCCAGACCATACCTTCCAACGTCTCTTACAGATTCCCATTCCATTCTTTCCAGTACAGGACCGCTGCCGGGAAGTCAGCCTGACACTCCCTGTACCATTACAGACAACATCTGTCCGAGGACAGTTACCGCAATGTAAACCAGCATAGGGAACAGCATTCCCGACCGGTCGGGAATGCTGTTCCCAAGCACCGGGAATATACTTCCCGGCCGTTGGGAACTGACCTCCCAACGGCCGAGACATAAAAAGACACACACAGACCAGAATGTGTCAAAGCACGAATGCCTTTTGAAAGTCTTACAGTTTAAAACGACACAATAAGAAAAGCCCATTTCAAAACTCCTTTGTGAGCAGAGAAATAGGCTTTTCCTTATTTTCAGAAAATATCGTCTTACAGACTGGAGGTTGTCAGACCGCCGGTTTTTATTTTGATGCACTCTCGGCATCTTATAAAAACCACAACCAGCCTCTTCGGGCCTCCAACCCTATTCTACGACAAAATTATGCAAGTCAACGAACTTGCCGCGCTGGCGGCGTTCCTCAATCATACGTGCCAGCTTGGCCCTGCGGTGCGGTGCAATCCACTTGCGTCCGAAAATATTGGGAATGGCCACGCCAAGAGCGATACAAAGCAACACCAGCGATCCGTTGATGGCGTTCAGGACTGCAAATGTCACCTCACCGACAACACCTTGCATCTCAATGAGCCCGTAGAGCGCACGGTACATCAACACACCCGGGACAATCGGGATGACAGCGGGAATGGTGATACACTGGTGCGGTGTATGCAGGAGGTGTACGGCCTTGATGTTGATCAGCGAAATCAGTGCAGAGCCGCAAAGTGAACCCACTATCAGCCCCAGACCCAAGCCGATATTGCCCGTCGCCGGCCCGAGGTTGATGAAGTTGCGGGAGCATACACAGATGATGCCCCCGACGGCTATCCACGGCATCAGCCGGTAAGGAATGTTGTAAATGGTAGCAAAGCCCATAGCCGATACGGCTGCAGCAATGGCATACTCTATGAAATTATGGTGAGGCGTCATGGACAGGTCCTTGACAAAGTTGTCAATACTGCCGCACTTGATGGCGATTGCAATGCCGAACGCCATAGAGACTACAATGAGCAGCGTGTTCATCGACCGGACCAATCCAGTATTGATATGATTGTCCAGCAAGTCGTTGACCGCATTGATCAAAGGAACACCCGGGACAATGTAAAGCGCACAGGCAAGAAGCGGATGCCATGGGGTCGAACTGTACAGGATGGGGCGAAGGAACGCAGGCAGTGCTTCCTGAACAGATGGGAACGACAGATAAGACGACAGCCATGCCAGAATCGTACTGACGAAAGCCGCTATCGCAAAATTGGCATAAACGTTCGAACCGGAATGGTTCAGGTACATCCGCAGACGGTTGCCCAAGATGGCAGCAAGGGAGGCATAGAAGAACGCCGTCCAGTCGCAGCCGAACTGGATGCAGAAACCGCCGCAGGCAAAGCCCGCCCCGATGGCTATCATCCAGTCTGTATAATAATGCCTGCCGTGGGCAATCTTCTCAAGTTCTTCTTCATATCTGTCCAGAGAATAATCCTCCTGGATGGCGCGCCACGAAAGTTTCGAGATTTCCTGAATGGCAAGCATATTGATTACGTGCTTGTCACAACGCTGCATCTTCGAGAAGCTGTGTGTCTCGTCACTCACATTTACCTGAAGGATGTAATAACCGATGTCCATGTGCAGATTTTCCTTGGGCGGTCAAGGTAAGCCGCCGTACGTTCCATATTACGTTTCACGCGGCTCGTATCTGCCGAACTCTCCATAAGAATCTGTCCTGTTCTCAGGAGTAAATCAAGTTTTTCTGCGAAGGATCTTCTTGGAAGATGCCATCTGATTCTCGTCCATAAATAAACAATCTTTAGCTTGAAAAACGTTTGCAAAGTTACGATTAATTATCCACATAGGAAAAATTACCC